>Ga0073899_10004417_pt1 | contig 12328 bp, 11 predicted proteins | sample KloWWTmetaKNB5Ph_FD_88975 | JGI IMG/M metagenome (GOLD analysis project Ga0073899, IMG submission 88975) | Active sludge microbial communities from Klosterneuburg, Austria, studying microevolution and ecology of nitrifiers - Klosterneuburg... | ecosystem: Engineered > WWTP > Aerobic digester >... | reverse complement strand
TGGGTCAGGGCAGCGAGCTGATCGTGCGGCTCCCCGCGCCGGCCCGCGGGGAGGGGCGGGCAGAGGACGGCGCGGGCGCGGCGCGGGCGCGCCAGGGTCGATCGCTCAGAGCCGGGCTCGCTTCAGGCGCTTGAAGCGGAGCCCGGGGCGCGGGCGCCCCTCGGCGACCCACACCTTCGGCATGGCGGCGAGCATCAGCGGGATGCCGACGACGAGCATCAGGGTGTAGGCGCCCGCGAACATGAGGCTCCGGCGCATCGTTCTGACCTTGAGGGTCACGTGGCCGTCGAAGTTGTGGAGGCGAAAGGCGTGCGAGACCGGGTGGCCGTCGCGGATGAAGAAGAACAGCGGCCGCTCGGAGACATCGATCGCCATATCGCAGGGTTCGGTGCACAGGGCCTCGAAATAAGGGAGAGGGACGGCCCCATTGCGCGCGGCCGCGGTCGTCTGGGTCGGGCCGCGGTAGCGCGCGAGCTTGACGAGACCCTTGTTGGGGTCCGCGTTCTTGACGACGAAGTGCACGATCGGCATGCCGCCCGCGCCCGCGGCGAGGGCGGCCTGCACCGGCGCGGGCGCGGGCGCGGGCTCGACAGTGGTCGCCTCGCTCGTCGGCGCTTGCGCGGCCGCTCCCTGCGGGATCTGCAGCAGCGACAGCGCCGTCGCCAGCGCGGGGAGGTGACGGCGTATATATCGATGCATGGGTGGTCCTGGTTTGCAGAGCGCGATCACTGGGGGAGCACGAGCTGCAGGCCCTGGCCGGTCATGTCCGAGTAGGTGTAGGGATTGACGAGGCCGGTGACGACGAGCTCGACCTTGTAGGTGTCGGGGTTGACCTTGAAGGCCTTATTGCCCTTGTCGACGATCCACACGAAGCCCTCGTTGTCGATGCTGGCGCCCCAGGGCTGGTTGCAGCCGGGCAGCGGGATCGCGGCGTTGACGTACTTCACGTCGGCGACGCTGGCGTGGACCAGCCGGCAGGGGCCGGTGCCGGCGCCCCAGACCCGGCCGAGCTTGTCGGTCTGCAGGCCGAGCACCCAGCCGCCGCCGTTGCCGAGCGGGTACCACTTCTTCTCGTTGACCTTATAGTGATACATGCTGTTGACGCCGTAGCTGCCGACCCAGAGGTCCCCGTTCTTGTCGAGGGCGAAGCCGTAGCTGGCGAGGTCGCCGGGGGTCGGGAGGTTCTCGAGCACCAGGGTCGTGGCGTCGATGTGGACCAGCGTATTCTCGAGGCCGACGGCGTACAGGTCGCCGGCGCTGTTGACGGCGCCGCCGTAGGGGCCGTAGCCGCTGCCGACCCAGTTGGGGCGCAGGACCTCGTCGAGGACCATGCCGGTGTCGCCGTCGAGGCGGACGAAGTGGGCCGTGCCGCCCCCGTCCTGCCAGCCGCCCCACAGCCGCGGGACCGGGATCTCGCAGGTGACGGGGTCCTGGGCGATGCCCTCCCAGGCGGTCGGGCGCGGGCCCTGGCTGTAGCCGGGGGAGGGGAAGGACTGGTGCCAGAGCACGCACTCGTCCTGACCCCAGGGCAAGATATTGCCGGGGCCGGTCGAGGTGTCGATCTTGCCGTTGTTGTTGTTGTCGTTGCAGCGGACCTCGAGGGCGGCGATCTTGGTGATGCTGCCGGGGTCGCGATTGGACACCGCGACATCGCCGTACTGATTGACCGAGGTCCGCGAGGGGTTGGCGGCCTGCGCGGCGGTGCGGAAGCGGCCCTCCTCGATGCCGGTCTTGGTGTTGATCTTGCTGACGGTGCCCTCGCTGCTGTTGGCGATCCAGATGTAATCGAAGGTCGAGGGGGTCAGGTCGGGCTCGCAGGGCTGCGGGCCCATGTCGAGCTTGGCGCCGGTGGTGGTGCTGTCGCCGGTGCTGGTGCTGGTGCTGGTGCTGGGGTCGCTCGGGTCGACCGGCTCGGTGGTGCCGCTCGTGCTGGTCGCGGTGACGCCGGTCGTGGTGGTGGCGGTGGTCGGGTCGGTGGTCGGGCCGGGGTCGGTGGTGCCCTGTGTGCCGGTGATCGAGCCCTCGCCGACGCTGGTCGTCGGCGTCACGGTCTCGCCCTGGGTCGCGCCGCTGGTGGAGCTCGTGCCGGAGCTGGTGGTCGGACCGCCGCTCTGGGTCGCGCTCGCGGAGCTCGTGCCGTCGCCGCCGTCACCGTCGCCGCAGGCGGGGATCACCCCGATGAGCATGAGGGGGATGATGTGGCGCAGGCGAGCGGGGTGGGGAGAGGCGATCATGTCGACCAGAAGACCAGGACTGCGGAGGATCATCAAGCGCCACGACGAGCGCCCGGACCTTCGGACCTTGCCCGGCGCTGACGGGTTGACGGGGGTTGACGGGCGTTGACGGGCGTCGACGGGGGTCGACGGGCCGCGCAGCCGGAGCCTGGTGAAATCACTCGCGCACGGCTCCGTAGCAGTCGAGCGGGCCCCTGCCACGGGCGCTGCGCATGCGCAGCGGCGCGCACGCAGCCGCGCGCCAGACCACGAAAAAAGCGACCGGGGACGGGGGGTTGTCGAAAGGGGGTACTGATCGGCGGACTTTCCGGGTACCAATGGCATGGAACCGAGCGAGCATGACCGACCCCGGAGACATTTGGCAGCGCTACGACACCAAGGTCGTGCAGATCCAGGTCATGGAGGCGCGCCTCGTGGCGATCGAGCGCGAGCTCGGCCAGGTCCGCGACGAGCGGGACCACTGGGCCCGCATCTGCCGTGACCTCGGCAAGAAGCTGTCGGTCGCTCGCACCCTCGCCGAACGCCTGCGAAACGCCGAGCGGCTCAAGGGCGGCCGCCAGGAGAGCGTCCGGACCCGCCGACCGGGCGAGCTGCAGACCGCGATCAACAACGTCGCGGGGAACACCAACGTCACGGGGATCAACAACGTCGCGGGGAACACGGCCATTCGCGGCCGGGACGAGAGCGAGCGGGCGCGCGAGGTCCTCGGCCTCGTCATCACGGCGCTGACCAAGGCGCTCGACGCCGACGATGACGCGGTGATCGACCTCGGTCGCCGGCTGCGTCATCACGGCGCCGGGAAGCTGCTGCGCAGCATGACGCGCGGCTCGCTGACGGTGGTGCCGGTCGACGGCCGTTACATGGTGGACCGCCAGTGGCTGGCGCAGCTGGACCTGGAGGGCCTGCGGCGCGAGCTCGACGTGGGGGCGCCGGGGGAGTCGCAGGCCGGGGCGCAGCCGGCGATCGAGGTCGACGTCGATGTCGAGCCGGACGAGTACGACGCCAGCGAGTCGATGTTGCCGCCGCCGCCGCCGCTGGCGTCCGCGAGCTTTGCGACGCTGCCGCCCTTGATCTCGGCGCTGCCGGAGGAGAGCTCGGACGGGCTCCCGCGTCAGGACACGATGCGCGCGACCAATCCGCTCGGCGGGGTGCGCATCCCGAACCTGAGCATCAGTCGCCTGGTCAAGACGCCGCGCACGACCTGAGGCCAGGGCTTCAGGTCGGCGGCTCGAAGTAGACCCGCACGGCCGAGCCGCTGTCGACCGGTCCGGGCTGGCGGTCCTGCAGCACGGCGATGCCGGTGCCGACGGCCCGCAGGTCGACCTTGGCCGCCTGCGCGAGGTCGAGGGCCTGCGCGAGGGTGAGGCCGGTGAAGTCGGGGAGGCCGGTGGTGATGGTGAGGGCCGGGCGGCGGCGATGGCCGGGGAGGTCGGGCTCGATGTCGAGGTCGGGGATGAAGCCCTCGGTCAGGCGCGGGTCGGTCATCGCCAGCGTGACGGCCTTGGGCGGCGGCGGGGCGCTGCCGTCGTCGCGTGGGACGCCGAGGTGAGCCATGATCTGGCCGGCGAGGCGGGAGAAGCTGGGTGCGGCGACGTCGTTGCCGTAGTGGGCGCCCTCGGGGCTGTCGACCGAGACCATGATGACGATCTGCGGGGCGCGGGCCGGCACGGCGCCGAGGAAGCTCGCGTACCACAGCTTGTCGTCGTAGCCGTTCTTGCCCGACTTCTGGGCGGTCGAGGTCTTGCCGGCGACCCGATAGCCGTCGACGAGGGCGTTCTTGCCGGTGCCGAGCTTGGTGTGCACGACGTCCTCCAGCATGCGCAGGACGGTGCGGGCGGTGCCGGCGCGGACCAGGCGCTCGCCCTCGGGTCGGCGGCGCGGGCCGATCTCACCGCTGGCGTCGATGACCTGCTTGACGACGGTGGGCGGGTGGTAGATGCCCTCGTTGGCGATCGCGGCGAAGGCGGCGGTGACCTGCATCGGCGAGGCGCTCATGCCCTGACCGAAGGCGATGTTGGCGGCCTGGATGTCGGACCACTTCGCCGCCGGGGCGAGCAGGCCCGCGGTCGCGCCGGGCAGCTCGATCTGCGGGCGCTCGCCGAAGTGAAACTTCTCGACGAAGCGGTGCAGGGTCTGCTTGCCGAGGCGGTCGGCGATCTTGGTGACGCAGATGTTGGAGGAGGCGGCGAGGACCTCGGTGATCGTCAGCCACTCGGCGGCGTGGGCGTCGTGGATCACGTTGCGCGGGGTGTACTGCCAGCGGCCCTTCTCACAGTAGAGGGTCTCGTGCTCGCGGATGACGCCCTGCTCGAGCGCGGCGGCGACGGTGATCGCCTTGAGGGTCGAGCCGGGCTCGTAGGCGGACTGGATCGCCAGGTTGTTGGTCTGGTCGGCGCGGTCGACCGGGTGGTTGGGGTCGTAGGTCGGGCGGTTGGCGAGGGCGAGCACCTCGCCGTTGCGCGGGTCGAGCACGATGATGCTGGTGCCGACCGGGTTCCACTGGCGCACCAGGGTGTTGATCTCCTCCTCGACCATCGCCTGGATCGCCGAGTCGATCGTCAACATCACGGTGTCACCGCGGGCCACCCCGGCGTCGGGGACGCCGTCGACCAGCAGCTTCTTGCCGGCCGCGAAGTAGGCCGGGCTCAGGGCGTCGCGGCCCCGCAGCTGCTCGTCCATGCCGAGCTCGATCCCGGCCGTGCCGCCGCTGTGATTGTTGAGGCGGCCGAGCACGTGCGAGGCGAGCAGGCCGCGGGGATAGATGCGCGCGCTGGCCGGCTCGAGGCTGACGCCGGGCAGGCCGAGCTGCTCGAGGGTCGTCGCCTGGGCGTCGCTCAGGGTCATGCGCAGCTGGCGATAGGCCTTGTCCTTGGTGAGCTCGTCGGCGAGGTAAGCCGGGTCCTCGTCGGGGGACAGCTGCAGCAGGGCGGTGACGACTGCGTCCTCCTGGCCCTGCGCGCGGATGAAGCGCGGGTTCAGGACGACCTTGTGGACGCGGTCGTTGACGGCGAGGGTCATGAAGTCGCGGTCGACGATCTCGCCGCGGCTGGCGGGGAGCTTGTAGCTGCGCAGCTGCTGGCGGTTGCCCTGCTCGGCGTAGGCCTCGTGCTGGTCGATGGCGATGCGGCCGGCCTTCATGCCGACGCCGAACAGCGCGGCGACGATGGCGAGGCCGACGACGCTGGCGCGGCGGTTGACGGCGCGCAGGTCGCTGGCCATCGGCCGCGGGAGGTGCTTGCTGAGCAGGTTCACGGGGCGGCTCCCGGGCTGGGCCTTTGACCCTGTCCCTTGGGACCTGACTGATTGGCCAGGGTCTTCGGGTCAGGTTGAAGGCGAATGGTCTGGATGTACTCGGGGGCGGCGGGGACCATCTGCAGGCGGCTGGCCGCCACCGAGTGGATGTAGTCGGGGTGGCGTAGATAGGCGCGCTCGGCCTCGAGGCGGCGGCGCTGATCGAGCAGGCCGCTGTGGGTCCCGGTCATCTCGGCGATCTCGGCGCCGAGCTCGAGCACGCGGGCGCGGGCGCGGACCTGGACGATGCCGGCGGCGGTGAGCAGGCCGAGGGCGACCAGCAGCAGCATCGGCAGGCCGTTGGGGCGGCGCAGCGGGGCGGCCTCGGCGGGGGCGTCGTGGGTGGAGTCGTGGACGGGTTCGGCGAGGCCGGGGGCGGCGCGACGTCGGGCCGCGCGGGGGTCGCTGGCGCGGCGCAGGCCGTGCTCGAAGCCGGGCTCGGCGGCGCGGCGGTTGCTGGCCGAAGGGACAGGCCTGGTGAGGTGGGCGTCGATCATGGCAGGACGCGCTCCAGAACCCGCAGGCGGCTGCTGCGGCTGCGGGGGTTGTCGGCGAGCTCGGCCTCCGAGGGGGTGAGGCCGTGGCGGAGTCCGTCGGGGATGGCGAAGCGGGGGCGGGGCAGGTCGGCGGCGAGGATCGGCACGCCGGGGGGCGGGGACGGGGCGGTGCTCAGGCGGGCGAAGCACTGCTTGACGCGGCGGTCCTCCAGCGAGTGGAAGCTGATGACGCCGAGGCGGCCGCCGGGTGCGAGGCGCTCGGGGGCGTCCGCGAGCAGCTGCTCGAGCTCGCCGAGCTCGCCGTTGAGGAAGATCCGCAGGGCCTGGAAGGTGCGGGTGGCCGGGTGGATCCGCAGGCCGATCTGGCGCAGGCGGGGCGCGCTCATGCTTGCGCGCACGACCTCGCCGAGCGCGCGGGTGGTCTGTGGATGGGCCGCGACGATGCCGCGGGCGATGCGGGCGGCGTCCGGCTCCTCGCCGTAGTCGCGGAGGATCCGGGTCAGCTGGCCGACGTCGAGGGTGGTCAGCCGCTCGGCCAGGGTCGGGCCGCGGGTCGGGTCCATCCGCATGTCGAGCGGGGCGTCGGTCTGGAACGAGAAGCCGCGATCGGCGGTGTCGAGCTGGTGTGAGCTGACCCCCAGATCGGCCAGGATCGCGGTCACGCTGGTCACCCCGGCGGCCTCGAGGACCTCGGCCAGGCGCGAGAACGGGGCGTGGATCAGCTCGACCGGGAAGGGGATTGTCTCCAGGCGGGCGCGGGCGAAGGCGAGGGCGGCGGGGTCGCGGTCGAGCCCGATGCACCGGGGTCGGATCGCGTCGGAGGGGCGCTGGGCGGCCAGGGCCTGCAGCAGGGCCGTGGTGTGGCCGGCGCCGCCGGTGGTGCAATCGACGAGCACGGGGGCATGGGCGGCGAGCAGCGGCGGCAGGAGGGCCGCGCAGACTTCTTGTACGAGCACGGGCTGGTGGTAAGCGGCGGACACCGGGAGTCGGGCCTAGCGGGCTGCGGCGACCGCGTCAAATTTTGGGGTAAAAACAAGCGCTTAGATGCTTTTTGTTGACCCGCGGGGGGGCGAAGACGTAGCTTCGCGTGCCCTGCGGGGGCCTGCAGGTGCCTGGACCCTGGGGCCCGTGCAGCCAAGGAGCGAGCGTGACGCCAGCGCGAACCAGGAATTATCGTCAGATCTACGAGTCTTCGGAGTTGCTCTGGGAGAAGCTCGGGATGCTGTCAGCGGCGCAGCGGCGCAGCTTCGACGAGCGCTTCATCATGTCGTGGATTTATCACGACTTCGCGCTCGAGGGCACGGTGCTGTCCGTGGCCGAGATCAAGGCCGCGATCGATGATGAGATCATCTCGACGCCGAGCCTGATCCCCGCCTACTACCATATCATCGCGGTGCGGGACGGCATCCAGTTCCTGCTCGAGTCGCGCGGGAGCCGGCTGCAGCTGTCGCTGGAGTGGCTGAAGAAGATCCATCAGATCTTGCTGCCGCAGGGGAAGAAGGATCAGGTCCAGTACCGCAAGGACAACCCGATCCACCGGATGTACTTCCATGACCTCGCGCCGGCGGACAAGATCAGCTACCGGATGCGCAAGCTGACCGACTGGTTTCGCACCGAGGAGTGCCGCAAGGCCCACCCGATCGAGCTGGCCGTCGAGGTCCATCGCGAGTTGATCCGCATCTTCCCGTGGCCCGACATCAGCGGCCGCGTCGCTCGCATGGCGATGAACGCGATCCTGATCGGCGAGGGCTACTGGCCGTCGATCATCCACGCGATCGACCGCCAGACCTACTACGACGTGCTCCGGCTCGACCAGGACCAGCTGCTGAACTTGGTCGTCGACGGCATCGAGGAGGGCATCCGCTCGTCCTCGCGGCTGTACCAGAGCATCGTCGACGCGTCGCGCGGCTGACAGGCGGAGAGGCTGGCCGATGCCTGTCCCGCATTCGCTGAGCTTCCGCGCGCCGAGGGTGCTTCGGACCGTCATGGTGTTCGCGCGGGCGCAGCTGCCCTCGCGCCACGGCGACTTCGAGGTCGTGTCCTTCATCGACGAGGCCGGGCGCACGCTCGATGACGTGGCCATCGTGCGCGGCGCGCTGCTCGGGGCGGTGGAGGTGCCGACGCGGGTGCACTCGGAGTGCCTGACCGGCGATGTCTTCGGCTCGTTTCGCTGCGACTGCCGCGACCAGCTCGAGCTGGCGCTGAGCCGCATCGCCGGGGCCGAGACCGGGGTGATCTTGTATCTGCGGCAGGAGGGGCGCGGCATCGGCATCGCCCAGAAGGTCCGCGCCTACGAGCTGCAGGAGAAGGGCCTGGACACCGTCGAGGCCAACTTGCACCTCGGCTTCGACGACGACCTGCGCGACTACTCGGTGGCGGCGGCGATGCTCCACGCGCTCGGCGTGACGTCGATCGCCCTGCACACCAACAACCTGCGCAAGATCGAGGGCCTGCGGGCGGGCGGCGTCGAGGTCGCGCGACGCGAGGCGATCATCGCCGCGACGCGGCAGGAGAACGCCGGCTATCTGGCGACCAAGCGCGACAAGAGCGGACACCTGCTGTAGTCGCGGCGGAGTGAGTCGCGCCGGCGGGGCGAGCGGGTGAGTCGAGCCGGGCGGGGCGAGGGGCCGCAAGCGGCGGAGCGCAGTATTGCGCTCCGCCGCGGTCACCTCGAGCTCTGGTCCGGTTCGGTTGCGGGCGCGAAGCCCGTCAGGGTTGGTCGAGGGCCTTTGGGGCCCCTTGCCACGACATGTGGCTGCTGGTCAGGCGCCAACCTGACCGGGGACGCTCTTGCAGGCAACCTGGCGTTGTTGCCTCGGGGTTGGGCCCTGCGAGGGGCCTCTGTGGGCGGGACAGATGCGACCGGAGGTCGGAGGTGTCACCGAACGGCGGGGTGCGAGCCTGACGCGGCTGCCGCCGCGTCACGGCCCCGGCTAGGGTCTGGCACCTCCGGGGTGGAAGGACCTGTGAGGTTGGGAGTTGAGGTTGCACGAGCGACGGTCTGCTTGGTTCATCCTTACCTCCGTAAAGCCGGTGGCCTGAGGTGACTCGTCGATCCTAGCAAAGCCGGATCTTGGTCGCAAAGGCGGGCGGCACGGGCGGCTTTGTTTGACAGCGGTCGCGCCCACGTGGCACCCCCAGGCGTGGCCGTCGCTGCATCGATCCCGAGCGTCCCCGATCATCTCGCCGTGTACGCCGCCCCCGAGCGGCACGGCCTCCGCCTCGTGCGCGGGGTGCTCCAGGTGGAGGACGTCTCGCTCGCGGCGATCGCCGCCGCGGCCGGCACGCCGACTTATATCTACAGCAGCGCGCACGTCGTGGCTCGCCATGACGAGCTCGCGGCCGCCTGCGCGGGGCATCCGACGCTGCTGTGCTACGCGGTCAAGGCCAACAGCAGCCAGGCGGTGCTGCGCACGTTGGCGCGCCGCGGAGCGGGTGCGGACATCGTCTCGGGCGGCGAACTCGCGCGCGCCCTCGCGGCCGGGATGCCCGCCGCGAAGATCGTGTTTAGCGGGGTCGGTAAGCTCGACGCGGAGATCGACGCGGCGATCTCCGCGGGCGTCCGGGCGATCAACGTCGAGTCGGCGGAGGAGCTCGAGCGAGTCGCAGCGCGCGCCCGCGCGCTGGGTCGCGTCGCCGATGTCACGCTGCGCCTGAACCCGGACATCGACCCGGACACGCACCCGTACCTGGCGACGGGGCTGCGCGAGAGCAAGTTCGGGGTGGCGATGGCCGAGGCCGAGGCGCTGGCGCTGCGCGCCGCGGGCCTCGATGGCCTGCGCTTCGTCGGCCTGGCCTGTCACATCGGCTCGCAGATCGCCGAGGTGGCGCCGTTCCTCGAGTCCGCGAGCCGGCTGCGGACGCTGGTGCTGCGGCTGCGAGGGCTCGGCGTGCAGCTGCGACACATCGACCTCGGCGGCGGCCTCGGCATCGCCTACGCCGGCGGCGAGCCGACGCTGGACGTCGCGGCCTTCGGGGCCGCGCTGACGGCGGCGGCTCGCGAACTCGAGCTAGAGCTGGTCCTCGAGCCGGGTCGCTTCTTCGTCGGCAACGCCGGGGTGCTGCTGACCCGCGTGATCGGCCGCAAGCGCGGCGAGGCGCGCAGCTTCGTGATCGTCGACGCGGGGATGAATGATCTGATCCGCCCGGCGCTGTACGGCGCGTGGCATCCGGTGGTCCCGGTCGATGTGACGGCGGCCGGGCGCCCGCCGCTGCGCGCCGATGTGGTCGGGCCGGTGTGCGAGAGCGGCGACTTCCTGGCCCAGGACCGCCTGCTGCCGTGGCCCGAGCCCGGCGAGCTGTTGGCGGTGCTCGGCGCGGGCGCCTACGGGATGACGATGGCCTCGAACTACAACTCGCGGCCGTTGCCGGCGGAGGTGCTGGTGCGCGGGGATCAGCTGGCGATCACGCGGCCGCGGCGGACGATCGAGGCGCTGATCGCCGAGGAGCGCACGCCCGAGTGGTTGCGTTGAGTGGCGGTCGACCAGGGCCGAAGTCAGGGCTGATCAGGGCTGATCAGGGCCGATCAGAGCCGAAGTCAGGGCTGATCAGGGCTGATCAGGGCTGATCGGGGCCGAAGTCAGGGCCGAAGTCAGGGCCGAAGTCAGGGCCGAAGTCAGGGCCGAAGTCAGGGCCAGGACACGAAGGTCGCGCTGCGGACCTCGACGACGGCCTCGGCGTGCTCGCGGGTGAACAGCTCGCCGGCGGCGAAGCGGCGGCGCGCGAGTCGGCTGGTGCCGATCCGCAGGGTGTCCCCGGAGATGTCGAGGCCGGCGGCGCGCAGGTCGTCGAGGTCGATGCGCTGGCTGCCGGCGTCGCTGAACAGGCAGGTGATCTCGTCGCCGGCCGGCTCGCTGCCGATGAACGAGGACAGGCGGAAGACCACCGGCTGGCCGCGGCCGTCCGGACGCCACTCGAGCAACAGCGAGCCGCGGTCCGGGCTCGGGGTCGCCTGCAGGACCACGGCCTCGGGGATCCGGGCGCCGACCGTGAAGCCCGGGAGCTCGTCGTCGCCGGCGCCCTCGACGGTGATCTGCAGGGCGCTCGGGCTCGGCTCGCCCTGCGGCCACGCGCGCGCCGGCAGGGTCTCGCTGACGTGGTCGTAGGCGACGCCGGACATGTACGGCAGGAGGTCGGGCACCAGAGAGAGCGGGAGGTCGATGCTGGCGTCACCGATCTGCACGGCGACGTTGCCGGCGTCGAGGAGCACCAGCTCGCGGCTGCCGCCGGCGTCGCGGGCGGCCGGCTCATCCTCGCCGAGCCACACCTGCTCGCTGGCGACGCATTGCCCGACGCGCAGGCGATCGACCACCAGCGGCGGGAGATCGACGCGGGCCCGCACGGCCGCGAGATCGAGGCCCCGATACTGGACGAAGCGCGCGGTGATCTCGAGCGCGGGCTCGTCCCCGGGGGCCTCGTCGGGGGGCTGCAGCACGACCTGGATGCGAGCGAGGCGGCCTGGCGTGCTCGGCTCGGCGACGCTGTTGGCCGCCCCCGGTTCATCGACGACGCCCGAACACGCGACGAGCCCGACAGTCGCAAGCGCCACGGCGGCGCACGACCTGCGATGAGCGGCGAGCGAGGGCCAGCGCATGGATTGTGGTGTACCGCGACCCGCCGCGGCTGTCACGGGAGCCGCAGACGCGCGAGATGCGGCCCGTGGGATTGGGCACGGAACGGGCGTCACAAGGCGGTGTCCGCTGGCGCGCTGGCCTTGCGCCTCGCTGCGCAGGTGTCGCGGCCCGGTCGCCCTGAAGTCGCGCGGCAGGTCACGGACCCGGGTTTGCGCGCGGCTCAGGCCGCGGTCGTGATCGCGGTCCAGATCGCCTGATGGTTGCGGCGCACGGTCGTGACATACAGGATGAATGAGGCGCTGCGGGTGGGGGGCTCCAGCTTCAGGCTGAGTCCGGACTCCTGGCCGGCCTCGATGCCGATCAGATCGGCGACGACGAGATCGGCGAACAGGCCGTGCTCGTCGACCTCGTCGAGGGCACATGCGAGATCGTCGCGGGCGCGCTCCAAGGCCTGGCGGGCGCCGAGCTGGGTGTCCTCCAGGTTTCGGGCGGCGCGGCGCATGGCCTCGATGGCGGTGGTCAGCCGGGACTCGGGCGGAAACACGTCACAGGCGAGGTCGCAGATCGCGTCGATGAAGGGGTCGAAGTTGAGCATCGAGCGCATGAGGATGCGACGTAGCGCCTGCATGTGCGGAGCATGGGTGCAATCGGGATGCGGGAAACTCATGAAGACCTCCACGGCAGGACTCTCTGTGAGTCCACACCTCTCGAGGCTGGCGCTACCTGCGAAGTC
>Ga0073899_10004416_pt1 | contig 12328 bp, 13 predicted proteins | sample KloWWTmetaKNB5Ph_FD_88975 | JGI IMG/M metagenome (GOLD analysis project Ga0073899, IMG submission 88975) | Active sludge microbial communities from Klosterneuburg, Austria, studying microevolution and ecology of nitrifiers - Klosterneuburg... | ecosystem: Engineered > WWTP > Aerobic digester >... | reverse complement strand
CTGCACCAACGCCTGCACCAACGCCTGCACCAACGCCAGCGCCCTCATCCGACACGGCCCGCCAGACCGCACAGCCGCCCGCGCGCGAAGCGGACACGCCCAGAAAAGCCGAAGAAGCCGGCCCGCGCTCGGAGCAACACAACGCGTCCGACGGCGCCCAATCGGAAAAACCGACCACCAGCCAGCAGGACACCTCGGCGAATGGCGAGCAGCGAAGCCCGGAGGCTGAAGCCGCCGTGCAGTCGAGCACTGACGACGCCGAGGCCGTTGCTCCGGATCCGGCGGCAGGTGGTCTGCCGGCACTGATTGCCGCACTGCTGCCGGGGCTCCAGCAGCTGAACCCGGCAAAACCTGCCGCAGTTGCCGGCAACGCCGATGCCCTGAGCGGTGACAGCGGACGAAAATCCCTTCAGAATTCCGTCCTTTTGCCGTCACTGTTGACGGACGGGCGCAAAGGCGGGACAGCCAGGGAGAGCTTTGCAGCCTTGCTCACGGACAATGCTGCGGGACGCCCTCTGGCAGGCTCACCTGTGTCTGCAACACTCGCCGCTGCGGGCCAGGGCGCGCAAGCCGGTGGGGGCCTGGTTGCGCAATTGCAGGCTCGCCAGCCCCTGATCGCCGCCTTGGTATCCGGCGGCAAGGCAGAAGCCGCCCTGCAGGGCGATGCGGAGGGTCTGCAGGCGCTGACAGCCGCCAGTGGCGCGCAGCATATCGGGCTGGCCCATGGCTCCCCGCGTGGCACGAGCGCTGCTCAAGCCAGCTTGCAGTTGCCGGTGGCAACGCCCGCGGGCCAGGAAAGCTGGGCGGAAGACGTCGGCAATCAGGTGCGCTGGATGTTGGGCCGTGCCGAAAGCAAGGCCGAACTAGTGCTGAGCCCGGCGCATCTGGGCAAGCTGGAGGTGACGATCTCGCTCAATGGCGACCAGACCACGGCACAGTTCGTGGCCTCGAACCAGGCGGCGCGCGATGCGCTCGAACAGGCTCTGCCCCGTCTGCGCGAACTGCTGCAGCAGTCGGGCATCAGTCTGGGCCAGGCGAATGTCAGCACGTCGGGCGAACAGGGCGCGGGCAGTGAACAAGGCGGCCGGGGCGAAAGCACCGGACGCGGCGGAGAAACAGGTGCAGACACGATCGACGGCACGACCCGTACGACGTGGCTGCGACAACACGACGGACTGGTCGACACCTTCGCCTGAAGCGGGTGAATAGGGGCTGCTCTCGCCCACTTTTCCACGCTTCACGGCTTGCGGCCATCCGGGATAATCCAACCCAGGAATCAGGAGAACCGCATGTCCAAGGCGCCACCCAAACCCGAATCAGCCGAAGACGGCGCAGCACCGAAGAAGAAAAGCAAGCTGATGATGATCATCGTCATCGTGCTGCTCGTGGTGTTGATCGTCGTTGCCGGTGCCGTCGGGGCGCTGCTGCTGTTGAAGAAGGACAAGGGACACGAAGAGGCCGACGCACATGATGCCGCTGCGGCACCCGCCGCACCCGCCGCGGTCGTCGTCGATCTGTCCAAGCCGCCCACTTTCGTACCGCTCGACCCATTCACGGTCAATCTGCGGGGCGACGAAGGCGATCACTACCTCCAGGTCGCCATCGTGTTGCGTGTTTCGGACGCGAAGCTTGGCGAAAGCCTGAAGGGTTTCATGCCCGAAATCCGCCATCGCATCAACCTGATGCTGTCGAGCAAGCTGCCGTCCGAATTGGCGTCCACCGAGGGGCGCGAGATCCTTGCCGCCACCATTGTCGACGAGACCAATGCGGCGCTGGGCTTTCCGGTTCAGACCGACGCCCGCGGGCGCTCTACGTCAATCGGCCCGATTCAGGCCGTACTGTTCAACTCCTTCATCATCCAGTAAAGGATCGACGCCATGGCTTCGGACTTTCTCTCCCAGGAAGAGGTTGACGCCCTGCTCAGGGGCGTCAGCGGGGAGTCCGACGAGCCGGTGGCTGACGAGGTCTCGGCGGAGGGTGTGCGCCCTTACAACCTCGCCACCCAGGAGCGTATCGTCCGTGGGCGCATGCCCACCATGGAGCTCATCAACGAACGCTTTGCGCGCTATTTCCGCATCGGCCTGTTCAACTACCTGCACCGCAATGTCGAATTGTCCGTGGGGCCGATCAAGGTGCAGAAATACGCCGAGTTCGTGCGCAACCTGGTGGTGCCGACCAATCTCAACCTGATCACCGCCAAGCCGATGCGGGGCACGGGCCTGGTGGTGCTCGAGCCTAATCTGGTTTTTCTCGTGGTCGACAACATGTTCGGCGGCGACGGGCGCTTTCACACCCGCGTCGAAGGGCGCGACTTCACCCCGACCGAGCAGCGCATCATCCAGGCCCTGCTCGAGGTGGTGTTCACCGAATACAGCAAGGCCTGGGCGCCGGTGTTCAAACTCGATTTCGAGTACATCCGCTCCGAGATGAACTCGCAGTTTGCCAACATCGCCACACCTTCCGAGATCGTCATCGCCACCAGTTTTTCGCTGGAACTGGGGGGCACACAGGCGGAAATGCACATCTGTTTCCCCTACTCGATGCTCGAGCCGATTCGCGAACTGCTGTATTCGACGATGCAGAGCGACCACCTCACATCCGACCGGCGCTGGATCAAGCTGCTGTCGCGGCAGTTGCAGACTGCTGAAGTCGATCTGCACTGCAACCTGGGCAGTGCCCGGGTTACGCTGCGCGACATCGTGGATATGCGTGTCGGTGACGTGATTCCGCTGCACGTTCCAGAACTGCTACAAACCGACGTGGACGGCGTGCCGGTGTTCGACTGCCGGCAGGGAACCCGCAACGGACACTATGCGGTCCGGGTCGAACGTTTCGTCGCCCATGTCGAGGAAGGCGAGGCACCCAAGTTTCCAGGAGGCCAGAATGGCTGACGACAACCAGATTTCCGACGACGATTGGGCCTCCGCAATGGAGGAGCAGGCCACCGCAGAAGCGGTTGCTGGCACAGACAGCGAAGCCGACCGCGTAGCCGCCGAGCTTGCCGCCGCCGCGATGAGCGACTCACCCTATCAGGCCCGCCCGGCGAGCCAGCTGTTCGAGGACTTCGGCGGCGCGGGCGGCAAACCCGGATCACTGAACGACTTCGACATGATCCTCGACATCCCGGTGCAAATCACCGTGGAGCTGGGGCGTACCAAGCTGTCCATCCGCAACCTGCTGCAACTGGCGCACGGTTCGGTCGTCGAGCTCGACGGCCTGGCCGGAGAGCCGATGGACGTGCTGGTCAATGGCACCCTGATCGCGCAGGGAGAGGTCGTGGTGGTGAATGACAAATTCGGCATCCGCCTGACGGACATCATCAGTCCGGCAGAGCGCATGCGCAAGATCCGCAACTGAGCCCGCCCAGACTCGTGTCGCGCGCGCGCTTCCTCATCCTGCTGTCGATACCCCTTCTCCCGACCCTGGCGATCGCCCAGGGCGCGCCCGGCACCGCTGCGGGCACCAGCGCCCCATCCGTCAGTACATCAGTTGCAGGCAGTTCGCCTGCAACGGCTTCACCGGACTTCGCCGCCAGCCTGGTGCAGATGTTGTTCGGCCTCGCGGTGGTCATCGCGCTGCTGTTCGCCTGTCTGTGGCTGATCCGCCGCCTGGCCGCGCCACGCGGCGGCGGCACTGTGATCAAGGTCCTGGGTGCGGCAGCCGTCGGCCCACGCGAACGCGTGGTGCTGGTGCAGCTTGGCGAGCAGGTGCTGGTGCTGGGGGTGGCACCGGGCAGCGTGAACAAGCTGCACGAGATGAATCGCAACGAACTGCCGCTACCCACCAGCGCAGGCGCCGGCCAGGCCGGCCCCAACTTTTCCGGTTGGCTCAAGCAGGCCATGGAGCGCCGCAATGCGCGCTGAGCACACCACACCGGGCAGACGCCACACACCGGCATGGCACATCGGCACCCTGCTCGTACTCCTTGGGCTGCCCCTGCTGGCCAGCGCGCAGGTGCTGCCGGCGCTCACCACCACCACAGCGCCTGATGGCGGCACCACCTACAGCCTGACCATCCAGACCCTGCTGCTGATGACGCTGTTGAGTTTCATCCCGGCAATGGTGCTGATGATGACCAGCTTCACGCGCACCATCATCGTGTTTTCGCTGCTGCGTCAGGCCATGGGCACGCAAACCGCCCCACCCAACCAGGTCTTGCTCGGTCTGGCGCTGTTCCTCACCTTCTTCATCATGGCGCCAGTGGGCGAACGCGTTTACGCCGACGCCTACCTGCCGTTGTCCGAAGGCCAGATCCAGTTCGATGAAGCACTGGAGCGCGCCTCGGTGCCGGTCAAGACCTTCATGCTCGCCCAGGTGCGCCAACCCGACCTGGAATTGTTCGCCGGCCTGGCCAAGGTGCCGGCGGTGGAAAAGGCGGCCGACCTGCCAATGCGCGTCGTCATCCCGGCCTTCGTCACCTCCGAGCTGAAAACCGCCTTCCAGATCGGCTTCATCATCTTCATTCCCTTCATCATCATCGACATGGTGGTCGCCTCGGTGCTGATGTCGATGGGCATGATGATGATGTCGCCGGTCATCGTGTCGCTCCCGTTCAAGATCATGCTGTTCGTACTGGTCGATGGCTGGACACTACTGATCGGTTCGCTGGTCCAGAGCTTCGCAGTCTAGAGCGGCGTCGCAGGAGGATTCCATCATGACCCCCACCGCTGTCATCGAACTGGGCCGCCAGGCGATCGAAGTCACGCTGATGGTGTCGGCGCCGCTGTTCCTGGCGGCGCTGGTGACCGGCCTGCTGATCAGCATTTTCCAGGCCGCAACCCAGATCAACGAAATGACGCTCTCCTTCGTGCCCAAACTGGTAGCAATCTTCGTCACTCTGGTGCTGGCCGGGCCATGGATGATCACGCTGCTGACCGGCTTCATGCGCCGGCTGTTCGAGTCGATCCCGGCCATGATCGGCTGAACGGCGCCCACCCGTGCTCAGCGTCACCGCCGCCCAACTGGACGCCTGGCTTGCCGCGCTGATGTTTCCGCTGGCGCGGCTGCTGGGCCTGTTTGCCGCGGCACCGATCTTCTCCAGCCGTGGCGTCGCGGTGAGGGTGCGGCTGGCGATCGGCATGGGCGTGGGCATTGCGCTGCTGCCGGTGATGCCGCCCATGCCGGTTGTCACTCCGGACTCGGCCATCGGCCTGATGATCTTTGCACAGCAGATCTTCATCGGCATCGCGATCGGTTTCATGATGCGCATCGTGTTCGCCGCCGTGGACATGGCTGGAGCGCTGATCGGCATGCAGATGGGCCTGTCTTTCGCCATCTTCTTCGACCCTGATGCGGGCGGCCAGACGGCAGTGCTGTCCGACTTCCTGGGGCTGCTGACGACGCTGCTGTTTCTTGCGGCCAACGGCCATCTGCTGCTGATCGAGGCGCTGGCGCGCAGTTTCGAGTGGCTACCGATTGGCACCGACGTCCTGCGTGCGCAGGGATGGGGCTACATCGCCCGCACCGGCATCACCGTGTTTGCCGCCGGACTGCTGCTGGCGCTGCCGGTGATCGGCATCTTGCTGGTGGCCAACATCGCGCTGGGCGTGCTGACCCGTGCGGCACCCCAGCTCAACCTGTTCGCCGTGGGCTTCCCGGTCACGCTGACGGCCGGTTTCATTGGCGTGCTGTTGCTGATGACCAACTTTGCCCCGGTACTGCAAAGTCTGTTCGATCGCGGCTTCGACGACATCGGGCGGATGCTCGAGGCGTTGGCGCCGCTCAAACCGGATTAGCCGCCAGCGCTCAAAACGTTGGAAACTGGCGCGAGCGCAGCAAGCGGATCTCGCCCTGGGCCACTCGGCGCGCAAAGGGTCGCGTTGCTTCCATGCCCTCTTCGTAGCGCAGCACGTCGAAACTCGCATAGCCGCCCTCCTCGACCATGCGCCGCGCGGTGCGCAGGAATACCTGGCGCGCCTCACCTTCACCCCCGGTCACCAGGGTGCGCATTTTCAGGTCCATTACCACCCGCTCATCCCCATTGCGCTTCATGTCCACACGCCAGTTTGGCGCCAGGGGATCGTAGAAGGCGTACGCAATCAGCATGCCGGAAAGGTAAGCCGGGTCAAGCATGTCCAGATCCGAAAGCACCAGTAACCCGCCTACTGCGCCGGCCACGCTACCCCCGAACTGGCTGAGATCTTCCGCTGCGCGCTCGGACAGCGGTCGTGCATCGTCGGAAAAACTTGCACACGCGGAAAGCAATAGCAGCGAGGCGAGCACACAGGACGCGCGCGTCATGCGACGCGTGAAAAGAGGGCCTGCAAGGCGCATCGACGTCAGCTCAGGTAGTTGAACAGGGACAAGCCGGTGATCTTGAGAAAGGACTGCTGCGCCGCCTGCAGATAGGTTTCCTGCTGCTTCAGGCGCGAGATCGCCTCGTTGAAGTCCAGATCCTGCAGGCCGGACAGGGTGGTGGCGTACTGCAGGTCGAGATCGCTGCCGATGAAGCCGAGCTGCTCGACCTCGACCAGCTGCGAGCCGATCTGGGCACGCACGGTGAGCACCGTGTCCAGACTCTGGTCCAGGCCCTCGAGTGCGCCACTGACGGCCCCACTCACGCTGGCCCCCGATTCCAGCGCACTGATGAACTCGCCCAGCACCTTGAACACGCTGCCATCCCCGCCGCCGAAAGCATCTTCGCCAGCGAAACTGACCGGCATGAAGCGCGACGACGACACCTGCATCGTGCGCGTGCCCTGATCACCTTCGTAGTCGGCGCCACGCACGCCACCGTTCGTTGCTGCGGCGAACGGTGGCGTATTGGACTGATAGCCGGCAAACAGGTAATCACCGTTGGCGTCGCGCGTGTTCGAGATTGCGAGCATGGCGTCGAATTGTGCGCCAAGATCGGCGGCGATCGACCTGCGGTCCGAGTCGGACAGTGCCGGATTGCCGGCGGCCAGCACCCGTTCGCGAGCGTACTGGATGATCTCGCCCGCACCGGTGAGCTGCCCTTCGACAAGCCTCAAGGCGTCTTCGGCATAGCCCTGGTTGGTGATGAATTGCGCATTGACACTGCGCGACTGGGTGACATCAAGCGCACGCGCTGACGCCACCGGATCATCTGCTGGCGTCAGAATCTTGCGTCCGGTCGCGAGCTGCTGCCCCGTATGAAGCAGCCCTGCCGTCTGGCGCTGCATGGCGCTGACGCCCTGGTCATAGATCATGTTGGTCGATACGCGCATGATGCTCTCCCCCGTCAGCGGCCAATCGACAGCATTTCGTCGAACAGCCGCTGCGCCACCGACATCACCCGTCCGGCAGCCTGATAACTTTGCTGGAAGCGCACGAGATTCGCCGCCTCCTCATCCAGATTCACCGCCGACACTGAATCGCGCGCGGCCTGCGCCTGTTCCAGCAGGGAGGTTTGCGTGCGTTCGCCGGCCTGCACTTCTCGTGTCTTGCTGCCAATCTTGGCGACGAGTTGGGCGTAGGCATTGTTCAGCGTGGCGGTGGGTGTATTGCCGGTCGTCCCCCCACCAAACATCAACTTGTCGGTTTGCAGGGCACCGAGCAGGGCCGCGTTTCGATTGTCGGCGATTCCGGTCGTGTTGGCGCTCAGGCTGAACCCATCACCGGTAACGGCAGGGACGCCGGAAAGCTTGAATTCGTAGCTGAAGCCTGCGCTGTTCTGCAGCGTGAATATCTTTCCGGCACTCTCGGATACGGGCGTGTAGGTATCACCGCCGACGAAGCTGTACTCACCCGCAGGCGAAACCTGCAGCGTAAATACGCCGCTCGCTTCGGTGAACGTCAGCGCCGCCGGGTTGAACACCGGAACCCCACTGGTGTTCGCCATGCCTTCGCTGCTGGCGATGCGGATGTCGGTGATGCGCGCCGTGCCGCTATTGCTCGCCGCCGCGGCGCTCACGACCGGTGCCGCAGCAGCAACGGTGCGCGGATCGCTGATGGCCATTTCGATACTGCCCGCCGCAAAGCGCGTCGGATAGATGAAGACGCGATTACCCGCAACAAGCCCATCGAGTCCTTCGAGGTTCAGGCCCTTGTACTGGAGTGTCCCACCCACTGCGGGCGTGACGGCTTGCTGCTCGCCCGTGCCGATGTCGGTCATCACATAGCGCGTGCCGTCATAGCTCAAGGCATAGTCGCTGCCGGTCAGGCCGGCGAGCTGCTCGGGGTTGATGCTGGCACTGACAGTGCCAGCGGGGTCCACCCGGACGGGAGCAAAATCGAAGAAGGCGCTTCCCATCCGCCCGTTCAGATCAACCCCGAGCTCGTGTTGCTCATTAAAGGCGGTGGCCATGGTCGCGGCCAGCAAGCCCAGGCTGCGCTGCGCTGGCTCCAGGCCATCACGCCGCACGGCGAGCAGCCCCCCCAGGGCACCGCCCGACAGCAGCGTTTCCGCGATCGGCGTTGCCTCGTTCCCGGCGCTGCGAATCAACACCATCGGCCGGCCGTTCTCGTCGAGCTTGTCACCAATCAGCAGCTCTTTCGCCCGGCTGCCCATGACCAGATTCTGCCCGGAGCCGATGAACACGGACAGCGATCCATCCCGCGCCGTAACGGTGCTGACCTTGACCAGCTGATTGAGCTCGGCGATGGCCTGCTGACGCTGGTCGAGCAGGTCGCTCGCGGCCGCCCCGCCGACGTTGGCCTGTGAAACGGCAATGCGCTGATTGAGCTCGGCGATCGCCTCAGCGTAACTATTGATGCTGCCCAGGGTTGCCCCGATCTCTCCCTGCACACCCTGAGCAATTTCGGAGACTCGCGCATCGAGGGTCCGAAAGCGCGCCGTCAGGGTTTCGCCACTCGAGATCAGCGCCTGCCGGGCGGCGACGTTGGTCGGGTTGGACGACACGCTCTGCATCGCACCGAAGAACTCGTTCAGCGCCGGCGTCAACCCGGTGTCTGCATCGGCGAGCACGTTGTCGACCTGGGAGATGTACTGGTTGTACGCAGCATAGTCGGCACGCCGACTGTCGGCGTTCATCACCTGGTTTTCCAGCAACTGGCTGTACGCACGGGTGACACCCGAAACCATCGTGCCAGTGCCGAAAAATGCGCCGCCAAGACCCTGCGGATCGCGCGCGGCCTGGGACACCGCCTGGCGGTGATAGCCCAGCGTCGCCGCGTTGGTGATGTTGTGACTGGTGGTGTTGAGCTGGGCCTGCGAAGCGTTCAGCCCGGTGAGCCCGATGTTGAGCAAGGACGACATGGTGTTTCCCTGGTGCGCTGGTTTCAGCCACTACACGCAAGATTCCTGCCAGCAGCGCCTGAGCTGTCGCCTCATCCAGCCAGCGCGAGTGCGCTGCGCAAGGTGCTGCCCCCAATGATGCGGGTGAGCTTGTCCGCATACATCGGGTCAGTTGCGTAGCCGGCTTCCTGCAGGCTGCGGGCAAAGCCGCCCGCATCGGTCTGGCCGAGCACCTCGGCGTAGCGCGGGCTGCGGGTCATCAGGCTCGCATAGTCGCGGAAGGACTCGGCATACGACCCATAGGAACGGAAGTGCGCGGACTCGCTGTAGGCCTGACCGTTGGCGTACTCGGTCACGTCGCGCGCCACGGTAGGCCCGGTCCAGGCCGCGCCTGCCTTGATGTTGAAAAGGTTGTAGCTCGGACGGTCGTTGGCGTGACGCAGCTGCTTCTGCCCCCAGCCCGTCTCAAGCGCGGCCTGTGCCACCATGAAGTGGGCCGGGATGCCGGTCTGGCGGCTGGCCTCGAGCGCATGGGGCCACACTTCGGCAACGAAATCCTTCGCCTGCTGCGACACTGCACCGCCAGCGTCACGCGCGCTGCGCACCGCCTCATTGAGCCGCGCTTCAAGCGTGGCCCGTTCGTAGCTGGACACAGCGGCGGCCTCATCGATCCCGCGGCCGATGCCTAGCGCGGCAACACCGCTGGCAGCCGGCAAGCCGGCAAGCATGGCCGCGGCAGCACTTTCCGCCTGACCTGCGCGAACGGCAGAAACTGCCGGGCGACGGACAACGCCAGCCAGGTCGAAGCCAGCACTCGCCCCACGGCTACCTGTGTCAAGTGCGCCCAGAGCGGTCAACGCAGCGCCGTTTCCGGTCGCCGCATCCTTGCCGCCGAGCTGACGGTAAATAACCTCGGAAAGGCCGGTGCCCTTGGCCTGCGTCATGTTCAAGGCCATTTGCTGGTCAAGCAGACTCTGGTAGGTCTTGGTCTGATCGCTGTCCATCAGGCTGCTGGCCGGCGTTGCCTCGCGCATCGACTTCATGACCATTTGCAGGAACAAGGCCTCAAACTGCTTCGCCGCCGCGCGCAGGGTGTCTTCACCCTGACCGTCGGTATGTGCGAGACGCTTCAGGTCGCCGAGTGAGTTGGGATCGAAGGCATTGAGCTGGAAACCTGCGTTCATGATCCGATCCTCAGATGATCTCCAGTTCTGCGCGCAGCGCACCGGCCGCCTTCATCGCCTGCAGGATGCTGACCAGATCCATCGGCTTGGCCCCCAGAACATTGAGTGCCTTCACCACATCGGCCAGATTGGTACCACCCTGCAGGTTGAACAGGACACCGCCCTCCTGCGCGATATCGACCTGCCCGGTCTGAGTGACGACGGTCTGCCCGCCTGACAGCGGCGGTGGCTGGCTGACCTGAGCCTGGTTGTTGACCGTGACGGTGAGGTTGCCGTGTGCCACCGCGCAGTTCTGCAGACTGACCCGCTGATTCATCACCACCGAACCTGTCCGTGAGTTGACGATGACCCTGGCTGCCTGCGCGACCGGTGTGACCTCAAGGTTCTCGATCTGCCCCAAAAAGGCGACGCGCGCGCCGGAGTCGCTCGGCGCACGAACCTGGATACTGCGCCCGTCCAGCGCCTGCGCTGAGCCCGGATGGACGAGGTTGATCGCATCGACCACGCGCCGCGCGGTGCCAAAATCAGCGTCGTTGAGCTCGAAGGTGACCGTATCGAGCTCACCAAGCATGGACGGCACCGCACGTTCGACGGTCGCGCCACCAGGGATGCGCCCCGCCGACAGGTGGTTGATGACCTGCGAGGCTCCCCCACCCTGGGCACCTGCGCCCCCTACGGCCATGTTGCCTTGCGCCATCGCGTAGATGTTGCCATCGGCACCCTTGAGCGGTGTCAGCACCAGGGTGCCACCGCGCAGACTCTTGGCATTGCCGATCGAAGATACGGTGACATCGATCGCCTGCCCCGGCCGGGCGAAAGGTGGCAGCACGGCCGTGACCATGACCGCCGCGACGTTCTTCAACTGCAGTTTGGTTCCGGGCGGCAGGGTCACGCCCATGTTGCCGAGCATGTTGACGATGCTCTGTACGGTAAAGGGGGTCTGCGTGGTCTGGTCGCCCGAACCGTCCAGGCCGACGACGAGGCCGTAGCCAACGAGCTGATTGTCGCGCACACCTGCCACCGAAGCGAGGTCCTTGATGCGCTCGGCGGCCGCATGCGAGGCCTCGGCGTAGAAGACGCCGGCGGCGGCCAGCACGACCAGCACACGAAACAGCAAGGAGCGAAGACCTTTCATGACCTGCCTCAGAACGGAAGGATGGCAACAAAGAAGCGTTGCAGCCAACCCATGGTGTTCGACTCGTCGATGAAACCGCTGCCCCGGTATTCCATGCGTGCATCGGCGACCTGCGTCGATTGCACGGTGTTGGCAGAGGTGACGCTGTTGGGGTTGATCACGCCCGAGAAGCGGATGAACTCGCTGCCCTGGTTGATCGCCACCATCTTTTCGCCCGACACCAGCAGGTTGCCGTTGGGATAGACGTCGATGACGGTCACCGTGATCGTGCCGTTGAAGGCGTTGTTGGCCGCTGCGCCGCCCTTGCCGGAGAAGTCCGAATCTGCGCCCGCCTCGACGTTGAGGCCGGCCAGTCCGCCCAGTGGCAGCTTGCTGCTCGCCGTGATGCCACCGGTCAGGCTCGAGCCGCGCGTGGCATTGGCATTGGCACTTTTTTGCGCCGTGTTGCGTTCGACGAGATTGATGGTGATGGTGTCGCCCACCGCGCGTGCGCGCCGGTCCTCGAACAGCGGGCGCGCCGCTGTAGGCTGGAAGATCGCGCCGTTGGCGGGCTGCGCCTGCAGTTGCCCCTCGGGCCGCGCGCTCATCGGTTGATGAATGGCGGTCGGCGGTGTGGGGTAGACGGACGCGCAACCCGACAGCAGGGTCAGCACGACTCCCGACAGCAGCGCAGACAACTTCATGGCGGCAGGCCTCAAAGCTGCGTCAGCCGGCCAAGCATCTGGTCGGAGGTGGAGATGGCGCGCGAATTGAGTTCGTAGGCGCGCTGGGTCACGATCATGCTGACCAGCTCTTCGGCCACGTTAACATTGGAGACTTCCACGTAGCCCTGATTGATCACACCAGCGCCGT
>Ga0073899_10004413_pt1 | contig 12335 bp, 17 predicted proteins | sample KloWWTmetaKNB5Ph_FD_88975 | JGI IMG/M metagenome (GOLD analysis project Ga0073899, IMG submission 88975) | Active sludge microbial communities from Klosterneuburg, Austria, studying microevolution and ecology of nitrifiers - Klosterneuburg... | ecosystem: Engineered > WWTP > Aerobic digester >... | reverse complement strand
GCCCGGCTTCTGCACCGGCTGCCCGGAACGCCCGATCTTCACCGCGATGAAGCTGCTCGAGCGCGAGCTCGGCGAGCACCACGTCAGCGCCGACATCGGCTGCCACCTGTTCTCGATCCTGCCTCCGTTCAACATCGGCAACACGACGATGGGCTACGGTCTCGGCGCGGCCGCGACCGGCGCGCTGAACGTGCCCGCCGGCAAGCGCGCGATCGCGATCATGGGCGACGGCGGGTTCTGGCACAACGGGCTCACCAGCGGCATCGCCAATGCCGTGTTCAACGAGAGCGACAACGTCACCGTCGTGATCGAGAACAACTACACCGCGGCGACCGGCGGCCAGGACATCCCGTCGTCGCGGGCCGAGAACCGCACCCGCAGTACCGGACACGAGATCGAGCACGCGGTGCGCGGCGTCGGCGTCGAGTGGGTCAGGACGGTCCGGCGCACCTACGACGTCGAGGGCATGCGCAGCGCGCTGAGGGAGGCGCTGACCACGCCGAAGAAGGGGCCGAAGGTGCTCGTGGCGCAATCCGAATGCATGCTGAACCGCCAGCGGCGCGAGCGTCCGCTGGTGCGCAAGGCGATCGCCGCCGGCGAGCGCGTCGTGCGCGAACGTTTCGGCGTGGATCCCGACACCTGCACCGGCGACCACTCGTGCATCCGGTTGTCGGGCTGTCCGTCGCTGTCGATCCGGCCGAATCCGGATCCGCTGCGCACCGACCCGGTGGCGACGGTGCTCGAGAGCTGCGTGGGTTGCGGCCTGTGCGGCGAGGTGTCGCACGCCGCGGTGCTGTGCCCGTCGTTCTACAAGGCGCGCATCGTCGACAATCCCGGCCGGCGCGACCGCTGGCGTGAACGGCTGCGCCGCGGCGTGATCGGCTGGCTGCAGGCGCGTCGCGAGCGCGGGCGCGCGCGCTGGGCCTTCTGAGCAAGGGTCCTCGATGTCCGTCGCGCAGCCGATCAAGATCGCGATCGTCGCCATGGGTGGCGAGGGCGGCGGCGTGCTGGCCGACTGGATCGTCGACCTCGGCGAGCACAACGGCTACCTCGCGCAGACCACGTCAGTGCCCGGCGTCGCGCAGCGCACGGGCACGACGCTCTACTACGTCGAGCTGTACCCGCGCGCACAGGCGCAGGCCGATGGCGGCGCGCCGGTGCTGGCGCTGATGCCGCTGCCCGGCGACGTCGACGTGGTGCTGGCTTCCGAGTTGATGGAGGCCGGCCGTGCGATCCAGCGCGGGCTGGTGACGCCGGATCGCACGACGCTGGTCGCGTCCACGCATCGCGTCTATTCGATGACCGAGAAGACCGCGATGGGCGACGGCCGTGTCGACAGCGCGGAGCTGCTCGCGCACGCCGCGGATGCGGCGAAGCGCTTCGTCGGGTTCGACATGGCTGCGGCGGCCCTCGACAGCGGCAGCGTGATCGGCGCGGTTCTGTTCGGCGCGCTGGCCGGCACGGGCGTGCTGCCGTTCGACCGCGCACGGTTCGAAGAGACGATCGAGCGCAGCGGCGTCGGCGTCTCGGCGAGCAGGAAGGCGTTCGGCGCGGCCTTCGAACGTGCGCGGTCGGGGCCGCTCGCGGTGCCGGGCGAGGGAACCGTCGCCGCGACCGGCTCCGGGCCGGCCGCGATCCCTGCCGCGACACCGCAGCCGCGGGCGCCCGAAGTGCGCGCCTTGCTCGCGCGCGTGGGCGCCGACTTCCCCGAGGCCGCGCGGCGCATGTTGACCGAAGGCGTGCGCCGCCTGGTCGACTACCAGGATCCGGCGTGGGCGGCCATCTATCTCGACCGGATGGCGCGCGTGAAGGCCGCCCCGGGCGGCAACGATCCGGGGTTGCTGGCCGAGCTCGCGCGCCACCTCGCGCTGTGGATGTCGTGGGAGGACACGATCCGGGTCGCCGACCTGAAGACGCGCAGCTCGCGTTTCCAGCGGGTTCGCGACGAGGTGCGGGTGGCCGACGGCCAGCTGCTGGCGATCGACGAATACCTGCATCCGCGCGTCCAGGAGATCGCCGAGTCGATGCCGGCTGCGATCGGGCGATGGCTGCTCGCGTCCGGCTGGCCGCGCCGGCTGGTCGAACGCTTCACCTCGCGGGGGCGCATCGTCACGACCAGCAGCCTGCACGGTTTCCTGCTGCTGTACGCGACCGCGGGCATGAAGCGCTGGCGGCGCTCGACGCTGCGCTACGCGCTCGAGCAGCCGCGCATCGAGCATTGGCTGCGGCGCGTCGAGGAGGCCGCCGCGGTCAGCGCCGAGCTGGCGACCGAGGTCGTCCGCTGCCAGCGGCTGGTCAAGGGCTACGGCGACACCCACGAACGCGGGCTGCGCAACTACGAGACGCTGATGGCCGCGCTGCAGCGCGGCGGCGCGGCGGTCGCGCCGGCGACGGTGCGCGAACTGCGCGACGCGGCGCTCGCCGACGAGCGCGGCGAGACGCTGCAGGCGGCGCTGGCGCGACACGGGCTGGCAACCGGTTGATCTGCATCAACGGTTCCGGCGCCGGTTCGCGCGCAAAGTGAAGCGACGGCGGCCGCGCGCGTCCCGCCGAGGCCCTCTCAGCGGTGGGCGGCGTCAGGCCCCCGCTGCCGCGTAGATGTTCAGGTACTTCAGGCAGATCACCCGCAGGCAGGACGAGATGTTCTTGTCGTTGGCGACCAGGCAGCCGTCGTGAACGCGCTCGATCAGCCTCGGCAGGGTGACCTGGCTCTCGCGCGCCATGTCCTCGAGCACGTTCCAGAACGCGCGCTCGAGCGAGACGGTGGTGCTGTGGCCGTGGATGCGGAAGCCGCGCTTCTCGGGGATGAACTCGCTGATCTGCGCCGTCGTGCAGGCGTTGAACATGTGGTCCAGGACGTCGTTGATCTCGGTGTAGATGCTCATCTGCCTCCCCCTCCGGCAGCGGGTTGGCAATAAATACCACCACTCGCGCGGGCGCCACCCACAGAATCTGCAGCATACAAGAAAGCACGCGGACGTCGGCCGGACGGCGCGTGAAGGAGCGGCGATGGAGTTTTTCCGCAAGACCTTGGATCCGGTGCTCGCGCTGGCCGCGATCGCGGTGCTCGACATCTTCCTGTTCCTGGTCGTCGGCGCCTGGACCGTCGGCGGCGGCGAGACGATGATGACGGGGCTCATCGCCGAGGTCTTCCTCGGCGACGAGCTGATGCGGATTCCATTCTGGAACCTGGTGTTCCCGCCGCAGGTCGACTACTGGAAGATCTACATCAGCCTCGGCATGTTCTTCGGCGCCTTCGTCGGCGCGGTGCTGAGCAAGGAGTTCTACTGGCGCATGCCGCGCCACGCGTCCGAATGGCTGCTGATCACGATCGGCGGCCTGCTGATGGGCGTCGGCATCCGCCTCGCCTTCGTCTGCAACGTGTCGACCTTCTTCGGGCTGTCGGCCGAGATGAACCTCGGCGGCTACCTGGCGATCTCGGGCATCTTCGCCGGCGCCTGGGTCGGGTCGCTGATCTACAAGAGAATCCTGGAGGCCTGAACGATGTCGACGGTTGCAGAGTGCCTGGTCGCGTTCGTGTTCGGTTCCGTCGTCGGGCTGCTGGTGCAGCGCTCCCGGTTCTGCAACACCGCCGCGCTGCGCGACGCGATCATGTTCAAGACCTATCGCAACACGAAGGCCTTGCTGGTCGCGATGATGATCCTGACGATCGGCTTCACCGCGTTCATGACGGTCGGCGCGGGCCATCCGCTGGAGTTCGACGTCGGCCTGAACACCTTCGCCGGGTTGTTCCTGTTCGGCATCGGCATGGTGCTGGCCGGCGCCTGCACCGTGTCGACCTGGGTCAAGGCCGGCGAGGGCAACCTCGGCGCAGTGTGGGCGCTGCTGTTCACCTTCGTCGGCATGTTCCTGTTCTCGCTGGTCTGGGGCTGGAACTACTGGCCGCCCGCGCCGTCGAGCATGACCGGCGAACCGAACCTGCCGGCGCTTCAACTCGGCTTCGCCAACGCGCGCACGCTCCAGGACAAGCTCGGCATTCCGGCGATCGTGTTCGGGCTGGTTCAGGCCGGTGTGCTGTTGGCGATCTACCGCGCGATCCTGCGACGCGAGCGCGCGCAGCAGGCGCAGCACGAACGGCAGCGTGCGGAAGCCGTCAACGGACAGACGGCCTGAGGGCAAGGCCGGGATCTTCAGTGCCGGCGCGGATCTGCATCGAACGAGGAGCAACGGGAATGGGACTGTTCGGATCGAAGAAGAAGGCCGACGCGGCGCCGGCCGGCGGCGAGGCCACGTTGAGCAACGGACAGCGCGTCACGCTCGCGAGGCGGGTCGATTGCCGCGGCGATTCCTGTCCAAGGCCGCAGCTGATGACCAAGAAGGCCGTCGGCGAGGTGGCGACCGGCGACTTGATCGAGGTGATGGTCGACAACCCTTCGTCGGTCGAGGCGCTGCCGCCGATGTGCAACGAGCTCAACGCGACTCACCTCGAGACGATCAAGGACGCGGCGTGCTGGCGCGTCTACATCCGCAAGGACTGAAGGAGCCGAGGACGTGGTCGCCCGCCTCCTGATGCGCCTGTTCGTCGTGTTGTCGGCGACCGCTGTCGTCGCCGGCCTCGCGTGGGTCTACGCGGTGCCGCCGCAGAGCCTTCGGGTCACGCGCGACGGCGTGCCGCACCTGGCGCCGCCGGTCGCGCATCCGGTCACCGGCGAAGCGATCCCGCTCGAACGCCTGGTGCAGCACTACAAGGGAGGCGGACGATGAACCTGGACCTCGAGACTTCGCTCCAGGTGCTCTTCTTCGCCGTCGCCTTCGCGGTGATGGCGCTGGCCTTCTTCAGCGATTCCATGTGAGCGGCCCGGTCATGAATCGCGAAAGCATCGTCTTCTGCTTGGTTTCGATGGCGATCGCCGTGGCCGTCTCGGCGATCGGCTTCCGGATCGCCGCACTGCCTGCGGACGTCGTGGCCACCGCAGTCAAGCCCGTGCCGGCGGAGACGCTGCCGGACGTCGAACTCGGCGGGGGCTTCGGCAAGGTGTCGGTGATCGACCTGGTGGGCTTCTACGTCGAGAACCCGCCCGCCGCGCCGAGCGCCGACGCCGGCGCGGCGCCCGCCGCCAAACGCTTCGGCGGCTGCTGAACATGGCGTGTCGCCGCGGCCCTGCCACGCCGATGCTGGCGCTGCTGCTGGCACTGGCGGCGCCGGCGTGCGGCGCCGCGGTTGCCGACGATTTCGGCTACGTGCGCTCGGCGTCGCAGGCGCAGGGTCCGGGCCCGGACCCTGGCGTGGTCGTGGTCGACGCGCGCCCGCTCGCCGAGTGCCGCGAGCGCAGCCTCGCCGGCGCACGTTGCCTGCCCGCCGGCGACCTGCTCGGCCCGCAGCGGCGACTGCCGGCGGCACGCGACCTGTTGTGGCTCCTCGGCACCGCCGGCCTCGCCGGCCACGAGACCGTGCTGGTGGTCGGGCAGGACCCGACCGCGCGCGACTTCGTGGCCGGGGTGCTCTACGCGGCCGGACAGCGTCGCGTGCAAATCCTCACCGAGCCGGTGGCGCGCGCTCTGGCCAGCGGTGCGGCCGCCGGGCCAGGACGCGAGCGGGGCCTGGTGCGCGAGGCGGTGTTCGAGGCGCCGATGCGCGACCGGTTGCTCGTGCTGCGCGACGAGCTTCGCGCGATGCGTCCCGCGCCGATGCTGCTCGACGGTCGCAGCGACCGCGAGTACTGGGGCGAGGTGCCGCGTGCCGTGCGGACCGGCCACCTGCCGGGGGCGATCAGCCTGCCGGCGTTGCAGTTGCGCGCGGCGCTGGATGCGGCGGACGGCCGCGGCGCGGTCGTGCCCGACGGCTCGCCCGTCGCCTATGCGCACGACGCGTTCGAAGGCTTTGCGTACCTGTCCCTGCTGGTGGCGGCGAACGGCGTCGCGGCGCGGCTCTACGCGGAGGGCTGGGCCGAATGGGCGGCCGACGGTTCGCTGCCGGCCGACGCCGTCGGCTACCCCGACCCGGGCCCGGTTCGTGCAGGCGGGCCCCCCGCAGCTTCGGTGACGCCGTCCGTCGACGCCCCGGGCCCGGTGGCGTGGCCGCCGCGCGAGGCGCTGGTCGCGGCTGCGACGGCGCTCGCGCTGGCCGCCTTTGCGGCCGGCTGGTGGCTGTCGGGGCGGCGGGCCGCATCATGAAGATCCTGTTCCACGTCGCGACCGAGGGCGGCGCGCGGTTCCTGCTGCCGCTTGCGCTCGCGTGCCGGCGCGCCGGGCACGCGTTCGGCGTGTTCCTCACGCACGACGGCGTGCGCGGCCTGAACGACGCGCGGCTGCAATCCGCGCTGCAAGACGCCGCGCGCGCGGTCGTCTGCGAGGAGTCGTGGCACCGGTTCTGCCCCGGCGCGCGCTGCCCGGTGGAACTCGGCAGCCAGACCGTCAACAGCGCGCTGACGGGCGAAGCGCAGCGGGTCGTGAGTCTCTGAGGGGGGCGGATGGGCGAGAAGCGTCTGCTGGTGCTGGCGCGCCGCGATCACGCGGAGGCGATGCGGGTGGCCGCGGGGCTGACGATCTTCGGCCATCGCGTGTCGCTGGTGTTCATGACGGCCCCGGTCGCCGAGACGCCGGAGAACGCCGCCAACGCCGAACTGCTCGATCTGACCGGCATCGAGCCGCAGACGACGGTCGCGGCGATGGGCGGAGACCTGCCGCTGCTCGACGCCGCGGGCCTCGCGGATGCGATCGTATCCGCCGATGCGGTACTGAGCCTGTGATGAACATCCTCGAACTGAACACCGGTCTGTTTCCCGACGCCCAGACCGTCAGCGCCGCGTTGCGGCAGATGGAGCCGACGCACCGCGTCGAGTCCATCGACCTCGCGGCATTCCTCAGGCGTCGGAACCTGGAAGACGAAGCATGGGATCGGGCGATCGCCGCGATCCTGGTTTGCGATCTGACGATCACCATCTGAGACGAGGAGTCGGGCAATGAAGAAGTACTCATGGGCGAAATCGGGCGCGTGGATGGGGGCGTCGATCCTGGTCCTGCTCGCGACGGCGCGCGCCGCGCTGGCCGCGGACCCGCTGGTGAACGTCGACTGGGTCAAGGCGAACCTGGAGAAGCCGGGCGTCGTGCTGGTCGACTTCCGGCCGCCGACCGAGTACCTGCGCGGCCACATTCCCGGTGCCGTCAACAGCAACTATGCGAAGGACGGCTGGCGCGAGGAGCGCGCCGACAAGGTGCCCGACGTGTTGCCGGCCAAGCTCGAGCCGCTGGCGGCCATGATCGGCAAGCTCGGCATCGACAACAAGACCCACGTCGTGCTCGTGCCGCCCGGCGCGTCGTCGACCGACATGGGCGTCGGCACGCGTGTCTACTGGACCTTCAAGGTGCTCGGCCACGACAACGTGTCGGTGCTCGACGGCGGCATGTTGGCCTGGGAGAAGGACAAGAAGAACCCGATGCAGGCCGGTGCGGCAAAGCCCGCCGAAGGCAAGTCCTTCCAGGTCAACCTGCGCAAGGAAATGGTTGTCACGATGGACGACGTCAGGAAGGCGAAGGCCGCCGGCGTGGTGCTGGTCGACAATCGCCCCGAGGACCAGTACGTCGGCATCAACCGCCACCCGAAGGCGACCGAGAGCGGCACGATCGAGGGCGCGAAGAACCTGTCGCACGCGTGGACGACCGTCAACGGCGGCGGAGAGTTTCGCAAGCCGGCGCAACTGGCGCAGCTGTACAAGGCGGCCGGCGTGCCGACCAGCGGCGACCAGGTCAATTTCTGCAACACCGGTCACTGGGCGTCGATCGGCTGGTTCGTGTCGCACGAGCTGATGGGCAACAAGCAGGCGCGCATGTACGACGGCTCGATGGTCGAGTGGACGATGCTCAAGGGCGGCTCGATGGAGCAGAAGGTCAAGCTGCAGTAACCGTGCTCGCCCGCCTGGTCCTTGCGTTCGCGGTCACGGCGAGCTTTGCCGGAGGCGCGGCGGCCCGGGACGAGCACCACCGGCGGCTCGCCGCCGAGCTGCTGGTGATGGCGGGCGACGCGCGACGCCTTGCCGCCGACGAAGCGACGCCGACCCAGCGCGACGGCCTGCGGGCGCGGCTGGCCGGCGCGCTGTCGTCGTTGCCGCTGCTGCTGCGCCGCGCCGGCGGCGATCCGGCGGTCGTGCCGACGCTGCGTGCCGTGGCGGCTCGCGGCGACTGGCGCGCCTTGCGCGCTGCGCTCGACGAGCTCCAGCGCGCGCATCCTCACGACCTGGACGCGATCGCGTCGGCGACCGCGACGCCCGATCGGCTCAGGCTCGGGCGCGCGATTCACGCCGAGGCCTGCGCGGGCTGCCACGACGCGCCCGCGGTCGATACGCGCCTGCCTGCCCACGAGCTGCGCGCGCAGATCGGCTCGATGCCGCGCGCGGAATTCGCGGCACGCCTGTACCTCGGCGTGCGCGGCGATCGCAGCACGGCGTATCGCAACCCGTTCAGCGACCTGGAACTCGGCGCGCTGGTGGCCTTGTACGCGACTGGCGGCAGGTAAACTGCCCGCCAGTGACCCCGCCTCGTCCCATCCTGCTGGTCTTCGGCAATCGCCGCATCGCGGCGATGCTGCTTCTCGGTTTCGCCAGCGGACTGCCGCTGGCGCTTTCGGCCGGCACGCTGCAGGCCTGGCTGACGGTCGAAGGGCTCGACATCCGCACCATCGGCTTCTTCGCGCTCGCCGGCTTGCCCTACACCTTCAAGTTCGTCTGGGCGCCGCTGGCCGACCGGTTCGAGCCGCCGCTGATCGGTCGGCGGCGCAGCTGGCTGGTGGTGACGCAACTGGGCCTCGCCGCGCTGTGCTTCGCCATGGCGACGCTGGATCCCAGGACCGCGGTGGCAGCGGTCGGCGCCTGCGCGGTGGCAATCGCCTTCCTGTCGGCGTCGCAGGACATCGTCTTCGACGCCTATCGCACCGACCTGCTGCGCGAGAACGAGCGCGGCGCAGGCGCCGCGGTGTCGGTGCTCGGCTACCGGCTGGCGATGCTGGTGTCGGGCGGACTGGCGCTGATCCTCGCCGACCAGTGGCTGGGCTGGCCGGGCATGTTCCGCGCGATGGCGGCGCTGTTCGCCGTGATGGCGGTCATCACGTTGTGGGCGCCGGCGACGCCGCCGACCGCGCCGCTCAAGAGCGACGTGCGGCGCGAACTGGTCGGTTTCGTCGCGATGCTCGCCGCGGGCGTCGGTACCTTCTGGCTGTTGCGCCAGCTGCCGTGGCAATGGCTCGGCGGCGGCCGGTTCGCGTCGCTCGGCGCCGACACGCTGATGCTGCTGGCGGCCTGCTTCGCGGCGCTGCAGGCGGCGCGTCGAGCCGGCTTTCCGTCGTTCCTCGCGCCGTGGGACGCGTTCTTCAGCCGCGAGCGCGCGGCGGCGCTGCTGGCGATGATCGTGCTCTACAAGCTCGGCGATGCATTCGCGGGCAGCCTGTCGACGACCTTCCTGATCCGTGGCGCCGGTTTCACCGCGACCGAAGTCGGCGCGGTCAACAAGGTGCTCGGGCTCGTCGCGACGATCGTCGGCGCGCTGGCCGGCGGCGCGTGGCTCGCGAAGCGGCCGCTGTATGGCTCGCTGATGCTATTCGGGCTGCTGCAGGCGGTGTCGAACTTCGGCTACTGGATGATCTCGGTGATGCCGAAGGACTACGCGCTGATGGCGGCGGCGATCGGGTTCGAGAACCTGTGCGGCGGCATGGGTACGGCGGCCTTCGTCGCGTTCCTGATGGCGCTGACCGACCGCCGCTTCTCGGCCGCGCAGTACGCGCTGCTGTCGGCGCTGGCGGCGGTCGGGCGCGTGTACGTCGGGCCGGCCTCGGGCGTGATGGTCGAGGCGTTCGGATGGCCGACCTTCTTCGTGTTCACGGTCGGGGCGGCAATCCCGGGGCTGCTGCTGCTGCGCTGGCTCAGGCCGCAGGTGGCCGCGCTCGATCGACCGGGCGGCCCGGTAGCCGTGTCCGACGACTGACCGGGCTGTCCCGATCGGGCATCATGCGGCTTGCGCGAACCGTCTCCGGCATCCCCGTGCGGGCGCATCGAGCCAAGCCGACATGATCGACAGGACCGTGGCCTCCGTAGCCGACGCCGCGAGTGGATCGACGGCCAGTCGTTCGACGAACTCGCGCGGCTGACTGCCGCGCCGCTGCGGCGCGGCGACGGCGCGCAAGGCCGGGCGCCGCGCCGACCTTCTTCACACCCGAGAGAGAGCGAGAGCGATCATGAGCGAAGTCTTCATCTGCGACGCGGTACGCACCCCGATCGGCCGCTACGGCGGCGCGCTGTCGTCGGTTCGCACCGACGACCTCGGGGCGATCCCGCTGCGTGCGCTGCTCGCGCGCAATCCCGGGCTCGACCCCGCGGCCATCGACGAGGTGATCTTCGGCTGCGCGAACCAGGCCGGCGAGGACAACCGCAACGTGGCGCGCATGGCCGCGCTGCTGGCGGGCCTGCCGGTCGAAGTGCCGGGCGCGACGGTCAACCGGCTGTGCGGATCCGGGATGGACGCCGTTGGCACCGTGGCGCGCGCAATCCGCTGCGGCGAGTTCGACCTCGCGATTGCCGGCGGCGTCGAGAGCATGTCGCGCGCGCCCTTCGTGATGCCGAAGGCCGACAGCGCGTTCTCGCGCAACAACGCCGTCTACGACACGACGATCGGCTGGCGTTTCGTCAACCCGCTGATGAAGAAGCGGTACGGGATCGACTCGATGCCCGAAACCGCCGAGAACGTTGCGGCCGAATTCGGCGTGTCGCGCGCGGACCAGGACGCGATGGCGCTGCGCAGCCAGCAGCGAGCGATCGCGGCGCAGAAGGACGGTTTCTTCGACGGCGAGGTGGTCGCGGTGTCGATCCCGCAGAAGAAGGGCGACCCGGTCGTCGTCGACCGCGACGAACACCCGCGCGAGACCAGCATCGAGGCGCTCGCGAAGCTCAAGCCGATCGTCAGGCCCGACGGGTCGATCACCGCCGGCAATGCCTCGGGCGTCAACGACGGCGCCGCGGCGATGATCCTCGCCAGCGAGGAGGCGGCGAAGCGCCACGGGCTGACGCCGCGCGCGCGGCTGGTCGCGATGGCCACCGCCGGCGTCGCGCCGCGCATCATGGGGATCGGCCCGGCGCCGGCCACGCTGAAGCTGCTCGCGAAGACTGGCAAACGGATCGCGGAGATCGACGTGATCGAGCTGAACGAGGCCTTCGCCGCGCAGGGACTGGCCGTGTTGCGCCAGCTCGGCGTGCCCGACGACTCGCCGAAGGTCAACCCGAACGGTGGCGCGATCGCGCTCGGGCATCCGCTGGGGATGTCGGGGGCGCGACTGGTGCTCACCGCGGTCAGCCAGCTGCATCGCGGCGGCGGCCGGCTCGCCGTGGCCACGATGTGCATCGGTGTCGGGCAGGGCATCGCGACGCTGATCGAGCGCGTCTGACGACGATCGACGAACGTTCCTGCACGCCGCCCTGATTCGTTGACCCCGATCGCCGATCCGGTCTTCTACCTGGCAGCCGTGCCGGCGGTGTTGCTGACCGGGGTCTCCAAGGCCGGGCTGGGGGGCGCGATCGGCGTGCTCGGCGTGCCGATCCTGGCACTGGTGGTCGACGTGCCGCAGGCTGCGGCGATCATGCTGCCGATCCTGCTGGCGATGGACGCAATCGGCGTGATCGCGTTCCGCCGCCGCTTCGACGCGGCCGTGCTGCGACACGCGATTCCGGCGGCGATGGCCGGGATCGCGTTCGGCGCGCTGCTGTTCCGCGTCGTCGACGCGCGCTGGATCACGGCGCTGATCGGCCTCGAGGCGATCGTCTTCGCGCTGCTCAAGTTCTCGGAGGGCTCGCGTGCCTGGACCGGGCCGCCGCAGCCGCTGTCGGTGGCGCGTGCCCGCTTCTGGCCGGCCGTGGCGGGCTTCACGAGCTTCGTCTCGCACGCCGGCGGCCCGCCGATGATGCAGCTGCTGCTGCCGCTTCGGCTCGACCCGGTGACCTTCGTCGGCACGACGACCTGGTTCTTCGCGGCGGTCAACGCCGCCAAGCTGCTTCCGTACGCGTGGCTGGGGCAGTTCGACGCGACCAACCTTGGCACTTCGCTGGCCTTGATGCCGGCAGTTCCGGTCGGCTATTTCGCCGGGTTGCGACTCTTGCGCTGGATCAAGCCAGCCGCCTTCGTACGTGTCGCAACATGGGCGTTGTTCGTCACGGGCTTGAAACTGGCCTGGGACGCACTCATGTAGCGAACATCGGTCGGCGTGAATCCCCGACCTCATCCGCACAAGGAGCCAGACCATGAGCCGTCTATCAGTCTACGACCCGTTCGCCGAAGTCTTTCCGGAACTGTTCCGCGGTTTCTTCCAGCCGGCCAAGGCGCCGGGAGGCGACGCGCTC
>Ga0073899_10004411_pt1 | contig 12337 bp, 7 predicted proteins | sample KloWWTmetaKNB5Ph_FD_88975 | JGI IMG/M metagenome (GOLD analysis project Ga0073899, IMG submission 88975) | Active sludge microbial communities from Klosterneuburg, Austria, studying microevolution and ecology of nitrifiers - Klosterneuburg... | ecosystem: Engineered > WWTP > Aerobic digester >... | reverse complement strand
GGGTCGCGGAAGTCGGTGGCGCCCACGCCGGTCGGCGGGGTGGTGAGGGTGCGCTCGGGGTGCTTGTGCCAGTGCTGCCAGTCGGTGCTGGTGGCGGCGCATTGCACCTGCCGCTCGGGCGTGTAGCCGGTGTAGTAGAGCGTGGGCACGCCATCCACCACGGCGGTGCAGCCGGAGAAGCAGCCGTCCTGGTCCGGGCTGCCGGGTGTGGGGGCGAGTGCAATCGGTTCGTCCTGCCAGTGCACGAGGTCGGTGCTGGTGGCGTGGCCCCAGTGGATATCGCCCCAGCGCGGCGCGGCCGGGTTGTGCTGGTAGTACAGGTGCCAGCGCGCGCCGTCGTGGATCACGCCGTTGGGATCGTTCAACCAGCCGAGCGGCGCGGTGAAGTGGTAGCGCGGGCGGTGCCGGTCGGCGGGGTCCGGCACCCGGGCAGGCGGCAGCGCGTTCAGCTCCACGTCGTCACCTCCGTGCCGCAGCGGCTCTCCAGGCACCAGCCCCAAGGCGCCAGGGTGGCCACAGGCGCGCCAGCCGGGAGGGCCTGCGGCTGCGCCGACAGGTTGGCCCACACCGTCAGCACGTGCTCGCCGCGCACCCGGCGCCAGGCGAGCACCGCGTCGCTGCCTGTTTCCAGCCACTCCAGCGGGCCGCCGGCACTGCCATGGTCGAGTGCCCGGTTGGCGTGCTTGATCTGCAGCAGGCGGCGGTAGAAGTCGGCGCGGCCGAAGGTCTTCCAGTCGATCGCATCCTTCTCGAAGAAGGCCAGGCGCCGGTCCAGCACCGCCTCCTGCCCGCCGTAGATCAGCGGCATGCCCGGCAGGGTGGCCGCCAGCACGGCGCAGACGCCAAACGCCGCGCCGTAGACCTCTTCGTCATGCCCCTCCCACGCGTTCTTGTCGTGGTTGGAGGTGAAGGTCATGTGATACGCATCGGCTGGGAAGGCCTGCGCACGCCGCTCGAAGTGTGCCCGCACGGCCGCCGCCCCGGCCTCGCCCTTGGCGACGGCCCGCAGCACGTCGTGCAGCCCCCAGTCGTAGCCCATGTCGAAGGCGGCACGGTGCAGCGCGGGGTCCGACCACTCGGCCAGCATGAAGACGGGGCGGATGCCGTCCAGCTCGGCACGGGCCCGCTCCCAGAACGCGGTGGGCAGCAGGCCGGCGACGTCGCAGCGGTAGCCATCGATGCCGGTCTCGCGCACCCAGAACTTGAGCGCATCGACCATCGCGTTCCAGAGCGCGCCTTGGCGCCAGTCGAGGCCGACCACGTCGGTCCAGTGCTCGATCTCGCGGCCGTTGTCGTAGGCGTAGGAATCGATCTCGCCGGCCGCGTTCTTCAGGTACCACTCGGGGTGCTCGCTCACCCAGGGGTGGTCCCAGGCGGTGTGGTTGGCCACCCAATCGATGATGACCCTCATGCCCGCGGCGTGGATGGCGCGCACCAGCGACCGGAATTCCTCCAGCGTGCCGAACTCGGGGTTGACCGCGGTGTAGTCACGCACCGCATACGGGCTGCCCAGGCTGCCCTTGCGGTTCTGCAGGCCGATCGGCTGGATGGGCATCAGCCAGAGGATGTCCACGCCCAGTTCGCGCAGGCGCGGCAGGTGGGCCTGCAGCGCAGCGAAGCTGCCTTCGGGCGTGAACTGGCGGATGTTGACTTCGTAGATCGACGCGCTGCGCGACCACGGCGGGTGAACCACCGGGCTCGGGGGCGCGACCGGGGAAGATGGGGCGGACATCGGGCGCTTCGTTCGGTTCAGGCGGCTACCGGGGCAATGCCTTCGGCAGCCGGCAGGCGCTCGTAAAGCTGGGCCATGCGGCGCAGGCGGGCAGCGGCCTCGCTCGGCACCTGGTCCCAGGTGAAGCGCCAGCTCCAGTTGCCGGTGGGCGTGCCGGGGAAATTCATGCGGTGCTCGGAGCCCAGGCCCAGCACGTCCTGCATCGGGTGCACCGCCAGGTCGGCCACGCTGGCACAGGCGGCGCGCATCAGGTCCCAGTGCGGCGTGCGGCCGTCGGTGGCCAGGTACTCGCGCAGGTGGTGGCGCGTGGCCTCGGGCACGCCGGCCCACCAGCCCAGCGTGGTGTCGTTGTCGTGGCTGCCGGTGTAGACCACGCAGTCGGGCACATGGTGGTGCGGCAGGAAGCGGGTTTCCGCACCGCCACTCTCGCCCCAGGCGAACTGCAGGATGCGCATGCCGGGGTAGCCGAACTCCACGCGCAGTGCCTCCACGTCCGGCGTGATCACGCCCAGGTCCTCGGCGATCACGGGCAGTTCACCGAGCGCGTCGGTGATGGCACGGAACAGCGCCGACGCCGGCCCCGGCACCCAGCGGCCGTGCATCGCGGTGGGCTCGCTGGCCGGGATCTCCCAGTAGCCGGCGAAGCCGCGGAAGTGGTCGATGCGCACGATGTCCACCAGCTCGAAGGTGCGCCGCACGCGCTCGATCCACCAGCGGTAGCCTTCGCCCGCATGGGCGCTCCAGCGGTACAGCGGGTTGCCCCAGCGCTGGCCGGTCTCGGCGAAGAGGTCGGGCGGCACACCGGCCACCACGGTGGGGCGGCCGGTGGCATCCAGCTCGAACAGGTCGGGCCGCGCCCAGACCTCGGCGCTCTGGTGGGCAATGAAGATCGGCATGTCGCCGACGATGTGCACCCGGCGCTCGTTGGCGTAGGCACGCAGCGCCGCCCACTGGCGGAAGAAGCACCACTGGCCGAAGCGCCAAAAGGCGATGCGCACGGCATGCACGCGGCGGGCGGCGTCGAGCGCCGCGGCCTCGCGGCAGGCCAGCGGCGCCGGCCAGTCGCACCAGTCTCGCCCCGGGTGGGCTTCGGCCAGCGCCATGTACAGCGCGTAGTCGTCCAGCCAGTCGGCGTGGGCGGCGCAGAAGGCGTCGTACTCGGCGCGGTCGGCCACCGACCCCGCCGCGGCGAAGCGCTGTGCGGCGCGCGCCAGGTGTGCCATGCGCCAGGGGATGACGGTGGCGAAGTCGACCCGGTGCGCATCGTCGCCCTCCAGCGCCGTCACCTCGCCAGCCAGCAGCCAGCCGCGGCGCTGCAGCTCGTCCAGGTCCACCAGCAGCACGTTGCCGGCAAAGGCCGAGCTGCTCATGTAGGGCGAGTTGCCCGCGCCGATGCCGCCCAGCGGCAGCATCTGCCACAGCGATTGGCCGCCCGCGGCCAGCCAGTCGACGAAGTGGTACGCCGAGGCGCCCAGGTCACCCGAACCGTGCGGGCCGGGCAGCGAGGTGGGGTGGAGCAGCACGCCGCTGCTGCGCGGGAAACGCATGGGATCTCCGTGGGGAATGCGCCTGGTGCCGCAGGTCACAGGCCTCAGGTGGGCAGCTCGACGGTGCGGTGGCAGGCGACGCCGGCCGCATCGAAGAGGTGCAGGTGCTCGGCGCGCAGGCGCAGCGTGATGGCAGTGCCGGGTGTCGGGCGCACGCTGCCTTCGACACGCACCGTCAGCCCGACCGGCGCACCCACCGACGCCTGCACGTACAGCAGCGAGACATCGCCCAGGCGCTCGACGTGCAGCACCGTGACCGGGAAGGGCGCGCCCTCACCTTCGCCAAGGTGAATGTGTTCGGGCCGGATGCCCAGGTGCACCCCGGTGGCACCGGCGGCAATCGCCGAGGCATCCACCGCCGCGGTGATGCGCTGGCCGGCCACCTCGACCTCGGCGTGGTTCGCGTCGCCCTGCAGCAGCTTGCCGGGCAGGATGTTCATCTTCGGCGAGCCGATGAACTCGGCCACGAACAGGCTGGCCGGGCGGTGGTACAGCGCCATCGGCGTGCCGATCTGGGCGATGCTGCCGCGCTCCTCAATGAGCTTGCCGGTGTGCAGCAGCACGATCTTGCTGGCCAGCGTCATCGCCTCGACCTGGTCGTGCGTCACATAGATCATGCTGGCCGAGCCGACATCGTGGTGCAGCTTGGCGATCTCCAGGCGGGTCTGCACGCGCAGCGCGGCGTCCAGGTTGGACAGCGGCTCGTCGAACAGGAAGACCTTGGGCTCCTTGACGATCGCCCGGCCGATCGCCACGCGCTGGCGCTGGCCGCCCGACAGCGCCTTGGGCAGGCGGTCCAGCAGGGGGGTGAGCTGCAGGATGTCGGCGGCCTGCTTGACCTTGCGCTCGATCTCGTCGGCCGCCACGTTGGCCACCTTCAGGCCGAAGGCCATGTTCTTGGCCACCGTCATGTGCGGATAGAGCGCATAGCTCTGGAACACCATCGCCACGCCGCGCTGCGCGGGCGGCACATCGTTCATCCGCTCGCCGTCGAACAGCAGCTCACCCGAAGTGATGTCCTCCAGCCCGGCGACCATGCGCAGCAGGGTGGATTTGCCACAGCCCGAGGGGCCGACGAAGACGCAGAACTCGCCCTTCTCGACCGTCAGGTCGGCGTTCTTGATGGTCAGCGGCAGACCGGGGGCGTAGCGCTTGCAGACCTGCTTGAAGTCGATGCGTGACATGGCGGGCTCTTGAAAGGCGGGGTTGGGATCATGGGATCATGGGTGCGGCTTCGAGCAGCACGGCGGTAGCAGCGGCGTCGACGGTCACATGCCCGGCGCTCACCGTCAGGCTGCGACCGCTGTAGGCGTCGCGCAGGGTGTCGCCGTCGGCAAAGGCCCGGCCCACCGGCACACGCGCACCGGTGGCCACGCCCAACGCCACGACGACACGGTCGCCGCTGGCACGGTCATGGCGGGCAAAGGCGTAGGGCGCATCGGCCAGCTTCTGATGCTCGCCGCGCGCCAGCGCCACGTGGCGGGCGCGGAAGCTGCCCAGCCGGCGCCAGTGCGCCAGCACGGCGGCGTCGGGGCTGGCCCAGTTCATGTCCGAGCGGGTGGATTGCTGCGGGTCGCTGCCGGGCACGGGGCCATCGGGCCGCGCGGTCTCGTCGCCGTAGTAGATCTGCACGCCGCCCGGGGCGAGCAGCAGGGCACTGCCGGCCTCGACCAGGCGCTTGCGGTCGAACAGCTTCGTATCGTGCGACGAGAGGTAGTTGAGCATCTGCGCCGGCTGGCCGGCCTGCGCCTTCGCGTACTGCTCGAACAGCGCGTCCGGGCTCGCGCCGTCCTTGACCAGTTGGCTGGCACGCTCCTGGAAGTCGAAGTTGATCATGTTGTCGAAGCCCGCCGCGTGCAGCCGGCCGCGCTCCGGGCCGTGGCCCCAGGACTCGCCGGTCATCCAGAAGGGCGCGTCGTCGATCTTCTTCGTGGGATGCTTCGCCTTCCACTCGGCCAGGGCCTGGGTGGCCTCGCGCTTGAGTTCGGTCCAGGCCTCGGGCTCGACGTGCTTGACCGTATCGACGCGGAAGCCATCGATGCCGTACTCGCGCACCCAGTCGGTCAGCCACTTCACGAGGTAGCCGCGCACGGTGGTGTTGGGCAGGTCCACCGCGCGGGTGCCGGGCTTGTTCTTCAGGAAGGGCGGCAGCGTGACGGGCTCGGTGCTTTCAGTGCGAAAGTCGGGCAGGTAGGCCAGCTGCGAGGTGATGTCGTCGCGCCCGCCTTCCAGGTAGCCGGGCAGGCCGGCGCGCACCCAGGGGCGGCCCCACCACTGCCGGAACTCGAAGTTGTTGTAGTCGATCTGGCGGTGGTAGTTCTGCAGCGTCGCGCGCTCCAGCGCGCGCGGCCAAAGCACCGGGATGTTCAGGTCCACCGCGGTCTGGATGTCCAGGTAGCCGGGGTGGTTCATCACCACGTCGAACAGGATGCGGATGCCGTTGGCGTGCGCCGTGTCCACCAGCTCGCGCAGCTCCTCGGGCGTGCCCATGGCCTGGTCGAGCACGGTGAAGTCCAGCGCGTAGTAGCCGTGGTAGGCGTAGTGCTTGAATTCCTTGTTGCCGCCGACCACCCAGCCGTGGATCTGCTCGTAGGGCGCGGTGATCCAGATCGCGTTGACGCCCAGGGGCTTGAACCAGCCTTCACGGATCTTGCCGGTCAGGCCCTTGAGGTCACCGCCGTGGAAGGTGCCCACATCGGCGGCCGGATCCTTCTCGCGCTGGCGGCCGTAGGCGCCGTCGTTGGCCGGGTTGCCGTTGGCGAAGCGGTCGGTGACGACAAAGTAGACGATCGGGTTGTCGGCAAAACTGCCGGGCACCGCCGCGGGCCGTTTCGGCACCGCAGGTAACACCGCGGCCGGGGCGGCCGGGGCGGCCGGGGCGGCCGGCGAGCCCGATCGCTGCGCCGGGGGTGCCGAAGCACACCCCAGCAAGGCCGCTGCCGCCAGGGCGAGCGCCCAGCGGGCACCGCGCAGGGGCAGCACGGAGGCAGCCTGGGAGGAGAGGGGAATCGGGGCGTTCAACACGGCAGGCTCGCAGTCAGGAAGGAGTCTCAGTTGGCGACGTACACGACTGCGGTGCGCGCGGGCACGGTGAAGCGGCCAGTGCTGTTGTCGTAGCGCGCATCGTTGGCGGCGCGGCGGTCGGCTGCGGTGGCGGAGGCCAGCACCGGATGCAGGACGTAGGACTTGCCCGCCAGCGCCGCGACCGTGACGTCACGGGCGGTCTTGTCCACGTTGATCAGGTAGACCAGTTCCTTGAAGTTGGCGCCGGGGTAGGCGTTGCCATCCACCTGCCCGACCAGCACCGTCTCCACCTGCGCCGAGCCGGTGTTGTGGAAGCGCAGCCGGCTCCTGATGTCCGCCGCGCTGCGCAGGCGCAGCAGCGTGGTGCCGGCGCGGATCTTCAGCAGGTCGCGGAACATGTCGCGTGCCAGGGCGATCTCGGCCCCCCCCGGCTTGATCGCGGCGTTGGCCAGGATCGGGCGCATCACCGACCAGTTGTCGCCGTTGTCGCCCTGCATCGGCAGGCCGGTGGCAAAGAAGTTGTCGGTGTAGCTCCAGTCCAGGCGGTTGAACCAGTCGCCCGAGTTGTAGCTGTTGCGGTCCATGGACTTGGAGCGCAGTGTGTCGATGCCGGCGTGGTAGTAGCCGATGCCCTGGCTGAAGGCATTGATCGCGGCAGCCAGCATCTGCACGCGGGTGCGGTCCTCCCGGGACGTGGCCGCCGGCAGCTTGTAGGCGTTGATGTCGAACAGCGTCTGGTTGTCGTGGTTCTCGACGTAGTTGACCACCTCCTGGGGGGCCGTGACGTAGCCGGCCGGCTGGCCGTTGTAGTCCAGCGCCTCCAGCGTCTTCACCTCGTCCCAGTGGGTGGTGAACGAGAAGTCGCGAATTGAGCCGGCCAGCCCGGCCTTGATGATGTCGCCCGACCACATCAGCTGGGTGCGGGTCTTGCCGGCCCCGCTGCCGTTGTCGTCGTAGAACAGGCCGCTGATGTAGCCCTGGTTCTTCACCAGATCGGCGCCGCCGTCGAAGGGCCCGCCACCGCGCACGTGGTCGCGGGCGCGGTCGCTGAAGGTGCCGATGGCGCTGCCGTTGAGCGAGAGCTGCGAGGCCTGCTCAAAGCGAGCGCCGTTGGCCACCTCGCCGAAGTTCCAGCCCTCGCCGACCAGCGGCACCTCGCGCCCGGTCTGGCTGGCCAGGCGGGCCTTGAGCGCCACCATCACCGCACGCGGCTGGTGGCCCATCAGGTCGAAGCGGAAGGAGTCCATGCGGTACTGCGTGGCCCACTGCAGCACCGAGTCGCTCATGAGCTTGCCCATCATCAGGTGCTCGGTGGCGGTGTTGTCGCAGCAGGTGGACATCTCGACACCCCCGGTGGCGTTGAGCCGGTGGTAGTAGCCGGGCACCACGCGGTCGAGCACCGACTTCTCCTTCTGGCCGGAGGCGGTGGTGTGGTTGTAGACCACGTCCATGCCCACGCGCAGGCCGGTCTGGTGCAGGGCCATCACCATCTGGCGCAGTTCGAGCACGCGCCGTGCGCCGTCGGCCGCGTCGCTGGCGTAGCTGCCCTCGGGGGCGTTGTAGTGGTAGGGGTCGTAGCCCCAGTTGAAGCAGTCGCTGTCCCGCACCGCATTGACCGCCGCCTGCTGGGTTTCCGAGTTGGCGCTGCCGCTCACGCTGGGGCTGACGCAGCCGGTTTCCGGCACGGTGGCGATGTCGAAGACCGGCAGCAGGTGCACGTCGGTCAGGCCGGCCTCGGCCAGCGCCTTCAGGTGCTTCATGCCGTTGGAGCCGGTCTGCGTGAAGGCAAGGTACTTGCCACGCTGCGCGGCCGGCACCGTGGGGTCGGTGGCAGAGAAGTCGCGCACGTGCAGCTCGTAGATGGTCATGTCCACCGGGTCGGCGACCGTGGCCGGCGCGGTGTGGGCATCCCAGCCGGCAGGCTTGAGGGCCGCGCTGTCGAGGCTGGCCACGTAGCTGCGCCTCGAGTCGCTCGTCAGGCTCACCGAGTAGGGGTCGGTGACGAGGTTGCGCACCACGCCGACACCCCGCACGAACACCTCGACCGCGTACTTGTAGTACTTGCCGCCGAGGTCGGCGCCCTGGTGCAGGGTCCACACGCCGGTGGCCGGATCGGCCGCCATGGCTTCGCTGGCCACGGCGTTGCCACTGCCGCTGTCGTACACGCAGACGGACACGTTGCGGGCGGTCGGCGCCCAGAGCTTGAAGGTGGTCGCGCTGGCGCCGGCGCGCACGCCCAGGTCGGTCACGTCGGCGGCGGCGGCGTACAGGTCGTCGAGTGCGCCGGCCACCTGCGCGGTGGATGCGTTCTGCACCTGGCCGCCAGCAGACTCCTGCACCACCACCAGCTGGCCGGCATGCAGGGCCTTGAGCCGGGCCAGGTCGTCGTCGCGCACGGCGAGCACCACGCCCGGGGCCACGAACTTGAAGCGTGCGGCAGCCGACGCCGGCACGGCCACGGCGTTGGCATCGAGTGTCAGCGCGCCATCGGCACCGCTGACCGTGCCGTCCCTGGCCGCCCGGATCTGCCCGGTGGCCGAGTGATAGAGCTTGAACACGCCGCCGGCGTCGACCTGCGGCCACTGGATCAGCCGCCCGGTCAGCCAGTGCGCCCGCGCATCGCCGGTGGAGGCGCTGCGCAGGTCCGGAGCCGCGGTGTAGACCGTCGGGTCGCCCTGGACCAGCCAGATCTCGCCAACGCCCCCGGCGATGCTCAGCGCGGCGTAGTCGACCCGGATGTTGCTGGTCCAACCGTCCTTGTTGTCGGTGCCGCCGGCCGGGTTGGCCGCGGTACCGTGGAGGATGAACTCCAGCGCCGTGCGGGCCGCATCGGCCTTCGGATTGAGCACCGGCAGGTCGAACACGACCTCGCTGGCGCCCACGCCGTAGCCGTTCATGTCCGACAACGCGACCGGCGCAGCCCACTGTTCGATGGTCACGCCCGGCTTCAGCCCGCTCAGGTCCAGGCCACTGCCGGTCCACAGGTGCAGGCCCCAGACGCCGTAGTTGGCGTCGTAGCGCTTGTAGTGCACACGCACCGTGGTGAGGTCCGGGGTACCGGCCGTCAGCGGGTTTCGGGTGTAGGTGGCCGCATCTCCCTGGATGCGCCAGATCTCGTTGGCGCCACTCCTGAGCGTGTAGGACTGGTCGGCGCCGCCGTGGTCCTTGGTGTCACCCTGGTGAAAGAGGTAGTCGACCGCGCCGCTGCCGGCAGTGAGCGGCACCTGGTAGATGGCACCGAAGGCGTCGTTGCCGGCGGCGTTGTGCCCGGCGTTCCAGCCCGGGTCGGCCGCCGCACCCCAGCTGTGCAGTTGCCAGCCGCTGTAGTCGCCCGCCGGGCGGCGGTAGTGCACGGTCAGCGTCGTCGTGGGAGTGGGGCCCGGGCCGGCCGCGGCGGGCACGGCATGCAGCACCGTCTGGAAGGCCGTGGCATCACAGGCCGCCAGCGAGCCGCTGGGCGGATCGACCGGATCGGCCGCACCGCCGCTGCCGCCACAGGCCAGCAGTGCGGCGCAGCTCAGGCCGAGCCACAGCCTGCGCCCCAGGCGGGCGAGTCGCCCGAGCGAGGCGGCTGCGGCACCAGGGAGCCCGCTGCCGGAGGAAAGGTCGACGGGGTGCACTCGGACGCTGGACGGCATGCGGGTCTCCTTGAGTTGGGGCAAGGGCTGGGGCAGGAAGGCGGGACTGCAGGGCGGCGCGTGCCGACCGTCAGGGCGCCTGCACCGCGAAGGCGGTGAAGCTGCGCGCCGCCATCGGCACCTGGGCCGCCCCGGCCGCATCGGCCGCGGCGTTGGCCCCGCCCACCGGCCAGAGGCGGCGCAACACCGCGTTGGCCGGCAGGCCGGCGAGGCTCGCGGTGGCCAGGCTGTTGGCGTAGTTGAAGGCGACCACCGTGGTCTCGCTGCCCTCGACGCGCTGGAAGCTCATCACCGCGCCCTGGGCCGCGGGGTTCCGGTAGGCCCCGGTCATCAGTGAGGCACGTGACTTGCGCAGCGCGATCACGTCCTTGTAGAAGCTGTGCAGCGAGCCGGCCACACCCGCCTGGGCGAGCACGTTGTTCGAGCCGACGTTGGCGGAGTTGGCGCGGAAGGGGCTCGCGGTGCTGAAGCCGTCGCTGCCGCGGTTGCTGCTGGTCCAGCTCATCGGGGTGCGCAGCTTCCAGTCACCGGTCAGGCCTGCACCGCCGGCCATGCCGATCTCCTCGCCGTAGTAGAGGAAGGGGGTGCGGCCCTGCAGCAAGTTGGTGGCCGCGGCCAGCCGGTACTCGGCGGCGTTGCCGCTGACCTGGTCCCACAGCCGCTCGCCGGCGAAGGCGTCGTGGTTGCTCAGGAAGCTGGCCATGCCGGTGGGCGCGCTGCTGAAGTAGGCCGCGGTGCTGGCGACGGCTGCGGCGTCACCCGCCGTGGCGTCGATCACCGCGGTCTGCTGGCCGAAGGCGAAGGCGCCGCCGCAGACCGTGTCCGCCCCGTAGCGCTGCGGCTGGCCAGGCGCCTCGCAGACCATGTAGCGGTTCGGGTAGGCCTGCACCACCTGGCGCACCGTGGCCATCAGAGCGTCGTTCTCGCTCTGGTTCTCCCAGGCGGCGGCGCCGTTCTCGATCAGGTTGCCCACCGCGTCGAAGCGGAAGCCGTCCACCCCCAGGTTGAGCCAGTAGCGCAGGTTGCTGTGGTGGTAGGCGACGGCCTCGGCGTTGCGCAGGTTGAAGTCCGGCATCTGGCTCCAGAAGCCGGCGAAGTACCAGCCGCTGCCCGTCGAGTACCAGGGGTAGCTGCCGTAGATGTTCCAGGCGCTGCTGGGCGCGCCACCGCTCCAGACGTACCAGTCGCGGTAGGGGTTGTCGGCGGCGTGACGCGAATTGAGGAACAGCGGGTTCGTCGCGCCGCTGTGGTTCATCACGTAGTCGATGATGATGCCGATGCCGCGCGCATGCGCCTGCGCCAGCAGTTCGTCGAAGTCGGCCAGGCTGCCGTAGTCGGCCTCGATGGCGCGGTAGTTGGAGACCGCGTAGCCGTGGTCGCGATCCTGGCTCTGGGTCACCGGCATCAGCCACAGGCCGGTGATGCCCAGGTCCTTCAGGTAGTCGAGCCGGCTGATCAGCCCCTTGAGGTCGCCCTTGCCGTCGCCGTCGCTGTCCTGGTAGCCGCGGACGTAGATTTCCATCATCGCGCCGTGCTGCCAGCCCGCCGGCAGGGCGCTGGGCGAAGCGGCCTGGGCCACGGTCGATACGTCGCCCGCGGGCGGCGGTTCGGCCAGTGCCGAGCCGCCCCCTCCACCGCAGGCAGTGAGCAGCAGGGCCAGGATCAGGGTAGAGGACTTCATGGACAGCTCGGCTCGGGCGCAGGCACGGGGACGCGGGGATCGCGGGCAGGACGTCAGGCTCGCTGCGTCACTTGCAGGGCGCTTCCTCGCGGCCCTTCTTGGCGTCTTCCAGCGACGCATAGATCTTGCGATCGCCGCTGTTGACCCAGATCTCCTTGAGGGTCTTGCCGTCGAACTTCATGTCGCGGCCGCCCTGCTCCTTGGTGTCGCCCTTGTGGACGATGTAGTTCACGTTGCCCGAGCTGCCGAAGGCGGACAGGTCGGCCTGCCAGAACACGCCGAAGTCGTTCTTGCCGGTGGGCATCATGGGCTTCTGCCACTCGATGCCCTCCAGCGGGATGCCGGGGTTCTTCCACAGGTGCACACCCCAGCCGTCGTAGGTGTTGTCGCAGCGGTTGTAGTTGATCTGGACCTTGCCTTCGGGCGGGGCGGCCAGCGTGGTCAGCGGCGCCAGGGCGGACAGCGCGAGGATGGCCAAGGACTGGATGAGGCTCTTGCGGTTCATGGAAGGCTCCTTTCGTGGGGGAAGGACGGAGAGTGAAGGCGGCTCAGCCCTTGGTGCCGCCGGCGGTGAGGCCGGAGATCAGCCACTTCTGCGCCAGCACGAACACCGCGGTGATCGGCAGGCCGGAGAGGATGGCGGTGGCGGCGAAGTCGCCCCAGCGGAAGTTGTGCTCGTGCACGAAGAGCTTGGTGCCCACCGCCAGGGTCAGGT
>Ga0073899_10004408_pt1 | contig 12339 bp, 12 predicted proteins | sample KloWWTmetaKNB5Ph_FD_88975 | JGI IMG/M metagenome (GOLD analysis project Ga0073899, IMG submission 88975) | Active sludge microbial communities from Klosterneuburg, Austria, studying microevolution and ecology of nitrifiers - Klosterneuburg... | ecosystem: Engineered > WWTP > Aerobic digester >... | reverse complement strand
GTGCCCGGCGACGACCCCACGCTGCTGTTCACCAATGCCGGCATGAACCAGTTCAAGGACGTGTTCCTGGGCTACGACAAGCGGCCGTATACGCGCGCGGCCACCAGCCAGAAGTGCATCCGCGCCGGCGGCAAGCACAACGACCTGGAGAACGTGGGCTACACCGCGCGTCACCACACCTTCTTCGAGATGCTGGGCAACTTCAGCTTCGGCGACTATTTCAAGCACGACGCGATCCAGTACGCCTGGGAATTGCTCACCGTGAACTTCGAACTGCCGGCCGAAAAGCTGTGGGCCACCGTGTATGCCGAGGACGACGAGGCCTACGACATCTGGAAGAACGTCATCGGGTTGCCGGCCGAGCGCATCGTGCGCATCGGCGACAACAAGGGTGCGCGCTATGCGTCGGACAACTTCTGGATGATGGGCGACACCGGCCCCTGCGGCCCCTGCAGCGAGATCTTCTACGACCACGGCCCGGACGTAGCCGGTGGTCCGCCCGGATCGCCAGAGCAGGACGGCGACCGCTATATCGAGATCTGGAACAACGTCTTCATGCAGTTCAACCGCACCGAAGACGGCGTCATGCACCCGCTGCCCAAACCCAGCGTCGATACCGGCATGGGGCTGGAGCGGCTGGCCGCGGTGCTGCAGCATGTGCACAGCAACTACCAGATCGACCTCTTCGAGCACCTGCTCGCAGCGGCGAAGAATGCGGTGGACGCCGCCGCCGGCGCCACGCCCGACATCGGCGGCAACGCAGGCTGCGATATCGAGTCGCCTTCGCTGAAGGTCATCGCCGACCACATCCGCGCCTGCGCCTTCACCGTCACCGACGGCGTGATCCCGGGCAACGAGGGTCGCGGCTACGTGCTGCGCCGCATCGCGCGGCGCGCCATCCGCCACGGCTACAAGCTCGGTGCGCGCAAGCCCTTCTTCCACACCCTGGTGGCGCCGCTGGCGGCCGAGATGGGCGAGGCCTATCCCGAACTGCGGCGCGACGCGGTGCGCGTGACCGATGTGCTCAAACAGGAGGAGGAGCGCTTCTTCCAGACCATAGCCAATGGCATGGAGATCCTGGAAGGCGCTCTGGCCGGCGGCACGAAGCTGATCGACGGCAACCTGGCCTTCAAGCTGCACGACACCTTCGGCTTCCCGCTCGACCTCACCGCCGACGTCTGCCGCGAGCGCGGTGTGGCGGTCGACGAAGCCGGCTTCAATGCCGCCATGGCGCGCCAGCGCGAGCAGGCGCGCGCCGCGGCCAAGTTCAAGATGGCGGCCGGGCTGGAATACAGCGGCGATGCCACCGCCTTCCACGGCTACGAGCACCTGGTGTGCGAGCACAGCAAGGTCACCGCGATCTATCTCGACGGCACGCCGGTGCCGCGCGCGCAGGCCGGCGACGACGTGGTGATCGTGCTCGACCACACGCCGTTCTACGCCGAGAGCGGCGGCCAGGTCGGCGACACCGGCGAGTTGCGCAACCCGCGCGCCCGCGTGCTGGTCGACGATACGGTGAAGATCCAGGCCGCCGTGCACGGCCACCAGGGCCGCATCGTCGAAGGCGAGGTCGAACTCGGCGACAGCTTCGTGGCGCGCGTCGATGGCGAGCGCCGCGCCAGGACGGTGCGCAACCACAGCGCGACGCACCTCATGCACAAGGCGCTGCGCGAGGTGCTGGGCGCGCACGTGCAGCAGAAGGGCTCGCTGGTGAATGCCGAGCGCACGCGCTTCGACTTCGCCCACAACGCGCCCGTGACCGACGCGCAAGTTGCGCAGGTCGAAGCGCTGGTCAACGCCGAGATCCTGGCCAACGCCGCGACGCAGGCGCGCGTGATGGCGCTCGACGATGCGCAGCAGGCCGGCGCCATGATGCTGTTCGGCGAGAAATACGGCGACGAGGTGCGTGTGCTGGACATCGGCAGCAGCCGCGAACTCTGCGGCGGCACGCACGTGGCGCGCACCGGCGACATCGGTGTCTTCAAGATCGTCTCCGAAGGCGGCGTGGCGGCGGGCATCCGGCGCGTCGAGGCGGTGACGGGCGACAACGCGCTGGCCTATCTGCAGCAGCTGGAAGCCACCGTCGGCGGGCTTGCCGGCACGCTGAAGGCCACGCCGGCGGAAGTGCCGGCGCGCGTGGCCGCTGTGCTCGACCACGTGCGCGCCCTGGAGCGGGAGATCACCGCGCTGAAGGGCCGTCTGGCCAGCGCGCAGGGCGACGAGATGCTGGCGCAGGCGGTGGACGTGAAGGGCGCCAACGGGTCGATCAAGGTGCTGGCGGCCACGTTGCAAGGCGCCGACGCCAAGGCGCTGCGCGAGACCATGGACAAGCTCAAGGACAAGCTCAAGAGCGCGGCCATCGTGCTGGCGGCGGTGGAGGGCGGCAAGGTGCAGCTGGCCGCCGGCGTCACCGCCGACGTGCTGGCGCGGCCCGGCGCGCGGGTGAAGGCCGGCGAACTGGTCAATTTCGTGGCCTTGCAGGTCGGCGGCAAGGGCGGTGGCAAGCCCGACCTGGCGATGGCCGGCGGGACCGACGCCGCCGCGCTGCCGGCGGCGCTGGCCACGGTGGCGGGCTGGGTCGGCGAGCGGCTCTGAACCCGGGCGGCGCGCCATGAACCTCCCCCGCCTCCTGCCGCCCGACAGCAGCGAAGCCGAACTGCAGGCCTTCGACACCACCTGCGAACGGCTGGCGGGTTTCGCCGACGAGATCAACTTCGAGTCCATCGACGGCTTTCTCACGGCGCTGGCCGCCGGCCCCTCGCTGCCGGAGCCCGAGGACTGGCTGCCCGCGATGTGCGGCGACGCCTTCGAGCGCGCCTTCGCCGATCCCGAGGACCAGGCCCAGGCGCTGCGCTCGCTGCAGGCGCGGCTGCAGGTGCTGCGCCGGCAACTCGAACCCGAAGTGCTATTGGATCGCCCCGAAGAGATGCGGCTGTTGCCGTTGATGGCCGAATACACCGTCGAGGACCGCCAGCGCGCCGTCGAAGAGGTCGGCCTGAAGGCCGACGAAGCGGCGCTGCTGCAGACCGGCGTGCTCTGGGCGCAGGGCTTCCTCGACGGCGTCGAGGCCTTCCCCGAGATCTGGGTCGAGCCGACGGATGCGATCGATGCCGAAGACTTCGGCATGCTCGTCGACCAGGTCGCGGCCCTGGCGCTGACTCCCGGCAGCGACGAAGCGCGCGAGCATGCGGCGCTGTACTGGCCGGAGCAGGAACCGACGCGTGAAGATCTGCTGGCCGAAGCCTTCTTTTCGGTGCAGGACCTGCGCGTCTACTGGGTCGACCACGCGCCCAGGCCCGCCACCCGGCACGTGCTGCCGGCGCCCGGCCGCAACGACCCCTGCCCCTGCGGCAGCGGCAAGAAATACAAAAAGTGCCACGGCGCGCCCGGCACGGCCCCCTGACGCCGCCGCCGTGCACGCGCATCGGAAGCCGGGCCCGGCGTCTGCCTGCTAGAGTCCGCCGCCATGTCGACCCCACCCGCGCTGCAAGGCAAACATCTCGTGCTCGGCCTGTCGGGCGGCATCGCCTGCTACAAGTCGGCCGAACTGGTGCGTGAACTGGTGCGGGCCGGCGCCACCGTGCAGGTGGTGATGACCGAGGCCGCGGCACAGTTCATCACGCCGGTCACGATGCAGGCGCTGAGCGGCCGGCCGGTCTTCAGCAGCCAGTGGGACGCGCGGCAGCCCAACAACATGGCGCACATCGACCTCACGCGCGAGGCCAGCGCGGTGCTGGTGGCGCCGGCCAGCGCCGATTTCATCGCCCGGCTGGCGCTGGGCCGTGCCGACGAACTGCTCGGCCTGCTGTGCCTGGCGCGCCCGCTGCAGACTTGCCCGCTGCTGGTGGCGCCGGCCATGAACCGCGAGATGTGGGCCCACCCGGCCACGCAGCGCAACGTGGCGCAGATCGTGGCCGACGGCGCCACCGTGCTCGGCCCCGCGGCCGGCGACCAGGCCTGCGGTGAGGTGGGCGACGGGCGCATGCTCGAAGCCACCGAGTTGTGCGACGAAATGATCGCGTTCTTCCAGCCCAAGCGGCTGGCCGGGCGCTCGGTTCTGATGACAGCCGGCCCCACCTTCGAGGCCATCGACCCGGTGCGCGGCATCACCAACCACTCCAGCGGCAAGATGGGTTTTGCCGTGGCGCGCGCCGCCGCCGAGGCCGGGGCCCGGGTCACGCTGGTGACCGGCCCGGTGCACCTGCCCACGCCGCGCGGCGTGCGCCGCATCGACGTCGTCAGCGCGCTGCAGATGCTCGACGCGGTGCTGCCCGAGGCGCCGCAGCACGATATCTTCGTGGCCACTGCCGCGGTGGCCGACTGGCGCCCTGCCACCAGCGCCGAGCACAAGATCAAGAAGGACGGCAGCGGCCGCCCGCCCGCGCTGGCCTTTGCAGAGAACCCCGACATCCTGGCCACCGTGGCCCGCTTGCCTACGGACCGGCGGCCCTGGTGCGTGGGCTTTGCGGCCGAGAGCCACGACCTCGTGCGACATGCGCGCGAGAAGCTGGAGCGCAAGGGCGTGCCGCTGATCGTGGCCAACCTGGGTCCGGCCACCTTCGGTCGCGACGACAACTCGTTGCTGCTCGTCGATGCGGCCGGAGAGCGCGAACTGCCGCGCGCCGACAAGCTTTCGCTGGCGCGGCAGCTCGTGGCCGAGATCGCAGCTCGGCTGCCGCCGGCGCAGGCCAGGGCTTCAGCCGCATGACCGTCATCGAAGTCAAGGTGCTGGACGAACGCATGTCCAGCCTGTTGCCGGCCTACGCCACGCCCGGCAGCGCCGGACTGGACTTGCGCGCCTGCCTGGACGCGCCGCTGGTGCTGGCGCCGGGGCAGGCCGAACTGATCCCCACGGGCTTGTCGATCCACATCGGCGCCCCCGGCCTGGCCGCGATGCTGCTGCCGCGCTCGGGCCTGGGCCACAAGCACGGCATCGTGCTGGGCAACCTGGTGGGCCTGATCGACAGCGACTACCAGGGCCCGCTGATGGTGAGCTGCTGGAACCGCGGCCGCGAAGCCTTCACGGTGCAGCCGATGGAGCGCATCGCGCAGATGGTCATCGTGCCGGTGGTGCAGGCGGCATTCCGGCGTGTCGACGATTTCGAATCGTCGTCCCGCGGTGGTGGCGGCTTTGGCTCCACCGGTCGCGGCTGAGCGCGAACTTACCCCCGGCGCAAGAGGCCGGGTGAGGGGCCGGCCGCTCAGTGCAGCGCCGAAAACCGGCCCGGAGCCGGGCCGCTGCCCAGCACCGTGATCGGCGAGCCGCCGACACTGCGCGCCTCGAGTTCCTCGCTGCTGGCTTCGCGCACGGCCCGCACCTTCAGCGTCAGCCGCAGCGCCATGCCGGCCAGCGGATGGTTGCCGTCGAGCACCACGTGCGAAGGAAAGACGTCGGTCACGATATAGATCACGTCGGCCGGCATGTCGGGCGTGGCGCTGCCTGGCGGCAGGCCCTCGAAGGTCATGCCGGTTTCCAGCGTTTCCGGGAACAGCTTGCGGTCCTCGAAGCACACCAGTTCGGGCCGGTAGTCGCCGAAGGCGTGTTCGGGTTCGAGCTGCACGCGCACTTCGTCGCCCGCCACGTGGCCGGCCAAAGCCTCTTCCACCCGCGCCAGCAGGTCGTTGCCGCCGACGAAGAATTCGATCGGCTGCGTCAGTTCGTCGATGGGCCGGTTCTGGGCGTCGTCGAGTTTCCAGGTCAGGGTGACGACACAGGGAGCGTTGATCTGCATGCGCGGCATGATGGCACAAGGCTGTCGCGGACCGTGCTGCCGCCACGGCTTCGGCCAGAATGCGGCCATGGACGTGAATGCACCGCTGACGCTTCTGGGCGGCCTGTCGCCCGCGGCTTTCATGCGCCGGCACTGGCAGAAGACGCCGCTGCTCGTGCGCCAGGCCTGGCGCGGCGTGGCGCCGCCGGTTTCCCGACGCGAGATGTTCCAGCTGGCAGCCAGCGAAGACGTGGAATCGCGCCTGGTCGTGCGCGAGTCCGCGCGCTGGCGCGTGCGCCCGGGGCCGCTGCCGCCGCGTGCGCTGCCGCCGCTGGCGCGCCCGGGCTGGACGCTGCTGGTGCAGGGGCTGGACCTGCACCGCAGCGCGGCGTGCGACATGCTGGAGCGCTTCCGCTTCGTGCCCGACGCGCGGCTGGACGACCTGATGCTGTCCTGGGCCAGCCCCGGCGGCGGCGTCGGTCCGCATACCGACTCGTACGACGTCTTCCTGCTGCAGGTGCAGGGGCGGCGGCGCTGGTCGGTCGGGCGCGTGGCCGACGCGTCGTTCGTCGAAGGCGAACCGCTGAAGCTGCTGCGCCAGTTCCAGCCGCAGCAGGAATGGCTGCTGGAGCCGGGCGACCTGCTCTACCTGCCGCCGCGCTGGGGCCATGATGGCGTGGCCGAGGGCGGCGACTGCATGACCTGCTCGGTGGGTTTTCGCGCCCCGGCAGCGCAGGAATTGGCGCGCGAGTTGCTGCAGCGCCTGGCCGACGACGACGGCGAACAGGGTGCGCTCTACCGCGACCCGCGGCAGCCCGCCACCGCGACGCCTGGCGCCATTCCACCGGCCTTGCTGACCTTCGCGCAGGCGGCGGTGGCGCGCCGTCTGGCCGACCCCCAGGTGCTGGCGCGCGCCCTGGGCGAGTCGCTCACCGAGCCCAAGCCGCGCGTCTGGTTCGAGCGCCAGGCGCCGGACGCTGGCGCCGGCGGCGTGCGGCTGGACGCCCGCAGCCGCATGCTGTACGACGGGCGCCACGTCTTTCTCAACGGCGAGGCTTACACCGCAGCCGGCCGCGACGCGCGGCTGATGCGGCAACTGGCGGATGCGCGCCGGCTGACGGCGGCCGAGCGCGCGCGCCTGGGCGTTGCCGCAGCCACCTTGCTGGCCGAGTGGATGGCCGCCGGCTGGGTCCACGGGGAACCCGCGTGAGACCGCCGGGCCTCTCCCAAGCGCTCATCCCGGAGCGCGTAGCGCGAAGGGTCGTCCAGTGAGCCAGGATCTGCCGCTCATCGACAGCCGCGCGGCCTGGCAGGCTGCACTGCGATGGGGCTTCGAGACCGCCCTGCAGCGCGGCGCCAGGCGCATCACCTGCGTGGATGCGAGCTTCGAGACCTGGCCGCTCGACGACCCGGCCCTGCTTCAAGACCTCACGGCCTGGTTACGCCTGCCGTTGCGGCGGCTGGTGCTGCTGGCCCGCCGCTACGACGAGGTGCCGCGCCGCTTTCCCCGCTTCACGGCCTGGCGCCGCGACTTCGGCCATGCCATCGAGCCCTGGCAGGCACCCGAGGAGTTGGCGTCCGACCTGCCGAACCTGCTGCTCGACGACGGTCCCGTCGGCGTGCAACTCGTCGACGAGTTGCACTGGCGCGGCCGCGCTGCGGTGGATGCGCGCTCAGCCACGCTGTGGCGTGAACGAACTGATGTTATTTTGCAACGGTCGACGCCTGCTTTTGCTGTGGTCACGCTGGGGCTTTAGGGAAATCCCTTGCTCTGACTATACTTACAGGCTGGATACAAAAGGCTGATCCGGCCTTTTTCTCCGCTGGAAACTGGGGCCCCGGGTTTGACTCGGAGTGCCCAAAGACACCCGATCCGATCGTCCCCACCATACTCCTGAGGTTACACATGAACAAGTCGCTCATTCTGGCTTCCCTGGTTGCCGCCGTCGCCCTGGCCGCTTGCGGCAAGAAGGAAGAGGCGCCGGCTCCCGCCCCGGCTGCTGTCCCCGCTCCCGCCCCGGCCCCGGCGCCGGCTCCCGTAGCCGAGGCCGCCTCCGCTGCGAACACCGCGGTGGCCGGTGCTGCCGACGCCGCCTCGGCGGCCGTTGGCGGTGCCACTGCCGCCGCCGCATCGGCCGCTGGCGATGCCGCCGCTGCCGCGGTCAAGTCTGCCGCGGATGCCGCTGCCACTGCCGTCAAGAAGTGATCGTCGCGCGCCTCGCGGCGCGTAGCACGAGAAAAAGCCGCCCTCGGGCGGCTTTTTGTTGACCTGCCCGCGGCCCGCTTCAGCGCAATTCGGCCACCAGCCGTTCTGCGATGCGCCGGCCGTTCTCGCCCACGTCGGGGCCGCCGGCCGAGGTCAGCACCGAAACGGTCGTCTTGCGGTCGTCGCCCTTGAGCGCCACGCGGTAGCGCACCGGTGCCAGCGGGTTGCCGGTATTGCCGAACATGCGCGACCAGAAACCAGGCTCTTCCTGGCCCGCGGTCTTGGGGTCGACATAGCGCACGTAGTACACGCCCGAGGCGCGGTCGCGGTCTTCCACCGTGAAGCCGCTGCGGTCCAGCGTGAGGCCCACCTGGCGCCAGGCGCGGTCGAAGGATTCGTCCATTTCCAGCGCCGCCGTGCCGGGCGTGTCGAGCAGCCGCGCGCGCGGCGGTGCGGCGCCCGCCGCGGCCGTGCTCGTGGCGGCCGTCGCGGCGGTGGCCGCGGCGGCACCCGCCGGGGCCGCTGCAACGGCCGTGCGTGCCGCCTCCGGCGTGGCGCCCAGGACCACCATCAGGCGGCTCAACATCTCGGCTTCCAGGTCCGGGTTGTTGGGTCCCGCGCGCCAGGTGGTCTGCTCGCGGGTCTGGTCGATGAAGACCTCCTGCGCGCTGCGGTGCGAGATGTAGATCTCGCTGCCGCCCGGGGTGCGTTCGATGCGGGTGCGGAAGCGGTCGCGCTCGCCGGTGTCGAAGAAGCTCTTCAGCAGGCCGCCGAGCACGTTGCGCGCGGCGTCCTTGGGCAGCTTGGCGCGGTTCTCGTTCCAGTTCGTCTCCATCACGCCAGCCGCCGCGTCCTCGACTTCGATCAGAAAGCCGTTCGCTTCCCAGAACGCGCGCACGCGCGGCCACAGCGGCTCGGGTGCCTGTGGCGCCACGAGCCAGCGCAACTGCCCCTGGCGTTCGATGCGCAGATCGCCGGCGGCCTTCAGCGCCACCACCGGCACGGCCGCGGGTGCCGCCGCAGCGGGGCCGGCGGCCCGCGGTGCGGCCACGGCCGAGGCGCTGACCACGCCTCCCTGCGGCCGGTAGCGTGCGTCGCCGGCCAGCTGGGTCAGGTCGGGCGGCACCTCCAGCGGTTTGGACTTGGCGGCCGCGCTGCTGTAGTCGACCTTTTCACCCGAGAAGAAGCCGTCGCTCGAGGTCGTGGTGCAGGCGGACAACAGCGAGACGAGGCAGGCCGCCGCCAGGGCCACGGTGCGCAGCAGCACGGGGCTGCGGGCGTCGAAAGGATTCACGTTGGAAGTCTCCGCCACGGCCGCGCTGCGGCCGTGCAAATGAGCTGGGGAATGCGGTGGCTCAAGCCAGCAGGCCGCTTGCGCGCAGCGCCTGGCCGACCTGGGCCTGGCCGTTTTCGGTGAGCGGCAGGATCGGCAGCCGCACGTGTTCGGCGCAGCGCCCCAATTGCGCCAGTGCCCACTTGGCGGGCGCCGGGCTCGGTTCACAGAACAGCTGCTTGTGCAGCGGCAGCAGGCGCAGGTGCAGTTCGGTGGCGCGCTTCACGTCGCCTTCGATGGCGGCCATGCACAGCTCGTGCATCAGCCGCGGCGCCACGTTGGCGGTGACGCTCACGTCGCCGTGGCCGCCCAGCAGCATCAGCGCCACCGCGGTGCCGTCGTCGCCCGAATAGATGGAGAAGCCCTTCGGCGCCTGCTTGATGAGCCAGCAGGCACGCTCGATATTGCCGGTGGCCTCCTTGATGCCCACGATGCCCGGCACCTGCGCCAGCCGCAGCACGGTTTCGGGCAGCATATCGGCCACCGTGCGGCCGGGCACGTTGTAAAGCACGACCGGCAGGTCCACCGCCTCGGCGACGGCCCTGAAATGGCGGTAGATGCCTTCCTGCGACGGTTTGTTGTAGTAGGGCACCACCTGCAGCGTGCAGTCGGCGCCCACCTGCTTGGCAAAGCGGGTCAGCTCGATGGCCTCGCGCGTGGCGTTGCCGCCGGCGCCGGCCATGATGGGCACGCGCCCGGCGGCGTGTTCCACCGCCACGCGGATGATCTCGCAATGCTCTTCCACCGACACCGTGGGCGACTCGCCTGTGGTGCCGACGACGCCGATGCAGTCGGTGCCCTCGGCGATGTGCCAGTCGATCAGGCGGCGCAGCGCGGGGTAGTCGACGCTGCCGTCCTCGAGCATGGGCGTGACGAGCGCGACGATGCTGCCAACGATGGGTTTCATGGGTGTCGGGTCCAAGCCAAGCTGCGGATTTTAGCCGCCGCCACCTTGCAGGGCGTAGCGCGGCGGCTCGGCGGCCCCCGCAGCCTCGGCCACCGCGGCGATGCGCTGCACGTAACGCGCCGGCGCGGCGTCGAAACCGTCTTCGAAGGCCACCACGCGCAGACCCGCGCAGAGCTGCAGCAGTTCCCCCGGCTGCAGCAGGAATTCCGCCCGCTGCGGCTTGCCTATGAGCTGCTGGCCGTGGGCAAAGGTCTCGTAAAGCAGCACGCCGCCCGGGGCCAGCGCGGCGCGCAGCGCCGGCCACAGCGGCCGCCACAGGTAGTTGGTGACGACGACGGCGTCGAAGCGCCGGTCCGGCAGCGGCCAGGGCCCGCCTTCGATGTCGGCGACCACGATTTCGGCAACGCCGCGCAGCGACGCCACCGCGTCTTCCTTGCGGTCGACGCCGGTGACGGCAAAGCCCTGCGCCGCCAGCCAGCGCACGTGGCGACCGCTGCCGCAGGCCACGTCGAGCACCGTGCCGCCTGGGCGAATGAGTCCGGCGAACCGCCGCACCCAGGCCGAAGGCTCGGGGTCGAGATGCGCTAGAAGCACGACCACAGCTGGTTGGCCAGTTCCACCGCCAGATGCGGGTTCAGGTAGGCGGCGAAGACGGCGGCCAGCGCCAGCAGCGCGGCGCCCCAGGCCCCGGCACGAACCCAGCGCGGCTTCATCGAACCGGCTGCGGCACCGGCCGCACGATGGCGGTCTCGCGCACCGGCAGGTTGATGAGCGCGGCGAACACGCCCAGGGCGATGGCGATCCACCACACCACGTCGTAGCTGCCGGTGCTGTCGTAAAGCTTGCCGCCGAGCCACGCCCCCAGGAAGCTGCCCACCTGGTGCGAGAAGAAGACGAAGCCGCCGAGCATGGAGAAATGCTTGATGCCGAAGATCTGCGCCACGATGGCGTTGGTGGGCGGCACCGTGCTCAGCCATAGCAGGCCCATCATTGCGGAGAAGACGTACACGCTGGCCGGGCTGAGCGGCAGCCAGATGAAGGCCGCGATGGCCAGCGCGCGCAGGATGTAGATGCCGGCCAGGATGTGGCGCTTGGGCCAACGTTGCCCGAGACTGCCGGCCAGGTAGGTGCCGAAGACGTTGAAGAGGCCAATCAGCGCCAGCGCCATGGTGGCCACTTCCAGGCCCAGGCCCTGGTCCTTCAGGTAGCTCGGCAGGTGCACGCCGATGAACACCACCTGGAAGCCGCAGACGAAAAAGCCGGCCATCAGCAACTGGAAGGGTCGGTGGCGCGCTGCCTCGCGTATCGCTTCCAGGATGCTCTGCTGCGGGCCCGTGGTCTGCGCGGCCGGCGGCGCCTCTTTCAGCGCCCAGGCCAGCGGCACGATCAGCAGCGCGGCCGCACCCAGTATCACCAGCGCCTGCTGCCAGCCGAAGCCGCCGATGAGCCCGCTGGACAGCGGCACCATCAGGAACTGGCCGAAGGAGCCGGCGGCGGCCGTCACGCCCATGGCCCAGGATCGCCGTTCGGCGGCCACGTGGCGGTTGATCACGCCGTAGATCACGGCATAGGTGCAGCCGGCCAGCGCCACGCCGATCAAGACGCCGGCGCCCAGCGTGAATATCGAGCCCGTGGTCGCCACCGCCATCACCCACATGCCCAGCGCGTACAGCACGCCCGAGACGGCCAGCACCTTGAAGGCGCCGAAACGGTCGGCCAGCATGCCGGCAAACGGCCCGGCGATGCCCCAGGCCAGGTTCTGGATGGCCAGCGCGAAGGCGAAGGTCTCGCGCGGCCAGCCGCGCTCCATGGTGATCGGCGCCAGCCACAGGCCGAAGCCGTGGCGCGCGCCCATGCTGAGCGTGACGATGGCCGCGCCGCAGATCAGCACCTGGGTCAGGGGCAGACGGGCGGGGGTGGCGGCGGAATGCATCAGCCGGGGATTTTCCCGGAAATCCACGTGCACCGTCGGCGACCGGAACCCGGGTATAGACCGCGAGCATTATTGTAGCTACACTAAAGTAGTGCGGATCGATTTCGATCCAGCCAAAGACGCGAGCAACGTCGCCAAGCATCATTTTGCGTCGGGCCAGCCGACGCGAGGTCAAGCACTATGTCGAAAGCAGTGAAGAAGACGCCGATTGAGATGCCAACGGTCGCCGAGGATCGCAAGATCACTTCC
>Ga0073899_10004406_pt1 | contig 12345 bp, 11 predicted proteins | sample KloWWTmetaKNB5Ph_FD_88975 | JGI IMG/M metagenome (GOLD analysis project Ga0073899, IMG submission 88975) | Active sludge microbial communities from Klosterneuburg, Austria, studying microevolution and ecology of nitrifiers - Klosterneuburg... | ecosystem: Engineered > WWTP > Aerobic digester >... | reverse complement strand
TAGGCGCCGCGTCCCACGTGGAAGATAGGCGCCGCGTCCCACGTGGAAGATGGCGCCGCGTCCCACGTGGAAGATAGGCGCCGCGTCCCACGTGGAAGTTAGGCGCCGCGTCCCACGTGGAAGTTAGGCGCCGCGTCCCACGTGGAAGATAGGCGCCGCGTCCCACGTGGAAGATGGCGCCGCGTCCCACGTGGAAGATGGTGCCGCGTCCCACGTGGACGATAGCGCCGCGTCCCACGTGGAAGTTAGGCGCCGCGTCCCACGTGGAAGATAGGCACCGCGTCCCACGTGGAAGATGGGCACCGCGTCCCACGTGGAAGATGGGCACTGCGTCCCACGTGGGGCGATCCGACGGTCCCTACGTCGGCGCGCAGGTCTTGCAAGGATACGTGTTGCACACCAGGCACAAGACCTGGCTGCAGCCGCGGCACACGACCGAGCAGTCGCCGCACAGCCGGTGGCCGGCGGGGCACGTGGCGGTCCGCGCGCCGAGCAGGATGTGGCAGTTCTGGCAGCGGGTGACGACCGCCTCGGGGGACGCGGCAGGCGGCGCGAACGGCGACGGCGCGGCCGCCGGCGCCCGGGGCCCCGCGAACGGCGCTGGCGCGGCCACGGGCGGCGCGAACGGCGCTGGCGCGGCCATGGGCGCCGCGAACGGCGACGGCGCGGCCACCGGCGGCGCGAACGGCGACGGCGCGACCGCTACCGGCGCAGCCGCCGGCGGGCTCGGCGCCGCGGCGCACGCGGCGCACGCGCGCATGCCGCACGACAGGCAGATCAGCGCGCCGCACGTCTTGCACGGGATCGTGCAGTCGGGACACATGCGGTGCTGCTTGCCGCAGGTGACCATCGGCTGCGCCTGCGACCCGCAGTTCGAGCAGGCCTGGGCCGCGGCGACGGCGGGCGGCGCCGCCGGCTCGGCCGACAGGTCGAGGAAGAACTCCTCGCGATCGATCGGCAGCTGATCGCGGTGCTCGTCGACCCACTGCGCGGCGCGGCCGTTGAGCGGGCTCTTGGTGTTGTAGCTCTGGAACGCCAGGATCTCGCCGACCCGCTGGATCAGGTGCTCGATCGGCTCACCCGCGGTCCAGTCGTCGCCGATGCACACCGCGTGGGGCGCGATGTTGGGGTGGAACACCGGCGTCAGCATGCGGAACAGCGGCGCGTCGCGCGGGTAGCCGCGCGGCATCGACACCTCGAGCCAGTGGTCGGTCGCGGTCTCGATGGCGTCGCCCTTCTCGCGCAGCGACTTCACCGTGAGCCGGATGCGGTAGCGCTCGGGCGGGTTGCCGACGACCCCCTCGATGTCGATCCGCGGGTGCAGGCGCGCCAGGCGGCGCAGGGCCTCGTAGTCGGCCTTGAGCCGACGCAGTCGCACGTTGTCCATGGTCACGGTCTCTCTGCGGCGGGGGTCATCGGCGTACCGTCGTCGAGCTGATCGATCCGGCCGGCGGCGATGGCGTCGACCAGCGCGCGCATCGTGTCCGACGGCAGGCTGATGCCCTCGGCGGCCTGGCCCGGCCGCATCCGGGTCCAGGTGTTGAGCCCGACCAGCTGGCCGCGGGCGTCGAACAGCCCGCTGCCGCTGTCGCCGGGGATCACCGGCAGGTCGGTATACAGCAGCTCGTAGACGCCGGCCGGCGTGTCGTGGCGCTCGCGGCGCAACAGCTGGCCGTCGTGGACCATCCAGCCGTTGCGGTACGGGTTGGGCACGAACGTGACCTTGCTGCCCTCGGTCAGCGCCGCGGCGTCCGGCGAGATCACCACCGGCGCCGGCGGGTCGGTGATCGGCAGCTCGATCAGCACCACGTCGAGCGGCGGCGGCGCGGCCCAGCGCACCCGGGCCTTGCCCTCGCGGCCGTCGGACAGCTGCACCCACACCGGCTGCGCGTCCTTGGCGTGGCGCGGCGCGCCGACCGCCGCGTACGGCATCGCGACGTGGCTGCAGGTCACCACCCAGGCGCGGCTGGGATCGGCGGCGATGATCGCCCCGGTGCCCATGGCCAGGCCGCGGGCGTCGCCGTCCTTGTCGGGCGCCAGCACCACCACCGTCGCGGCCAGGATGCGGTCGACCGTCGAGCTGACCGGCAGCGCCACCCGCGGCGGCATCGACGTGTACGCGCCGCCGAAGCCGCCGGTGCCCCACCAGTGCAGCCCGCCCAGCGCCAGCGCCGCGGCGCCGGCGACGATCGCCAGCGCGTGGCTGACGATCAGCGGCGTGCGGCGGAAGTTGCGGTGCTTGCGCAGCCGCACCAGCGCGACCACGCCGACCACCAGCGCCAGCAGCCCGAGCAGCGTGGTCCGTCGCGCGCTCGCATGCAGATCGTCGATCAGCGCGCGCAGCGGCCCGAGCTCGCGCGCCGACAGCAGATCGCGCAGCGACCACGCGGCCAGCCCGGCCAGGCCCAGGGTCACCGCCAGCGGCCACCACGCGATCACCCGCCGCCACAGCGGCAGGCCCGCGGCCTCGCCGGCGCGGCGCTGGACCGCCTCGTCGATCGCGACGCGGTCGATGCGCAGCGGCTCGGCGCTGTTGGCGCTCCACGCCTGCTGGCTCTTGCACGACGCGCACGGCTCGCCGGGCAGGAGCTTGACCTTGCCCTGCTGGCCGCAGGCGATGCACACCGTCGACGTCGCCACCGGCGCCGGGGCGCGGCGGAACCACCGCTTCTTGGGCGGCGGCGGGCTCGGCGGCGCGGCGGCGGTCACGTCAGGCCCCCAGCGTGATGGCGAGGATCAGCACCAGGTAGCAGCCGCCGATCGCCGCGCTGCCGTAGCCCATGGCCAGGTAGGTGCCGCCGGTGGCCTGCATCTGCTTGCGCTTCTTGTAGGCGTAGACGCCGGCGATCGGCCCGACGACCGGCGCGGTGAACCCGATGAGCGAGAAGATGAACATCCAGATCAGCGCGGTGCGCGAGGTCTTCACCGCGCGCTCCTTCTCGATCCAGGCGTTGTACTCGGCGCGGGTCATCGGGTCGGCCCACGGGAACCGCGCGCCGCACCCGCACACCAGCATGCTGGCGCCGATGTGGCCGCCGCAAGACGGGCACTCCTTGGCGTCGCCCCAGCCGGCGCCGACCACCACCGGCACCGGCGGCTTCTGCGCCACCGCGGCGCGCTTGCACCCGTACGAGCCGCAGCCGCCGATCTCGTCCCAGCAGGACAGGTGGTACTCGACCTGGCAGTCGGGACAGGACTTGGGCGCCTCGCCCTCGGCGATGACCGTGTAGCAGATGGAGCAACGAGCCATGGCTAGCTACCTCCGCGCCGCGCGGGCGCACGGACAGGGATCACGGGGTGTTCCCCAGGCGGAGCATCATCAGGATCACGAACGCGACCAGATCCAGGATGCCCAGCACCATGCCGGCGGTGGCGTACCCGCCGCCGCCGTACATCGGGTTCATCGCGATCTCGCGCTTGGCCGAGCTGGACCGAGAGATGGCCAGCGGCCCGAACACGACGCCGCAGATCAAGAGCCCGATGATGCCGAACACCATCGACTGCACCGCGCCCGGCGCGTTGGTCTTGGGCCCGTGGTAGATGCCGTCGGGGCTGGTGATGACCCGGCAGTACGGGCACATCGGATCGAAGTCGCGGATGACGTTGCGGCAGCTGCGGCAGTGGACCATCCCCGGTGGCAGCGGCGGCGGCGCCGCGGGCGTCGCGTAGACCGGCGCGTCCATGCGCCGGAGCGGCGCGTTGACGCAGCCCTTGGTGGCGCACCCGCCGTAGCTGGTCCAGCACCGCGCGTGGTGGTTGGCCTCGCACGCCGTGCAGATCGACGCGTCGTCGGCGAGCTTGAGCGCGGTCTTGCACGCGATGCAGGTCTGCCCCTCGAGCTTGAGGTTGACCTTCAGGTTCCGTGACGCTTCCATGGCTGCTCCTTACCCCTGCGGTTCGCGCTTCTGGCGCTCTTCGAAGTCGACGATGGTGGCGCCGATCGTGATCTGGTCGCCCGAGACCAGGCGTTTGCGACGCACCTTGGTGCCGCCGACGGAGGTGCCCATGCGGCTGCCCATGTCCTCGATCTCGTAGGTGGTGCCGACCCGGTGCACGGACGCGTGGGTTGGGTCGATGTCGGCGTCCTTGTACAGGTAGACGTCCGACGACGGCGCGTTGCCGATCAGCGTGGGCGTCTTGTAGAGGATGAACGACTTGCCGGCCAGCGGCCCGGTGCGCACCCGCAGCCACGCGTCGCGGGCCAGCCGCTCGACGAGCGCCACGAACAGGCCGATCGCGATGCCGACCGCCAGCAGGCCGACCAGCCGCGACGCGGCACCGTCGACGAACAGCGACGACTTGGAGAAGCGGTCGATGGGATCGAAGAACAGCCCGCCGACCGCCCCGCCGAGCGCGCCGCCCAGCACCGAGTTGCGCAGCTGGGCCTTGGTCGCGCGCACCAGGTTCATGCCCAGGCCGGTGGCCGCCCCGACGCACGCCCACGCGGCGCTGCGGCAGGCGGCCATCACGAAGAACGTCCAGCCGCTGACGTCGCGGATCGTCACGAACTCGCCGGCGTGGCGCTCCAGCTCGCCGCGCATCGCCAGGTTGGACACCTGCATGATCATCCCGGCCGGGAGGTACGCCAACGTCGCGAACAGGCCGGCCAGGAACGCGCCGAGCAGCGACCGCTCGATCATCCGCAGCCAGTTGCGGGTGGTGATGCCCTCCGCGAACAGCAGGCCGAACGCCAGGAGCGCGGCGGTCATCGGGAACAGCACCACCAGCGGCCACCACGGCCGGTCGCTCGAGCCGAAGGTGTCCTGGCGCGAGGTCGGCCGGATCGCCACCGCGACCACCTGCCCGCCCTCGGCCTGGGTCGCGACCTCGATCGTGTCGCCGCGCTCGATCTCGTCGACGCTGGTGAACGCCGGCTGGCCGTCGCTGCCGCGCTCGAACCGGACGCCGCCGGGCACCACGTAGACGGTCTCGCTGCCGATCGTCAGCGTGATCACGCCATCGCGGGCGGCGAACGGATCGGTGTCGATGATGCTGACCGGGCCGCCGACCGTGGGCACCTCCTCGATCTTGGGCTCGAGGAACAGCCACACCGCCAGCGTCATCACCACCGCGGCGAGCGGCAGGTGGAACAGGCTGTTGAGCAACAGCCGCCGGACCGGCGACACCGGCAGGGTGTCGGCGACGACGCGCTCGCGGCCGGCGTGCTCGCGCGCGAGCGCCTGGTCGACCTCGGGCGCGAACAGCTCGGCGCGATCGATACGGATCTTCTCGTCGCTCATCGCGACCCTCCATCCGGGCGTGAGCCTGGCACTGTAGCACCGGCGGGCCCGGCCGCCGGGGTCGACGGGAGCGGCGCGGCCGGGGTCACCGTCGGCGCTGGCGTCGGGGTCGGCGTCGGGGTCGGCGTCGGCGGCACCACGTCCCGCGGGGTCGGCCGCGGCGTCGGCGGCACCAGGTCGGCCGGCGACGGCACCGCCGGCACCACGGTGGCGGGTGCGTCGGCCAGCCGCGCGCCGGGGGCGAGCTCTTGCAGCTGCTTGGCGTAGCGCCCGCGGTTGCCGGGATCGAGGCTGGCCGCGGTGTCGAGCAGGCGCTTGACCCGCGCGGGGTCGGCCTTGCCCACCTGCGTCGCCAGCTCGGCGTAGAGCGTGCCGATGCCGGCCCGCTGGCGCGCCACGTCGCGCGCCAGGTCGACCCGCAGGTCGCCGTTCTGCTGGGTGTACGCGGTGATCTGCGCCAGCAGCGCCTCGGCCATCTGCCGCTCGGTCAGCACCTGCATCAGCCGCGCCTTCACCTGGCGCAGCCGGTCGATCGTGGCCGCCGGATCGGCGGGCGTGCCGGGCGCCGCGCCCGGCGGACCGGCCAGCGCGGCGATCGCCTGGTCGAGCTGATCGACCGCGATCGCGACCGGCGCCTGCACCGCGCGATCGTTGACCGCGTCGCGCAGGATCGCCGTCAGATCGTTGTCGATCGACGCGATCGCCAGCTGGCTGCCCTCGGCGCGGGCCTTGAGCAGCTCGAGCTGCATCCGGCCGACCGCGTCGTTGGCGCGCGACGAGCCCATCCAGTGGCCGACGAAGCCGGCCACCATCACCAGCACCAGCGCGACGAGCACGAAGGTGGTCAGCGTGCCGAGGCGCTCGTCGTCGTGGGCGTCGCGATCACGATCGCGATCACTGTCGCGATCGCGATCGCCGCGGTCGTCGCGGCGGTCGCGGGCCTTGGCCTTGTCGTCGTCCTTCTCGGGCCGCGCCGTGGTGCGGTTGCCGTCCCAGGTGTGCTCGCGGTCGCCGATGACGTAGCGGCGCAGGCGCCAGGTCTCGTTGTCGCGCCAGGCGAACACGCCGTGCTCGCGGGTCTTGGGGTCGTAGACCAGCGCCACCTGGAACGGCAGGTTGAAGAAGCTCTTGTGGATGAACTGATCGCGGTCCGACAGGAACACGCCGAAGCCAGGGTGGGTGTGGTACCAGCCGACCACCTTCTTGCCGGCGAACTTGGTGTCCATCTCCTTGTGGATGTGATCCCAGGTCGCGTGGGTGAAGGTCAGCTCGGCGCCCTTCTCGTCGGCGTGCAGCGCGTCGATCGTGGCCTCGATCGACAGGTACGGGCCGCGCTCGTCGACGAGCACCTCGCCGACCAGGACGCCGCCGATCTCGCGGCTGGTGTCCTTGCCGCCGCGCTCGACCGCGCGGTCGAAGGCGGCCTCGGCGATGTACACCGTCAGCTCCTGCGCGACCGCCGGCCGCGCCTTCTTCTTGAGATCGGCCTTGTCGATCGCCCGCACGTCGAGAGAGCTCATGTTGCGTTCCCCTGGGGCCGCGCGGCCCCCGCCAGTGGCCCCAGCACGCGGGCCGCATCGCCATCGAACCACCACGCCTGCTGCGCCTCGAGCCCGGCCCGCGCCACCACCACGTCCCAGGGCGGCAGGCCGAGGTCGGCCGGTGTCTGCGCCAGATCGACGTCGCCGTCGCGGCTGATCGACGACGCGATCTCGACCACCCGGTGGGCGCGGCACGCCGGGCACGCCGCGTCGGACTCGCGCACCGCCCCCAGCACCGCGCGCCCCGGCGAGGCGTGGCCGCAGGCGGGGCAGGTCAGCCGCACGATCACGTCGCGCGAAAGATCGAGGCAGGCGCCCGGCCCGAGCGCCGCCTCGGCGCGCTCGAGCAGCGCGGCCAGCGTGACGTCGGCGGTGCCGACGCCCAGCGGCACCAGCCCGCCGAGGTGCTCGTGGCCGGGGCAGTCGGGCCGGCGCGGGTAGCTGACCCGGCTCACCTCGCTCCACAGCCCGTCGACGTGCAGGCCCTCGCCGCGCAACGTCGGCTGGCCGTGGACCAGCTTGATCGCCTCCTCGACCTGCATCGCGCCGATGATCGACGCCGCGACCGCCGAGGTCGGCACGTGGCCGCGGGCCACCGCGGCCCGGGCCAGGAGCGCGCACGAGCGCCGCTCGGCCAGCAGCTTGCGGTCGGTGGCGTTCATCGTGCACTCGTAGCAAGCGCCGACCGCCGGCTCGAACACCCGCACCACGCCGGCCAGCCCCTCGATGGCGCCGTCGACCCAGGCCTTGCCGACCCGGGCGCACGCGCTGTTGATGAACACCCGCGCCTCGCGGTTGTCGACCGCGCCGATCACCACGTCGGCCCAGGCGAACGCGCCGAGGCCGGCCGCGACCAGGATGTTGCCGGCGATCGCGTGGGCGCGGACGTCGGGGTTGATGTCCCGCATGCGGGCCACCGCGACCGTGGCCTTGGGCTGGCCCTCGTCGGCCTGCCGGAACAGCACCGTCCGCGACAGGTTCGAGCGCTCGATCGTGTCGGGGTCGAACACCAGCGTGTCGCCGCACCCGATCAACGCCAGCAGCTTCAAGATCTCGTTGCCGAGCGCGCCGGCGCCGATCACCAGCACCCGGGTCCGCGCCACCCGCGCCTGATCCCACCACGGGATCAACGCCTGGCGGTGGTAGCGATCGTCCTTCGCCGCGTCGGCGAGGAGCTCGTCGGAGATCCGCACGGCGCTAGCGCCGCGCGCCGGCAGTGATCTCGGGCTGGATGCGCACCACGTCGCCCGGCTCGACCTTCTGCATCGACAGGGTTTGATCGTCGATGAGCTGCACGCCCAACCGACGGTGGTGGAACTTGTAGCTCATCAGCTGGCCATCCGGCGCGTGCTTCGGCAGGTGCAGCTTGTCGGCCAGCACCATCAAGATGCGCTCGACGGCCACGTCGTCCGGAACTTCGACGTTCAACCGGCGGTTGCCGGTGGCGTCCCACACTTCGAGGTTGATATCGCCCACGACAAGTCTCCTCCCCCGGATCTTTCGACGAATCGGGCCCCCGCTGTCTAGTGCGAGTTGGCCATGCCGTCGAGCCTTTTTTTGCGATTGATGCATGCGCCGTACGCCAACTGACTGATCTCGCTCGGCGCGCGCCGCTCCCGCCGCCCGCCGTGGCCGGGATCCGCAGCGGCCCAACCGGCGCCCCCCGGTCGATCGAGCAGGCCCGGAACCCTTTCGTCTCGCGCGCGGCGTCTTACAATCGAGCCAGTGAGCGACAACCGCCGCAGCGCCACGCGTCACCCGGTCGATCTCCCGTGCACCGTGCGCGACGACACCACCCGCGAGGCGCGGATCATCAACCTGTCGGTCGGCGGCGCGCTGATCACCCACCCGCGGGTGCCGATGGGGCACCGCCTGCACCTCACCTTCTTCGTGCCGACGATGGCCGAGGCCATCGCGATCGGCGCGGTCGTCCGCTGGTGCACCGACCTCGAGATCGGCGTGCAGTTCGACGGCCTGCGCCCCAAGGACGTATGGGCGCTGTCCAAGTACTTCGAGTCGCTGTAGCCGGCGCGCTGGCGATCGCGCTGGCCGCCGGGCCGGCGCGCGCCGCGCCGGTGGTGGTGGTGGTCGACCCGCGCCCGGCGACCACGCCGGCCGACGCCGCCGCGCTGCGCGACGCGTTCGCGGCGGCGGCGCTCGCGCCGATCGACGGCGCGCGCGCGCAGGCCTGGGCCGGCCGCGGCGACGACGACCTCGCGCTCGACGCGGCGCTGGCCGAGGCCCAGGACGGCTTCGGGCAGCTCGACTGCGGACGCGCCCGGCCGTGGGCCGAGGCCGCGGCGCTGCTGGCGGCGGCGCGCACCGCCGCCGGCGTCGACGAGCGCGCCCGGGCCAGCCGCGCGTGGACCTACCTGCTCCTGTGCGCCGATCGCGACGGCGATCGGCCCGCGGCGCGCCACGCCGCCGATCGGGTGCGGGCGCTGGGCGGCAACCCGGCGGTGACCGCCGACGTCTGGGCCCGCTACCCCGAGATCGACGCGGCGATCGATCGCGACATCGTGGCGATCACCGTGACCGGCCCGGCCGGCGCGGTCGTGACGCTGGACGATCAGCCGATCGGCGCGGCGCCGGCCACCGCGTTCGCCCACGCCGGCCGCCACCTGCTGGCGGCGCCCGGCGGCGCCACCTGGATCACCGTGCAGGGCAAGCCGCTCACCGTCGAGGTGCCGGCGCTGCCGCCGCGCGATCCGGCGATCGCGGCGATCGCCGCGCTGGTCGCCGAGGCCGGCAGCGGCGTCGAGGCCACCCGGGCCGCGGCGATCGCGCTGGCCGCCGACGTCGAGCTGGTGGCGGTGCTCGAGGCCGACGGCCGGGTCGCGCTGTGGCAGCGGCGACGCTCGACGACCGTCGCGGTCGGCCGCGGCAGCGCCGCCGAGATGGTGGCGGCCGCCGGCCGCGCCCAGGCCGCCGCCCACGAGCGCGCGCCCGATCCGACGTTGCCGCTGGTGCGCGAGCCGCGGACCAAGGCCAAGCCCGACCGCGACCCGACCCGCTGGTGGGTCTACGCCGCGATCGGCGGCGCGCTGGTCGCGGGCGCCGCGGCGATCTACGCCGCCGACGCCGGCGACGATCACCAGCGCTTCGAGCTGAGCTTCCCATGACCGGCCGGCGGCGCGCGGCGATCGCGGCGCTGGCGCTGGCGCTGGTGATCGCGCTGGCCGGCGACGCCGCGGCGACCCCGCGCTGGGGCGTGGTGATCGATCGCGGCCCGCTGCGGGTGTCGGCCGAGGCCGGCCTCGATCGCGACGCGCGCCGGGTCGCCGATCGCGCCGAGCGGTCGCTGACCCGCATCACCGCCGACCTGCCCGACCTGCCGCGGCCGGCGGTGATCGACGTGCGCATCGTCCGCGACAGCGCCGATCTGGCCGACGCCGCGCCCGAGGGCCGCGGCGCGCCGCGCTGGGCCGCCGGCGTGGCCTACCCCGACGTGGGCGTGGTGGTGCTGGCGCTCGGCCGCGGCGGCCAGCGCTTCGACGTCGACAAGACGCTCGATCACGAGCTGGCCCACCTGGCGCTGGGCGCGGCGGTGCCGGGCGCGCCGCGCTGGCTGCACGAGGGCTTCGCCTGGCAGCACGCCGAGGATCTCGACGCCGCGCGCATCGAGACGCTGGCCGGCATGGCGTGGTTCGGCTCGGTGATCCCGATCGAGGAGCTGGAGTACGGCTTCCCCGCGGCCGAGGCGCCGGCGTCGCGCGCCTACGCCGAGAGCTACGACTTCGTCGGCTACCTGGCCCACCGCGGCCGCTACGCCGACCGCGACGACGACGGCAACCGCTACGCGTTCCAGGACTTCCTGCGCGAGCTGGGCCATGGCAAGTCGATGGACGAGGCCGCGCGCGCCGCGTTCGGCGCCGATCTGCAGGAGCTGTTCGGCGAGTGGAAGGCCGACCTGTCGCGGCGCTACCTGCTGATCCCGGCGACGGTGTTCGCGACCGGGTTGTGGCTCCTGGCCGCGCTGCTGTTGATGATCGGCTGGTGGCGGCGCCGCCGGCGCGCGCGCGCCACGCTCGCGCAGTGGGCCGCCGCCGAGGCGGCCGCCGACGCCGCCCGGACCGCGGTGCAGGCGCCGCCGGCCGCCCCGCCGTGGGGCGAGCCCGATCCGCTCGGCGAGCCCGACCGCGGCGACGACCGCGGCGACGACCGCGGCGACGACGATCCGCCGCCGCGCTGGATCAACTAAGGCGTCGCGCGCGCTAGTCCGCGGGCAGCACGATCGCGAACTCGGCCCCGCCGTCGGGGTGGTTGCGCACCTGCGCGTCGCCGCCGTGGGCCCGCGCGATGCCGCGCACGATCGCCAGCCCCAGCCCGGCCCCGCCGCGGCGATCGCGGCCCTGCCAGTAGCGATCGAAGAGGTGCGGCAGGGCGTCGGGTGCGATCCCCGGGCCGCGATCGCGCACCGTCAGCGCGACGCCGGCGCCATCGCGGCGCGCGCCGAGCTCGATGATCGGCGTGCCGCGGGCGTGGCGGAGAGCGTTGCCGATCAGGTTGGCGATCGCCTGCCCCAGCCGGTCGCGGTCGCCGCGCAGCGCCACCAGCCCGTCCTCGATCACGACCAGCAGCGCGGTGCCGTCCTGGTGGGCCACCAGCTCGTGCTCGTGGGCCACGTGGCGCAGCATCGGCGCGACGTCGAACGACCGCGCCTCGACTTGCAGGCCGCGCACCTCGAGCTGGTGGGCGAACAGCAGATCGCGGATCAGCCGCTCGGCGCGATCGACCGAGCGCTGGGCGGCGTCGATGATCCGCTCGCGGGTCGGCGGGTCGAGCGCGAGGTCGCGCAGGCCGTCGAGGGCGACGCCGATCGCGCTGAGCGGCCCGCGCATGTCGTGCGAGACGATCGCCAGCACGTCCTCGCGCGCCTGCGCCGCCCGCTCGGCGCTGCGCCGCGCGACCACCTCGGCGGTGACGTCGTCGATCACCAGCACCGCGACCCGCCGGTCGGCCAGCGCGATCGTCGTCGCGGCGATCCGCACCTCGCGATCGCCGTGGGCGACCGCGGCGGGCGCCACCGCGGCCCCGGTCGCGCTGGCCGCCGCGAGCACCTGGCGGGCCAGCGCCACCGCCGGCGCCGCGGCCCCGGTCGACAGCCGGGCGCCCCGCGGGCCGACCACGACCTCGGCCGGATCGTTGGCCACCAGCACGCGATCGGCGTCGGTGTCGAACACCGCCACGCCGGTCGGCAGGTGGGTCACGACCGCGTGCAGCAGCTGGCGCTCGAGCGCGAGCGCGTCGCGATCACGCCGGGCCTCTTGCTCGGCGCGCCCCAGCCGCACCACGGCGCGCAGCCGGCGCGCCAGCCGCGCCGGCGACAGCTCCAGCTTCGACAAGAAGTCGCAGGCGCCGGCGGCGACGCTAGCCGCCCCGACCTCGTCGTCCGGGCCGGTGACGCACAGGATCGGCGTCGGCAGCGCGGCGGCGCGGATGCGGACGATCACCTCGACCGCGGTCTCGCCGTGCAGGTGATGATCGAGGATCAGGCAGTCGTAGGCGACGGCGACAAGCCGCTCGACCACGTCGCGGGCGTGGTCGACCTCGTCGATCGCGCC
>Ga0073899_10004404_pt1 | contig 12347 bp, 8 predicted proteins | sample KloWWTmetaKNB5Ph_FD_88975 | JGI IMG/M metagenome (GOLD analysis project Ga0073899, IMG submission 88975) | Active sludge microbial communities from Klosterneuburg, Austria, studying microevolution and ecology of nitrifiers - Klosterneuburg... | ecosystem: Engineered > WWTP > Aerobic digester >... | reverse complement strand
CTACCGCCGCATGCTGTTCAGCACGCAGCCCGCCTTCGCCAAGCTGCGCGACGCGAACCTCTACGCCGACTCGTTCAACGAGGCGGACCATTGGAAGCTGTACACCCTGTTCGGCGGGGAATATGGTCCGCCGGAGGACCCGCACCCCTTGCTGGGGTGGCGCGGGGCGTTCAAGGCCAAGAGCCTGCTGCACGACGATGCGCGGAGCGTGGGTGCCAAGCGGCCGGTGCTGCTCTATGGCGACAGCTATGCGCAGTGCATGCCGGAGGTACGCTGCTTCCAGGACCTGCTGAACAGCGACACCCTCTTCAACCGGGGGCATCACCTGCTGAACTATGGCGTGGGCGGCTACGGGGTGGACCAGATCACGCTCCTGTTCGAGCAGACCTTCCTGCGCTACGACCGGCCCTTCGTGGTGTTCAGCCTGATGGTGAGCGACATGGACCGCTCGCCGCTGGACTGGCGCACGGGGCAGAAGCCCTGGTTCGCGCTGGACGGTGACGGGCTGCGCCTGCAGGGCGTGCCCATCGATCCGGACCCGGACCATTACCTGGCCACGCATCCGGTCACCATCGGCTCGTACCTGTGGCGGCGCTTCCTCTACAGTCCGGCCAACGTGCTGCCCGCCTGGGCCAACGACCGGCTCAAGGGGTGGTCGGCCCACACCGCGCACAAGCAGGAGCTCAACACCCGCATCCTGGACCGGGCCATCGAGCGCCTGAAGGCCAGCCGCGTGGACTATGTGGTGCTGGTGTTCCACTACCTGACGCCGGACCAGGAGGAGTGGATGGTGGGGCGCGAGGACAACTGGCGCGACCGCCTGCTGCGGGAGCGGCTGGCCCATCATCAGGTGCCGTACATCTGGAGCAAGGACCTGATCCTGGCCGACCCGGCGTGGACAGGAAGCAACCTGGACCTGTACATGCTGCTGGACAACGGGCACCCCACCACCTACTTCAACACGTTGATCGCTGCGGAGATCCGCAGGCACGTGCTGGCCGCGGCAGGCCACAAGGACCCGCGCCGGCCGCTGTTCGCACCGCCCACGTACGTGGACCTGATGGAGCGCACCGCACAGGCCATCCGGCAGGACAGTGCGTGGCTGGCTTCGGTGCGGACGAACGCCGAGCGCGACGGCCAGGCGCTGGAGGACCGCATCGTCGAGGAGGCCTGGTACGTGGTGCGTGAGGATCTCGATGTCACGGGCGAGGCCATCCGGGCCTACACGCGCCCCTGACCGGCACCCGCTACCTTCGCGCGCCTGTTCGACCCTGCGTCCGGCCCATGCCACCGGAGCGCAAGAGCGGAAGAACACCTGAACCCATGTCCGTCCGAGTCCGCTTCGCCCCCAGCCCCACCGGCCCCCTGCACATGGGCGGTGTGCGCACGGCCCTGTACAACGTCCTCTTCGCCCGCAAGCACGGCGGCACCTTCCTGCTGCGCATCGAGGACACCGACCAGCAGCGCTTCGTGCCGGGTGCCGAGGAGTACATCCGCGAGGCGTTGGACTGGTGCGGGCTGACACCTGATGAGAGCCCGTGGACCGGTGGCCCGGACGGGCCGTACCGCCAGAGCGAGCGCAAGGCGATGTATCGCCAATATGCCGAGCAGCTCATCGCCGCGGACAAGGCCTACTATGCCTTCGACACGCCCGAGGAGCTGGAGGCCATGCGCGCCCGGCTTCAGGCCGCGGGCGTGGCGGCCCCGGCGTACAATGCGGTGACCCGCGAGCACATGAGGAACTCGCTCACCCTGAGCGCCGACGATGTGAAGGCCCGCCTCGCCGCCGGGGAGCCGTATGTGGTGCGCCTGAAGGTGCCGCGCCACCAGGAGGTGCGCTTCGAGGACCTGATCCGCGGCTGGGTGGTGGTGCACAGTGCCAACATCGACGACAAGGTGCTGTTCAAGAGCGACGGCATGCCCACCTACCACCTGGCCAATATCGTGGACGACCACCTCATGCGCATCACGCACGTGATCCGCGGGGAGGAGTGGTTGCCGAGCGCGCCACTGCATGTGCTGCTCTACGAGGCCTTCGGCTGGGAGCGCCCCGCCTTCGCGCACCTGCCGCTGATCCTGAAGCCCGACGGCAACGGCAAGCTCAGCAAGCGCGACGGCGACCGCCTGGGCTTCCCGGTGTTCCCGCTGAACTGGACCGACCCCGCCAGCGGCGAACAGAGCAGCGGCTATCGGGAGCGGGGATACTATCCGGAGGCGTTCGTGAACATGCTGGCCCTGCTGGGCTGGAACCCCGGTGGCGACCAGGAGTTGATGAGCATGGCCGAGATGACGGCCCTGTTCGACCTGGGCCGGGTGCACAAGGGCGGCGCCCGCTTCGATCCGGAGAAGACCCGGTGGTTCAACCAGCAATACCTGCGCAGGCAGCCCGACGCGGTGCTCGGCGAACAGCTCCGCGGGCGCCTGCAGGCCGTGAAGGGCATCGACACCACGGCCGAACGCGCCACGCACGCCGCTGCTCTGCTGAAGGAGCGCGCCACCTTCGTGGACGACATGCTCGAGGGCCTCTACCTCTTCACGCCGGGCTCGCCCCTGCAGGGCAACGCGGAGGCCGAGGCGGAGCTGCGCAAGCGCTGGAGGACCGAGGCCGCCCCCGCGCTGGAGGCGTACATCGCCGCGCTCGAGGACATGGCCGAACCGAGCCCCGCCACATTGGAGGCCGCCTTCAACGCCGTGCTCGCGGCCCACGGCCTGAAGGTGGGCCAGGTGATGCCGCTGTACCGCCTGTTCGTGGCGGGCCGCATGCAGGGTCCCGGCATGTTCGATGTGAGCGTGTTGTTGGGCCGCGACGAGGTGGTGGCCCGCTTGAAGGCCGGACTGGAGCACTGCCGCGCATGGGCCTGATCGAAGTGAACGGCATCCGGGTGTTCGCCTACCACGGCTGCCTGGAGGAGGAGGCCCGCATCGGTGGACGGTATCGGGTGGACGTGCAGGTGCAGGGCGACCTGGCGCGTGCCGAGATCAGCGATGCCTTGGGCGACACCATCGATTACGGCCGCATCACCACGCTGGTGCGTGAGGCGATGGCCGTGCGCAGCCGCCTGATCGAGCATGTGGGCCGTCGCATCCTTCAGGCCCTGCAGCAGGAGTGGCCGGGCCCGTACCGCTGGCGGGTGCGGGTGGAGAAGGAGGCCCCGCCCGTCAACGGCGATGTGGACCACGTGGCCTATACGCTGGAGGGATAGCCCCCGCCTCGCACCCTTCGCCTATCTTCGCGGCCGCCCGAAGCAGGGTCACGTGGCCGAGTGGCTAGGCAGAGGTCTGCAAAACCTCGTACAGCGGTTCGACTCCGCTCGTGACCTCCGACAGGATCCCCCGCCTCCGGGGGATCCTGCTTTTCGCCCCGTCGCTACCTTGTGCCGAACAACGATCGGCCGCCTTTCGCGTTAGGTGAGCGCCCGTTCCCGACCATGAGCCTGCTGAGACCCCTGCTGCTGTCGTCCCCCCTGCTGTTCATCGCGCCCAGTGCGGCGCAGCTGGCCATCGGGGAATGGCGCGACCACTTCCCCTACCGGCAGACGCTGGCCGTGGCCGAAGGGGAGGGCAAGGCCTGGTGCGCCACGCGCAACGCCGTGTTCACCTACCACCGGCCCTCCGGCGCGATCGAACGCTTCACGAAAGTGAACGCCCTGAGCGATGTGGATGTGAGCGTGCTGAACTACAACGCGGCCGTGGGCGGCCTGCTGGTGGCCTATCGCAACGGCAACCTCGACCTGCTCCGCGGAGGCACGGCCAGCAACCTCAGCGACATCAAACGCAGCAACATCATCGGCGACAAGGGCGTGTACGATATCCACTTCGAAGGGGCGCTGGCCTACCTGGCCTGCGGCTTCGGCATCGTGGTGGTGGACCTGGAGGCGCTGGAGGTGCGTGAGACCTGGTTCATCGCCCCGGGCGGCACCCAGGTGAAGGTGAACGATGTGGCCTTCGTGGGCGACTCGATCTACGCGGCCACCAATGCAGGCCTGTTCGCCGCCTACCGCTTCGCCCCCAACCTGGCCGCGTTCACCTCCTGGCAGCAGCGCACCGAACTGCCCACGCCGGCCGGCCCCTTCAACGCCGTGGTGGAGGTGGGTGGCCATCTGGTGGTCAATTACCACAACGCCGGCGCCACCGACCGTGACACGGTGTATTTCCGCGAGGCCGGTGCATGGCAGCGGCTCACCCACGCGTTCGGGCGGCAGAACACCGACCTGTCCGCCAGCGCGGACGGCACCACGTTGCTGCTGTGCCAGAACGACGCCGTGGCGCGTTATGATGGCACGCTCGCCTTCACGGGGGTGTACAGCGGCTACGCGAACAACCTGCCCATGGCACCGGCCATGGCCATCCCGGCGGCGGACGGCACGGGCATCTGGGTGGCCGACCGGGCACAGGGCCTTGTGTTCCAGACCGTGGGCATCTCCGGATCGCCGGTGTTCCCGCCGGGTCCGTCCACGGTCTCCTCGCAGCGCATGTCCGCGTCCAAAGGCGGCGTGTACGTCGCCACCGGCGGCGTGCAGGGCAACTGGACGAACCAGTTCCGCAAGGAAGGGGTGCATCGGTTCCTCGGCGGACAATGGACCACCACCGACAAGTCCAATGACCCCCTGATGGCCACCGGGGCCAACGCCTATGGTGGTGCGGTGAACGACCTCATGGCCGTGGCCGCCGACCCGGAGGATGCCGACCACGTCTTCGTCGGCTCATGGGATGACGGTGTGCTGGAACTGCGCGGCGGCGCCGTGCAGACCATCTTCAACGCCGACAACAGCAGCCTGCAGGTGAACCCCGGCCTTGGTGCCGAGAACAGCGTGCAGGTGGCCGGGATGGCCTATGATGCGGAGGGGGACCTGTGGGTGACCAACAGCAACTGCGCGGCACCGATCAGCGTACGCACCGCCGGCGGCACCTGGCGCTCCTTCGCCCCGGGGGCGGTGCTCAACAACAACACCCTGCTGGGTGACATCCTGCCCTCGCGCGAGAACCGCCTCAAGTGGGTGATCCGCCCGCGCAGCAACGGCATGCTCGTCTTCACCGACAACGGTACGCTGAGCGACCCGGGGGACGATCAGTACAAGGTCCTTTCCACCGCGGAGGGCACGGGAGGACTGCCCTCCCTGGACGTGTACAGCATGGCCGAGGACCTGGACGGCGAGATCTGGATCGGCACCGGCAAGGGGGTGGCCGTGTTCTACGCGCCGGACGCGGTGTTCGGCGGTGGCGACTTCGACTGCCAGCAGATCCTGATCGAGCAGGGCGGCAACGTGCAGATCCTGCTGGAGACCGAAGCGGTGAGCGCCATCGCGGTGGACGGGGCCGACCGCAAATGGCTCGGCACACAGAGCAGCGGGGCCTTCCTGGTGTCGCCTGACGGCACCGAGCAGATCTTCCACTTCACCGCCGAGAACAGCCCGCTGCCCAGCAACACCATCACCAGCCTGGCCATCGACGGGGAGAGCGGCGAGGTGTTCTTCGGCACGGACCAGGGCATCGTGAGCTACCGCGGCACGGCCACCGAGGGCGGCTTCACCAACGCCTGTGCGAAGGTGTTCCCCAACCCGGTGCGCGAAACGTACACGGGCCCCATCGCCATCACCGGGCTGGTGCGCGACAGCGACGTGAAGGTGACCGACGTGGCCGGCAACCTGGTGTACCGCACCACCTCCGATGGTGGACAGGCCATCTGGCCGGGCACCGACATGAGCGGCAACCGCGTGAGCACGGGCGTGTACCTGGTGTTCGCCTCCGATGCGGACGGCAACACCAAGTGCAACACCAAGGTGCTGGTGGTGCGCTGAGGCCGCGATGCTGCACACCACCAAGGCCCTGGTGCTGCGCACCATCCGCCACACGGACAGCACCCTGGTGCTGAAGGCCTATACCGAGGCGTTCGGTCTGAGGAGCTACCTGGTGCGCACGCCGAAGAGCGCGCGGCGCCCCGGCACTGCCGCGCTGCTGCAGCCGCTCACCCGGTCGGAGCTGGTGGTGGACGAGCGGGCCGACCGTGATCTGCACCAGGTGCGTGAGATCAGGCTGCGCCGGCCCTACCTGCGCGTGCCCGGTGATGCCATGCGCACCGCCCAGCTGCTCTTCGTGCAGGAGCTGCTCGTCCGCACGCTGCGCGAGGAGTCCGGTGACCCGGGCCTCTGGTGCTTCCTGGAGGAGGCCCTGGAGCTGCTGGACAGCGGTGGCGATGTGCGCGATCTGCCGCTGCGTTTCGTGCTCGGCTACGCCGCGGCCCTGGGCTTCGCGCCCGCACCACCGGAGGAGGAGGCTCCCTATTTCGACCTGGTCGAAGGGCGCTTCACCGGGGAGCTGCCCCTGCATGCCCAGGCGATCGCTCCGCCGCTCACCGCCGTGTTCGCAGCCTGGTTGCCCGGTTCGTTGGACGAGCCCGCGCCGATGGCCATGGCCACCGGTCAGCGCCGGGAGCTGTTGGATGTGCTGCTGCGCTACGTGCGGCTGCATGTGCCCGGAGCCCAGGAGCTGCGCTCGCCGGACGTGCTGCATCAGGTGCTTGGGTGAGGCACGGGTATCTTCGGCCCGGCCGCTCGTCCATGTCCACGCACCCGCTCCTGCTCCTGGGAGGCCTGCTGGCCCTGGCCGCCTGCGCCGATGCCCCGCCCAGGATGACCGCACCACAGCCGCCCCTCGCCGCGCGCGAACCCCACGCCATCACCACGCACGGCCACACGCGCCAGGACCCCTACTTCTGGATGCGGCTCTCCGAGGCGCAGCGCGAAGCGGCCGAGCCCGATGCCCATACCCGCCGGGTGGTGGCCCACCTGGAGGCGGAGAACGCGTACACCGCGGCGATGCTCGGCCCGGTGAACACCCTGCGCGAGGACCTCTTCAAGGAGATGAAGGCCCGCATCAAGGAGACCGACCTCAGCGTGCCCTACCGCGAGAACGGCGACTGCTACAACCACCGCTTCGAGGAGGGCAAGGAATATGCGATCCACATGCGGGCTCCGGTGGGGCCCGATCGCGATCGCGTGCCCGAGGCCTTCACCGACATCTTCGACGAGAACGTGATGGCCGCGGGGAACGAGTACTTCGACCTCGGCGACTATGAGCCGAGCCCGGACAACCGGCTGGCGGCCTACAGCGTGGACACGGTGGGCCGTCGTCAGTACGGCATCCGCTTCCGCGACCTCGGCACCGGGGCCGACCTGCCCGATGTGATCGCCAACACCAGCGGTGGCGGGGCCTGGGCCGATGACCGGACCTTCTTCTACACCCGCAAGGACCGCACCTTGCGCAGCTACAAGGTGTTCCGCCATGTGCTCGGCACCGATCCCGCGCAGGATGTGGAGGTCTTCCATGAGAAGGACCCGGCCTTCAGCTGCGAGGTGTACCGCAGCCGCAGCGACCGGTTCGTGCTCATCACCACCGAGAGCACCCTGGCCAGCGAGCACTGGCTGTTGCCGGTGGACCGACCGATGGACGCTTTCGAGCCCTTCGTGCCGCGCGAGGAGGAACATGAGCACAGCGTGTTCCATGTGCCCGCCCACGACGGAACAGCAGGCCATTGGTACATCCTCACCAATTGGCAGGCGCGCAATTTCCGCCTGATGCGCTGCGCGGAGGCCGACCATGCGCACAAGGAGCGGTGGACGGAGGTGATCCCGCACCGCGAGGAGGTGTTGCTGGAGGACGTGGACCTGTTCCGTGACCACCTGGTGGTGAGCGAGCGCCGTGAGGGCCTCACGCATCTCCGCGTGCGCCGCCTGAGCACGGGTGCCGAGCACGAGATCGCCTTCCACGATCCGGCCTATGTCACCTACACGGGCACCAATCCGGAGTGGGACACCCATCTGTTGCGGTACGGCTACACGAGCCTGACCACGCCGAGCGGCGTGTACCAGCACGACATGAACGCCGGCACGGACACCCTGCTCAAGCAGCAGGAGGTGCTGGGCACCTTCCACGCGGAGGAGTACATCAGCGAACGCACCTGGGCCACGGCGGCGGACGGCACGCGCGTGCCGGTGAGCCTCGTGTACCACACGGGCACCGCACGCGACGGCACCGCGCCCACGCTCCTTTACGGTTACGGCAGCTACGGCATCAGCATGGAGCCCACCTTCAGCAGTGCCCGCCTCAGCCTGCTGGACCGGGGCTTCGTGTTCGCCATCGCCCATGTGCGCGGCGGCGAGGAGCTGGGCCGGGCCTGGTACGAGAACGGCCGCATGGAGCACAAGATGAACACCTTCACGGACTTCATCGCCTGCGCCGAGCACCTGGTGCGCGAGCGCTACGCCGACCCTGCGCGCGTCTTCGCCATGGGCGGCAGCGCCGGTGGTCTGCTCATGGGTGCGGTGGTGAACCTCCGGCCCGACCTGTGGAAGGGCATCGTGGCCGAGGTGCCCTTCGTGGACGTGGTGACCACGATGCTCGATGACAGCATCCCGCTCACCACGGGCGAGTTCGATGAATGGGGCGACCCGAAGGAGGAGCCGGCCTATCGGCGGATGCTCTCCTATTCCCCGTACGACAACGTGAAGGACGCTGCCTATCCCGCGATGCTGGTCACCACCGGCTTCCACGACAGCCAGGTGCAGTACTGGGAGCCCGCCAAGTGGGTGGCCCGCCTGCGCGACCATCAACGGGGCCATGCGCCGATCCTGCTGCACACCAACATGGACGCCGGCCACGGCGGCGCCAGCGGACGCTTCGAGCGGCTCAAGGAAGTGGCCCTGGACTACGCGTTCGTCCTCTGGCAGGCCGGGCTTGTGGACGCGAAGTGAGGGGCGCCCCTCAGATGGCGATGCGCTCGGCGTGCACGATCTCCTCGGGCACCATGGGGATCACCGACACGGGCTGCTGCGGGTCGCGCTGAAAGCGCTCATAGTCGCGCACACTGGCGAAGTAGATGCGCTGCACACCACCCGTGTCCACTTCCCACACCACGCCGAAGACCTCCTTACCGGAGCGCAGCTTGAAGCGGCAGTGCGTGTGGTAGAGCTCGCGGATATCGGGGCGTTCCATGGGATGGAAGGACACCCGAAAAGTAGCGGGATCGGCGGGGGGTGCGGCGTGCGTTTTTTGAACAGGAGCGTTCATCCTGTTGATAAAACGCGGGACCTGTAGCTGCTAGTACTTGGCCGTCAAGCGCATGCGCCGATCAGCCTTGCTGCCTGGCCACCTTGATCTTCTTGCCCGGGGCCAGCTGCTTGGAGTTGAGCCCTTGGTTGAGGCGCTTGAGGTCCTCCACGGTCACCCCGGGATAGCGTTGTGCGATGTCCCACAGCGTGTCGCCGGGTTGCACCGTGTGATAGATGTAGCCCTCCACCGCAGGTGAGATCGGCTCCTCGGCCCGCGCGGTCTGTGCAGCAACGGGCCGGGGTGCGGCGGAGGCGTTCACCATACGTTCGATCCGCAGCCGCTGCCCGGGCTGGATGCGGTCGCCGCGCAGGCCGTTCCACGTCTTCAATTGCGTCACGGTGACGCCGTTGCGTGAGGCGATGCTGCCCAGGGATTCGCCGCTGCGTACCACGTGCGTGCGCACCGACACTTCCTGTTGGGGCACAGCGGCGGGTGCGGTCACCGGGGTGGCCATGCCTGCGAGGTAGCGGTACCGCAGGCTGTCCTCGCGGTCGATGAAGGCGCCCACGATGTCGCGCGGCATGTAGAGCGTCACCGGCTGGTCGGGGTCGGGCACGAAGCCCTGCTTGAACACCGGGTTCAGTTCGCGCAACATCGTTTCGTCAGAACCCGTGAAGCGGGCCAGGTCGGCGATGGTGAGCGGATAGCACACCTGCACGGTGTCCACCTCGTAGGCGCAGAAGTTGGGCGCGATGGGGTACAGGTTGTGGTCCGCGGCGTGCTCGAAGATGTAGTTGACGGCGATGAAGGCCGGCACATAGCCCCGCGTCTCGCGGGGCAGGTGGTCGTACACTTCCCAGTAGTCCATCCGGCCGCCGCTGCGTCGGATGGCCTTGTTCACGTTGCCGGGTCCGCAGTTGTACGCGGCCAGCGCCATCTCCCAGTCGCCGAAGATGCGGTGCAGGTCCTTCAGGTAGCGGCAGGCGGCCTCGGTGCTCTTGTACACATCGCTGCGCTCGTCCACGTAGCTGTCCACGCGCAGGCCATACAGCTTGCCGGTGCCCACGATGAACTGCCAGAGGCCCACCGCGGCCGCACGGCTGCGGGCGCCGGGGTGGAGGGCGCTTTCCACCACGGCCAGGTACTTCAGTTCGTGGGGCAGCCCGTGGCGCTCCAGGGCCTCCTCGAACACCGGGAAGTAGAGCTGGGCCAGGCCCAGCATGCGGCTGGTCTGCTCGCGCTTGCGCACGGCGTAGAGGTCGATGTACGACTGCACCACACTGTTGTACGTGAGGGCGAAGGGGGTGCGATGGTCCAGCACGGTGAGCCGTCGCCGCATCTCCTCGGGCGGGTAAGTGGGCACCACGTTCGGGGAGAAACCGTGGTGGTTCAGCGCCGCCGTGTCGGCCGTGAAGCGGTCGTTCATCACCCAGGGCAGGTGGGCCAGGTCGTCCAGGCGCTGCAGCACCGGATCGTCGGCGGGCAGGGTGGGGGCGTCCTGGGCCGGTTGGGCGGCGATCGCCAGGGGCAGGGCCGCGCACAGCAGCGCCGCGAGGCGCGGGGCGATGCCGGATCCCGTCGGAAGGCGGAAGGCGTTCATGGTCAAGGACAAAGTAAGGTTAATACGCAGGGCCTCCCGGCTTGTTATCCGCGCCGGTCGTCCACGGTCCGATGTGGACGGCGCAAGGACCGGGCCGTGATCATCATTTACTTTCACGCGTCGATCCAGTACGAGAACACCATGCGCCTCCCAGCCTCGATCATCTCTTGTGTCATGTTCGCGACGCTGTCCTTGGCACAAACCCCGGGACATGTCGTCCACTCCGAGCTGTTCACCGGTCACGATCAACGGAGCGAGTTCATTGGGATCAGCGATGCCATGGTCTTCCTGACGCGGAACGCCAAGGTGAAAGGAGGCCTGGTGGGTGTGCTTGAAGGCTATCGCCGTACTGACCTCGCGCTGGTCGGGCAGAAACCCCTCGCATTGCCCCTGGAGGACGCCGATGTGTACGTCCGGGTCGGTGGGCTGATGGTCCAAGGTGCTCCAGGCATCATCTACAGCTACAACAAGAAGGGCAAGGGGCGTGCGGTGGACCTGGCGATCCTGGATCCGGCCACCGGGGAGGTGAGCTCCCATCAGAACCTGATGACCGTGCCCGGGGGGAAGGAACAATACAGCGGCGAAGTGCTGTTCATGCAAGATGAGACCACGGGCCGCGCGGTGGTCCTGGTCCAGAAGCAGGTGGGCTCTGACGGCTTGCTGTACAGCAGCACCTGCCAGGTGGTGGCGCTGGGTGCCGATGGCTTGGTGGGCGGGCCTGTGGAGTTCAAATTGGGCGAAGGGGGATATTCCAAGGCGGTCGCGATCGCCGTGACCGGAGAGGGGAAGGTGGTGGTGCATGGACGTGAGCGCAGCGCGGTCCAATCCGCGGACAAAGGACCGTGCATGGCGGTCGTTGATCTGGCGTCCGGGACCGCCACGGCGCTGACCGTTCCGGATGGCAGGGACCAGGGTGGGGTGTGTGATGCCGGTGCGACCGTCGTCCTGACCAGGCTCCCGGACGGCAGGGTCGCGCTTCATCAGCCCTACACGAAGAAGGGGGTTCCGGGCTATGGATTCTCCGGCCTGATGACCACCATGTTGAGTGCGACCGGGGAGTTGGAGGGCCATACCCTGCATCGCTTGGGCACGCGCGATGTGGTGAAGCACGACACCAAGCTTGGCCCCTATCTGGTGGGCATGGGGATCCAGGCGCACTGGGTCTCAGACTCGGGCACGTGGATGTTCCTGATGCGGCGCAAGCTCAGCGGCGAAGGAGCCGGGGAATTGGCGATCCTCGAACTGGACCCGGCCGGAGAGAAGGTCCAGGGCTGGTTCCTGCGTCGGGAACACCGCTTGCTCGTCGCGTTGGATACCTACATCGAGGTGGTCGCGGTGCCTGGCCCGGGCAAGACCTGCTGGCTGCTGATGACGGAGCTGTCTGAGAACGTGGGCAAGGCGCCCGGCAAGGACCTCGCCGAATGGAGCACGGCCAAGGTGTTCGGTGGCGATCTTGCCCCTTGCCTGGTAAGGTTCGATGGCACCGATTTCGGGCCGATCACTGCGCTGGAGGGCCTGGATGGCAAGTTCACCACACCGCATGCGTTGCACCGTGATCCGGTCACGGGCGGGGTGCTGGTGCAGTGGCTGCACGGCCAGCGGGTGGCCTTCAGTGAGGTGGGCCGTTGAGCCTGGCTAGAGCGCATCTCAAAATAACCCTTCGGGCTGCGCGGCGGCCTTTCGGGGCCTTCCGGCGTTG
>Ga0073899_10004403_pt1 | contig 12348 bp, 12 predicted proteins | sample KloWWTmetaKNB5Ph_FD_88975 | JGI IMG/M metagenome (GOLD analysis project Ga0073899, IMG submission 88975) | Active sludge microbial communities from Klosterneuburg, Austria, studying microevolution and ecology of nitrifiers - Klosterneuburg... | ecosystem: Engineered > WWTP > Aerobic digester >... | reverse complement strand
CGTCCGTCTTGATCGCGATCCCGGCGGCTATGGCCCAGCGGGCGTACTGGCGTAGTTGATCATTCCGGCAGGTCTGCGGCGAATCGACTCCCGTGGCATTTTTTACCGGGGAAAAATCATCCTCCCGGGCCGTCTCGATGATGACCGGGTTCCGGGCAAAGGGAAGAGCGTCAAAGACAAACATTTCGAATTTGTAGCCGTTCGGGGTCTCCGGATCGTGGCGGTTGCCGTCGCTGTCGATGAAGGGCACCTTCTTGTGCGCGAGGTGGAAGGGGAGCCGCGCACTGCTTGGACCGTCACCACCGAGACGGGCGATGAAGTCGCGGTTGAAAATGTGGATCGCGATGCTGCCGGCCCGGAACCGCAGTTCGCCCGTGTCGTCACGCGCTTCCGCGAGGCTTTCGGGCAGATCACTGTATTCGACGACGAGCGCTTCGCCGTTCCGTTGGCAAAAGACGCCCACCTTCTCCCCGGCGTAGGCCTTCGGCACCATCTTGCTGGAGAGATCGGATTGGTTCATGAGATGGAAGCCGATAAAGGTCGGGTCGAGACAGCGGACAAGGGGGTTATCGACCTGGAAATAGCTGACCGTGTCGATCCCGTCCGCCTCCATTTGCCGGATTGACCCGGACCGCACGAGAGCGCGGAGCGCCCCGCCATGCCCATCCGGACTCAGCGCGATCTCGCCCTGGTCGGCCATCAGGATTTTTCCGGTCGCATCCACCGCCGGCATCAGGCCTTGGATAAGAAAGTGAACGCGTTCCCGGGGAAGACCGAAATAATGGCGGGCCTCAAAGAAGGCGACCGTCTCGGCGTGGTTGAGGTCGGATGTCAGGATATACCACGAGACAGGGCGACCAAAGATACGGTTGGTGGCGACGATCTTCTCGGCGAAGACCTGGAAAAGCGAGTTCTTCAGGACCGGCGTGACCCCGTATGAGCCCTTCGGGCCATCATAGCCGAGCCGGGTGCCCTGGCCGCCCGCCACCGTAAAAGCAGCGACACGACCGGAGCGCAACGCCGCCTCACCCCGCTTTTTGGCTTCTTTCCAGAGGCCCGGGTCCGCCGTTTCTGCGTGGCCCGGCATGGGGATAAAATCAGCAGGCTCCAATTCGTCGGCGATCACCGCGTTCCCGCCCTCCGGGGAATGAATGAGCGTGGCAACGAGCGTGTCGATCTCATCAAGGTCGATCTCTGCCGCCTGCTTGAGGAGCGATGCCTGCTGATCCCCGGACAAGGTTTCGAAATGCGTAAAGACATGACCCTGACCGCGCTCCTCGTAGTGTTTTCTGATGTCCTTCATTGATGACCCTCCTGTAGAAGCAGTCCGCCTCCGGTAAAAGTGAAAAGATTGACAACTTCGCCCCGATCCGGCTCAGGCTTTCCCCAGTTCGCGAGAGCGGTCGGCGGCGGCCGTCACCGCCTGACTGACGATAGATGCAAAATGGTTGGACCGGAACGATTCCAGAGCAGCATAGGTCGTGCCTTTCGGGCTTGTCACATTCTCGCGCAGGGTCGCAGGCGATTCCCCCGTCGCGAGGACGAGCTCGGCTGCGCCGGCCGCAGTGTGGACAGCGAGATCACGCGCCATCTCCGGGGTCAGGCCCTGTTCGATGCCGGCGGCGATGAGTGCCTCGAGCATGAAGAAAAAATAGGCCGGCCCGCTTCCACTCACCGCCGTGACCGCGTCGAGGTCGTCTTCTTTTACCCGGCAGACAAACCCGACCGCCGCGAGCAGGGATTCCGTGATGGCGGCATCGGCCTCCGTCGCGGACGTGCCGAGGGCAAAAGCCGACGCCCCACGGCCAATGAGCGCTGGCGTGTTCGGCATCACCCGGATGACACGGTGGTGACTCCCGCAACCCGACTCGATCGCCGCGAGACGTATGCCTGCCGCGATGGAAATAAGGAGTTTGTCCCGGCTCTCCCCGAGGTCGCCCAGCATCTCGATGAAGCCCTGGGGTTTGACACAGAGTAGCACCACCTCGGAAGCCGAGACGACAGCGGCATTTGTTTCCGCAAGCGTGACGCCCAGTTCCTCAGCCATCGCAGTCGCCGCCGCCGCGTGGGTGTCGTAGACGATCACGTCTGACGCCTTGCAAATGCCTGCCCCGACGATGCCACCCACGAGCGCCCGTCCCATTTTCCCACAACCGATCACACCAAGTTTCATGCGTCTATCTTTAGCGCATATTTGCCCCGGAGCCACGAGGAAATACAGGCATTGCTGAAACAGAAAGAGGCAGCGAGTTTTGTGAGATTGAAGGGGGCGCTTGCCGCGCGTCCTTCTCGCTCCGGCTTCCCCCGTTACTACGGAGTGAAAGGGAACTCACGGATGACCGGGAGATACTTTCACGAAGTGTCCAAGCTGATGTTCAAGTGGCTGAACCGGCGAAGTCAACGCAAGAGCTATACCTGGGCGCAGTTCGGTCGACTGTGGGGCGGGGAGTGGCAGGTGCCGCACCTCCGCGCCTCCGCGTCATGGAACAAGTGACCGTCAATGAACAGGGAGAGTTCGTGCTTGAACCGACTGCGTCGGGCTGTTAGAAGGAGGGGAGACCGCAACGAATCAATGAGAATCCGGAAACTTGCGCGTGAACCTGAGGCGCCCGGTGCGGAAAAACCGCACGCCGGGATCTGCGAGGGGGGGCGTCGGGCAACCTGCGTCCCTACCTTAATCGGCCAAGAAACACCACCACTCGTCATGTGGAACATCGTCACAGCGATACTTTTGCTCACTAGCTACGCCTTTGGTGGCGAGTGGGTCGTCACGAAGGGTGGTTTGTCATCCGACAAGAAGCTTGTCATAGCGGTGTTTCCCCAGAAGACCGAGTTTATCGACGAGGCAGACGACACCGTTCTGCTGGTTGACCAGAGCAGAGGACTAAGGATCGGTCCACTTGAGGAGGCTTCTTCATCATGTGGGACTTGGGGCACTACCACCACGAACGTTCAGTGTATCCGGTCGCCTGACTCTACAATACTCGTTGTGAACTTCTGCATCGGACGCTTGATGCACTCATTGCCGATTTACCGTATTCGTGACCGCAGGGCCGTGCCTATCGGATTGCCGGACTCAAAGAGTCATCCCAAGGGCACGCTTCTTGAGGGACTTGGCACTATGTTCTACTATGGTTTCGACCAGCAGGGCCACCTTCAGCTCCATGACATCACCGTTCCAGCTGCTCTATGAGCATTCACACTCGACAACCAAGGAGACCGAACACAGGTCGGCCCACCACAACACGCCACTCGCCATGCGAAGAAGCTTCATAGCGACCCTTTCGATGATCTTCAGTGCCCAGTTGATCGCTAGTAATCCGCCTGCGAAGTCAGCTTGTGATGATAGTGTTGCGGCGACAGCTACGATTGTTCCGAAGTTGGACAGTCCACTTTTTCACGAGACGAAGACCTCCCTGAACTGGTGGATTGTGGAGAGCGAGTCTGGTGCCGTTGAGGACACCACCGATGGAGAGATTGGGCCAGCCGATCTTGTCCTCAATGAGCACACAGCCAGTTGCACATCTACTCATCAGGGCGAGCACTTGATGGAGTTCTGTGCTGCCGTTAGTGATGGTGATGCCGTACGCTTTGGGCTTAGCGGTGGGATGCCTGCATACGCAAGCAGTCTCAGCGTCAGTATCGAGAAGAGTCTGGCTTTTCATTGCGACTTCTCCGCCACTTACCCGGCATTGACACCGCCTCTCCGTTGGAAGATCACCAAGAAGGAGCTTCGACTGAGGAGTTGTGATCTTACTCCGGGGCACCGAGTGTTTGGCTGGATATCCGTCACATTTGAGGAGACGGAGGCCGTGAAGGGTGCCCTACCAAAGACCTACAAAATCGAGGGCTACATCAAGCCAGTTATCCAGCACAAGCCCGCATGACGACGACCTCACACACCAATCAGGCTCAAGTCGCGGCTGGACAGCCCGCTACCCGACCCTTGTCGAAATGAACCGCGTAACGTCGAACCTCACCCCGTTTCAGCGTGGTACTCCCAGTAGCGGGTCGCCAGCGCTCGACGTAAAAAGTTACGATTGCACTGCCCAAGCAAGAATCGTAAACGGCCAAGTCTCAGAGATGCATCGCGATTTTTCATGAAATTCGAAAAGGTTTATCGCCGGGCCATTATTTCCGGTTTTTGGGTGGCACTGGTGGTTCTGGCGATGGTCGGGATCATGTCTTATCGCAGTGCCATGGAATACACCAAGGCGGCCCAGTCCGTAAAACACACCTATCGGGTATTAAATGCCGTAAAAAGTTGCATATCTAATCTGGTCAGTGTCGAGAGTGAGGTGCGGGGTTACGCGATTACCTCAGATGAACGGTATTTGGGATTGTTTGATATTGCAGAGGGGGATGTGAAAAGAGGTCTGATTGAGCTACAGGGATTGATAATTGACCCGATCAGCGTGAAATACCTGGCTGAATTGGAGACATTGACTGTTTCCCGACTGAGCCGTTTGAAGTTAACCTTGGAGGCGGTGCAAACCGGGGGGATTAATGAGGTGCGCAAGGTGGCTGGTCCGGGGAAGGATCTGATGGATGAGTTTCGGAGAATAGCATCACTGATTGAGAATCGCCAACTCCAACTCTTGAAGGAAAGAGATGATCACGAGGCTGCACAGTCGCGAAGAAATCTCGTCGTGGTTGCTCTGGCCAGTACGTTCGCTGTGGTGCTTCTGATCGTCAGCATGGGTCTTCTGGAACAACAATTGAAGCGGCGGGACGTGTTGGAACGCGAAGTATTGGAAATCAGCGAGAGGGAGCAGCGCAGAATCGGGCAGGATTTGCACGATGGAGTGTGCCAGCAGTTGACGGGAATCGCACTGCTGAGCCGAAGTCTCAGCTCCAAGCTGGAGAATCCGCTTGCTGCCGAAGCAGCGGATATCGTTCACTGGATCAACGAATGTATCGAGCAAACCCGGCAGGTGACCCGTGGGCTGCACCCGGTTCCCAGCGATCCTGCCGGTCTGATGCAGGCATTGCGGGAACTGGCGGAAAATGTCGGAACCATGGGAAAACTCAGTTGCCAGTTCATTTGTCCGCGAGCCGTGGCAATTCCCGATCCACACGTGGCCACCAACCTCTATCGCATCGCTCAGGAAGCCACCCAAAATGCGCTGCGCCATGCAGCCCCCGAAAAGATTGAGATTCGTTTGATCTATGGTGACGAATCCATTCAATTAAAAGTGGCCGACAATGGGTCCGGTTTGGTGAAAAATCAAAAATCCAACGGGATGGGGTTGGAAATCATGGCTCACCGGGCGCAAGCCATTGGTGGCTCTCTTGAGGTTCACCCGGGGGCTGTTCGGGGAACGGTTGTGACTTGCACACTTCCCCTCAAAGTTTTATCGTAAGCGGCCGCGATGAATTCAAAACGACGCATCCTCCTGGTTGATGACCACCCTCTGCTTCGCAAGGGCATCGGTCAGTTGATCAATGAGCAGCCGGATCTCATGGTTTGTGGCGAGGCGGAAGATCGGGCTGCGGCCGTTTTAGAGATGGAGCGAAGCCAGCCGGATCTGGCCGTGGTGGACCTCTCCTTGAAAGATGAGCTGGGATTGGAGTTGATCAAGGATTGTCAGGTCCGGTTCCCACACGTCCTCATCCTCGTGTTGTCGATGTTTGACGAGAGATTTTATGCGGAGCGGGTTTTGCGGGCCGGGGTGAAGGGGTATATCATGAAGGCAGAGGCTTCGGAAAAAGTCCTCGTCGCCATTCGCAAGGTATTGGACGGCGGGATCTTTGTCAGCAGTTTCGTAGCGGACCAGATTTTGAAACATATCTCGGCCACGCCCAAGTCGGCTCGTCAGGACCAGTGGAGCGCCCTGAGCGATCGAGAAATACAAGTGTTTGCCCTGATCGGGAAGGGTTACGGCTCCCAGCAGATCGCCGAACGACTTCACATCAGCGTCAAAACCATCGAAACGCACCGCGCCAACATCAAGCAAAAGCTGGGTATTTCCTCCACTGGCGACCTTCTCCAAAGCGCCATAGTATACTCCCAGCAGGCGGGGTAAACAAAGATCTGACTGTACCCTGTTAAGTCCCCGACTTTACCCTGTTTAATCACGGTTTTCCCTGATTCCCCCTCGGGATGATCCCCTGCTCACGAAGCGGGAGTGGGCTGATACCCAAAAAATGGAGAAACGGTAATCTACCCCGACATGGAAAGACCATGTCCATTTATGATAGAAACTTTGACGCTTGACTACACCGATACCATGCCATTTAAACGGAAGCGCGTTCTCCTCATCGATGATCATGTTGTAGTCAGGAAAGGTCTCGCCATGTTGATTAATGAGGAGTTTGACCTGCAAGTTTGCGGTGAGGCGGAGGACGAGCGGAGCGCTCGCGATGCCGCAGCCAGGTTGAGACCCGATGTGGCTGTGATCGATTGGTCGCTGGGGCAAAAAGACGCCGCCGAACTGATCCGCAACCTCCACGAAACCCACCCGAATATGTCACTACTCGTGCTTTCGATGCATGATGAGGTTGATTACGTGGAACGCGCCCTGCGAGTCGGTGCGATTGGCTATGTGATGAAGCGGGAAGCCACGGACCGTGTTGTCGAAGGCATCCGAAGGATCGCCCAGGGTTATTTCTACCTGACCGACCGCGCCATCGATGCATTGCCCCAGGCAATGAAATCGGAAATTGCGGTCCGGGCTGCCAAGGAATCACCAAAACGCAGCTCGGGCCTGGTGGGGCATCCCTCCCTGGCACCAGCCAGTTCCAAAGCAGACCTGGTCATCGCTCCTCACCCGGACGACGAGACGTTTGGCTGTGGCGGGACGATCCGGCTCGTTGCTGAATCAGGCACACCGGTTGATGTCGTTTTTATGACACGGGGCGAGCTGGGCCACGAAGAAGGCCAGGCCATCTCAGAGCAACAACAAACCGACCTCGCCCGGGTTCGCAGTGCTGAAGCGCTCGAAGCCTGCAAGGCGCTTGGGGCCCGCCAGGTTTTTTTTCTCGACGGAAAAGACACCCGGCTGAACGAGCAGTCTCATCTGGCCGCCGATCTTCTCTCGATTCTGGAGGGCAGCCACTATCGGCGGGTGTTCTGCCCGTGGAAGGGCGATGCCCACCAGGACCACGTGGCCACATTTCTTCACCTCCAGACCGCCTTGAAAAGATATCCGGCCCCGCTGCAGTTGTGGCTATATGAGGTGTGGACGCCACAGGAATTTAATACCCTGATCCCCATTGACCACACCGTAGTTCACAAGAAAATGGCCATCGCGAACTACCGATCCCAACTGACACAATTGAACTATAGAGAAGGTTTTATTGGTTTATCGGCTTATCGCAGCGCATTTTGTCCCCCGGCGAATTATGCGGAGGCATTTTTTGTATGTAGCAAAGAGGAAGTTTTATCACTTTAAATGTATAGTTAATGGAGAAACGACTACACTGGGGCTGTGGCCCGATCACTCCATACGGCTGGGTGAATTCCGACATCCATCCATGGCCTGGCGTCGATGTGGTCGCCGACGTCTTGAAAGGGTTACCTTTCCCGGACGACGCCTTTGATCTCATCGTCAGCATCCATGTCCTGCCCGAGATTCCCTATTGCGATCTGGATGCAACGCTCCGGGAGTTGTATCGCATATTAAAGCCCGGTGGCACCCTGCGCCTTTCCCTGCCTGACATGGAGAAGGCCGTAACAGCCTGGCAGAACAAGGATGTCGACTACTTCTTTTTGATCGGCGACGACAAGATCCGCAGCCTGTCCGGCAAGATGATCGTTCAATTACTATGGTATGGGGTGTCCCGGAGCCTGTTCACTTTTGAATTCATGGAGGAGATGCTGGCACGAAATGGTTTTACCAACCTACAGTACTGCACCTTTAGGGAAACCAAAAGCCACCACATGGTGATCACTGATTTGGATGATCGTGAACTGGAAAGCTTTTTCGTGGAGGCGAGCAAGCCCACTCCCGACTAATTTGTGATAGTCAAATTCATAGTTCCAATGCCATCTGCACACAAAGCCACCATTACACTTTGCATGATCGTTAAAAACGAGGCAGCGAACCTGGAAAACTGTCTCGGTCCAATTGCCCACCTGTTTGACGAAATTGTGATTGTTGATACCGGATCAACCGACCACACTAGGGAGATCGCCCGGCAGTTTACCGATATCGTCCCGGATTTTCCCTGGTGCGATGATTTCTCAGCGGCCCGGAATGAAAGTTTGCGGCACGCCCAGGGGGACTGGATTTTTTGGCTCGATGCAGATGACCGGATTCCCGATCACCAAATAAAAAAGCTGGCGCAACTCTTGAAGGGCCTGGGACAGGCAAAACGTGCCTACCAGATGATCACCGTCTGCCGGTCTCAATTCGAATGTGATGGCGTAAGACACCTCACCCATACCCGGCTGTTTCGTCGTGATCCGAGAATTCAGTGGCAGGGAAGAGTCCATGAGCAACTCCGGCCGGAATTTCGAGAACTTGGAATTGAAGTCCGCTCCCACCCTCTGCGGATTGAACATGGGGGATACGCTGACGGTCCGCTTAATCTAAAAAAGGCCCAGCGCGATATTCGCCTCTTGCGCCTGGACTTTGCCACCGATCCAGAAAATCCCAGCACCATCCTGCACCTGGCCATGGCATACGCCCGCGTTTCGAATTATCTGGAAGGCCGAAAGCACCTCTTAACTCTGATCGAGCGGGAAACACCCCGGCAGCAGGAATGGCTGGTCCGGGCCTATGAGCTGATTATGGAATTCTCCTTGAAATTGGGTGATTTGCGAGGCGCACTTGCTGTCTCCGAGCGGGGTGAGGCGGCTTTTCCCGACGACATTTCTCTCCTGTATATGCGGGCCCAGGTGCTTTTCGAAATCGATGATTTTAATACTTGTGCTGATCTCCTGTTGCGTATCCGCAAGCTCCCCAGCCCTCGCGCCTTTCATGGGGGGAAGGGGCAGATCCAGAGCAAATGGGTGCCCATCATTCTGGGTGATTGCTGGCGTCACTTGGGCAAGTACAAACAGGCCATCGAGCTTTTGGAACGCTCCATCCAAAAGCATCCCGGCGAAGTGCGGATGATGTATTCCCTGGGCTGCTGTTATCTGGCTGCCGGGCAACGACAATCTCTTCAAAATCTACGAAAGAAAATGGAGCCCGTGCCCCAGGGTGATGTTTTTTCCTTGTTGTTATACATACAAGACCGGCTGCACCATCGGGAGTTGGAAAGTCTGGATGAGTGGTTCGAGAAACTGATCCACCTCGCTCCATTAATGCCCTACCCCAGGTTGCTGCGGGTGGAGTATCTCCGGCAGACCAATGTGAAACTGGTCGACTACCTTGCTGCATGTCGGGACGCCTTACGCCTCAGCCCTAACCACCCCGTGCTCCGTGAGCAGATTGGAAAAATTGAGACTATCTTGGCCGAGCACTCCACTGCCGACACCACAGCTAATTTGCGGTGAAATCAGGCCCTGGTAGGGTATAGACATCACGGCTTTGGCCAGGTAGCGCGAAAAAGCGGGGTAGAAAATTCGTAACTATTCAGGTCAAAAGTCAGACGGTAGCGAGAAAAGTAATTGCACTATGGTGATCATAAGCCCGGTGTTCATCGTGCCACCCGAACGTTCAACCCGCGAGCACCTTATCGCCTTCGCTAAGGGAGATCCTGAAGCCATTGCCAACTTGCTCTTGATTCTATGGGACCGCGTGGAGGCGTTGGAAGCGAGGGTGCGCGAACTTGAGAGCAATAGCAGAAAATCAGCGGCCCACCTTCCTCCGACCGCAGCAATTTCAACCCTCCGCCCAAGCCCAGGAGTCTACGGGGCAAGTCCGAACGCAAGCCCGGCGGTCAGACTACGAAAAAAGGAACTGTCGGCACTCTCCAAGCCTGTCGAAGAATTCATCTCTAACAGCTTTCCCTTTCATTCGCCCAACCAAGAGCGCCACTCCGCATGAACACTTTCGCCGCAGTCCTGCTTGCAACCGTAGTTTGTGGCCAATTCGTCTTTGCGGGATGGGAGACCGAGGTTGTTCCGAAGCTCGCCGGCGTTGACGGGGACAGATATGTGATGATTTACCAGTCGGATGCTGATCGAGGCACCAATTCTTTGGTGGATTCCATCGAGAGACTTTCGAGCGCTGGTCATCTGAGTGCGCTCTCTACCCTCACGATTCACCAGTTGGTTGAGGATGCGACTTTCCAGAGAGAGGTCTTCGAGCAGATGGAGCGCATCGCGCCGGAAGCACTGAAGGCTGCACGGCGTTCAGCGGGAAACATGCATAACCCCAGGATGACCGCTCTACATGGATGCTTTTCGCAGGCCGTCATGGCCACGCCGACGGTGACAGCGCTGAATCAGGCGCTCGGGAAGCACCGAATGAAGATCGTCCGTCCCTCATTTGAGAAGCTGGAGTTGCACAGGAAGGACCAGACGGAGATCTTTTGGTGTTTTCTGTGGCTGACGGTGGAGCCTGAGTCCTCCCCGACAACTGAGAAGCCATGACCACGATCCCTGCGAGAACAAGGGCGAAAAACGGCACTCACCCCCGACTCCGCCTCCGCCGTGATTGTCGCGGGTCCGACATTCCGCAGTTGCGTTCCGGGCTCAGGCGACCTTGATTGATTGCCCGGAACCCGAAGAAGAGCCAGTAGCAAGAAACGTCGAATGACCCCGCCCACCGTGAAAAATTTAGCTATCGAAAACTCAAACGCCTGGCGGGTCGTCCTCGCCGTGATGGCGTTGCTTCCCGGTTCTTTCCGGTCGGAAGCCATCGAAGCCGACCGGCTTGATATTTCCGCCTGGAAGCTGGAAGCGGGCGGCAAGGGGTGGAAGGTGGAGGGGCGTTTCGATGGCGGCGAGGATCTCAGTGGCGGTGCCGCGATGGGCGGAAGTCATGGCTTCGTCGTCAGTGACGAAACGCGGGCAGTCCAAGCCATCGTGATCGACGCGGCCAACGGAAAAGTGAAATCCGGACTTAGCATCGATTTGTCCAACGAAACGGGGTCGGAGTTTGATTTGGAGGGTATCGCGGCCGCACCGGCCGAGTCCTGTTATTACGCGACCGGCTCCCACGGAGTTTCCCGCAAGAAAGACAAGGTGGAACCCGATCGCAGCCTCGTGTTTCAAATCGCGGTCGACGCCTCCTCCGGACGCGTCCGGGAGGGCGGAGTGGAGAGGGCCTCGCTGCGCCCCTCGCTCAAGGCGGACCCCGTTCTGTCCGCGGCCCTGGACAAGTCAGTGTCCGGTGGCGGACTTGACATCGAAGGCATCGCCTGGAAAGCGGGTGCCTTGTTTTTCGGATTGCGCGCGCCCCTGCCAGAGGGGGCTTCCATGGTCGTCGAAGTGGACGCCGCCGCTCTCTTTCGAGTGGGTAAGAAGACCGAACTGAAGCGCCACTCCCTTTCCCTGGGCAAAGGGGATGGGGTGAGCGATATCGCGTCCCTACGCGAGGGATTCCTCGTTTTGAGCGGCCCTTCGCAGTCTGAAGATGACAGTCCAAGAGGCGAAGGCCACTCTCGACTGCACTATTGGGCGGGTTCGGGCTCCGATCCCATCATGTTGGGCGAGGTCACGCCGCCCGGTGCGGGCAAGGCCGAGGCGATCATGGTTTTGAGAGACGACGAGGCTGCGATCGAGGTGTTGGTTTTTCACGACGGGGTCAAGAACGGTGCCCCGACTCTCTGGCGAATCAAAAAGCAGGGTGAAGCGGTGAACTGATTTTCGACTTTCTCAATCAGCGGAAAAGCCTGCGGTCTTGGAGCGGGTGGATTTTCGCGACGGTGTCTCGCGGTAGACCCGTTTCTTTACTCCAATTGCAACTTCGCAAGCGAACCGTAGAGTCCCCCGGGCTTCGCGATGAGTTCCTCGTGCGTGCCGCGTTCGAGGATGGCTCCGCCTGACATGACCAGAATCTGATCACAGCGGCGCACCGTGCTGAGGCGGTGGGCGATGATGATGCTGGTGCGGTTTTCCATCAGCTTGTCAAGAGCGTCCTGCACAAGCCTTTCGCTCTCGGCATCAAGGCTGCTCGTTGCTTCATCGAGAATGAGGATGGCCGGATCGGCGAGGATGGCCCGGGCAATCGCGATGCGCTGGCGCTGCCCGCCGGAGAGCTGGGCTCCGCGGTCTCCGACGAGGGTTTCGTAGCCTTCCGTGAGTCCGACAATGAACTCGTGTGCGTTCGCCTTTTTCGCGGCGCTGATGATTTCCTCTTCGCTGGCATCGGGTTTGCCGTAGGCGATGTTCTCCCGGATGCTGCCGCCGAAGAGAAGCACCTCCTGCGGGACAAGGGCGAGATTCCTCCGCAGTGTCGTCAGCGACATTTCCCGAATGGGTTTGCCGTCGATGAAAATCTCCCCGGTGGT
>Ga0073899_10004401_pt1 | contig 12352 bp, 9 predicted proteins | sample KloWWTmetaKNB5Ph_FD_88975 | JGI IMG/M metagenome (GOLD analysis project Ga0073899, IMG submission 88975) | Active sludge microbial communities from Klosterneuburg, Austria, studying microevolution and ecology of nitrifiers - Klosterneuburg... | ecosystem: Engineered > WWTP > Aerobic digester >... | reverse complement strand
GGCGACCGACCCCAAGGACCCGGTCTGGCAGCAGGCGCTGGTCTTCATCAACCGGTCGCAGAACCGCAGCGAGAGCAACGACCAGAAATGGGCGGCCAACGACGGCGGCTTTGTCTACATGCCGGGCTGGAACCCGCCCGAATTCGACAATGGCACCGGCTCCTACGGCGGCATGACGGCCGCCGGGCTGCTGAGCCTGCTGTTTGCCGGCGTCGACAAGAAGGACCCGCGCGTGCAGGCCGCCCACAAGTGGATGACGACGAACTACACCCTCGACGTCAACCCGGGCACGAGCAAGAAGCACGGCCTCTTCTATTTCTACAACGCCTTCGCCAAGGTGATGACGGCCTATGGCGAAGAGGTCTTCACCGACGGCAAGGGCCAGCAGCGCAACTGGAAGACCGAGCTGGCGCAGAAGCTGGTGAGCCTGCAGGCGGCCGACGGCTCCTGGGCCAACGCCGAGTCGAAGGCCTGGTGGGAGGACCGCCCGCAGCTCGTCACCGCGTGGTCGCTGATCGCGCTCCAGCACGCGCTCAGGTAAGCGCGACTTGCGCCGGCTCCTTGTCCTTGCGCTCGCGCTGTGCGGCCTGGCGCAGGCGCAGGCGCCGTCATCGCCGCTCGACCTGACGGCCAGCGCCGCCTGGGCCGGCTGGTCACGCCCCGATCGCCCGACCGAGGTCGACGTCCGCCTGGCGGCCGGCCAGCCGGCCCGCGTCGTGCTGGAAGTCGTGGCGGGGCGGCAGACGGTCGCGACCGAACTGGCGCTGCAGCCGGGGCAGCCGGCACGGGTTCGGATGCCGGTGGCGGCGGCGGAGTCGATCACCGCGCGCGCGCGCGCTGCCGACGGCCGTGAGGTGGCGCAGACGGTGGAGATCAGGCGCTCGGCCTCGCCGCTGCTGGGCGTGGTGCTGGCCGGGGGTGGCACGCTGGCGTTGGCGGGCTTCCACGCCGTCGCGCTGGGGGCCGCCGACCTGCCGCGACTGGCGACGGCCTACGCGGCGATCGACGCGCTGGTGCTGGACGCGTCGCTGCTCACCGCGCTCGATGCGCGCCAGACGGCGGCACTGCTCGGCCACGCCGCGGCCTGCGGGCGCATGGTGGTGCTGCATGCCGATGCACCGGTGCGCCAGCTGCTGGCCGGCGGCGGCGGCTGCGGGCGCCATGCGCTGATGTGGGCCGCGTCGCCCGACGAGGCGCGCCAGGCGCTGACGGATGCGCTGTCGCACCGCCTGCCCGAGCCGGTGGCCCTGGGCGCCATCGGCGAACTGCGGCAACCGGATCTGGCGATCTGGACCCGCGTCGCCGTCGCGGTGGCGATCTATTTCGCCGCCGCCGCCCTGGTGCTGCTGTTCGTGCGCAAGGCAGCAGGGCTGGTGCTGCTGCCGGTGCTGGCAACCGCCGCCATGGGGTTGCTGCTGTGGGCGCAGGAGCCCGTCTCGCAGTTGCTGGTGTGGGGCGAGGGGGGATCGGGCGCGCCGCAGGCGCGCTACCAGGCCTGGCAGCAGGTGCAGGGCGTGGCGCGCGGCAGCGTCCGGGTTTCCATCCCGCCCGCGCTCGGCGGCTCGGCCCAGGCCTGCCAGTCGCGGCAGGCGCTGCGCCTGCAGTTCGACGGCAGCCGCGGCCAGGCCTTGGGGGCCGAGTTCGACAGCCGCTTGTTCGCACGCACCTGGCTGTGCTTTGCCGGCAGCTTTCCGACCACGCGGACGATTGCCGTCGACCTGCGCCCCGATGGCGTGCCGGAGGCACGCAATGCCGGCACCCAGGCCTGGCCGGCCGGCCGGCTGCTGGACGCCGGCCAGGTCTTCGACCTGCCCCCGCTGGCCGGCGGCGCCCGCGCGGCGCTGCCGCCATCGCGCCCCGGGGCGCCGCGCGGGCCCGAGCTGCAGCTGGCAGCCGCCCGCACGGGCTTCGACGGCCGCGCCGCCCTGTGGCCGCTGGACCTGACGGGTGCTGTCGATGCCGGCGCCACCGCGACGGGCTGGCTGCTGGTCGACGTGGCGCCGCGGTGACCGCCATGACACCACCACCGCCCGCCACCACCGCCGTGCCAGCCCTGGCCTTTGCTGCCGGCGCCTGCGTCGCGGCGGCTGGCGCGCTGTGGTGGCTGGGCGCCACGAGGCTCGCGCTCGCGGCCGATGCCGATACCGCGCGCGTGGCCGACCAGGCGTGGCAGGCGATCTGGATCGCCCGCGCCATGGTGCTGGCGGTGCTGAGCCCGCGGCTGGCCTCGTGGCTGGCCTGGCGGCCGGCGGCAGCGGCCGGCATCGTGCTGCTGGCCCCGGCCTGGCCGCTGGCGGTGCTGATGGGGTCGGCGGGCGGCGCCGTCCTCGCGCCCGCCCTGCGCGCCGAGGGCCTGCTGCTGGCCGCGGCGGTGGTCCTGCCGGGGCTGGGACAAGGGCTGCGTCGCCTGCTGCGTCGCGGGTCGCTTGCCGACAGCGTGGCCACGCTGCTGGGCGTCGGACTGGCCCTGGGGCTCTGGCATGGCCGCCACCTCGTCTTCTGACAGCGTCGAGCACGCGCTGCAGCAGCTGCTGTCGGCGGTGCGCCGCCACCTGTGGCTGGCGCAGGCGGCCGCCGCCGCGCGCGCGGCGTGCTGGCTCGGCGCCGGCGCTGTGCTGCTGGCGCTGGCGCTGCACCTGGGCGTCACCCCGGTGCCGCTGCCCGTGGTGCCGGGCGCCTTGGCGCTGATCGGGCTCGGTGCCGCGGCCGGGGCGCTGCGGCAGCGCCCCGGCGATCCGGCCTGCGCCCTCTGGGCCGACCGCCACCTGGGCGGCGCGTCGGCCGTCACGACCTGGCTGGAACTGTCGCGCACGACAGCGACCGTTGCGCCGGCGCCGGCGGCGCGCCAGCGGCTCGAATGCTGGCTGGCCGCGCGGCTGCCGGCGAGCCGGCAGCAACTCGCGACGCTGGCCACCGCGCACCGGTTGCAGCGCCCGCTGCTGACGATGCTGGTCTGCACGGGCCTGGTGACCGGTGTGCTGTCGCTGCGGCAGGCCGCGGTGCCGGCGCCACCCGCGCCCTCGGCGAAGTCCCCGGCCGCCACCGCCAGCCCCGCGCCGCTGGCCGCCGCCGACCCGGCGGCCGCGGACAGGGCCAGCGCGCTGGCCCGCGCCGCGCGCGCGGCAGCCGACCGCGCCGCGGCGCCCGGGTCCGGTGACCGCGCCGGGGCGCCGGCGAACGCGCAGGCACCGGGGCGCGACGCTGCGCTCGCGCGTGCCGATGCCCGGGCCGATGCCCGGGCCGATGACTCGCCGCGCACCGCTTCGCCGGCGCAAGACGGTGCCGGCGTCCCCGCACCCGGCGACGCACCGGCCGGCGCCCGCGAAGCCGGCCGCGCGGGGCAGGGCAGCGCCGGCCAGGGGCAAGGACTTGGTGACAGCCGCGACGACCGTGCCGATGTTGGCGTTTCGCGGGCAGCGCGCGCGCCCTCGGGCATGCCAGCATCGGAGCTGGCCGACCGGCCGGGGGCTGGCGCCTGGCAGGCCGACGCCGCAACGTCGGCGCGCTTTGCGGCCGACGCATCGCCCGGCAGTCGTGCCACCATGGCCAGTCTGCCGGAGCCCGCACCCGCGCTGCCGCCCCCGGCCACCGACGGCCCCCGACCGAGCCCGACCGAAGCGAGCTATGTACGAGCATGGATGAAAGCGAGCGCACGAAGGCCCTGAGTGCCGCCCCGGCTGCCGCGGACGACTACGCGCAGGCGCACCAGCAGCTCGGCGCGTTGCGCAGCCGGCTCGGTCGCGTCATCGTCGGCCAGGACGAGCTCATCGCGCAACTGGTCACGGCCGTCTTTGCCGGCGGCCATGTGCTGCTGGAAGGGCTGCCCGGCCTGGGCAAGACCCACCTCGCGAAGGCCCTGGCCGCGGCGCTGGGCCTGCGCTGGGGCCGGGTGCAATGCACCCCCGACCTGATGCCGGCCGACGTGACGGGGACCGACATCTACGTCACCGCCGCCAGCGGCGCTTCGGCCTTCGAATTCCGCCCGGGCCCGGTCTTCGCGCAGCTGGTGCTGGTCGACGAGATCAACCGCGCCACGCCGCGCACGCAGGCGGCGCTGCTCGAGGCCATGCAGGAGCGCCAGGTCACGCATGCCGGCCACACGCACCCGCTGCCGCAACCCTTCTGCGTGCTGGCGACGCAGAACCCGATCGAGCTCGAAGGCACCTACCCGTTGCCGGAGGCCCAGCTCGACCGCTTCATGTTCAAGCTGACGGTGCCGGCACCGGCGCGCGACGCACTGCGCGCGATGCTCGACGTGTCGCTCGACGACGAGCCGGCCGATGCCGTGCAGCCGCTGGCCGGCCCCGCCGACGTGCTGCGCATCGCACAGCTGTGCCGCACCGTGCTGCTGGGTGAGCGCTGCAAGGACGCGGCGGTCGACCTCGTGCTCGCCACGCAGCCCGACCCTGCCGACGGCGGCAGCGCGGCCGAGCCGCGCCGGCACATCCGCTACGGCGCCAGCCCGCGTGCGCTGCAGGCGCTGGTGCGCGCCGCCCGCGTGCGCGCGCTGATGGCCGGGCGCGTGCACGTCGACGTCGCCGATCTCGATGCCGTGGCGCTGCCGGTGTTGCGCCACCGCGTGCTGCTGCGCCTGCAGAGCGAGCTCGACGGCCGCGACGTCGACTCCCTCTTGGCTTCGATCGTCGACGCATGGCGGCGCCGGGCGTGATCCGCACGCAGCTGCCGGCCGAGCCGGAGCTGCAGGCCTTCGCCGCGGCCGCGGCACAGCTGCTGGTCGAGCGGCAGCCGCGCTCGCCGGGCCTGCGCGCGGTGTCGCGGCGCGTCGGCGTCGGCCTGCAGCACCTCGATCACCGCGACTATGCCCCCGGCGACGAGGTGCGCCACATCGACTGGCGGCAGACGGCGCGGCTGCGGCGGCCGATCCTGCGCCGCTTCGAGTCGGAGTCGGTGTCGGACTGGACGCTGCTGCTCGATGCCAGTTCGTCGATGTCGGTTCACGGCGGCGCCAAATGGCAGGCCGCGGTGCAGGTGGCCGCCGCACTGAGCTTTGCGCTGCTGCACCTGGGCCACCGGGTCGGCCTGCTGGCCTTCGGCAGCCAGCTGCTGGCGCAGTGCCCGCGCGGTCGCGGGCAGCGCCACTATGCGGCCATCGCGCGGCAGTTGCTGGCGCTGCAGCCGGCGCCGCGCGGCGAACGCTCCGAGCTGGGCGTGTGTGCACCGTCGCTGCACGACGCGTCGTCGGTCTTCGTGCTCGGCGACTTCCTGGCCGACGACGCCATGTGCCGTGACCTGGGTGCGCTGCGCCAGCGCTGCACGGCGCTGCACGCGATGCAGATGCGCAGCGACGCCGAGACCCGGCTCGTGCCGGCCGGGGAGGTCGACCTCGTCGACGCCGAAAGCGGCCGGCAGGCCCGGGTGATGGCGGATGCGCAAGCCGAGGCCATCGCCGCCACGGCCCGCGCCGCCATGACGGCCCGGCTGCAGGCCTTCTGCCTGCGCCATGGCATCGCCTTCACCGACTGGGAGATCGGGCAGCCGTGGCGCTGGGCCTTGCTGCAACACCTGATGCGGGCGCGCGCCAATTGCTGAGCTGGGTCACCCCCCTGTGGCTGCTCGGCCTGGCCATGCTGCCGCTGATCCGCTGGCTGCACCGCGGCGGGCCACGGCGGCAGGCGCTGACGGTGTCGCGCCTGGCGCTGTGGCAGGGCGCCGAACGGCCCGGCCCGGCCGGCGGCGAGCGCCGGCCGCCCGACCCGGCATGGCGCCGCCGTGCGCTGCTGACGGCGCTGCTGGTGATCGCGCTGGCCGAACCGCAGTGGCATTCGTCGCGGGCGCGCATCACCGTCTGGCTGGACGATTCGCTGCACATGCTCACGCGCGAGGACGGCACCACGCGGCTGGACGCGGGCTGGGCGGCGCTGCAGGCACAGCTGGCCGCCAGCGGGCCGGCCGAGGTCGAACTGCGATCGCTCGGCGATCCCTGGCGCACGAGGGGCGCGCCCGACGCCGCGCTGCTGGCCGCCGTGGCCGCCGAGGCCGGGCGGCACGAACCCGGCCCGCCCCCCGAGGCCCTGCTGTCGCGCGACCGCCAGCACTGGCTGCTGACCGACGGTGCCGACGCCTCGCTGCTCGACTGGGGCAGCGGCCGCGGGCCGGACCACCTCGTCGCGGTGGGCCGGACGCAGCGCAATGCCGGGCTGCAGCGGCTGGCCGCCCGGCGCGACCCGGATGATCCGCAGCGGCTGCAATTGCTGGTCGTGGCCATCAACGGCGGTGCGGCGGAAGAAACGCGGGAGATCGTCGTCGCCGACGACAGCGGCGAGCAGGGCCGCACCTTGCGCACCATCGCCGCGGGCCGCACGGCGTCGTGGCGGCTGACCCTTCCCGCGGCCGGGGTGGGCCGGCTGCGTGCCGTGCTGCAGCCGGGCGACGCACTGGCGGCCGACGATGAGCTGCGGCTGGACCTGGCCCCGCTGCGCCGCCGGCGCCTGGCCGTCGATGCGGCCTGTCCGCCTTCCGTGCAGGCCGCCGTCGATGCCCACCCCCGCCTCGAGCGCGGCAGCTTGGACGCTGCCGAGGCCGCCATCGACTGCAGCGGCCTGCGTGCGCCGCTGCCGACGGTCAGCCTGCAGGCACGGCAGCTGCCCACGCCGCTGACGGCAGCGCTGCGCTGGTCGTCGGCCTGGCCAGCTGCACAACGCGTGGTGCTCGACCCCGACCGGCTGCGCAGCGCCGCGCGGCTCGAGGTCGGCCGCGCCGATGTGGTGCTGCTGGCTGCCGGCGACGAGGCGCTGATCGTGCGCCGCGACGGGCAACCCGCTCGCATCGAGACCGCGCTGGACTTCGGTGCCGGTGCCGGCGGCGCGGCTGCCGAACGGCCGCTGCTGCTCAACCGGATGCTCGAGCAGCTGCTGGGCGAACCGCTGCTCGATGGCGTGGCCATGGCCGAGCGCAGCGCGGCCGCATCGCGCGTGGTGCCGCAGACGGCTGCGCCGCCTGCGCAACGGCCGGATCGGGCCGTGGCCACGGGTCGGCCACGCGCGGCGACGCAGGCGCTGCTGCTGGCCGCGCTGGCGGTGCTGGGCTGGGAACTGGCCGTGCTGGCCCGGCAGTCGGCCCGCCGCCGCGCGGGCACGCCGTGAGCGCGCGCCGCAGCCTGCTGGCGCTGGCCCTGCAGTGCGGGGCGCTGGCGGCGCTGCTGGCGGCGCTGGCGGGCGTGGCCTGGCTCGATCCGCGCAGTCAGCCCCGGCTGGCGGTGCTGGTCGACCGCTCCGACAGCATGCCGCCGGCCGCCGCCGATGCCGCGCTGGCCGAGGTCACACGGGCGGCCCGCGCGGCCGGCTTTGGCGATGCGCGCATCCTCGAATTCGCCGGACAGGCCGGCGCAGAGGCCGGCGCGGGCGACGCCGCCGCGGCCTGGGCCGCCCTGCAGCCTTCGTCCACCGACATCGAGACAGCGCTGCAGGCGGCACTCGGGCTGCATGCGCAGTCGGCCTTCGATGCCATGGTGCTGATTTCCGACGGCCACGCGAGCGCCGGCGACACCGCGCGCGGGCTGGCCGCCGCGCGCGGCGCCGGCTTGCCGGTGCACTGGCTCGGCGTGGGGCGGCCGGCGCCGGCCGCACGCATCGCCGAGGTCTCGGCGCCGCGCGATGCCCGGGCCGGCCAGCCGCTGCGTCTGGTGGCGCCGGTGGCGGCGGCCGGCCCCTGGCGGTTGACCGCCACCGCCCGCACGCCCGGCGGCCAGGTGCTGACCGCCCGCGCCGAAGGCCGTGGCGGCGCGACGGCCACCCTCGATCTCGAGGCGCCGCCGCCCGGGCCGCTGCGCGTGGACCTGGCACTCGACGACACCGCCACCGGCGCCGTGCTGGACCGCTGGCCCGATGCCGCCCTGGTGGAGATCCAGGCCGCTGCGCCGCTGCTGTATGCCGACGGCGGCGCCGGCGGCGCCTTCGCGCGCAGCCTGCAGCGCGGCGGCTTGGCCCTCGACCGCGTGCCGGCCACCCGGCTCGACAGCCTGGCCGACGCGCTCGGCGGCTACCGCGCGGTGGTGCTCGACGATGTTGCGCTGGCCGACGCCGGACCGCGCTGGTGGCAGGCGCTGGCCGATGCCGTGCGCCGGCAGGGCCTCGGCCTGCTGGTGCTCGGCGGCGAGCGCTCCTTCGCGCTGGGTGGCTATCGTGAATCGGTGCTCGAATCGGTGCTGCCGGTGCGGTCGGAACCGGCGGCGCTGCGGCCGGCGGTGGCGATGGTCTTCGCCGTCGACAAGTCGGGCAGCATGGGCCAGGGCAGCGACGGCGTCGATCGCCTGCAATGGGCGCAGCGTGCCGTGATCGAGACCGCCCGCGGGCTGGACGACAGCGATGCGCTCGGCCTGGTGGTCTTCGACGCCGAGCCGCGCGTGCTGCTGCCGCTGGCGCCGGTGCCGGCGGCGCGGCCGGCGCTGGCGCGCGACTGGCCGGTGCAGGCGCGCGGCGGCACGCGGCTGGCACCGGCGCTCGAGGCGGCCATCGGCGAGCTCGAACATGCGCCGGCCGCGCGCCGCCTGCTCGTGCTGGCCAGCGACGGCTTCGTCGATGCCTCGCCGCTGGATGCCCTGCGCGCGCGCATCGCGCGTGCCCGCATCGAGACCGTCGTGCTGGGCATCGGTGCCGATGCCGATCTGGGCGCGCTCGAACGCGCCGTCGGCGGCGATGCCTCGCGGCTGCTGCGCGTCAACCAGCCGGCCGAACTGCCGCGCGCGATGCGCGCCGGGGTCGAGCGCGTGCGCGCCCGCGTCGAGCGCGGCACGATCGCGGCGCAGCAGCGTGCACCGCTGCCCTTTGCGCCCGCCCAGCTGGCCGACTGGCCGCCGGTTGCCGCCCATCCGGTGACGCAGGCGCGGCCCGAGGCCATGGTGTCGGTGACGTCGGCAAGCGGCGAGCCGCTGGTGGCCTGGCAGCAGGTCGGCCAGGGCCGCGTCGCGGTGGTCACCAGCGGCCTGGGCCCCTGGGCGCCGCGCTGGCTGCCATGGCGAGAGTGGCCGCGGCTGGCGGGCGGTCTGGCCGGCTGGGTCGGCGGCCAGACGCCGACCGCCGCGATGGCCTTGAAGGTGCTGGACCGACCCGAAGGCCTGAGCGTCGAAGTCGACCAGGCGGACGGAGCCGACGGGCCGGAACAGCCGGCGCCGTCGATCGTCGTGACCACGCCGACGGGTGCCGTGCAGACGCTGGCCGCCGAGCCGGTGGCGCCGGGCCGGATGCGCGCACGCCTGCCCGCGGCCGGACCGGGCCTGTACGCGCTGACGATGGCCACCGCGCAGGGATCGCAGCGCTTGCTGCACCTTCGGCGCGCACCGCTCGAGCAGCGCAGCTGGGGCCTGAATGCCCAGGCGCAGGCCTGGCGCACCGCCGGCCTGGTGACGGACTGGGACGCCGCCGCCTTGACGCGCCCGCGCGGCGGCGATCGCAGTCGTCCGCTCGACCGCACGCTGGTGATGCTGGCGCTGCTGCTGATGCTGGCCGGCGTGGCGGTCGATCGCCTGCCGGCGCTCGCGCTGCGCGGGCGCTGGCGGTGGCCGCCGCGCGCCTGACCCGGCGCCCGTCCTGGCGCGGCCTGCGTCGCCGGCGCATCGGCGACCGGCACGATGCCGCTGGCCGTCCCGAACGGCCGCCTGCAGCGCGTGCCATCCCGTGCGGACTGTCACGCGATGCCGCCGCCGACCCCCCTGCGTGGAGCATGTCCGGCACGGAGCGGGCCGATACACTGGCTCGGGCATCCTGCTCGCGGGCGCTCAGGCATCGAGCGCCGCCGCAGCAGGGGACGCGTCAAGCAGCGGTCACCCGCGGCCGGTCGCGCGGCAGGATCGCCGCACCCGTCAGGAGAGAAGGCAGTTGGACCAGCGATGCGGCACAGGCGCCGAGCGGCCGCGAGACGGCAACGATCGGCGAAGGCCCGGGCCATGACCCCGACGCTCGTGCTCGACATCGTCGGGCTGACGCCCGCCCTGCTGCCGCATGCGCCGCACCTGCAGGCGCTGGCGCAACAAGGCGCGATGCGGCCGCTGCAGACGGTGCTGCCGGCCGTCACCACCACCGTGCAGTCCACGCTGCTGACGGGCCTGCAGCCGCGCGACCACGGCATCGTGGCCAATGGCTGGTATTTCCGCGACCTGTCCGAGATCTGGCTGTGGCGGCAATCGAACCGGCTCGTGGGGGGCGAGAAGATCTGGGAGGCGGCGCGGCGGCGCGACCCGGCGTTCACCTGCGCCAAGCTGTTCTGGTGGTACAACATGTACGCCAGCGTCGACGTGGCCGTGACACCGCGGCCGATGTACCTGGCCGACGGGCGCAAGCTGCCCGACATCCACACCCACCCGGCGGCCTTGCGCGACGACCTGCAGGGGCACCTGGGGCAGTTTCCGCTGTTCGAGTTCTGGGGGCCGGGCGCCGGCATCGGGTCGAGCCGCTGGATCGCCGACAGCAGCCTGCGCGTGATGCAGCAGCGGCAGCCGACGCTCACGCTGATCTACCTGCCCCACCTCGACTACGACCTGCAGCGCTTCGGGCCCCACCATCCCGGCATCGCGGCCCAGGTGGCGGCCGTCGATGCGCTGTGTGCGCCGCTGATCGAGCAGGCGCGCCGGATGGGCGGCCACGTGGTGGCGCTGTCGGAATACGGCATCACCGAGGTGTCGCGGCCGGTGCACATCAACCGCGCGCTGCGGCAGGCGGGCTGGCTGCAGGTGCGCGTCGAGCGCGGGCTGGAACAGCTCGATGCCGGCGCGTCGGACGCCTTTGCGGTCGCCGACCACCAGCTGGCGCATGTCTATGTCGCGCGGCCGGAGTTGTTGCCCGCGGTCGCCGCCTGCCTGCGCGCACTGCCGGGCGTGGAAGCCGTGCTCGACGACGAGGGCAAGCGCGCCGCGGGGCTCGACCACCCGCGCTCGGGCGAACTGGTCGCGGTGGCCGCCGCCGACAGCTGGTTCACCTACTACCACTTCCTGGACGACGCGCGCGCGCCGGACTTTGCGCGCACGGTGGACATCCACCGCAAGCCGGGCTACGACCCGGTGGAGCTGTTCATCGATGCGCGCATCCGCATGCCGAGGCTGGCGGTCGCTACGCGCCTGGCGCGCAAGGCACTCGGCATGCGCTACCTGATGGACGTCATCGGGCTCGACGCGTCGAGGGTGCGCGGCTCTCATGGCCGGCCGACCGACCGCGCCGAAGACGGGCCCTTGTTCATCACCTCCGCGCCCGAGCACCTGCCCGGCGACGGGCCGGTGCCGGCCACGGCCGTCAAGCAAGTTCTGCTCGATCACCTGTTCGGAGGCCGCAATTGAACGCGCGCGAACCCTCGTCGGGCCCTGCCAGCCCCGCAGCCGCCGCGTTGCTGCAGCGCTGGCTGGAGGACCGGCTGGATGCCGCCGGCACGCAGTGGCTGCGCGAGGCCGTGGCCAGCGTGGCCGCGGATGCCGGCGACCGGGCCTTGTTCCGCAGCGTCAGCCTGGTCTCGCGCCGGCTCGGCAAGGCCGCGCTGGCGCCGGGCGCTGCGGCGCTGGCCGAAGCCGACCAGGCCCGTCCCGGCTGGGACCCGTCGACCTGGACGCTGGACCAGGCCGCGCGCGTGCTGCTGCTGCTGGCAGGCGGCCGCGATGCCGACGGCTTCGTGCACCGGCTGGACCAGCTGTGCGCGACCGCCGACCTCGACGAACTCGTGGCCTTCCACCGCGGCCTGCCGCTCTACCCCTTTGCCGAACGCCATCGCCAGCGCGCCGCCGAGGGGCTGCGCTCGAACATGCGCCCGGTCTTCGAGGCGGTCGCGCACCGCAACCCCTACCCTGGCGAGCAACTGTCCGAGCCGGCCTGGAACCAGATGGTGCTGAAGGCCTTGTTCGTGGGCAGCGTGCTGCATCCGGTCGTCGGCCTCGACCGACGCGCCAATGCCGCGCTGGCGCGCATGCTGGCCGACCATGCGCACGAGCGCTGGGCCGCGCGCCGCCCGGTGAGCCCGGAACTCTGGCGCTGCATCGGCCCTTTTGCCGGCGGCGCCTTGCTCGACGACCTGGCCCGCGTGCTCGCGACCGGTTCGCCACCCGAGCGCGCCGCGGCCCTGCTGGCGCTGCGGGCATCGCCCGACCCGCACGCGAAGCGGCTGATCGATGAGCATGCCGCACTGCGTGACGACTTGGCCGCGCGGCGCATCGACTGGTCCACGGTTCTCGCTTACAACTGATCCCGCCCGGAGGTCTGCCATGCGACTCATCGACCCGCACATCCACATGTCGGCCCGCACGACCGATGACTATGAACGCATGCGCGACGCCGGCATCGTGGCGGTGATCGAACCGGCGTTCTGGCTGGGCCAGCCGCGCACCCATGTCGGCAGCTTCATCGACTACCTGTCGAGC
>Ga0073899_10004400_pt1 | contig 12352 bp, 14 predicted proteins | sample KloWWTmetaKNB5Ph_FD_88975 | JGI IMG/M metagenome (GOLD analysis project Ga0073899, IMG submission 88975) | Active sludge microbial communities from Klosterneuburg, Austria, studying microevolution and ecology of nitrifiers - Klosterneuburg... | ecosystem: Engineered > WWTP > Aerobic digester >... | reverse complement strand
AGGTCGTTCCGAAGCTCGTGCCGATGGTTTGCGAACGATGCACCCAGCCCCGTCCCCATCCTGCTCCGATGTCCATCATGCAGAACCGGCCGAGGGGGAGAGCGTACGAACCGCCCGCATCGAACATCTTCATGCCTGTGAGCGATGCGGCACCCGCATGGATCCTCAGGCGATCGCTCAAGGCGTACGCACCTTCCACGCCCATGCCGCCCACTTCCACCGAACCGGGCAAGGGAAGAGTGACAAGACCGCCATCCATGGCATCCCACCCTCCTGATAGCATCGATAGCCTGGCGGAGCATTCTCCCTTCGCTCGCAGCGATGGCAGGGACAAAGGGGAAGGCATGTACAGGCCTTGCGCGCATGCGGTCAGCGTTGCCAAGTAGGTCAGGCATGCGGTCATACGCCGCACGAAGGGACCGGATGATGATGGGTGGACATACATGGTGCGGAGGGATCTCGGGCGTGGTTGTTCTTGGGAGTTTCCCGGGTTGGATGACCCAAAGCAACCGACGGGGGGCATGGCCTCTTCGGCATTCCCCGGGCCGTGGGCGTGCTTGCATCGCGTTCTGTACTTCCTGTGTGGCCATGCCCCGCAGAAGAATCGATCTTCGCGGATCGTGCCGACGGTCGTCGCTCGGATCGCGATCTCTGCAAGATCCCGTCCTGCGTTCACTAGATGTGGCGGGATCCGGCCGTTCCAGGCTTGCGACTGCACGTGATCGGTGCGAATCCCAACCTGTTCAACCCTTAAGGCCGATCTTCCATCGAAGCGGCGGTCGATCGGATCACACGGTTTCATGTACATGGCAACCTCCTGCCTCTTCCATGTTGGCGTAGAGGCTTTCCAAGGGTTGGTGCAGTACGCTCCCACAAGGTTTCTGGCAAAAGGGGCACGCATGGATCTGGCCATCGGTGTCCACGTACACGAAGCGCTTGCCGCTGCCTGAGCAGCCAACGTTGCGTTGGTAGGATGCGTAATGGTCCACGACCGGATGCTTGCGATACCGTCGATCCGTGTGCATCACACGCACAAACTCGTCGAGCAACGCCTGTTCACCAGCACCTAGCTCAACTTCCTTGTCCGCGAAATGGCCCACCGCACGCGGTTCCACCAGGCGGATGAAGTGCGCACCCCAATCGCGGGCCATGTCGGCATAGCGCAGGAGGTCCTCCATCCGGCAGAACGATCGCAGTGGAACGAGCGACAGGGCAGTGACCAAGCCCGCTTCACGTGCGTTCTTCACGGCTTTCCTCGCGTATTCGTGCGAGCCTTCCACGCCACGGAAGCGATCATGTTCGGCGGTGGACCAATGATCCACGCTGATGGATGTACCGGTGAGCCCTGCTGCTTTCAACTCGCCCGCGCGCTCCGGCGTGAGCCGATATCCCGAAGTAAGGATCCAGAAGTCGGTGGCGCGATGATCACTTTCCCGCAGGATGGTGATGAGGTCGTTGAAGCGGTTCAGGGGCTCGCCTCCGCTGAGCTCGATCTGTGCCACCCCGCGCTCCTGGAACTTGCGGATCATGCCCAACACGTCTTCCACGCCCAGTGCTTCCTTCTTGTTGAGGGCATCCCATTCGAAACAATGCGCACAACGAAGCGGGCACTTCTTGGTCATTGCCATGATGGCGAGGAGCAGTCCTTCGGTGTGACCGGCGATGGGCCGCACACGATGGAGCTCGTTGCGTATCCATAGGTCCCAAGCGGGTGAGGGGAAGCCGGGCGAAGTCACCAACTGGAAATTGCGCTTGCTAACGTTCGCGCTTCGCGTGAGGTGCCGCAGCGTATGTGCTTCGTCGAGCACCTTGCGGAAGCCCGTTGCCGCTTCGCGGGCTGTTGCGCGGTCGGCATAGGCGTGGGCTGCCAGTTGCTTGATCCTTTTCCATGCCGCGCGCTTGACGAGGCTATGCCGCCAGCCGTTGTTGATCGTGTTCATGGGGATCATGTTCAAAGGGGTATGGCCACCTGTGTCCGTTGAAACTCCTGCCACCGCTCGCGGGAGTATTTCGGGAAGGCGTCGGCCTTCTTGAAGCTCCGCAGGTAAAGCAGGTCGGGTTCGATGGGAACCGTCTCGTGCAGGATCCGGTAGTGACCCGCACCATGGAGGAAAACGCTCCGCTCCAAACCGCTCGCTGGTTCGTGGAACGGGAAGACGATCTCCGCCGCATCGTCCACTGCGGGCTGCACATAGTTCCGATCATCGTCCTCGGACAGTAGCTGAAGAACGTCGGCACCGTTCCGATCGAGCGCACTTGTCGCGTCGAGTTCACGCACGATCAGGCCGTCGTCCGCACTGAAGTCCATGGCCACTTGATCCACCTCCCAGAACAGGAAGCCGCAATCGAAACGCAGATGCACTGCATCACCGGCTACCTTGCTCAGGTCCAGCTCGAGCACATCCGATCTCCAGGCCATCGGTCCGGCGAGTTCGAACTGATCGACGCGTTCCCACTCTCCGGGTCGCGCTTCCATCCAAACAGCAAGAGGCATACGTTGCGCTCGCGACCAAGTGCGCAGTTCGTCGGCCCGTAGTTCCGTGTTCTTGCGATCGATCTCGGGTGCCAATGTGCCCTGCTCATCCAGGAGGAGCATGTAGAGATTATCCACCCAGAAGGTGTTGCGTGCCGTGATCATGAGTTTGCCGGTTTTGGATCCGGGCGGTTTGCTGAACGTGAGTTCCATTCCGTCGTTCGCCTCTTCCCGTTCATTGAGCGGGTCGCCCATCCATGCAAACTCATCCTGTAGCAAAAGGCGCTCGCGGACATTCGTCCCGTTCAGGTCTTTGGCCGCAAGTGGAGCCTGCGGATCCCTGAACGCATGGATCGCACCGTACTTGTCGAACAGGGTGGTGATGCCTGGTCCATGGTCCACGGTGACGAGTTTCAGCAGATCCGTGCTCTGGATCTCCTTCGCCTTGTTGGCTAGCGTGATCCGGTATTCACCATTGACGGGCGCGATGTACTGCAGCGGTAAGCGGTCATGGCGTTCCAGTTGCGGGTAGATCGCGCCAGAGAAGATCTCACCTTCGAAATGCACTCCGTCCGGGGCATGGGAGTAAACGAACGGGCAGGAAGTCTTGAGCAGATAAACGAGAAGCATGACGAATCCGAAGCAAGCGGCCACGGTCAGGATCGTTACGCCGATGGTTATTCCGGCGTCCACATCGAAAGCTTCTATCCGTGTGACATGCGATAAGGCAAGGCCGGTCCAGGTAGTGGTGGTATCGCCCAATACGACCGTTCCGTCCAAATGCAGGAGCACTTTGTTGCGCTCGACCCGTGCTTCGCGTCCGCTCTCTGCCTCCAGGATCCTTCCGGCGATGGCATCCGGCAACAGCACGAGTTTGCCATTCAGCGAATCGTTGGTCAGCACCGGGTGTTCCACTTTCCAGATGCTCGAGCGCACGCTGTTGTGGGTGATCAGGTAGATCCTCGTGCGCTTCTCCGTCAGCTTTGGCAAGGAGGAAGTTGGCCGGTCGTGTCGGTGCCAAAAGACGCAGCCGTATTGCCCCCATAGGAAAACGATGAGCAGGAAGGTCGCTATCCTGCCATTGCGTGGATCGAACCTCATGGTTGGTGGTGTTGGTGGGTTTGGAGATGATGGTTCCTGGATGGCTCAGTCAAGGATCTTCTTCGGTCGCGGTGGGCGGACCAGTCCGACCGCCATCCCGATGGCGAAAGAGGTGTAGGGGCGCAACTCGTTGAAGTTAGCCTGCACGGCGGCTTCCACGCCGAAATGGGGAGTGAAGGCGATGAGGATTTTTGCGCGCAGATCCACCCCAATGGCTTTTTCCGTGTGAGCGATATAGTGCTCAAGCTGTGTTAGGGTCTCGTATGGCTCCAAGACCTCACGCTTGTAGTTGATGAAGCTGATGCCCGCCTCCAGGCCAGGCCTGAACGCGGGTGTGTTGACATGGAATTCCTTCGTCACCATGAGCGAGTTGAAGACGACACGATCCTCGGGGTCTTGGCTCCACGGCCCGAGCCAGCCATCGCCACGGAGGGTGGGGCCTGCACCCCGGTACTTCATTGCCTGATGGGCGTATCCAATACCCCAGCCCGTGCGGTTGTGCGTGAGCTCGAGCCCGGTGCGCGGCCCGTTCGAGATGTTACCCTCCACATCCGTGGAGATGATCGAAGCATCGAGGAAACCATGGAAAAGTACCGGTGTTTGCGTGTTCTTTTGGGCGCTGGCCGGAAGCGCGCACAGGACGACCAAGACATGCGCGAGCAGCGTATTGGGGCGGCAGCGGTGTAGAAGTGTGTACATGGTTCGGTGGTATGTGCTACCAAATGGAGGGGTTGCCAATGCTCGCGGCAAACGACTCCGTGTCCTCGTTCATGAGAGATCGGCAACAAAGGCGGATCGCCACGCCGAAGCCCCTGTCTCCCCTGCTGAAGTGCAGCGATGTCCCCAAACGACCCTTCGGATCGGCAAGGATCGCGCCCATGCACCACGCTCGTTATTGATTTTTGCGGATCTTTCCTCGCATGACGCCGGTCGAACTCCAGCAAAACCTCTTCAAACAGGTGAAGGAGCGCTTGCCTGCGCACCTCTCGCTGCCGGAAGAATTGGCGTCCATGCTCGGTATCAGCGCGGATAGCGCCTATCGCCGCATCCGTGGCGATAAGGCCATGGACCTGGGCGAGCTGGTGCAGGTCTGTTCGGCTTATGGCATTTCGCTGGATGCCCTGATGGGTGGTGGGCAGGGTCGCTTCTTGTTCTCGGGACGCTTCGTGGGTGGTGCCGATCTCCCTTTCCCCGATTGGCTCACGGGCATGAGCGCCCAACTGGAGCAGATCGCCGCGGCCAAGGATGCGGTCTTCGTTTTCCGTGCTGAGGACATTCCGACCTTCCACTTTTTCCAGATACCCGAGCTTACCCAGTTCAAGCTCTTCTTCTGGCGAAGGACCATCCTGGGCCAGGCCGATTTCCAGAACCAGCGTTTCAGCCTTGCGGATCGCGACGAGGATCTGCTGGCAAAGGCGCGCAAGACCTACCTCACTTATTTGCGCCTGCCAAGCACCGAGATCTGGAACGCGGACAGCCTGAACGCCTTTCTGCGGCAGATCACCTTCTACCGCGATGCGGGGCTCTTCGCACGTGAGGAGGAGGCCCAAGTGCTCTTCGACAAGCTCGTCGATCTTGTCGCGCACCTTCAGGCGCAAACGGAAGCGGGTGTCAAGTTCATGCACGGCGAACCCGCTTCCAGCGGAAGCGCGATGTTCAAGGTCTTCATCAATGAAGTGATGCAGGGCGACAACATGATCTACGCTTCTGCCGGTGGCCAGCGCATGGCCTTCCTCAACCACAGCGCGATCAACTACGTCTCCACCACGGACCCGGCCTTCTGCGACTTTGCGCAACACAGCATCGAGACGATCACTCGTCGCAGCATCCTCATCAGTGGCACGGGTGAACGGGAGCGGAACCGGTACTTCCGTTCGCTACGGGAGGAGATCGAACGTCGGCGCAAGTGATGGACCTCCGATGGCTGGCCACCGGATGGCTTTCGATCCTGGCCGGGCTGTGTACGATGACATCGTCCGCCCAGTCCTTCGACCTCGAACAGTTCGATCAGCTTTTTCGTCCGCGACTTCGGATGGATGCTCGTTGGACACCGCAGTTGGCTTTCGAGGATACGGATGCGCGCTATGAGGAGCGCTCCGCTACCGGTGTGTTCACCTTTCCGGTGTACAAACGTTGGAGCGCTGGCATCGATCTCCATGCGAAGGGGGAAGGCGTTGGAGAACTGCTGAAGAACGCGGTGCGGATCCGCGCATCACAGGTGATGGGCAACGCGCGTTTCGGCACGCGACAATTGCTGCTTGACGATGGCACGCGGAACCTCCACAGCATGTCGCTGGGTGCCTTGGGCATCAGCCTCACCAAGAAGTACCGTGTGCTGTTCTGGAGCGTGAACGCCAACGTGAGCGAGGAGAAGGATACGTTCGGCCAAGCGGTTCCCCGTTTCAACGGCGTCATTGGCAAGTTGCACGTGAAGGGCGTGCGCAAGCAGTTCTTCTATGGTCTCACGGTCGCGGTGAGCGATGGATTGAACATACCATTGCCTTTCCTCGGTGGAACGGCCCCCATGGGCGATCGATGGAGCTTCCAGTACGTGCTGCCCTTGCAACTGGCACTGGGCTACAAGGCTTCTTCCGACCTCCGCTTCCAGTTCGGTTTGGGTGGCGATGGATACCGGAGCGGCTTCGCGCAGGGCGATGAACGCGTGAACATCAACTACACCGCGCTCCGTGTGTTCGCGAACGTGCGCCACCGGCTTACGCCACATCTTCAACTACGCGCAGAGGTGAGCGGGCTTGCTGTACACAGCCTTCGCCTGCCCAATGCAGAAGATGAACTGGAGCGTTTTGCGATATCGCCGGGTGTGCAGGTGATGGCGGGCGTCAACGTGTTCTTCGGTGGAAGCACCTTGGAGCGATTGATGGACGACGTGCTGAAGTGACCGATCAGCCGCGCAACGGCGCCGGTATCAAGCACACCGGGATCGGCTCCACCTTGTGCCTGTTCGCCGCTTTGCGCTTATCGAAGATCGCGAGCACCTGTAGTTGTCGTGCCGTCAGCCCGAGTAATGCGGGGTCGTCACCGCGTTCGCGCAGGTCCATGGCCCATTCCAGTTCAGGATAGCTCGCACCGATCTGGTCCTCGTCGCTGCGATCATCGCCCCATAGGCCATCGGTGGGTTTCGCCAGCATGATGCTGTCGATGATCCCGAGCTCGCGCCCAACGGCATACACTTCCGTCTTCGTGAGATCCGCGATGGGAGAGAGGTCCACCCCGCCATCACCGTACTTGGTGAAGAAGCCCACGCCGAAGTCTTCCACCTTGTTGCCGGTACCCGCGACGAGGTAGCGATGCAGCCCAGCGAAATAGTACAGTGCGGTCATGCGCAGTCGGGCACGTGTGTTCGCCAGAGCGAGTTCCATCAACGTCATGTTCTCGTGCTTTGGCAAGACGGCAACCATCTGGTCGAACACGGGGGTCAGTTGTGCCACCTCCATGCGCACGTTCGCATGTGTCTTCCGTAGCGCTGCGATGTGCTCCTGTGCGCGCTGGACTTGTGAGGCAGCTTGATGGATCGGCATCTCCACGCACAGCACAGGCAGGTTGGTGCGGGCGCACAGCGCACTTGTCACGGCGCTGTCGATGCCGCCGCTCACACCCACCACGAAGCCCTCTTGTTTCGCACCCAGGCAGTAGTCCTTCAGCCAGGTGGTGATGTGGTCGATGACCTTGGCGGTATGCATGTCACAAAAGTGCGAAGCCCCTCCGCCGGATGGTGGAAGGGCTTCAGATGAATTCGGTCCACCGATCAGAAGAACACACCCATGGTGAGCTCCAGGTAGTGCGCCTTCGCCTTGGCACCTTCGATGTCGAGGATGTTGGTGAAGCCGTTGTTGTAGGTGATGCCCACGAGAAGGCTCGTATTGCCACTGAAGTTGTATTCCATGCCTGCCCCCACGATCAACGAGGCCTTGTACAGCATGATATCGCTCTGGATGTCCTCGTCCTTGTCCTCCACGAATTCCGTTACGATGGGTTCATCATTGAAACTTCCGTTCACCGTAGGGACCACTTGGTCGGCCTTTGCGCGGATATTGAAGCCGTTGCCGAAACCGATCTGGCCGAAGTAGCGGATGTAGCCGATCTCGTTCGTCATCATCTTGATCGTGAGCGGTACTTCGATGTACTGGAGTTTCACGTCGGTCTCCAGGTCCTTCTTCCGCAGACTGGTGTTCCCCAGTTCGTAATACGAGAACTCCTCCTTCCACTTGCCGGTGATATTGTTCAGGAACAAGCCGGATGCGAAGCGGTAGTTGCCCGCCGTGCCGATCGGGAACTCCGCGAGCAGCCCGAAGGTGTAGCCGAAGCCGCTACCATTGCCATCGAGGCCATCCGTCTCGGGCCGGATGAAGCCCATGTTGGGTGCCAGCTTCAAGCCGAAGCGCACACCCTCCGTGTCGGCGGCGTCCTGTGCGTTCAAGGTGGAAGAGCAAGCGAGGAACGCTGCTGCGAGAATTGCGAAGGCCTTGTTCATAGGTTTGTGGGCTCGTTTTCGGACGGTCAAAAGTAACGTGCTGCCGCTTCGCCCCATCAAGACCGTGCTGATCATGATCGCCTCCCTTGCGGTGGCGTGTTCCGGCGACCCCGTCGTGGAGGTGGAACCATCGGAGGACCTCGACCTGCGCATCGGACGCTTGGACCAAGAGCTCTTCCATGCGGCACCCGACAGCATGGCCTCCGTCAGCCTTAAGGCATACGCCACTTACGGCGAGTTCTACCGTGTGTACATAGAGCAGATCCTGCAAGGAGCGCCGATCAACGATCCCCGCCTGCCCATGGTACTGCACCGCTTCGTCCTCGATCCCGATTGGAGCGATGCCCAACGTGCCGTGGACAGCACGCTCGGCGACATGGAACCACAGCGTGTGCAGTTCGAGGAGGCGTTCGGTCGGTTGCACACCTTGTTCCCAGACAGTTTGGTGCCGCGCGTGGTCGCGTTCAACTCCGGCTTCAACTACGGCATCTTCCCCACCGACAGCGTACTTGGTATCGGTGTGGAATGGTTCATCGGCAAGGATCACCCCGTGATCGGCTACCTCGCTCCCGAAGCATTTCCGCAGTATGTGAAGGACCGGATGACGCCGGAGATGCTCGTGCCCAGCGCGGTCAAAGGCTGGCTGCTGGTGCATTACACACGCGATATCCGGGGAGCCGACCTCCTGACCAATTTGGTGGAGACCGGCAAGGTGATGGCCCTGCTCGATGCGCTCTTGCCCGAAACCGATCCACACCTGAAGTTCGCCTTCAGCAGGGAGCAACTCGCTTGGTGTGAAGCGAACGAATTCCTGGTGTGGAAGGAGATCGTGAGCAAGGATGAGCTTTACAGCAAAGACAACGACCTAATCGCACGGCTGATGAACGATGGCCCCTTCACGAACGGATTTCCGCACGAGAGTCCCGGGCACATCGGCGAGTGGATCGGCTATCGCATGGTGTCGGCTTACCTGGAACAGAACCCGAAGACCACCTTCGCGCAGTTGCTCGCTCTCGATGACCCGCGCCTGATCTTGAAGGACTACAAACCGCGTTGAGTTCAACGTTCAATATCCCACGTGAAGCGTTTCCGATGAAGACCTCCGATATCCGCCTGACCGTCCATCTCGACGACAACCATGTTCCGGAACGCATCGATTGGGAGGCGGAGGACACCAATGCGAAGAATTCCAGCAAGGCCGTGCTGCTGAGCCTTTGGGATGCCGAGGAGAAGAACACCCTGCGCATCGATCTGTGGACGAAGGAGATGTCCGTGGAAGAGATGAAAGCCTTCTTCCACCAGAACATCCTCACCTTGGCGGATACGTTCGAGCGTGCAACCGGTGAAGGGAAGATGGCTGCGCAAATGCGGGACTTCGGTGCCTATTTCGCGGAGCACATGCTGCCGGAATTGAAGAAGGGGCAGGGGCAGTAGGCAGGAGCAGGGGCAAGCATCTCGTCGATGAGAGCAGAGACCCCCCACTTCTGTTATGGGAAAATGCGACCGATCGAAGCCGGATCGTTTGCCCCTGCCCCTTCTCCTTCCCTAGTGCCCCCACTCCGCGTTGATCTTCTCGATGTACTCCAGCAGTTCATCGCGACCCTTCGAGGTCTCCGAACTTGTGATGAACACGAGCGGAAGGTTCTGCCAGGTCTTCTTCAATTCACGACGCAGCAGGGCAACATGGCTCTCCACTTTGGGTGGCGATAGTTTGTCGCTCTTGGTGAAGACGATCACGAAAGGGATGCTGTTCTTGCCGAGCCAGTCGATCATGTCCAGATCGTTCGGCTGGGGTTCAAGACGCGAGTCCACCAACAGGAAGACGACCTGCAGGCTTTCCCGTTCGAGCAGGTACCGTTCGATCATCTTGTGCCATGCCTCGCGTTCGGTCTGGCTCACCTTGGCGAAGCCGTAACCGGGTAGATCGGCGAGCATCCATGGCTTGTGGCTCTTGAGCGTTCCTTCCACCTTGAAGTGCTCCACGTTCCGCGTACGGCCCGGTGTATTGCTCACCCGCGCCAGCTTGTTGATGTTGCACAGCATGTTGATCAACGAACTCTTGCCCACGTTGCTTCGACCGATGAATGCGAACTCCGGCAACGTGGGTTTGGGCCAATGCTTGGCCTCGCGGCCACTGCCGAGGTGTTCTGCCAGGAGGGACTTCATGGGGAGGTGTGAGGTGTGGGCGCGGAGGTGCGTGGTGGGAGGTGATGTGCTTCACACCTCACCATCCACATTTCACAACTCGCCTTTCATGTCCAGCGTCTTCGCCAGCCACGTGTCCACGATGGTGTTGAACGCATCGGGGTGTTCCATCATGGCAGCGTGCCCGCAGTTGTCGATCCAATACAGCTCGCTCTGTGGGATCAACGAGTGGAACTCCTCGGCCACGTGTGGCGGCGTGATCGTGTCCTGTTTGCCCCAGATGAGGCACACGGGCATCTTCAAATTGGGCAGGTCCTTGGCCATGTTGTGGCGGATGGCGCTCTTTGCAAGGGAAAGGATGCGGATGAGCTTGGCCTTATCGTTCACCGTCTGGTAGCACTCTTCCACCAATGCATCGGTCACATGCTTGGGGTCATGGAAAGTGAGGGCGATACGGCTGCGCAGGAATTCCTTGTCCTCGCGTCGCGGAAAGCCCCCGCCGAACGCGTTCTCATAAAGGCCACTGCTGCCCGTGAGGGTCAGTGTGCGGATCCGTTCAGCGTGCTTCGTGCAATAGACCAAGGCCACATGCCCGCCGAGGGAATTGCCCAATAGGTTGATCTCCGAAAAGCCCTTGTGCCGGACGAAACGGTCCAGGAAGTCCGCCAACGCGGGCACATTGGTATTGAGCATGGGCAACGTGTACAGCGGCAGCATCGGCATCACCACCCGGTACTTCCTGCTGAAATGGGCGATGGGTCCTTCGAAGTTGCTGAGTGCCCCGAAGAGCCCGTGCAGGAAGATCAACGGCGGTCCATCGCCCACGTCGATGTAGGTGAACTCGCCTTCTTCCTTCAGTGAATGCTCCATACGGGTCGGCACAACGCTATCCGTCCAAAGGTAGCCGCTCACCCACATTCGGAAACCCGCGCCCAATGGGCTTTCCACACGAGGCTGTGGATGCATTGCGGGTTGCTCATCCGCGCGAAGGTCAGTGTCTGGTCAGCTTGCTGGTTACCGGATCGCCCGAATCCGATGACCCACAATTTTGAGCAAGGATTGTTGATATCCCCCACAAATTCCCACGCTTGAAAATGGCATTGTAATAGGCTCATCTAGGGCATTTCACAACTTTGGGCTAGCTTCGCCGTTGAAGATTTATCAACAAGAAAGCAGAACTGGGGGAGATCGTGGGAATAAGTGGGTGAACCCGCCTATTTTCGCCGCCATTCCTGCTCGAATGCACTATGCTGGATCTACTCGGGGAATACCCAAGCACCTTGGACGCCAAGAGCCGCGTGCTCTTGCCCGCCGCGCTGAAGAAGCAGCTCGGTGGGGAGGCGGCGAAGGGCTTCGTGGTGAACCGCGATGTGTTCAGCCAGTGCCTCGTGCTGTACCCGAAGGAGGAGTGGAACAAGACCAGCGCCGATGTGCGCCGGTTGAACCGCTTCGACCCGGACAACGTGGAGTTCATCCGGCTGTTCCTCAACGGGGCAACGCCGGTGGAACTCGACGCCAACGGGCGCTTGCTCATTCCCAAAACGCTGATGGACTATGCCAAGCTTGGCAAGGACATCGTGTTCTCGGGCATGGGCGATCGCATCGAGGTATGGAGCGAGGAACTGCACAAGCGCACGCTGAGCGGGAAAGTGGACTTCAAGTCATTGGCAGCGAAAGTCATGGGCGGTAGCCCCAAAGCCAATGGCGCATGAGTACCACGACCCCGTTCTTTTACAAGCCTGTCTCGAAGGATTGAACATCCGGCCGGATGGCGTCTATGTGGACGTCACCTTCGGCGGCGGCGGTCACAGCAAAGCCATCCTGGAGCGTCTCGGGCCTTTCGGCCACTTGGTCGCGTTCGATCGCGATCGCGATGCATGGAAGAACGCGCCGAACGATGAGCGCTTCACGCTGGTGAAGGCGGATTTCCGCTGGCTGAAGAACCACCTGCGCTTCCTGCACATGCTGCCTGTCGATGGTCTGCTCGCGGACCTGGGTGTCAGCAGCCACCAGTTCGATACCGGTGCGCGCGGGTTCAGCATTCGCCACGATGGTCCGCTCGATATGCGAATGGACCACCGCGCGAAGACCACTGCTGCCGACATCGTGAACGGTTACGATGATGTTCGGCTGGCGCAAGT
>Ga0073899_10004397_pt1 | contig 12355 bp, 8 predicted proteins | sample KloWWTmetaKNB5Ph_FD_88975 | JGI IMG/M metagenome (GOLD analysis project Ga0073899, IMG submission 88975) | Active sludge microbial communities from Klosterneuburg, Austria, studying microevolution and ecology of nitrifiers - Klosterneuburg... | ecosystem: Engineered > WWTP > Aerobic digester >... | reverse complement strand
GAGAGGAGATTCGGTTGCCGCATTGTCCGATCTCGACGAACTGATTGCTGCCCAGCGCGAAAAAGGTGCCGATTCGGGCTTGCTCGGGTTACTGGACAAGCCGAAATCCGTCATCGCAAATGATGTTGCCGCTCAAGCCGCCGAAATCGACGCTCTGGCACGCCTGATCGGCTGACTTGCCTGCATAGCTATGCCGCTTGACGGCACGCTGCACCGCAGCAATTCTAAGGCCCATGAACCGCACCGCGCCGCAGCCTATTCAGCAAAATCCGGATATCAAGTTTCTCGGCAAGATGCTGGGCGATGTTATCCGCGCTTATGGCGGGGAGAAACTGTTCCGCCAGACCGAATATATCCGCGCTGCCAGCGTCGACCGGCATCGCGGCGTTGAAGGCGCAGTTGATACCGGGCTGGAGGCACTGAGCCTTGATGACACCATCTCCTTTGTTCGCGGCTTCATGCTCTTCTCGCTGCTCGCCAATCTGGCCGAGGATCGCCAGTCCAATTTGCAAGAAGGCGGGACAACGCTAGCAGAGGCCATCGAGCGGCTGCGTGCCGAGGGCATCGACGCCGAACAGGTGGGCGAGCTTCTTGGCCAAAGCCTGATTGTCCCCGTGCTCACCGCACATCCGACCGAAGTGCGGCGCAAGAGCATGATCGATCACAAGAACCGGATCGCGGCGCTGATGCGCCTCCGCGATATCGGGCAGGCTGTGACCGAATCGGGCGACCGGATAGACGAAGCCATTTACCGCCAGATCGCACTCCTTTGGCAGACTCGCCCGCTGCGGCGAGAAAAACTGGTGGTCGCCGACGAAATCGAAAATGCCCGCGCCTATATGGAAGATGTCTTCCTTGTCGCGCTGCCCAAGCTTTACGCACGCTGGGAACGCGACCTTGGGACTCGCCCACCTTCTTTTCTGCGGCTGGGAAGCTGGATCGGCGGCGACCGCGACGGCAACCCGTTCGTCAACGCCCAAACACTCGACAATGCGCTGTCGCGTGGGGCGGCAACCGCGCTTGGCCATTATCTCGAATGCGTCCACCATCTGGGCGCGGAAATATCGATCTCGTCCGAACTGGCGCATGTGCCGCATGCGGTGCTCGATCTGGCCGAAGCGAGCGGAGACCTTGCCGCCAGCCGTGCCGACGAACCCTATCGTCGGGCGTTGTCAGGCGTTTATGCGCGGCTGGCGGCAACTTATGTCAAGATTGTCGGCGAGGCACCACCACGGCCTTCGCGGCTGGCGGGTAAGCCCTATTCGTCCCCCGACAGCTTCCGGCGTGACCTCATCGCCATCGCGTCGGCACTGGCTTCTGAAGGCAAGGGTGCTCTGTCCAGCGGAGGTGCGCTGGGGCGGCTGATCCGAGCGATTGAAACCTTCGGCTTTCATCTGGCGACGCTCGACCTGCGCCAGAATAGCGATGTGCACGAACGGGTGGTCGCCGAACTGCTGCGCGAGGCCGGCGTCGAACCCGCCTATCTCGATCTCGACGAGGAAGCGCGCATCGCCTTGCTCACCAAGGAACTGGCGCACAACCGCCCGCTGGGTGGCACAGCAACTGCGCTGGGCGAAGAAGCCAATAGCGAACTCGCCATCTTGCATGCTTCGGCACATGCGCATGACACCTTCGGGCGCGGCGCGATCACCACCTATATCATCAGCAAGACGACGAGCCTGTCCGACCTGCTTGAAGTCTATGTGCTGCTGAAAGAGGCAGGCCTCTATCGCATCGACGCCGATGGCAAGGCCGCGGCACCCATCATGGTGGTGCCGTTGTTCGAAACCATCGGCGACCTTGAGGCAGCGCCCGCCATCATGACAGCCTTCTTCGCATTGCCCGAAATGAAGACGTTGGCGAAGGCGCGCGGGCATCAGGAAGTGATGATCGGCTATTCGGATTCGAACAAGGATGGCGGCTATCTGACATCGACCTGGGGCCTCAACCAAGCCTCGCTCGCGCTGGCCCCTGTGTTTGAGGCAGCAGGTGTCACCATGCAGCTATTCCACGGTCGCGGCGGAGCGGTAGGGCGCGGGGGTGGTTCGGCCTTTGGTGCCATTCAGGCGCAGCCGCGAGGCACCGTCAACGGCCGCATCCGCATCACCGAACAGGGCGAAGTCATCGCGGCCAAATATGGCACAGTCGACAATGCCGTCGCCAATCTGGAAACCATTGCCTCGGCCACGCTGTTGGCCTCGCTTGAGCCCGATCCCGTGCCTATCGCGGACGCTGCCCGCTTCTCGGCAGCGATGGACCAGCTGTCGACCAATGCCTTTGCCGCCTATCGCGAGCTGGTTTACAAAACCGAAGGCTTCAATGTCTTCTTCAGGCAGATGACGCCGATCTCGGAGATCGCAACGCTGAAAATCGGCTCGCGTCCCTCCAGCCGCAAGGCGAATGACCGGATAGAGGATTTGCGCGCTATCCCCTGGGTATTCAGCTGGGCTCAGGCACGGGTGATGCTTCCCGGCTGGTATGGTGCCGGACAAGCGCTGGCAGGCTTTGAAGACAAAGGACTGTTGCGCGCGATGGCGCAAAGCTGGCCATTCTTTCAGACTATCCTCGCTAATATGGAAATGGTGCTCGCAAAATCCGATATGGAAATCGCCGCGCATTATGCGAACTTGGTTGAGGATAGGGCCCTCGCCGACCAGCTGTTTGGCGAAATCCAGTCGGGATGGAACGCGGCGCATGACAGCCTGCTCGATGCGACCGCGCAGTCAGCGCTGCTCGAGGCCAGCCCGTCACTCAACAATTCAATCCGTCTGCGCCTGCCCTATATCGAACCGCTCAACCATCTTCAGATAGAACTGATGAAGCGCCACCGCGCCGGCGAGGAAGATCCGAGTATCGCGGAGGGCATCCAGCTGACGATCAACGCCGTGGCAACCGCCCTCCGTAACAGCGGCTAATTCGTTACAGCGTCAGGATCCGGTATAGCGGCGGCCAAGGTGCGGCATGCCTGAAGGCGCACTTCGCGATCCTTGTCGATCAAGCCCTGATGCGCCTTGCGGTCAAGATCAGCCATAGCCAAACCGATTTCCGCTCCCGCCTGCTCGGCTTTATCAGGATGGGCCATCAGATAGGCTTCGGCGAGTTTGTCCGCTGCCAGATTATCGGCTTCGCGCTCGGCATCCGCTGCGCGGTCGTCGATATTTTCACCGGCGTTTCGTACCAGCAATGCATAGCAATGCGGCATCGTAGGTTGATCAGCCGGTAACCCGGGCGACAGACCTGCAATCGATACGCTTCCATCCGGATTGGAAACGATGCTGTTATACAATGGGCCGCAAGCTTCGATGTCGTCTTCAGCGTCATCACCTGCATCTTTCGCCAGCATTGCAAATAGGCCATCGATTCCGGCGCGACTTGTGTCACTCTCTGCGACGATGAGGGCCGATACTTGTTCGCGAAGTACCGCCGCCCGATCTTTGGTCAGCCCAAAGCTCGCCAAACGGGGGTAGTTTTCTGGAGCATTCACATAGCCTTGCGCATAAATTGCACAGCGAAGTTCGAGCTTCCGGGCTTCACCGATACCCGCGATGGCCATTAGCTCCAATGGGTTGAAGTCGATCAATATAACATCGTCGTTCGCATCATTGGCGACAGGATTTGTCTTGGCTGCTTCGTTCTCGTCGAGCGCCTTTGCTGTATCAACAATCGCCTCATTTTCCATCGCGCCAAAGGCAAGATTCAGGCATTTCGAAAAATGTTCGACTTTGGGCGACATGGCATCGACAGCCATATCATCGTCGAAGAAGTCGGCCAGTTCGTCCGCCAACTGCGCCTTCAGCCGTTTATTGGCATCCGCGTCAGCTCCCCCCAGTTCAGCAAGTCGCCCAGAATAGCGATAGCCGATGATATCAAAAAATTCCGCGTCATCGCTGTCAGGTCCGTCGCGTTTGCGTGCTGCATCCGCAAAAATTTCGGTGCCGACCGCACAGAATCGCATTTCTTCCGGGTCGTTGACCATCTGGGTGAAAGAGCTGAGTGAGGCGAGCCACAAAAACAGGCTCATTTGATGTGATCCGGATGCATGTGGTTCGCGTCGCAATTTGATGTGGCCTGCACAAGCCGATTTCGTGGACTAGGTCGTCAAGCCCGGCGCGACGGCACACCTTGAGATTACATCTTCACCTCGCCCCTATCGCTGTTACAGCAACATAATACAGAATGATCCGGAGTAATCTTTATGCGAATTTCGAAAACCGCCCTTTCCGCCATCGCAATGACTGTCGCCAGCTTGGGCGCCAGCACAACCGTCTATGCCCAAACCACTGAAGCTGCCCCCACAGCCGAAACCGACCAGAATGCAGCCATCATGGCCTTCTTTGACGAAGTGGACGCAGAGCAACTCTCGCGCTCGCCGCTGGGCAAATCCTATCGCGGTATCAAGGACAGCGATTATGGACGGTGGGACGACGGCTCCGAGGCAGCCGAGGCGCGCGATATCGAGGCAGACCGCTCAGCACTCAAGGAAATGCGTGCCCGTTTTGACCCGGCCAAGCTTTCTCCGGAAAACCAGCTGTCCTACCGCCTGTTTGAAAAGCGCGCTGCCCGCAGCGAAGCCGCCCACAAATATAGAGATTATGGCTATGTCTTTGACCAGATGAACGGCGCGCAGAGCCAGATTCCGGCCTTCCTGATCAACATCCATCGGATCGACAACAAATCGGATGCGCGCGCCTATATCAATCGCCTTTATGGCATCGACCCTGCCCTGAACGAAGCCATAGGTCAGGCCAAATCGCGCGCAGCCAAAGGCATCATGCCGCCCAAATGGGTTTACCCTTATGTCATAAGCGACGCGCGCAATGTCATCAGCGGCGCACCATTCGGCGCTGGCCCTGACGCCCCGCTGTTCGCCGACTTCAAGGGCAAGGTGGCCAAGCTTGCTATAAGCCAGACCGAGAAGGACCTGCTGGTCGCCGATGCGGCGCAAGCGCTGAATGCGTCGGTCAAACCCGCCTATGAAGCGCTGATTGCTGAAATGACCGCGCAAGAAAAGGTCGCTGGCACCGACGACGGCATCTGGCGTTTCAAAGATGGCGCCGGCTATTATTCTCAGCTCCTGTCCAACTACACGACCACCGATATGACACCGGACCAGATCCACAATCTGGGCCTCACACAGGTTGCACGCATCCATAAGGAAATGCAGGTCGTGCAAAAGAAAATGGGCGTGAAGGGCGACCTCAAGGCTTATTTCAACCATATGCGCACCAACGCCAAATTCTATGCACCCGACGGCGAAGAGGGCCGCGCGCTCTATCTGGCCGAAACGCAAAAGGCCTATGATGCGGTCAAGCCGTTGCTGCCCAATTGGTTCGGTGTGCTGCCGCAAGCGCCTTTGGTTGTGAAACCCGTTGAAGCCTTCCGTGAGAAATCGGCTGGCAAGGCTTTCTACCAGCGCCCCTCGCCAGATGGTTCGCGCCCCGGCACTTACTATGCGAACCTATACAAGATGTCCGACATGCCGCTGACCGAGGTTGAGGCACTCTTCTACCATGAAGGCGTCCCCGGCCACCATTTGCAACTCGCGATCCAGACCGAGTTGAAGGATGTTCCCGCTTTCCGCAAATTCGGCGGCGTCACTGCCTATAGTGAGGGCTGGGGGCTGTATTCGGAAAAGCTCGCCAAGGATATGGGCCTCTATACCGATCCAGCGCGCGATTTCGGACGGTTGCAGCTCGAACTCCACCGCGCCATTCGCTTGGTGGTTGACTCAGGTCTCCACCACAAGCGCTGGACCCGCGAACAAGCGATCAAATATGTCGAGGATAATTCGGCAGATGCGCCCGGCGGAATCGTCAAGGCGATCGAGCGCTACATCATCTACCCGGGCCAGGCGACCGCGTACATGGTCGGCCGCCTGAAGATTAGCGAACTGCGCGACAAGGCACAGAAAGCTCTAGGCAAGAAGTTCGACGTGCGCGGGTTCCACGACACAGTGCTGAAATCCGGCCCGGTGCCGCTCGATGTCCTTGAAGAAAAGGTTGACGCCTGGATTGCTTCACAGAAATAGATGTTAACGGGTTAAAACATTACTGCAGCCCTGAGCCTGTCGAAGGGCGTTTCTCAGCCCTTGCGCAAACCTCTAGGCGCCCATCGACAGGCTCAGGGCTACGGTATTGTATATGTATCGTGCTCTAAAGCGGCACCATCCGGACCCGGAGCCCATCCTTGGGCTTCGGGATCGGCCAGGCCTGCCATGCAGGATCGTAGCCGTCGGCCACCTCCACGCGCACTTGCGTGAGCAAATGATGGATGAACAGCTTCATCTGCATATAGGCAAAATGCAGGCCAAGGCACATATGCGCACCGCCGCCAAAGGGAACCCAGGCATATTTGTGCCGCCCTTTCGAATTTTCGGCCGTGAAGCGCATCGGATCGAACTTTTCGGGCTTCTCCCAATATTCCGACATCATATGGGTGACAGTCGGATTTATGCTCACCGTTGTTCCGGCCGGGATCTTATAACCCATAAACTCGAAATCCTTGAGCGCGCGGCGCGGGATTGAGGGCACTGGCGGGATCAGTCGGAGCGATTCTTTGAAAGCATACTCGGTCAGTTCAAACGAATCGAGCTGGTCGGGCGAAATCGCGCTGCCTGCTGGCGCGATCGAAAGGCATTCTGCCCGTAACTTCTCCTGCCATTCCGGATTTTTGGCGAGCAGCCAGATCATCGACGTCACCGAAGAGGTAATCGTATCGTGCGCCGCCATCATCAGGAAGTTCATATGATCGATAATTTCACCGTCGGTCATATATTGCCCGTCGTCACGGGTCGCGCGGCAGAATTGGCTGAACATATCCTGTCGGTTGGGGTTGCGGCGGCGTTCCTCGATCTGCGGGCCGAAATAGCTGATCAGATAATTGCGGCCTGCGACACCGCGTCCCATCTGCGTGAAGGGCAAGGGACGACGCACCGGCGAAATCGACGCGGCGACCATGTCGACAAAGGCCTTGTTGATCTTGTCAGCTTCGGGCCCCAGCGGCACGCCCAGAAAGGCACTTGCGGCAACATCCAGCGTCAGTTGCTTAATCGCCGGATAGAAGAGCATGTCGCCACGCCATTTGGGTAGTTGCTCGGCAAAGATGCGGTTCATGTCGGCAACATATCCGCGCATGGGTTCGGGCTTGAAGGCGATCCCGAGCGCACGGCGGTCCATCCGGTGATGGTCGAAATCCATCAGCATCAATCCACGCGGAAATAGCAGGTTGAGCACCGGCCCCCAACCCTGCTCGGATGAAAACAGCTTGTCGCGATCGAACAGCATCAGTTCGTTTGCTTCAGCACCGATAATCGACAGATTGACCGCACCAAAGGCTTTGGAGCGATACACCTTGCCATATTTTTCGATCATATAACGGTTGAAAGCCGGCGGATCGCGCAAAATGCGGAAGGTGTTGCCGATAATTGGCGGCCCATTTTCGCCCGGAATATGCTCTAGCGCTTCGGGTGCTGCACGGGGCGTCCAATGCGGATTGGCGGCTTCGCTGCTGGCAAGGGCCATGGGAGATCTCCTGTGTCTTTTAATTATTCGATTAATCAGCTTACTGCCATCAGTGTTAACAAGGTGCAAGCAGCTTGCAGATGGCGGTTACAAAGCTGAACAGCAGCCAACCGACGCATTCAGATGCAATTCAACTGGCGGAGCGCAATTCCTGATTTACGATGGACCGTGCCTGCGAATCGGCCAGCTGGGAAACAGAGCCGACAGGTACATATTGGGGTAAGTCTTATGACGGGAATGCGTGCAAAATTGGCAGCGCGGATTGCAGCGCTGGGTATCGCAACAATCGGGCTTTCAGCCTGCTACTATGATGCCGGTGTCGGCCTTGGCTATTATGATGATGGCTATAGCTATTATGACGAAGGTTATGGCTGCGACCCTTACAGCCCGTTCGACAGCTATTATGACTGCGACTATCGCGGTGGTTTCTACAACATAGGCTATGGCGGAGGCTGGTATCAGGACTACTGGTATCCCGGCTATGGTTTCTACATTTTCGACCGCGGCGGTCGGCGCTATAATATGCACGACAACCACCGCCGCTATTGGGCCGGACGTCGGCATGAATGGTATCGCGAACATCATGGCCAACGCCGCGATCATGACGGTCGAGGTCGCCGCGACGGTCGCAGGGATTACCGTGACTCCGGTCAGCATGACGGCCAGGTCGCCGATGGCCACGGTGGAAGCCGAAGCCCCAATGCAGTAAGCAATGGCCAGAACAACAGCTGGCAGCGTGACCGGAACCGCGACGACCGTCGTGGCGATGGGCGTGGCGAACGCCGCCGTGACTGGTCGCAAAATCGTGGCGATGCAGCCCAGCAGGTTCCGCCGGTAGCGACGCCTCCTGCCGCTCCTTCAGGCCGGGGCGATGGACGCGGCTGGCGCCGCGGCGGCGATGGCAACGCAACGCGTGCGGCCGACGGCAATCGTCGCCAGTGGCAGGCACCTCCGGCACCGCAGGTGTCACAGGGAACGGCTGCGCCGGCAACACCGGCGCCACAACCCAGAGCCGCTCGTCCCAGCGGCGATCATCCGCGCGCACCAAAAGGAAACGACCGCGGCCCGCGCGAAAATTGACATAAAAAGACGGTCGTGCCGGGGGCTGGCACGACCGTCATTGCCTGAGGAATGCGGCGCCTGCGTGGATGGCTAACCGCGGTGGACCAAGATATCCTCAGGAATCAGATGTTCATTCACCCTCCCAACGGCCGATTTTCTTGCCGTTACGGCGCGCCTCAATCGCTTCATCAGCGACACCGGTCAGATATTGCAGATGGGCTATGCGCGCTTCGCGACGTGCAGACGGGGTCAGGCTGCTGACAGATGAAACCAGCGCCTTGGGATCACCATCCGACAACCCTATAATCAGCGCTAGAAAAACTGAGGCAAAGCCCAGTGCAGTGCAGACAACAAGTGTGGCATCCGGCGACATTCAATTCCTCCTGAACAAAACCCGTTCTTTTCTGGTGAGAAACTTATCGCCAGTGCTGGTTAACTTCGCGCCGCGAGGCGCGGTTAAGCAAAAATTAGGCACGAAAAAAATGGGGCGCCCCGCAGGACGCCCCAGATTTCTTCCAGATAAGAACCGCCTATTCGGCCGCGATGGCCAGTTCCACGCGCTGCGGACCGCGAATGAGGCCGCCGGGATAGACACCCAGGCATTCGCCATTTTTGAAGGTCACCTGCCCCGATTTGATCGTGCAGACATAACCATCGGCTTTCTGCAGAAGGCGCTTGCCACCTGCAGGCAGATCGAAAGCCAACCAGGGCTTGCCCAGTTTGATCTTGTCGAGATCAATGATGTTGAGATCGGCCAGATAGCCGGGCGCCAGCACTCCACGATCTTCAAGGCCGTAGAGCACGGCTGTATCGCGGCATTGGCGCTTTACCGCATTTTCCAGACTGATCCGCTTGCCGCGCTTGCGATCGCGCACCCAATGCTGGAGCATGAAGGTTGGCGAGGCCGCATCGCAAATGGTGCCGCAATGCGCACCGCCATCCGACAGCGAGTTCACTGTATCATCCGATTCCTGAAGCGCTTCGAGGAAATCGAGATTCCCATCGGCATAGTTCAATATCGGAAAATAGATGAATCCCTTGCCATCATCCTGCATCAGCAAGTCATAGGCATATTCGACACCGGACTTACCTGCAGCAGCTGCACGCGCCATAATGCTGTCTTCTGCCGTTGGCTCATAGTCGAAATCAGGTCCCATTTCGAACTGGAGCATCCAGCCGCCAGCAATAATCCGGTAAAGATCAGCGACATCGACATCTGGAATTTCCGGCGGTGTATCGATCATCCGCTGACGGAATTCGGGGTCTTTCAATTTAGCCAGTTGTTGTATCCAAGGGAGCCCCTCAATCTCCGCCCAGACCGGCGAAAAGCGGAACGGATGCACCGTTCCCTGCCAGGCCATGATGATGCCATTGCCGCGCAAGGCAATCTGCGCAACGATATTGGCGCCATTGTCGTTCTGTGCGCGCATTTCGGAAATCTGCTCGTGGAGTGGCAATTCCTTGGCAATCGACTGGAGCGCCGCAAAGGTGACGGGCAGGCCGGTTTCGCGGCTGAGCGCGCCCATCCATTCAAATTCCTTCCACTCACGCTTCAGGTCGGATGCCATTTCGAACACACCGTAACCGACGCGGCCCATGCCGCGCCCGATTTCGATCAGTTCCTCCGCAGTTGCGGTGGTGCCGGGCACCAGTTCGCCATCTATAGACTTGTGCAGGATCGTGCGCGAGGTTGAGAAGCCGAAGGCCCCTGCCCGCACGCCTTCTTCCACAATGCGCGACATTTCGGCGATATCGTCGTCGGTCGGGATCGCGCCCGGCTGTTCACGATCGCCCAGCACATAGGCGCGTACCGCGCCATGCGGAACATGGGTACCAATATCGACGGTGCGCGGCATCCGCTCCAGCTCATCCAGATATTCGGGGAAAGTCTCCCAGTTCCAGCTCATGCCTTCTGACAGCGCAGTGCCGGGAATATCCTCGACGCCTTCCATCAGGCTGATCAGCCATTCGTGGCGGTCGGGCTTGGCAGGCGCAAAACCCACGCCGCAATTGCCCATGATAACCGTGGTCACGCCATGCCAGCTTGAAGGCGCCATTTCCTGATCCCAGGTGGCCTGGCCATCATAATGGGTGTGCACATCGACCCAGCCGGGGGCAACGATCATGCCAGTGGCATCAATCTCTTCCTTGCCGCTGCCGCTGACCTTGCCGACCTGGCTGATTAGGCCATTATCGATAGCAATATCCCCTGTGAAGCGCGCTGCGCCCGTACCGTCGACGATTGTTCCGCCGCGGATAACCATATCATGCATGGCCGACTCTCCTCCTCTAAAGTGCAGGGAGGCTATCATATTAAGCGTTCGATTAAACCCCTATTCGGCTGGATGCGCTGGGGCGTTCGCCCTCACCCGTGAACCGAGCAGCGCGCGGAGGCGATTGAAGGCGCGCGTAATCAGGGCATTGCGATCCGCCCATGCAACATATTCAGCATAGGCAGGATCGCTCATCAGATGCTTTTCCTCGGTCTTGGCGCGCCAGTAATAGACGGCGCTGACCAGCGCGAGAAGCGCCGTATTCCGCACCATATCGGTCATGCTACCGCTCGTGACCAGGAACGGCATCGTCGCCAGCCACCAATAGGCATTTTTGCTGACATAGGCGGGGTGTTTGGTCCAGCTATAGGGGCCGTGGGTCAGGACGCCACGATGCGTCAGGTTCGAGAAGCGCAGGCCGAAGGCAACAGTCGCCCAGGCGTAGATGGCGGTCAGGATGACGAGGACTGCACCCCATATCCATAACAGCGCGGTCTGCCCTTCGAACCAATAAGCCCAGTCGCTGGTCGCGACATGATAGTCGAGCGGTCCGCCATTGTTCATCAGGATGAAGGGGGGATAGCAAATCAGCGCCGCGACCCAGCCCGAGAGATAAGGATTGGCAGTGCGGATATGCGCATCCAACGGCTTCATCGTCAGCGCATAGCCAACCGTCGCGAACTGCACATCGACGACGAACATCGTCGTAATCAGGGCATTGGCGAGCCAGACCGGATTCTGCCAGATCTCGTTGAAATTCATATTCACCAGATCGCGGAAACCCGGCGGCACGATCGAAACCATGAAGGCTAGGAAAAAGCCCTTCACTGCCCAGGCGCGCAGATGATGGCGGATTTCCTCTCCATCCCAATCATCGCGCCCCGCAATCCATGCACCGAAATGCCAGCCTCCATCGCGCGGATTGACCATGTACCGGTCAAGCCAGACGACATAAGGCACCGAAGCTATCACGAGTGGGATAGCGATGAGGGTAAACACCTCCATTGAGAATAAATAGTTGCCCGCCCAATACCAGCGACACAGCATATAGAGCGCGGCAATCCCGGCCCATGTGGCCCAAAGACCGGCAATTTTGATGATACTGGTGTCGAGGACGTCAGCAACGGGCCGCCTCAACGACCAATCAAGTCCGGTCGAGGGGCGCCTATGGACCTTATCGACAAACAGCGACCAGAACACCATTGGAAGCCCGCAGGCCGCAACCGCAACCAATGCGGAATACGGACCATCCGCACGTTCAGGGTAACCCGGATAGCCAAGGCCCGCCGCGATGCTGCCGAAATTGCGCGCCACATAGATCCACAGCGCCAGCCCCACCAGCCCGGTTATGCCGACGGCGGTGCTGACGGCAGAACTCGGTCGCGGATCGGCGCTTGCGGTTTCAGCCTTGGTCACAGCCCGCGCAAATAGCGGAAAAGGGTTAAGAAAGCGATTGCCAAACCGCCTAGACGCGCACCGCTACCCAGACAATAAATGCCG
>Ga0073899_10004396_pt1 | contig 12359 bp, 9 predicted proteins | sample KloWWTmetaKNB5Ph_FD_88975 | JGI IMG/M metagenome (GOLD analysis project Ga0073899, IMG submission 88975) | Active sludge microbial communities from Klosterneuburg, Austria, studying microevolution and ecology of nitrifiers - Klosterneuburg... | ecosystem: Engineered > WWTP > Aerobic digester >... | reverse complement strand
GGCCCTCGTCCTGGCGGCGGCGGAAGAGGTCGAAGTACCACCCGCTGTACGTCGGCGGTCCGTCGCTCGACCCCGGGCGCATCTCCACCACCATCGCGAGCCAACGCTTCGCCTCGACGGGCAAGGGCTGGTTGGCGAGCTCGATCGCGGAGATGGCGCGGAGCCCGCGGAGCACCCCGCGCGTGCGCAGGAGCCAGCGGCCGGCGTCGGACGTGGCGGGCTCGCCGATCGCGTCGAGCGTGTCGCGCGCCCGGTCGGTGTACTCGAGGAGCGCGTCCCACACCGCGGGCGCGGGCTCGACCCACGCGTCGGGGATCACGCAGCCTCCCTCGTCGTAGGCCTGACCCGCCATGAGGACGTGGTTGTGGCGGAGCTGCGCGTACGCGGCGACGGCGCTGTTGACGCGGAGGTCGGCGAAGGCGTCGGTCCGCTCGTAGCTCGGGACGACGCCGTCGGGGCGCACCGCGAGCCCGCGGATCGCGCCGAGCCACGCGCCGTAGAGGGATCGGTCGGGCGGTGCGTTGGCGAGGATGCCGCGGGCCACGTCGAGCTGCGCGCCGAGCGACGGGAAGCGGGTGAGCTCGTCGGCCATGAGAGCGCGCGCGCGGTCGTGGCCGAGCGCGTAGGCGAGGTCGGTGACGCCGACGCGGTGACGACCTTCGACCTCGCTGTGCGTGAGGGGGCGGAGGGCGAAGGTGTCGGCGGTGATCCGCGGGCCGAGGAGCGTCGCGATCACGGGGAGCTCGCCGCAGCCCTCGTGCATCGGGTGAATCCGCGCGGTGCGCTGGAACCCGGAGCCGACGGCGGCGCGGAGGCGATCGAAGGCGCCGGCGTCGCGCAGGGAGGTGATGCCGGCGCGGGCGCGGAGCGCCGTGAGGTCGGCGCGGGAGAGGTCCTCGCGGCGGCCGGCGAGGGCCTCCCAGGCGCGCTCGACGCGGTCGAGGGGGGCGGCGACGGAGGCGCGCTCGGCGAGGTCGGCGAGGGCCAACGCGTCGAGGGCCTCGCGGGGCGTCTCGGCGCTGTCCCCGATCGGGTCCGAGCTCCGACAGGAGCGCGACACCACGTTGAACTCCAGCCGCGAGAGCCACATCGCCCCGCGGAAGAAGCGCGCGAGCCCTTCGGCGGTGTAGTGGCCGCGGGGCTGGTACTGGGAGAAATCGATCAGGCGGGTGCGCCCGAAGAGGGAGACTTCGCCCATCCCCGAGGCGGCCTGGACGCGCTGGACGAGCGCGTCGGCCTCGGCCCGGACCTCGGCGCTCGCGGGCACCGGCGCGCCGCGGAGGAGCGAGCGGGCGACGGTGAGGTACAGGTCGAGGTCGCGCGCCGCCGACGCGGGGTACGCGGCGGAGGCGGCGGGGAGCGCGGCGTGCATCGCGTCGAGGGCCTCGGTGAGCGCGGGGGCGAGGCGCTGCGACTCGGCGTCGGCGACGAGGCGGTCATGGGTGATGTACACCGCGTGGAAGATCGCGTCGGCCGACACGTAGAGCGGGAGCTGCGACTGGTACACCTCGTGGAAGGCCCACGCGTAGGTGCCGAAGGTGAGCCGCGCCGGGACCACAAACCCGTTTCGTTCGAGGAGGGCGCGGTCGGCGGGGCGGAGGTTCAAGCGGCGGGCGACGAGGTCGAGGTGGGCGGGCGGCGCGCGGCGGTCCCAGGGGGCGTGCGGCGGCGCGGCGCCCGGCGGCGCGGGGAGCGCGAGGACGGCGGCGAGGTCGCGCGCGAGGTTGGTGTCGGCGGCGACGCAGACCTCCGCGGCCTCGGGGGGCTCGCTCAGGTGATCGTTGAGCGCGCCGGGCGCCGGCGGGTCGCCGAAGGGGGCGTAGGGGACACGCGCCGCGGCGACGGGCGCGGGCGGCGCGGCGGGCGGAGGTGGTGCGGCCGCGCGCGGCGGGGCGTGGGAGCAGGCCAGGGCGAGCGCGGCGACGAGGGCGATGGAGCGCATGGGGTAGCACCGCCGTGTTCAAGCGGCGTACCGCGCGGCCGTTGAGGCCGCGCTGCGGCGCGCGGCGCGGCCGTGGGGTGTCACGGCGGCCACGGCGCCGGTGCTGTTGTGACTACATCGTTCCGAGGAGGTCGGTGAGCTCGGCGATGGTGACGTCGTCCATGTGGAAGCCGGGGAGGTGGAGGTCGCGCTCGCCGACGGTCCCCTCGACGGGGGGGCGCGTGAGGCCCTGGCTGTAGTGCCGAACCACCTCGCGGAGCTCGGTGAAGGTCCCCCCGTGGCCCCACGGGCCCGTGCGCGCCACCGCGCGGAGCGTCGGGGTGTGGAACGCGCCGAGCTGTGAGGGGTGCGGGGCGACGCGCGCGAGGTGCGGCCCCGGCGTGCGGTCGTCGCTGTAGGGTCCGTCGCTGCGGAAGGGCGACGTCATCAGCCCCGCGATGGCGTCGATGCGCCCGCGGTCGGGCATGCCGTCGCGGCGACCGGTGGGCATCCCGATGTTGTGGAAGCTGTCGTCGGTGAGCATCGGCCCGTGGTGGCACTGGACGCACCCGCCGATGAAGAAGTGCTGAACCCCGTTGCGCTGCGCGCGGGTGAGCGCGTCGACCTCGCCCATCGCGTAGCGGTCGAAGGCGCCCATCGGGGGGCGGCGCGTGCGCTCGAAGGCCGCGACGGCCTTGCCGATGTTGGCGAAGTGGCGGTTGACGAGGTCGCGGTCGGCCTCGGGGAGCGCCTCCCACGCCGGGTCGCCGGGCGCGCCGCGCGCGGGGAGTCGCGACAGGTCGGGGACGGCGCCGAACACCGCGCCGTAGTCGGCGGCGTAGGCGGTGAGCACGTGGCGGACGGCGGAGAGGCGGGAGAGGTTCATCTCCAGGGGGTTCTCGATGGGGCCGAGGGCCTGCGCCCAGAGGGTGTCGACGCGGCCGTCCCAGAAGCGCCAGCGGGTGTACGCCGCGCCGAAGACCGTCGGGGTGTTGCGGTCGCCGCGCGCCACGCCGACCCCCTGCGGGCGGCCGTCGACGAAGGACATCGCCGCGTCGTGGCAGGTGCCGCACGACACCATCCCGCTGGACGAGAGGGCCGTGTCGCGGAAGATCCGCGCGCCGAGCGACACCGCGAGCGTCGCGTCGGCGTAGCGGTTGGTGGGGTCGGGCGGCGGCGCGACGACGGGCGCCATCGCCTGGAGCATCTCGCGCTGGTCGGCCGTGAGGCGGCCGTCGTAGAGGGTCGGCGGCTGCGCGCGGGGCCGCGGCATGCCGTCGAGCTCGGCGAGGAGCGCCGTGAGCTCGTAGGCGAGCTCCTCGCTCGAAGGGACCGTGAGGACGCGGAAGACCCGCATCGAGCGCGTGTCGATGAAGGCGTAGAGCGGCAGCTCGCCCGCCGTGAGGTAGAGCGCGCGGAAGCGGTAGTCGGGGTCGACCGCGAGGGCCGTCGGGACCCGGTCGTAAAGGGCGCTCCAGGCCGCGAGGTCGGCCGGCGTCGCGGGGGTGTTGTCGGGCCCGAGCGCGAGGAGGTCGACGAGCGTCACCCGGTCGGCCTGCGGGTGCGCGAGGAGGCGCCCGGTGTGCGCCGCGGCGTGCTGCGACGGCCCCGACCAGGCCCCGAGCGTGCGGAGGATGAGGAGCCTCGGGCGCGCGGCGCAGGGCGCGTAGTGCTCCCGCAGGGTCACCGCGCCGGTCGCGGTGGGGAAGCTCAGGTCGCCGAGGGTCGCGTCGAGGTCGAGCCGGGGCGACGCCTCGGGGTACGGCAGCGGCGAGCCGTTGACGCAGCGCGACGGCGCGTCGGGGGGGCGCACGACGTCGCGGACGTCGACGGACACCTCGTGCCTGGCGTCTTCGTGGACGTGGGCGTCGAGGCTTGTCGGCGGCGGCGTGAGCGTGGTGTCACAGCCGGCCGACGCGAGCGCCATGACGACGAGGGTGGCCAGCAGGGGGCGGATCACGGCGGCGACTCTACCCCCTGGAATCGAGCGCGGCGAGGGGCACCCGTCGGCGCGGCACCGCGGCTGCAACGAGCCCGTGGACATGACACTTCACCGCTCCTTCCTCGCCTTCGTCGCGGCCTCGCTCCTCCCCGCCGCGGCCCTCGCGTCGCCCGACAACGACGACCACTTCGAAGGGACCATGGGCTTCCTCGTCACCCGCGAGGACCACCGAACCACCGGCTTCGTCGGCGCCGGCGACGCCGCCCCGCTCGTCGACACCTTCCGCGGCGCGCCCTACGAGGCGACGCTCGGGATGGGCCTGCGCTACGACCTCCGCCTCACCCTCTCACACGTCCGCATGACGGCGGGCTTCGACCTTCCCTTCACCGCCCTCGGCGACGCCGCGGTGCGACGCGTCGACGGGCACGAGGTGGCGCCCCGCGCGCTCCAGTCGTGGGGCGTGCGCCTCGGGCTCGGCGCGGAGTACCCCATCGGCCGCGTCACCCCCTTCGCCGACCTCCAGGGGTCGATCCTCCAGACGGCCACCACGCTGACCGTCGACGGGCGCAACGCGGAGTACAGCGCGACGCGCTTCGGCTTCTCCGTGCGGGGGGGCGCGCAGGTGCGGCTGCGCCGGTGGTTCTTCGTCAGCGTCGCCGGGGAGTACGGGATCACCGGCGCGACGCGCTGGGGGGCGGACCTCGCCGTGGGCTTCCGCGTGGGGTCGTAGTCAGCGCGGCGGGCGCGCGCCGGTGGTCGTCTCGCCGCGGAAGCGGGACGACTCGATCTCGGCCTGGAGCTCCTGCAGGGCCGTGAGGCGGGCCTGCCACGCCGTGCGGGTCGAGTCCGTCGCGATGGCGAGGCGGACGTCCTCGATCCCCTCCGCGAGCTGGTTGCTGTACCCGCGGACCACCCCGCGGTTGAACAGGGCCGCGGCCAGGCGACGCCGCCCTTCGGGCGTCTGCACGCTCTGGGTCTGGTCGACCACGACGTTGTAGAGCCGCTCGGCGCCGGCGAGGTCGCCCGCCCGCACGAGGCTGTAGGCCTGGTCGCAGCGCGAGTCGCTGCAGTCGGCGAGCTCGACGTCCACGGCGTTCATGGTGGGGAGCGCCTCCTGCGCGAAGCGCCGCACGGCCTCGTCGCGGAGGCGCTGCATGAGGGCGTCGCCGTCGATGGGGGGCGGCGGCCGGTCGCCGTGGTCGGAGCCCGCGAGGCCCTGCGTCTCCACCCGGTCGGCGAGTTCGAAGCGGCGGTCGAACACCACATGGATGGGCCGCGTCCGCGCGTTGATGCGCACCCGCAGCACGAAGCGGGCGTCCACCGTGCGCGAGAGGAGCGTGCAGGGGTAGGGCTGCGGCACCATCTCGGTCACCTGCTCGGTCCGCAGCTCGACGCGCGGGTTGAGCCCCGCCACCACCACCGGCACCTGCCGCGTCCGCACCGTGGGGATGTCCCGCGTGCAGGTGTGCGGGTGCGACCGGAGCTCGTCGGGCGTCGCGCTGTCCTCCAGCACGTCGCCCACCACGGCCATCTGCGCCCCGTCGGTCACCATGTGAAACGCCCCGCTCTGGCGCACCACCTGCTCGACGCGCCGCGTGATCCCGCCGCTCGCGTCGCCGTTGAAGGGCTCCACCCGGAGGCGGTTGCCCCAGCGGGACAGCGGCGTCGGGTGCATGTACTGGATCCGCGCGTTGCGGCTCGCCCCACACGCGGCGAGCGCGTGGGAGGCGAAGCCCAGACCGAGGAGGGACAAGGTCGCGCGGAGGGCGGTGCGAGGCCGTGGGGAGAGGTTCATGCGGCGGGCGGAGTGTATGCCCCCGGACGGGGGGCGCGGTCCACTCCGCCGCCGAACGAAATCGACGCTACAGGCTCAGGGTGACCACGCCGGGGAAGCTCGCCGAGCACACGACGCTGCCGTCCGTCCGCCCGCGCCGACCCGTCGAGGAGTGGACCGTCACGCCGCTCCGCACCACCGTGAGCGTCCAGAGCGCGTTGGCGACCGCCGAGGTGTACGACTCCGGGCAGATCCGGTAGGTGCCCGGCGTGAAGCTCGTCGGCCAGAAGATGTTCTCCGGGCCGCGCACCGAGGTGTCGTCGCGGTCGAGCGTGCCGCCGCAGGCGGTCAGCCGGCCGAAGAAGATCTCCGTCCCGCAGGGCGGCATCACGTGGAGGTCCATGTCGCCGTTCACGTCCCAGGTCAGCGTGATGCGGAGCGCGCCCTGGCCGACGCACACCGCGTTGACGCAGGCCTGGCCCGACGAGCAGGCCCGGCCGCAGGCGCCGCAGTTGGCGTTGTCGGTCTGGAGGTCGCGGCACACGCCCGAGCAGTTGGTCTGGCCCGCCGCGCAGGTCACCGTGCAGGTGCCGTTGCTGCAGACCTGGCCCGCGGCGCACGCGCGGCCGCAGGCGCCGCAGTTGGTGTTGTCGGTGAGCAGGTTGCGGCAGACCCCCGAGCAGTTGGTCTGGCCCGAGGGGCACACCAGCGTGCAGACGCTCGACACGCAGGACTGCCCCGAGGGGCACACCCGCGCGCAGGCGCCGCAGTTGGACGTGTCGTTGGTGAGGTTGCGGCAGATGCCCGAGCAGTTGGTGAGCCCGCCCGTGCACACCGTCGTGCAGGAGCCCGAGGCGCACACCTGGCCCGCCGGGCACACGCGTCCGCAAATGCCGCAGTTGCCGTTGTCGCTGGTGAGGTCGCGGCAGACGCCCGAGCAGTTGGTCGTCCCCGGCGCGCACACCGTCGTGCAGGTGCCCGACGCGCAGAGCTGGCCGGTCGGGCAGGCGCGCCCGCAGGCGCCGCAGTTGGCGTTGTCGCTCGACAGGTTGCGGCAGACTCCTGAGCAGTTGGTCGTCCCCGGCGCGCACGACACAGTGCAGGTGCCCGACGAGCAGATCGTGCCCGCCCCGCAGACGCGGCCGCAGGCGCCGCAGTTGTTGTTGTCGCTGGCGAGGTCGCGGCAGACGCCCGAGCAGTTGGTCGTGCCCGCGGTGCACGAGACCGTGCACGCGCTGTTGGAGCACACCTGGCCCGAGGGGCAGGCGCGGCCGCAGGCCCCGCAGTTGGCGTTGTCGGTGGTGAGGTCGCGGCACACGCCCGAGCAGTTGGTCGTCCCCGACGCGCAGGAGACGGTGCAGGTGCCCGCCGAGCAGATCTGGCCCGCGGCGCAGACCCGCGCGCAGGCGCCGCAGTTGCGGTTGTCGGTGGTGAGGTCGCGGCAGACGCCCGAGCAGTTGGTCGTGCCCGAGGCGCACGACACCGTGCAGGTGCCCGCCGAGCAGAGCTGGCCGGCGGGGCAGACCCGGGCGCAGGCGCCGCAGTTGTTGTTGTCGCTGGTGAGGTCGCGGCAGACGCCCGAGCACACCGTCTGACCGGCCGCGCAGGAGACGGTGCAGGTGCCCGAGGCGCACGCCTGGCCGGCGGGGCAGACGCGGCCGCAGGCGCCGCAGTTGGCGTTGTCGCTCTGGAGGTTGCGGCACACGCCCGAGCAGTTGGTGGTGCCCGAGGCGCACGACACCGCGCAGGTGCCCGCCGAGCACACCTGCCCGGCCGCGCAGGCCCGGCCGCAGGCCCCGCAGTTGGCCTCGTCGGACTGGAGGTCGCGGCAGACGCCCGAGCAGTTGGAGAGGCCCGCCGCGCAGGTCACCGTGCAGACGCTGCTGCTGCAGATCTGCCCCGCGGCGCAGATGCGCCCGCACACGCCGCAGTTGTTGTTGTCGCTGGTGAGGTCGCGGCACACGCCCGAGCAGTTGGAGAGGCCCGTCCCGCACGACACCGAGCAGACGCCCGCGGTGCAGGCCTGCCCGGTGGGGCAGACCCGCGCGCACATGCCGCAGTTGCGCTCGTCGGCCTGGAGGTCGCGGCAGACGCCCGAGCAGTTGGTCGTCCCCGCCGCGCAGGAGACGTTGCACGTCCCGCCGGAGCACACGGTGCCGGCGCCGCAGGCGCGGCCGCAGGCGCCGCAGTTGGCGTTGTCGGTGGTGAGGTCGCGGCAGACGCCCGAGCAGTTGGTCGTCCCCGACCCGCACGAGACCGTGCAGGCGCCCGAGGTGCAGATCTGCCCGGCGGCGCAGGCGCGGCCGCAGGTGCCGCAGTTGTTGGTGTCGGTCTGCAGGTCGCGGCAGGCGCCCGAGCAGTTGGTGGTCCCCGCCCCGCACGACACCGAGCAGGTGCCGCTCGCGCAGAGCTGGCCCGCGGGGCAGACGCGGCCGCACGCGCCGCAGTTGCCGTTGTCCGTCGCGAGGTTGCGGCAGACGCCCGCGCAGTTGGTGGTGCCCGCCGCGCAGGTCACGTTGCAGGCGCCGCCGGAGCAGACGGTGCCCGCCGCGCAGACGCGGGCGCAGGCCCCGCAGTTGTTGTTGTCGGTCTGCAGGTCGCGGCACACGCCCGAGCAGTTGGTCGTCCCCGCGCCGCACGACACCGAGCACGTGCTGCTCGAGCAGAGCTGGCCCGCCGCGCAGGCGCGGCCGCACATCCCGCAGTTGCGCGCGTCGGTGGTGAGGTCGCGGCACACGCCCGAGCAGTTGGTCGTGCCGGCCGCGCAGGACACCGAGCACGTCCCGGCCGAGCAGACGGTGCCCGCCGCGCAGACGCGGGCGCAGGCCCCGCAGTTGTTGTTGTCGGTCTGCAGGTCGCGGCAGACGCCCGAGCAGTTGGTCGTGCCCGCCGCGCAGGAGACCTGGCACACGCCCGCCGAGCAGGCCTGGCCGGACGCGCAGGCGCGGCCGCAGGCGCCGCAGTTGGCGTTGTCCGTGGTGAGGTCGCGGCAGACGCCCGAGCAGTTGGTGGTGCCGGCCGCGCACGACACGTTGCAGGTGCCGCCCGAGCACACGGTGCCCGAGGCGCAGACGCGGCCGCAGGTGCCGCAGTTGCCGTTGTCGGTCTGGAGGTTGCGGCAGACGCCCGAGCAGTTGGTGGTGCCCGTCGCGCAGGAGACGTTGCACGTCCCGCCCGAGCAGACGGTGCCGGCGGCGCACACGCGCGCGCAGGCCCCGCAGTTGTTGTTGTCGGTCTGCAGGTCGCGGCACACGCCCGAGCAGTTGGTCGTCCCCGCGCCGCACGACACCGAGCACATGCCGCCGGAGCAGACGGTGCCGGCGGCGCACACGCGGGCGCAGGCCCCGCAGTTGTTGTTGTCGGTCTGCAGGCTGCGGCAGACGCCCGCGCAGTTGGTGGTGCCCGCGCCGCAGGAGACCTGGCACACGCTCCCCGAGCACACCTGCCCCGAGGGACAGGTGCGCCCGCAGACCCCGCAGTTGTTGTTGTCCGTGGTGAGGTCGCGGCAGACGCCCGAGCAGTTGGTCGTCCCCGACGCGCACGACACCGAGCACACGCCCGCCGAGCAGATCTGCCCGGCGGGGCAGGCCCGCGCGCACGTGCCGCAGTTGTTGGTGTCGGTGGTGAGGTCGCGGCAGACGCTGGCGCAGAGCGTGGTGCCCGCGACGCACGACACGCTGCAGGTGCCCGCGGAGCACACCTGCCCCGAGGCGCAGGCGCGGCCGCAGGCGCCGCAGTTCAGGCGGTCGGTGGCGAGGTCGCGGCAGGTCCCGGTGCAGTCCACCTGGCCGGCGGGGCACGACACGCGGCAGGCGCCCGCGGTGCAGATCTCGCCCGAGGCGCAGGTGCGCCCGCACATCCCGCAGTTGAGCCGGTCGGCCGTGACGTCGCGGCAGACGCCGGTGCAATTGGTGAGGCCCGCGCCGCACGACACGGTGCAGGCGCCGCGCGAGCACACCTGGCCCGCGGCGCAGGCGCGCCCGCACATCCCGCAGTTGGCGTTGTCGCCCTGGAGGTCGCGGCAGACGCCGCCGCAGTTGTTGAGCCCCGCGCCGCAGGAGACGGTGCAGACGCCGCGCGAGCAGACGGTGCCCGAGGGGCACGCGTTGCCGCAGGCGCCGCAGTTGGCGTTGTCCGTCGCGACGTCGCGGCAGACGCCCGAGCAGTTGGTGGTGCCCGCGCCGCAGGAGACCTGGCACATGCCGCCCGAGCAGACCTGGCCCGCGGCGCAGGCGCGGGCGCACATCCCGCAGTTGGCGTTGTCGGTCTGGAGGTCGCGGCAGACGCCCGAGCAGGCCGTCGTCCCGGCGACGCAGGACACCTGGCACACGCCGCGGGAGCAGAGCTGCCCCGACGGGCAGCTGCGGCCGCACGTGCCGCAGTGGTTGGTGTCGGTGGTGAGGTCGCGGCAGACGCCCGAGCAGTTGGTGGTGCCCGAGCCGCACGACACCGTGCACGCCCCCGCGGAGCACACCTGCCCCGCGGCGCACCCGCGCCCGCACATGCCGCAGTTGTTGAGGTCGGTCTGGAGGTCGCGGCAGACGCCCGTGCAGTTGGTGGTGCCGGCGCCGCAGGAGACGGTGCAGGCGCCGCGCGAGCACACCTGCCCGGAGGGGCAGACGACGCCGCAGGCGCCGCAGTTGCCCACGTCGGTCGCGAGCTCGCGGCACGTCCCCGCGCAGTCGATCTGGCCCGAGGGGCACGACACCGTGCACGAGCCCGCGGTGCAGATCTCGCCCGAGGCGCACGCGCGCCCGCACATGCCGCAGTTGAGCCGGTCGCCGGTGAGGTCGCGGCACACGCCGGTGCAGTTGTTCAGGCCCGCCCCGCACGACACCGTGCACGTCCCGCGCGAGCACACCTGACCCGCGGCGCAGGCGCGCCCGCACATCCCGCAGTGGGCGTTGTCGCCGGCGAGGTCGCGGCAGATGCCGCCGCAGTTGTCGAGGCCCGCGCCGCAGGAGACGGTGCAGGTGCCGCGCGAGCAGACGGTGCCCGAGGGGCAGGCCGTGCCGCACATGCCGCAGTTGTTGTTGTCGGTGGCGAGGTCGCGGCAGGTGCCCGCGCAGTTGGTGGTGCCCGCGCCGCACGACACCGAGCACATGCCGCCGGAGCACACCTGGCCCGAGGGGCACATGCGGCCGCACACGCCGCAGTTGTTGAGGTCGGTCTGGAGGTCGCGGCAGACGCCGGTGCAGTTGTTGAGCCCGGAGCCGCACGAGACCGTGCACATGCCGCGCGAGCAGACCTGACCGGCCGGGCAGGCCGTGCCGCACGCGCCGCAGTGGGCGAGGTCGGTCTCGATGTCGCGGCAGACGCCCATGCAGTCGGTGAGGCCCTCGAGGCACGACACCTGGCAGCGGCCCGCGGTGCACACCGTCCCGGAGGGGCAGACGGTGCCGCAGGCGCCGCAGTTGTTGCGGTCGGTGTCGAGGTCGCGGCACGAGCCCATGCAGTTCTCGGTGCCCATGACGCAGGAGACCTGGCACGCGCCCATCGAGCACACCTGGCCCGAGGGGCAGCGGGTGCCGCAGACGCCGCAGTTGGCGATGTCGGTCTGGAAGTCGCGGCAGGTCCCCGCGCACTCGCTCAGGCCCGCCGCGCAGGTGAGGGTGCACATCCCGCGCGAGCAGAGCTGGCCGGGCGCGCAGCGCATCCCGCACGCCCCGCAGTGGTTCACGTCCGTCTGGGTGTCGCGGCAGACGCCGTCGCAGACGGTGAGCCCCGTCCCGCACGACACGACGCATCGGCCCATGGTGCACACCTCGCCGGATCCGCACTGGTTGCCGCAGGCGCCGCAGGCCTCACGCTCGGAGGTGATGTCGCGGCAGATGCCCATGCACTCGGTGAGGTCGGCGCCGCACATCGTCGCGCACGACCCGCGGACGCAGAACTGCCCGCGCGGGCAGGCGTTGCCGCAGGTGCCGCAGTTGCGGACGTCGTTGGCGGTGTTGGCGCAGACCTCGCCGCCGCCCATCGGGTTGCCCGGCATCGCGGGCGTGGGGCACCGGGTGAGGAGCTCGTCGTCGCAGCGGACGCGGCAGCGCCCGTCCATGCACGAGTAGCCCTCGATGCAAGAGTTGCCGCATGCGCCGCAGTTGGTCCGGTCGGTGGTGAGGTCGGCGCAGTAGCGCCCGACGCCGCCGTCCATCCCGTCGCCGCCGGCGCACTCGGTGGCGCCGCCGGTGCACATGAAGGTGCACATCCCGTTGGAGCACACCTGGTCGCGGCCGCACGCGTTGCCGCAGGCGCCGCAGTGCTCGCGGCTCGTCATGAGCGACGCGCAGCTGAGGCCGCCGGCGCTCGTGCAGAGCATCTCGCCGGCCGTGCAGTCGGGGACGCACGCCCCGTTCTGACAGGTCTCGCTCGCGGCGCATGTGCGGCTACAGGCGCCGCAGTTCTCGCGGTCGCCGCGCGGGTCGATACAGCGGTCGTTGCACGCGAGGAGCGGCGCGGGACAGCTCACCGCGTCGGGCGCGTCGCCCGCGGCGTCGAAGCCCATGGCGGCGTCGCCTCCGGGGGGCGGCCCTCCGACGACAGGCAATCCTGTACACCCCAAGGCGAAGAGGGCGGCCGTCGCGGTCGCCAGAGAGAAGTTGCGGAGCCGGTACATGCTGGATGTTCCTTTCCAACAACCAAGCTAACGCTATAGCGTAGAAGTCGTACAGAGACATTTTCTCCCAATTTCAGCGCGCAGCGACGATGGCCCCCCCGGCCAGAAG
>Ga0073899_10004395_pt1 | contig 12359 bp, 13 predicted proteins | sample KloWWTmetaKNB5Ph_FD_88975 | JGI IMG/M metagenome (GOLD analysis project Ga0073899, IMG submission 88975) | Active sludge microbial communities from Klosterneuburg, Austria, studying microevolution and ecology of nitrifiers - Klosterneuburg... | ecosystem: Engineered > WWTP > Aerobic digester >... | reverse complement strand
CAACGCCGCATCCCTTGCTGGAATTGAAGGAGAGTCTGCTGGGCAGCGGATCCGGCGCGGGTTCAGCGCTGGCTGGCGGCCCGGCCGCCGAAGGCCGCGTCGACCGGCAAGCGGCCACGCCGTCCGCCCTGTCGCCTGCAGGCCCGGGAACCCGCATGGCGCCTGCCGAGAGCCGTTCGAGCCTGCTGTCGCACCCGGTGATCCGGTTCATTCGCGAGAACCGGGGCCTGACCATCGCGGCCAGCCTGGGTGTTCTGGTCGCGGTCTGGCTGGGGGCCAATTTCCGCGGTCGCGCCCATCGGCGCTGAGTCTGCAGCCCTTCAGTTCGCTTCGATGCCGTCGTCGGCATCGGGCTCCGACATCTCGTGACCCGCCGGCTGGCCCAGCGACTGCTGCCGATCCAGCGGTCGGCACAGATGGCGGTTGAGCCGACCCAGCCGTTCCGAGCTCTCGATGGCCGCGAGCACGACCTCGGGCTGCACCATGAGCATGAACGGGTTGCGAACCTGTGACTGCTGAGCCATGTCGTTACTCCTGATGCCAGGATGACCCTGGACAGGTCCGGAATGTAGTGACCTCGCTCCCGCCTTGAACAGTCGGGCGCGGCCCAGAGTCCGTGTCGGATGATTTCCGACACGAAGACGGCGGCCATCCGGCCCCGCGTCAGAAGCCGCCCGACTCCAGGCGCCGCGCCAGCGATTCGCGGCCATCCAGCCGCGCGAAGCCGGCGGCATCGAACTGGCGGTCGTTGCGCAGGCTGCGGTCGGCGCCCTTTTGCAGCAGCAGCGCCACGCTGTCTTCGCTGCCGTAGCGCGCCGCCAGCATCAGCGGCGTGGTGCCGTTCGGCGCCCGCGCGTCGACCATGGCGCCGCGGTCGACCAGCCATTGCACCGCGGCCGCCGACGGCCCGCTGGCCGCATAGTGCAGCGGCGTCCAGCCCGGGCGGTTGACCTGCGCGCCACGTTCGACCAGCGCCTTCATCGCATCGACATGACCGCGCAACGCGGCCATCATCAGCGGCGTCTCGCCGGCGGCGCTGGCGGACTCGACCTTGGAGTCGGGATGCTGCAGAAGGACGCCAAAGACCTTCATCGACCCGCCGCGCAGCGCCAGGAACAAGCCGTGCAGCCCTTTCGGGTCCAGCGTATTCGGATCCATGCCTCGCGCCAGCAGCTGGCGCAGACCGCTGTCGTTGTCGACTTCGATGGCGTGGAAGAAGTCCTCGTAGGCGCCGGCGCGCACCCGCAGCGGCAGCGCGAGCGACAGCGCGCCCAGCGTCAGCCGGCCCAGGGTGTCGGCAACTTGTCGGCGCTTCATGCCGCGCCCTCCAGCCCAAGCACGCGGGCAAACAGACGGTCGAAATTGGCGCTGGTCTGCTCGGCCACGGCGGCGAGCGAGACACCTTTCAGTGTCGCCAGTTGCTGCGCCACGTGCGGCACCCACGCCGGGGTGTTGGTCTTGCCGCGGTGCGGGGCCGGCGCCAGGTAGGGTGCATCGGTCTCGATCAGGCAGCGCTCCAGCGGCACCATCCTGGCGACTTCACGCAGTTCCTCGGCATTGCGAAAGGTCAGGATGCCCGAGAACGAGATCAGGAAGCCCAGGTCCAGCGCGGCGCGGGCCACGGCGCGCGTCTCGGTAAAACAATGGAAGACGCCGGTCACGCTGCCCTGCCCTTCGTCGCGCAGCACCGCCAGCGTGTCTTCGGACGCGCTGCGCGTGTGCACCACCAGTGGCAGGCCGGTGCGCTGCGCGGCGCGGATGTGGATGCGGAAGCGCTCGCGCTGCCAGGCCATGTCGGCCACGCTGCGGCCGTTCAGGCGGTAGTAGTCGAGTCCGGTCTCGCCGATGCCCACCACCCGCGGCAAGGCGGCGCGCTGCAGCAGGTCGGCCAGCGCCGGTTCGGCCACGCCTTCTGAATCGGGGTGCACGCCGACCGTGCACCAGAGGTTGTCGTGCGCCAGCGCCAGGCCATGCACGGTGTCGAACTCCTCCAGCGTGGTGCAGATGCACAGTGCGCGGTCGACCCGTGCAGCCGCCATGTCACGGCGGATGTCGTCGATGCGCGAGCGCAGTTCGGGAAAGCTCAGGTGGCAGTGCGAATCGACGAACATGGACGCGGTGCGGCCCGAACGGGCGGCTTCAGATCGTTTGTGTGGGCTTGGCCGACGAAATCACCGTACCCAGGATCTCTTCGATGCGCAGCTTGAGCGCACGTGTCTTCTCGTCGGCCGGGAAGCGCACGCCGACGCCCTGCGTTCGGCCACCCGAGGCATTGGCCGGCGTGATCCAGGCCACCTTGCCGGCCACCGGATAACGCTGCGGGTCATCGGGCAGCGACAGCAGCAGGTAGATGTCCTCGCCGAGCTTGTAGTCGCGCGTGGTCGGCACGAACAGGCCCCCGTCGCTGAGCACCGGCATGTAGGCGGCATAGAGCGCGCCCTTCTCGCGAAAGACGAGTTGCATCACGCTCGGGCGCGCGCCCGCAGCGGCCGCCGGCGCACCCGCCGACACCACGCCGACAGGCGTGGGTGCAGATCGCGAGACAGGCTTGTCGCTCATCGTTCGAGTGTATCGGAGCCCTCTGGCCCAAGCGCCCGGTCAGCCGCGCGGCCAGCCCAGGCCGCCGACGCCTGCGCCAGCAGGGCGTCGATCAGCAGGCCCTCGTTCCAGGGGTGGTCGGCATGGCGGGCCTGCCGGGCCAGATCGCGGCTCCACGCCGCCAGCGCCGCTGCCGTGGCCGGCCTCGGCAGCGCCGGCGACGGAAAGAAGCGCGGTGCAGCGCCGGCGACCAGGGCCATGCCGTCGTGGCAGAGCTTGTGCAGCGCATCGATCACGCGCGGCACGGCCCAGCCGGAAAAAGCCGCCGGCTGGCGGCCGAGCACCGCCGCCGGCAGCGCCGCCCAGCGCGCTGCGTCGATGCCGGCAGCGGCCATCGCCAGCGCATCCAGCGGCCGCTGCGAACAAGCCGCCAGCAGCACGTCGGGCTGCGCCAGCCCCTGGTCCTGCAGCCAGCGCCGGGCCACCTCCGCGGCCGGCGGCACCAGCCGCACCACCTGGCAACGGCTGCGCACGGTGGGCAGCAACTGCGCCGGCTCGGCAGCGGTCAGCAGCAGCCGCGCGCCGCGCGGCGGCTCTTCCAGCGTCTTCAGCAGTGCGCTGGCCGACTGCAGGTTCATCGCCTCGGCCGGGTGCACGAGCACGACCTTGGCGCGCCCGCGCGACGACGTCGTCGCCACCCAGTCGATGGCGGCGCGCACCTCGTCGATGCGGATCTGCCGGCTGGGCTTGCGCTTGCCCTTGCCGCCGCCCTCGCCGTCGGTGCCCTCGCCGGCATCGGCTGTCTGCACGCCGAGTTGCAGCCGCAGGTCCTCGGGCAGCAGGCGGTGCAGGTCGGGGTGCATGCCGCCGGCGAGCAGCCGGCAGGCGCCGCACTGGCCACAGGGCCGCGCCAGGCCGGCGTCGGCCTCGCACAGCCAGGCATGCGTGATCGCCTGTGCGCATTCATACAGGCCGTCGCCTGCGGCGCCATGCAGCAGCAGCGCATGGGCATGGGGCATCGCCAGCGCGCGGTCGATGGCCGGCGCCAGCCAGGGCAGGTCCATGCGCGGTGCCTCGGCCATCAGCGCGTCACCACCAGCCCGTGGCCGCCAGTGCCGCCTCGACCCGGCCCCACACCTGCTCACGGCTGCCGCGCGCGTCCAGGCGCGCAAAGCGCGCCGGCGCGGCGTCGCAGCGGCGTCCGTAGCCAGCGCGAACGCGTTCGAAGAAGGCCAGGTCCTGGCTTTCGAAGCGGTCGGGCGCGCGCACGGCCGCGCGGCGCTCGGCGGCCAGCGCCGCCGGCAGGTCGAACCACAAGGTCAGGTCGGGCTGCCGGCCCTGCTGCACCCAGGCTTCGAGCTGCGCCAGCACCGCTGCGTCGAAGCCGCGGCCGCCACCCTGGTAGGCAAAGGAGGCGTCGGTGAAGCGGTCGCAGACCACCGTCAGGCCGGCGGCCAGCGCCGGCTCGATCTGCTGCACGAGGTGGTCGCGTCGGGCGGCAAAGACGAGCAAGGCCTCGGTCAGCGCATCCATGGTCGTGTGCAGCACCAGGTCGCGCAGGCGCTCGGCCAGTTCGGTGCCGCCGGGCTCGCGCGTCTGCACCACGCCGTGGCCACGCGCCTGCAGCCAGGCCACGGTCTGCTCGAGCTGCGAGCTCTTGCCCGCGCCGTCGATGCCTTCGAAGGTGACGAAGCGGCCCCGGGTCATGGCTGGCCGCGCTGGTAGCGGTTGACGGCGCGGTTGTGTTCGACCAGCGTCTCGCTGAAGACGCTGCTGCCGTCACCGCGGGCGACAAAATAGAGCGCCCGGGTCCGCTCGGGCCTGACGGCGGCGCGCAGCGAGGCCAGCCCCGGCAGCGCGATCGGCGTCGGCGGCAGTCCGCCGCGGGTATAGGTATTGAAGGGCGTATCGGTCAGCAGGTCGCGCTTGCGCAGGTTGCCGTCGAACGCCTCGCCCAGGCCATAGATGACGGTGGGGTCGGTCTGCAGCGGCATGCCGATGCGCAGGCGGTTGACGAAGACGCCGGCCACCAGCGGCCGGTCGGCGGCGGTGCCGGTCTCCTTCTCGACGATCGAGGCCAGGATCAAGGCCTCGTCGGGCGACTTCAAGGGCGTGTCCTCGGCGCGTGCGGCCCAGACCTCGGCGAGCTTGTGCTGCATCGTGCGGTGCGCCCGGCGCAGCACCGTCAGGTCGCTGACGCCGCGCGCATAGGCATAGGTATCGGGGAAGAAGCGCCCCTCGGCCGGCATGCCGGGCGAGCCCAGCTCCTGCATCAGCCGCGCGTCGTCCCAGCCCGCGGTGACGGGCTTGAGGTGTGGCGCGGCGGCCAGCGCCTGGCGCGCCTGGCGCAGCGTCCAGCCTTCGAGCAGGCGCACGGTCTGCAGCGCCTCGCGGCCCTGCACCAGCGCCTCGAGCAGCGTCCGCGGCGTGGTGCCGGTGTGGATCTCGTAGCTGCCGGCACGGATGCGCCGCGCCTGGCCGGAAAAACGGAACCAGGCATAGAGCCAGGCCGGCTCGGTCTGCACGCCGGCATCGACCCAGGCCTGGGCAATCTCGCGCGGCGTGGCGCCGGCTTCGATCGACAGTTCGATGCTGGACCGCGCCAGCGGCAGCGGCTGCATCAGCCACCACCAGACGGCCGCGCCCATGCCGGCCGCGGCCATCACCAGCAGGGCCGCCAGCCCTGCCAGCAACCGAAATCCCTTGGCCCCCTGCCGCATGGGCGCTGATGATAATGGCGGCATGAATGCATCACCTGCCACGACTGCCCTGCCCGACGGGGCGCTGCGCCTCGCCGACTGGGGCCTGATCCGCGCCACCGGCGCCGACGCCCGCAACTTCCTGCATGGCCAGCTGACACAGGACGTGTTGCACCTGCCCGACGGCCAGGCACGGCTGGCCGGCTACTGCTCGGCCAAGGGGCGGCTGATGGCCAGCTTCGTCGTCTGGCCGACCGCGGCCGACGAACTGCTGCTGGCCTGCAGCGCCGACCTGCTGCCGGCCACGCTCAAGCGGCTGTCGATGTTCGTGCTGCGCGCCAAGTGCAAGCTCGGCGACGCCAGCGGCGAGCTGGCCTTGTGGGGCGCGGCCGGGCCCAGCGCGGCGGCGCTGACCGGCGGCATGACGCCCTGGCAGCAGCGTGCCGATGGTGCACGCCAGCTGATCCGCCTGCCCGACGCCCGACTCGACGGCCACAACGTGGCGCGCGCGCTGCTCGTCGCGCCGCTGGCCGAGCCGGCGCCCGCGCTGCCGGCGCTCGATGCCGGAGTCTGGGCCGCGCTCGAGGTGCGCAGTGGCGTCGCCCGTGTCGTCGCCGCCACGGCCGAGCAGTTCGTGCCGCAGATGGTCAACCTGGAACTGGTGGGTGGCGTCAACTTCCAGAAGGGCTGCTACCCGGGCCAGGAGGTGGTGGCGCGCAGCCAGTACCGCGGCACGCTCAAGCGCCGGGCCTACCTGCTGACGGGCGCGACGCCGATGACGCCGGGGCAGGAGATCTTCCACAGTGCCGACGCCGGGCAGCCGGCCGGCATGGTGGCGCTGGCGGGCACCCTGGGCGACGGCCGCCACGATGCACTGGCCGAGCTGAAGATCGCGGCCGCCACCGAAGGCTCGCTGCACCTGGGCGGCGCCGAGGGTCCGCGGCTGTCGCTGGGCACCCTGCCCTACGCGGTGCCGCTGGAAACGGCCTGAAGCCCGCCGGCCACCAGCCGGCCCGCCTCGATGCGCAGCGGCCGGTCGCAGCGCGCCGCGATCTCGCGGTCGTGCGTCACCAGCACCAGCGTGGTGCCGGCCTCGCGGTTCATCGCGAACATCAGCTCCATCACCTTCTCGCCGGTGGCGAAGTCCAGGCTGCCGGTGGGCTCGTCGGCCAGCAGCACGGCCGGCTTGACGACGAAGGCGCGCGCCAGCGCCACGCGCTGCTGCTCGCCGCCCGACAGCACGCGCGGATAATGGCCCAGGCGCTCGCCCAGGCCCACGCGCTGCAGCATCTCGGTGGCGGCCTGGCGGGCGTCATGGCGGCCCATCAGTTCCAGCGGCAGCATCACGTTCTCGAGCGCGGTCAGGTGCGACAGCAGCTGGAAGCTCTGGAAGACGAAGCCCATCTGCCGCGCGCGCAGCGCAGCGCGTGCGTCCTCGTCGAGCGAGAACAGCTCGGTGCCGGCCACGGTGACGGTGCCCGAGCTCGGCACGTCCAGCCCGGCCAGGATGGACAGCAGCGTGCTCTTGCCCGAACCCGAGGCACCGACGATGGCCACCGATTCCCTTTCGGCGAGATCGAAGCTGATGTCATGGAGAATCGTCAGCACTCCGGTGGCATCGGCCACCTGCTTGTTGAGGTGTTGGACCGAGATGATGGGAGAAGGCATTCGAGGGCGCGGCAGGCGGCAGTGGCTGCGGGACTGTAGCCTGCTCCTGGCGGCCTTCGGTGCGGCGGGGCCGTTGCGTGCCGCGCCGCCGCGCACGCTGCTGGTGGTGGGCGACAGCCTGTCGGCCGAATATGGCCTGCCCCGCGGCACGGGCTGGGTGGCACTGCTGGAGCGTCGCGTCGCGCAGGAGCGGCTGCCCTGGCGCGTGGTCAATGCCAGTGTCAGCGGCGACACCACCTCGGGCGGTCGCGCACGGCTGCCGGCGCTGCTGAAGGCGCACCGCCCCGCGGTGGTGGTGATCGAGCTCGGCGGCAACGACGCCCTTCGCGGGCTGCCGCTGGCCAGCACGGAAGACAACCTGTTGACGATGACCCGTGCCGCCAAGGCCGCCGGCGCGCGCGTGCTGCTGGTGGGCATGCAGGTGCCGCCGAACTACGGCCGCCAATATACCGAGGACTTCGAGGCGCTCTTCACCCGCGCCGCCAAGGCGGAGAAGGTGTCGCTCGTGCCCTTCTTCCTGGCCGGTGTGGCCGACGGGCCCGACCCGGTGGCCTTGTTCCAGCCCGACCGCATCCACCCCAGGGCCGAGGCACACCCGCGCCTGCTGGACAACGTCTGGCCGGCGCTGCGCCCGCTGCTGCGCTGAAACGGGGCTGGCCGCGGGTCAGCGCACCGAGCCGCGCCCCTCGGGCCGACCGCGGCCTTCGTCGCGTGGGCCACGGTCGGGCGGCGGGTCCGCCCGCTCGGGCTTGTCAGCGGGTTCGGGGCGCGGCGCGGCCGGTGGCGGCGACACCGGTGCCGGCGCGCCGGCGCGGCCCTCCGGCTGGGGCACGGGCCGCACCGGCTGCGGCCGCATCACCGGCCGCGGGGGCTCCGCCGGCGCCGCGGCAGGCGGCCGCGCTTGAGGCGGCCGGGGCTCCGCCGGCGCGGTCACCGGAGGCCTCGGGGCCGTGGGCGAGGTCACCGGCGCACGGCGCTCCGGCGCGCTCATCACCGGCGGATGAACCACCGCCGGCGGCTGCAGCGCAGGCCCGATCGGGCGGGTCTCGCGATCCCGACCCGGCGCCCGGTCACGGTCGGGATCCCGCTCACGATCGCGCGGCACGCGCGGCGGGGGTGGCAGGTCTCGCGGGGGCTGCACCGCGGGCGGCCGGCGCAGCACATCCGAAGGCACTACGGTGACGCCGCGCGGCACGCCGCTGCGGCCGTAGTCGGGCAGCGGCTTCCAGTCGGGCGGCGGCCGCCGGCGGCGCAGATCGGGCGGATCGATGCGCTCGTGGTAGCGCGGACTGGCGCGGTAATGGGGCCGGAACGGCTCCCAGGGCGCCAGCGGCATCCAGCTGAAGGTCGGCCCGCCGATGCGCAGCCCGATGCCGACCGCGGGCCCGTCGATCCAGGCCACCAGGGCCGGCGCAAACACCGGCCGCGGCACATAGGCGCCCGGCACCCAGACCCAGCGCGCACGCCACTCCACCCAGCGGCCGTAGTGGAACGGGGCAAAACCCCAGGGCGCGTTGTCGATCCAGGTCCAGCCCCAGGGCCGCACCCAGGCCCAGCGCCCGTCGCGATAAGGCACCCAGTCGGTGCCCACGCCGAAGGGGATCCAGATCGCGCCGTAGTCGGGGTGCTGGTCCCAGCGGCCATGGCGGTCGAGATCCTCCCAGCCCGTCATCTCCGGCGACACATGGGCCGCCGAGGCCGAGCGTGTCTCGTCGCGGTCGGCCTGCAGCACCTGCTGCGCGAAGGCATCGTCGAGCGGCTCGCGCCAGCGGTGGCGCAACTCGCGCGAGCGTGCGTCGCGCCACAGCTGCAGGCGGCGGCCGTTGTCGACGGTCAGCGTGGGGTCGTCCTCGACCTGCAGCTCGCCGCGCCAGCTGCCGACCTGCGTGGTGTCATCGTCACGGTCCAGCCGGTACAGGCCGCCGCGCAGCGGGCGCAGCCAGGCTTCGTCGGTGCCGAACAGCGTCTCGGCGGCCACTTCGCGCGAGCGCAGGCGCAGCGCCAGGCTGCCGCGGTGCAGCTGGATGCGCAGCTGTTCATCGTCCAGGCGCAGGAATTCGACCTCGGTCGCCTCCGCCAGCGTGAGCGTGGTCGAACCGATGCGCACCTCGGCGCGCGCGTCGCGGCCGGTCGACACGCGGTCGCCGGTGGTCAGCGGCCGGTTGCGCTCGGCCGCATCCCAGCGGCCCTGTTCGAGGTCGAACCACCACACCGGACCGGCCCGTTCGGCCAGCCGGCCGACGCGGCCCGGCGGGTCGATGTCGCCCTGTGCGTGCGCAGACTGCCAGGCCACCAGCGCCAGCAGGAGCCCGAGCAGGCGAACCATCAACGAGCTTCGATCAACCATGGGTGCACCCTTCACGACCGGCGATGCCTGTGCAACGCGCCAGCCATCATCGGCGCAGACCGCCGCCCGTGTAAACGGGCGTGAAGTTCAGTCGTCGGCGGCCGGGTCGAGCTGCGGAAACAGCACGCTGGTGAAGCCGAAGCGGGTGAAGTCGCGCATGCGCGTCGGATAGAGGCGCCCGATCAGGTGGTCGCACTCATGCTGCACGACGCGGGCGTGGAAGCCCTCGGCCTCCCGCTCGACCGGCCGGCCATGGGCGTCGAAGCCGCGGTAGCGGATGCGCGACCAGCGCGGCACCACGCCACGCAGCCCCGGCACGGACAGGCACCCTTCCCAGCCCTCCTCCTCGGCATCGGACAGCGGCGTGATCACCGGGTTGACCAGCACCGTCATCGGCACCGGTGGCGCCTCGGGGTAGCGTTCGTTGCGCTGGAAGCCGAACAGCACCACCTGCAGGTCGACGCCGATCTGCGGCGCCGCCAGCCCGGCGCCGTTGGCAGCGACCATGGTCTCGTGCAGGTCGTCCACCAGCGCCAGCAGTTCGGGCGTGCCGAGGGCCTGCACCGGCTGCGCCACGCGCAGCAGGCGCGGATCGCCCATCTTCAGGATCTCTCTCACGGCCATGATCGGTTCACTCGGCTCGTTCGGTTGCGGGGTGGGACGACAGCAGCGCATGCAGGCCGTCCTCGTCGAGCACGGTGACGCCCAGTTCGCGCGCCTTGTCGAGCTTGCTGCCGGCTTCCTCGCCGGCGATGACGGCATGGGTCTTCTTCGACACCGAGCCCGCCACCTTGCCGCCGGCGGCCTCGATCAGCGCCTTGGCCTCGTCGCGCGTCAGCGTCGGCAGCGTGCCGGTCAGCACCAGCGTCTTGCCGGCCAGGGGCTGCGGCGTATTGGCAGCGGTGCTGCCCTCGTGCTCGTCCCAGTGCACGCCGGCCGCGCGCAGCTGTTCGACCACCTCGCGGTGGTGCGGCTGCTCGAAGAAGGTGCGGATGCTCTGCGCCACCACCGGGCCGACATCGTCGACCTGCAGCAGCTGTTCCACGCTGGCGTCCATCACGCGATCGATGGCGCCGAAATGCTTCGCCAGGTCCTTGGCCGTGGCCTCGCCGACATGGCGGATGCCCAGGGCGTAGAGAAAGCGCGCCAGCGTCGTGCGCTTGCTCTTCTCGAGCGCCGCCACCAGATTGGCGGCGCTCTTCCCGGCCATGCGGTCGAGCGCTGCCAGCTTGGCCAGGCCCAGCGCATAGAGCTCGGGCAGCGTGCGGATGAGGCCTCCGTCCACCAGCTGGTCGACCAGCTTGTCGCCCAGGCCCTCGATGTCCATCGCGCGGCGGCCGGCAAAGTGCAGCAGCGCCTGCTTGCGCTGCGCGGCGCAGAACAGGCCGCCGCTGCAGCGGTGGTCGATGCCGCCCTGCTCGCGCACGACGCGGCTGCCGCACACCGGGCACTCGCGCGGCATGCGGAAATTGGGCACATAGGCCGCGCGTGGCCCGGGCACGCGGCCCACCACCTCGGGGATCACGTCACCGGCGCGGCGCACGATCACCGGGTCGCCGATGCGCACGCCCTTGCGGCGCAGCTCGAACAGGTTGTGCAGCGTGGCATTGCTGACGGTGGTGCCGCCCACGAACACCGGCTCCAGCTTGGCCACCGGCGTCAGCTTGCCGGTGCGGCCGACCTGCACCTCGATGTCGCGCAGCAGCGTCATCTGCTCCTGCGCCGGATATTTGTGCGCCACCGCCCAGCGCGGCTCGCGTGTGACGAAACCCAGGCGCTGCTGCAGCGCCAGGTCGTCGACCTTGTAGACGACGCCGTCGATGTCGAAAGGCAGCGCGTCGCGCTTGTCGCCCATGCGGCGGTGAAACTCGACCAGTCCGGTGGCGCCCTGCACCACCGCACGGTCGGCGCATACCGGCACCCCGAAGGCGGCGATGGCGTCCAGCGTGGCGCTGTGCGTCGACGGCTGCGCCGCCCAGCCGCGCACCTCGCCCAGGCCGTAGGCGAAGAAGCTCAGCTTCTTGTCGGCCATGCCGCGGCTGTCGAGCTGGCGGATGGCGCCGGCCGCGGTGTTGCGCGGGTTGACGAAGGTCCTGGCACCCTGGTCGCGCTGGCGCGCATTCAGGCGCTCGAAGTCGTCGCGGCGCATATAGATCTCGCCGCGCACCTCGAGCACCGGCGGCGCATCGCCGAACAGCCGCAGCGGCACCTGGCCAATGCCGCGCACGTTGTGCGTCACGTCCTCGCCGGTCTCGCCGTCGCCGCGCGTGGCGGCCTGCACCAGCACGCCGCCTTCGTAGCGCAGGTTGATCGCCAGGCCGTCGAACTTGAGCTCGGCGTTGTAGGCCACCGGCGGCGCGTCATCGGCCAGGCCGAGTTCGCGCCGCACGCGGGCATCGAAGGCCTCGGCGCCGGCGGCCGTGGTGTCGGTCTCGGTGCGGATCGACAGCATGGGCACGGCATGCCCCACCGGCGCCAGGCCGTCCAGCACGCGGCCCAGCACGCGCTGCGTCGGGCTGTCGGGCGTGCGCAGCGAGGGGTGGGCTTCCTCCAGCGCCTGCAGCTCGGCAAACAGGCGGTCGTATTCGGCGTCCGGGATCTCCGGATCGTCGAGCACGTAGTAGCGGTGCGCGTGGTGGTGCAGCAGCGTGCGCAACTCGGCGGCGCGCGCAGCGGGGTCGGTGGCGCTCATGCCGCGGATTGTGGATCGGCGCGCGCATCGACCCGGGTGATCATCACCTGGTCGACGCGGTGGCTGTCGACGTCCATCACCTCGAAGCGCCAGCCCTCCCATTCGGTGCCGTCGGTGCGGCGCGGGATGCGGCGCAGCATCACCATCAGAAAGCCCGCCAGCGTGTCGTACTGGCCGGCCTGCGGCCAGGTCTCGATGCCGAGCGCGCGCTGCAGGTCGGGGATCGGCGTCACGCCATCGGCGAGGTAGGAGCCGTCGTCGCGGCGCACGATGAGTTCCTCGTCCTCGGGCACCACCATGCTGGCCATCACCGTGCTCATCACGTCGTTGAGCGTGATGACGCCGACCACCAGGCTGTATTCGTTGACGATGACGGCGAAGTCCTCGTGCACCTGGCGGAAATGTGCCAGCACCT
>Ga0073899_10004390_pt1 | contig 12367 bp, 10 predicted proteins | sample KloWWTmetaKNB5Ph_FD_88975 | JGI IMG/M metagenome (GOLD analysis project Ga0073899, IMG submission 88975) | Active sludge microbial communities from Klosterneuburg, Austria, studying microevolution and ecology of nitrifiers - Klosterneuburg... | ecosystem: Engineered > WWTP > Aerobic digester >... | reverse complement strand
CGTGGTGAAGGCTGGATCGAGTGGGGCGGTTGTGGCGTAGTGAACCCACGCGTGCTGACCGCCTGCGGAGTCGATGCCTCGACCTACACCGGATTTGCCTTCGGGATGGGCATCGACCGCACGTTGATGTTTCGCCATGGAGTTGAAGATTTGCGCGACCTCTTTGAGGGCGATGTTCGTTTCACCACTGCGTTCGGAGTTGAACTGTGAAGGCCCCCGCGAGCTGGATCAGGTCCCTTGTCGACCTGCCAGCAGATCTGAGCACCCACGACCTCACCCATCGGTTGACTTTGCTTGGCCTCAAGCTCGAGGGCATCGAAGGGTCCGGCATCACCGGACCGCTGGTGGTCGGGCGTGTGTTGACGATGAACCCCGAGCCGCAAAAGAACGGAAAGACCATCAACTGGTGCACCGTCGATGTGGGCGCTGCCAACGGCAGCGGGGAACCGCAAGGCATCGTGTGCGGAGCTCACAACTTCAAGCCAGGCGATCTGGTCGTGGTGATCCTCCCCGGTGGCGTTTTGCCGGGCAACTTTGCGATTTCGGCTCGCAAGACCTACGGCCATGTCTCGTCCGGAATGATCTGCTCAGCACGTGAGCTTGGCCTCGGCGATGACCATGACGGCATCATCGTCTTGCCTGCTGACGCGGGCGAGCCAGGTCAGGACGCCTTGGAGTTGCTTGGCCTCAACGACGAGGTCATCGAGTTCGAGATCAACCCAGATCGGGCCTATGCGCTGTCGCTGCGTGGCATTGCCCGCGACGCCGCGTTGGGCTTTGGGGTTCCGTTCGTCGACCCCACTGAGCGCGAGGTGCCAGCCCCAGATGACCAGGGCTACCCGATTGTGGTGGAAGACCAGGTGGGCTGCCCGGTCTTTGCCGCTCGCACCGTCTCAGGGTTCAATCCGGCCGCGCCGACGCCGCAATGGATGAAGCGTCGTCTCGAACAGTGCGGCATGCGGTCTCTTGGGCTAGCCATCGATGTCACCAACTACGTGATGTTGGAGTTTGGCCAGCCGATTCACGGATTCGACCGCGACAAGTTGGCGGGGCCAATCGTCGTACGTCGCGCCAAGGCAGGCGAGCACCTGACCACCCTCGATGGAGTACGTCGAACGCTGCACCCAGAAGATCTGCTGATCACCGATGACACTGGGCCGATCGGTCTGGCTGCGGTGATGGGTGGTGAGACGACCGAACTCGGTCCCACGACCACCAACATCGTCATTGAGGCGGCGCACTGGGAACCGGTGTCGATCTTCCGCACCTCACGACGCCACAAGTTGCCTTCAGAGGCTGCCAAGCGCTTTGAGCGCGGCGTTGACCCAACCTTGCCGCCGCGGGCCGCCGATCGCGTGGCTGAACTCCTGGTGGCACACGGAGGGGGCACCATCGACCCGGGGTGCACGCTGGTCGGGCAGCTTCCTGCGCCCGCCACCATCGACTTTGACACCACGTTGCCCGCACGGGTCAGCGGCATGCCGATCTCGTCTGAACTCGCGGTGGCTCACCTCGAAGCAGTCGGATGCACAGTCAGCGTTCAGGGCACGTCGGCTACCGCCACGGTGCCGCCGTGGCGACCTGACATGCGTGACCCATTCGACTTGGTTGAAGAAGTCGCTCGCGTCGTGGGCTATGACAACGTGCCCAGCGTGTTGCCGGTGGCGCCTCCAGGTGCCGGTCTGACCGCTTCCCAGTCGCTGCGGCGCAGGATTGGGCGTTCGATGGCTGGTTGGGGCTACACCGAGGTCCTCACGTTCCCATGGGTGGGCGTCGCAGACTTCGAAGCACTCGGGTTGGATGAGCAAGATCGACGTCGTGACGTGGTCGCGTTGGCCAACCCACTCTCGACGGAGCAGCCCAACTTCACCTCGACACTGCTGCCAGGGATGCTGAACGCGGTTGCCCGCAATCTTGGTCGCGGACAAGACACCGTGGCCTTGTTTGAGATGGCTTCCATCGCGCGGCCTCGCGGTCAGGCGGCGCCTATCTACGGCGTTGAGGCTCGTCCTACTGCCGAGGAGTTCGCGAAACTGCTCGAGGCGTTGCCCGAGCAGCCCTTGCACTTGTGTTTCGCCGTGACCGGTCAGGTGTCTGGTTCGGGCTGGTGGGGGCAAGGTCGCGATGCTTCCTGGGGTGACGCGGCGCAGGCGGTTCGTGATCTAGCCGATTTGCTCGGCGTGCACGTCGAGGTCGAAGCGGCCTCGACTGCGCCCTGGCACCCGGGTCGTTGCGCTCAGTTCAAGGTGGGAGACCAGATCATCGGACACGCCGGGGAACTGCACCCCAAGGTCGCCAAGGGCTTTGGCATCTCGGGGCGAACCGCGATTGCTGAGATCGATCTCGACGTACTCATGACGCAGTCGCAGCGGGTGCGGGCTCCGCACTTCTCCAACTTCCCGCTGGCCAAGGAAGACGATGCCCTGATCGTCGACAGCGAGGTGACCTCACAAGCCGTCGAGTCAGCTCTTCGCGCCGGCGCTGGAGACCTCTTGGAGTCGGTGAGACTTTTTGATGTCTACACCGGCGCCCAGGTGGGCGAGGGCAAGAAGTCGTTGGCGTTCGCGCTGCGATTTAGGGCTGCCGACCGCACGCTGACTGACGCTGAGACTGCTGCGGCTCGCGAGGCCGCAGTAGCCGCAGCAGTCGCCCAATGTGGAGCAGCGCAGCGCTAGTCCAGCGGTGCGTGAATCAACTGCCGGAAGTGATCGATGATCGCGTGATCACCGGTGAGGTGGGTGTTGGCGCCGTCGGCGCGTCGCCACACCCGCAGACATAAGTCGGCTGCGGTGCCGTTGATGACGGCATCGGGCTCGACGCCCGGGTCGCTCACCACGGCGAAGTCTTCGACGTCGACATGCTCGCCGTCTTTGTCGCCAGCCAGCCGTCCGAGTTGGATCCAGATGGAGTGATCGGTGTCGAGGGTGTCGACTCGCAGGTAGTGGGGGAGCCCACTGAAGGTGCCCCACGCGGGCTTGCCTCCATAGAAGATGTCGAGCACCTCATCGAGTCCATCGGCTGCAAGCAGGGCGTCGACGCAGCTAGGCAGGCCCGCCGCGAGTTCGGCATCAACGCGATGGATGAGTGCCTCGTGAGCCTGACGCCGGTAGCTGAACCCGACCGTCTGTTCCACCGACCATCCCCAAGCGGGTTCGCTGGGGTCAGCCGCCGCCAAGACGTCGGTGAACTCTGCGGTCTGGGCTGCAAATCCGGTGAGGAGGTCGGCATAAGTAGCGGGTCTCACTGGCTCGGCATAGTCCTCGGGCGCCGAAGGACGAGTACGGATCACGTGGGTCCAAAAGTGCTGAACCTCAGTGAGATGCCACAGCAAGTCTGACGCGGTCCAGGCCGGGCAACTGGGCACCAAGGCTGTGGGATCGCACTCTCGCAGCACTTCTAGGAAGCGCGCCGACTCGTCGCGGATATGGGCAAGATAGCTCTCGTTACTCAGGCGCGTGGATGACATATACCCAACCTAGGCTTGGCTTCTGACCATTTCTAGTGAACCCACTCTGCGCATAGACTTACAGTGAGTTGTATAGTCATGCAGATGAGTACCAAGATTCGGGTCGCCGTGGCGGGCGCCAGTGGTTATGCCGGAGGCGAGGCCCTTCGGCTGTTGCTGGCACACCCACACGTTAAGATTGGCGCGCTGACGGGCGCGAGCAATGCAGGTCAGAGTCTGGCTTCGTTGCAGCCACACCTCACGACGCTGGCCGACCGCGTGCTTGAACCAACAACTGTCGAGGTGCTCTCGGGCCACGACGCGGTGGTCTTGGCGCTTCCGCACGGTGAGTCGGGCGCGATCGCTTCGGCCTTGCCAGCCTCGGTGGTGGTCATCGACTGCGGTGCGGACTTTCGACTCACAGATTCGACCCAGTGGGAGCAGTTCTACGGCAGTGCTCACGCCGGGTCTTGGCCCTATGGGCTGCCTGAACTTCCAGGTCAACGTGACCGGTTACAAGGGGCGAGTCGGGTGGCAGTCCCGGGGTGCTATCCGACCGTCTCCTCATTAGCGCTCGCACCAGCCGTAGCTGCGGGGCTCATCGACGTCTCAGACATCGTGATTGTGGCTGCCAGCGGCACCTCAGGTGCTGGCAAAGCTGCCAAGACAAACCTCTTGGGTGCTGAGGTGATGGGCAACGTCTCGGCGTACTCCGTGGGCGGTGGTCACCGCCACATCCCCGAGATCACCCAAAACCTCAGCGCTTACACGCGTGAGGACGTCAAAGTCAGTTTCACGCCACTCCTGGTGCCGATGCCGCGAGGCATCCTGGCCACCTGCACGGCGCCCACGAAGGCGACCTACGCCGAGGTGCGCGCCGCCTATGAATCCGCCTATGCAGATGAACCGTTCGTGACCCTGCTGCCACAAGGGCAGTGGCCCCAAACCAAGGCCGTCATGGGCTCCAACTCGGTCCATCTGCAGGTAGCCGTCGATGCCAACGCAGGTCGGCTAGTGGTGATCGGCGCGATCGACAACCTCACCAAGGGCACCGCCGGCGCAGCCGTGCAATGCCTCAACCTCAGCCTCGGTCTCCCTGAGGCCACTGGACTCACCACCATTGGAGTAGCACCGTGAGCGTTACTGACCCCCAAGGCTTCCGTGCAGCAGGCGTCACCGCAGGGCTGAAGAGTTCGGGTGCCCCCGACATGGCCCTCGTGGTCAACGACGGGCCGTCCTTTGCCTCGGCGAGTGTTTTCACCAGCAACCGATGCAAGGCCAATCCGGTCTTGTGGAGTCAAGAAGTTGTCAAAGACGGAGTCGTGCGGGCCGTCGTACTCAACTCTGGCGGAGCCAACTGCTACACCGGCGCTGAAGGGTTTCAGACCACCCACGCCGTGGCAGAGCAAGTCGCCACACACCTTGGCATTGGCGCCATCGACGTCGTGGTGTGTTCGACGGGGATGATCGGGCTTCGCAATGACCGCAACGTGCTGCTCGCCGGAGTGGACGCGTTGGTCCCTGCTCTGAACCCCGAGGCCGGCCTCGATGCGGCTACCGCCATCATGACCACCGACACCGTGCCCAAACAGGTCGTTGTCACCGGCGGGGGCTGGAGCATCGGAGGCATGGCCAAGGGCGCGGGCATGTTGGCCCCGGCTTTAGCCACGATGCTGGTCGTCATCACAACTGATGCTCTCGTTGATGCCAACGTGTTAGACCGCGCATTGCGAACGGCCACCAAGGTCAGCTTCGACCGTCTTGACTCCGACGGATGCATGTCAACCAACGACACAGTGACAGTGATGGCCAGTGGCGCTTCGGGAATTGCGCCGAGCGAGGAGCAATTCACCCAAGCGCTCACCCAGGCCTGCACCAGTTTGGCCATGCAACTGCTGGCCGATGCCGAAGGAGCTGACCACGAGATCGCCATCGAGGTCCTCAACGCAGTCAGTCAAGACGAGGCAGTTGAAGTGGCTCGCAGCGTGGCTCGCAGCAACCTGTTCAAGGCGGCGATCTTTGGCAACGACCCCAACTGGGGGCGCGTGCTGGCCAGCATGGGCACGACCTCTGCCCAGTTCGATCCGGCTGATCTCGACGTCGCCATGAACGGTGTGTGGGTCTGCCGCAACTCCGAGCCAGCCGAAGATCCTGCCGGCATCGACCTCACCCCGCGTCAGGTCAGCGTGCAGATCGACTTGAAGGCGGGGGAACACAGCGCAACCGTCTGGACCAATGACCTCACCCACGCGTACGTGCACGAGAACAGCGCCTACAGCTCATGAACCATCTCTCCGAATCCCGCAAGAAGGCGGCAATTCTGGCCCAGGCCTTGCCCTGGCTGGAGCGCTACCACGGCAAAATCATCGTGATTAAGTACGGCGGCAACGCCATGATCCACGACAACCTGAAGAAGGCTTTTGCCGAGGACATCGTGTTCTTACGGATGGCCGGCTTTAAGCCCGTCGTCGTACACGGCGGAGGGCCACAGATTTCCTCCATGCTCGATCGCCTCGGCATCCGCTCGGAGTTCAAGGGCGGCCTGCGTGTCACCACCGATGAAGCGATGGACGTCGTTCGCATGGTCTTGGTCGGTCAGGTCCAACGCGAACTGGTTGGGCTGATCAACGCTCATGGCCCACTGGCAGTGGGGCTCTCGGGTGAAGACGCCGGGCTGTTCACTGCGCGGCGCACTGGCACCGTGGTCGATGGTGAAGAAGTCGACCTCGGCAACGTGGGTGAGGTGGCAACCGTGCGACCTGAGGCGGTGCTCGACCTGGTTGAGGCTGGCCGGATCCCGGTGATCTCATCGGTGGCGCCCGATCCTGCTGGGGTCATCCACAACGTCAATGCCGACACTGCCGCGGCCGCCTTGGCTGTGGCATTGGGGGCCGAGAAGCTGCTCGTGCTCACAGATGTGGTGGGGCTCTACCGCGACTTTGGCAAGTCCAATGACGTGATTCAGGAGATCAACCCAGAAGACCTCGCAGCGTTGTTGCCGACCCTTGATGCGGGCATGGTGCCCAAGATGACCGCCTGCCACGAGGCGGTCGTTGGGGGAGTGCCGCGCGCGACTGTGGTGGATGGCCGCGACGAGCATGCAGTGCTGCTGGAGATCTTCACCGACGAGGGCGTGGGCACACAGGTGCTGCCAGGGGTCCCGATGAAGGTGCGTAGCCATGAGTGAGATCACCGCTCGTTACCCAGGCGCGATCATGAACACCTTTGGACCGCCCCGTTTGGCACTTGCCAAGGGCGCGGGGTCGATCCTGTGGGATGAGGACGGCAATGAATACCTCGATCTCTTCGCCGGGATCGCCGTCAACGCCCTCGGTCATGCCCATCCGCGTCTGGTCGAGGCGGTCGCTCAGCAGATGGCAACACTGGGCCATGTCTCCAACTTCTTCGCCACCGCACCCCAAGTCGAACTCGCTGAGAAGTTGCTCTCGTTGCTCGGCCGAGATGGCCGTGTGTTCTTCACCAACTCCGGCACCGAAGCCAACGAGGCTGCCTTCAAAGCCACGCGACGCACCGGGCGCACTCGCATCGTCGCCGCCGAGGGATCGTTCCACGGACGCAGCATGGGTGCTCTCGCCTTGACCTCAAAACAGGCTTACCGAGAGCCGTTCGAGCCGCTGCCGGGCGACATCACTTTCGTTCCGTACGGCGACGCCGAAGCCCTCGCCGCTGCGGTTGATGACAGTGTTGCTGCGGTCATCTTGGAGCCGATCCAGGGTGAAGCAGGCGTCGTCGTACCCCCAGATGGATATCTGCGTCGAGCCCGTGAACTCTCCCGTGCGCACGGAGCCTTGTTATGGCTTGATGAGGTGCAAACCGGCATCGGGCGCTGCGGCACCTGGTTTGCGGCCGCTGCCGACCCTGAGATCAGCCCCGACTTAGTCACCCTCGCCAAGGGGTTAGCCGGAGGCATCCCGATCGGGGCGTTTGTGGCTCTTGGAGAAGCGGCATCGCTGCTCGAGCCGGGAAACCATGGGTCCACCTTCGGCGGAAATCCCGTCGCGACCGCGGCCGCGCTGGCAGTGATCGAGACGATTGAGGTGGAGGGCTTGTTGGCCAACGCGCTAGCTCGAGGCGAGCAACTCGTCACGGGCCTCGGCGCACAGGGCCGCGGACTGTTGTTGGGACTCAGTGTCAGTGATGCGCCCAGCATCGTGGCGAGCGCGCAGTGCGCTGGCTACCTGCTCAACAACACCGCCCCTGACCGCCTTCGACTTGCACCGGCGCTGAACATCAGCCAATCCCAAGTGCAGGCGTTGATCGACGCCTGGCCACACATCGTTTCGAAAGCAGGACCCTCATGACCCGGCACTTCCTTCGCGACGATGACCTGAGCCCGCAGGAGCAAGCCGAGGTCTTGGCCATGGCTGCACGCATGAAGCAGGAACCCTTCGGTTTCAAGCCGCTCGATGGGCCGGTCTCGGTCGCGACGATCTACGACAAGCCGACCTTGCGCACCCAGGTGTCGTTCTCGGCGGGCATCGCCGAACTTGGTGGGCATCCGATGATGATCGATGCGGGCTTGGCCGCGGCCGGCAAGCGTGAGTCGATTGCCGATGTCGCACGCGTCTTAGGCCGCCAGGTTGGCGTGCTCGTGTGGCGCACTTATGCCCAGGCCAATCTCGATGAGATGGCTGCCCATGCCGGCATCCCGATCATCAACGCACTGACCGATGAGTTCCACCCGTGCCAATTGTTGGCCGATCTGCTCACCGTGGTCGAAACCAAGGGCAAGACGCAGGGCGTGAGCGCTGCGTTTGTCGGAGACGGTGCGTGCAACCAGGGCAACTCTTGGGTGCTTGCTGGGGCGACGGCTGGAATGCACGTGCGGATTAGTTCCCCCGTTGGGCACTTTCCAGATGCAGAAGTGATCGCCAAGGGCCAACAGATCGCCCAGAACACCGGGGGATCGGTGAAGATCCTCACCGATCCGGTCGAGGCGGTCAGCGGAGCCGACGTGGTCATCACAGACACCTGGATCTCGATGGGCAAGGAAGAGGAGACCGACCGGCGCCTCGCGATTTTCGCTGACTACGCCGTCGACGAAGCCTTGCTGGCTCACGCGGCAGCCGATGCAGTTGTGATGCACTGTTTGCCCGCCTATCGCGGCAAGGAGATCAGCGCAGCGGTGATCGATGGTGCCCAGAGTGTGGTGTGGCAAGAGGCCGAGAACCGCCGCCATGCCCAGAAGGCTGTGATGGCCTGGTTGTGGGAGCGGCGATGAGCGCCACCGAGTTCGGCCACGCATTGATTCCCGGCACCAAGAGTGCCCGTCAGCAGCGACTCCTGGAGTTGATCAACTCGGGCGCAGTTCGTTCCCAAACCGAACTGCTTGAAGGGTTGTTGGCCGAAGGGATCAGCGTCACCCAGGCAACCTTGTCGCGAGACCTCGTGGAGATGCAGGCCGTGAAGGTGCGTACTGCCGATGGACACCTGATCTATGCGCTGCCCGGCGAAGGCGGAGATCGCACGGCCATGGCGGCACCGAATCAGGCTGCTGGAAGCAAACTCGAACGCTTGTTGGGCGAGTTGTTAGTGAGCGCAGATTCCTCGGCAAACCTGGTGGTGTTGCGCACTCCGCCAGGGGCGGCACAGTTCCTGGGGTCGGCCATCGACAAGGCAGATCTTGGTGAAGTGCTTGGCACGATCGCTGGAGATGACACCTTGCTGGTGATCAGTCGCGACCCCGATGGTTCTGGGCTGGCCCGCCGGTTAACCGAACTAGCCAACCATCACCGCTAGTCGGTGTCTTGATCGACCCAATCCAGGGTCTTCGTCACGGCCTTCTTCCAATTGCGGAACAACCGCTCTCGTTGCTCATCGGCCATGGAGGGAGTCCATCGAGCCCCTTCACCCCAGTTGGACGTGATCGCTTCGGTGGAGTCCCAGTAACCAACGGCTAGGCCCGCTGCGTAGGCGGCTCCCAGAGCAGTGGTCTCGTTTACTTGGGGACGTACGACGTCGACGCCGAGGATGTCGGCTTGGAACTGCATCAGAGTGGCGTTCAGCGTCATGCCGCCATCGACCTTGAGTGCACTCAATGCCACTCCTGAGTCGGCCTCCATCGCCTCCAGCACCTCGCGGGTTTGATAGGCCGTCGACTCCAGGACTGCTCGGGCGATATGGCGCTTGTCGACGAATCTGGTGAGCCCGACCAGTGCCCCGCGGGCATCGGGTCGCCAGTGCGGAGCAAAGAGACCCGAGAAGGCCGGGACGAAGTACGCCCCTCCGTTGTCTGGCACCGAGATCGCTAGCTCTTCGATCTCAGCGGCCGAACTGATCAAGCCCAGGTTGTCTCTGACCCACTGCACCAAGGAGCCAGCAACCGCGATCGACCCCTCTAGCGCGTAGACCGCTGGTTGATCCCCGATTTGGTAGCACACAGTGGTGAGCAAACCGTTGTTTGAAGGCACCGGCGTCGTACCGGTGTTGAGCAGCATGAAGCAACCAGTGCCATAGGTGTTCTTAGCCATTCCCGGTTCGAGGCAGGCCTGACCAAAGGTGGCCGCCTGCTGATCGCCCAAGATCCCAGCAACGGGGACCCCCTTGAGCACATCAAGTGTGCACTCGGCAAAGCTCCCAGAGGATGGACCAATCGCAGGCAGCATGCTCATGGGGACACCCATGGCTTCGGCGATCGCGGGGTCCCATTGCAGTGAATTCAGGTCCATCAACATGGTGCGACTGGCGTTGGTGACATCGGTGGCATGCATGCCGGTGAGGTTCCACAGCACCCACGTGTCGGTGTTGCCGAACAGCAAGTCACCGGCTTCGGCCCGCTCGCGTGCACCCTCAACGTTGTCGAGCAGCCAGGAGATCTTCGGGCCGCTGAAGTACGTCGCCAATGGCAATCCACAGGTCGACTTGAACCTCTGGGTGCCGCCTTCGCGAGCCAAGTCGTCACAGATCGCTTGCGTGCGCGTGTCTTGCCAGACGATCGCGTTGGCGATCGGTTGGCCGGTGTGGCGGTCCCACACCACGGCAGTTTCGCGTTGGTTGGTGATGCCCACGGCTGCGATGTTTTCGCGGGTCAACGACGCCGCAGCCAGTGCGCCTTGGACCACCTTGGCCGTGTTGGTCCAGATCTCGCTGGCGTCGTGCTCCACCCAGCCTGCCCGCGGGAAGATCTGTTGGTGCTCCACCTGATCGAGCGCGATCACAGCGCCCGAGCGGTCGAAAATCATCGCTCGCGTGCTGGTGGTGCCCTGGTCGATTGCAAGCACGAACTTCTTGGCCATCAGTTACTCCCATCTCGGCTGCTTAGACCCTAGTCCCGCACGGGCGCTCAGGCTGGCATGCTTGACCAGTGAGCACCACGAACACCGGCAAATTGTGGGGCGGTCGTTTTGCCTCTGGCCCCAGCCCTGAGCTCGAAGCGCTGTCACTATCCACGCACTTCGATTGGCGCCTGGTTCCCTATGACCTTGCCGGTTCGCGCGCGCACGCAAGAGCCCTACACGCCGCCGGTCACCTTTCCAGCGCTGATCTCGGTTCGTTGACCGCTGGCCTTGACGTGCTAGCTGCCAAGTTCGAGGCAGGCACGCTCCAACCAGACGCCAGCGATGAGGACGTCCATGGCGCCTTGGAGCGACTCTTGCTGGTCGAAGTTGGCGCCGAATTGGGCGGTCGGTTGCGAGCCGGGCGCTCGCGCAACGACCAAATCGCCACTTTGCTCAAGATGTTCCTCAACGATGAGGCAGTCGGTCTGCGTGACCACGTGCTCGCGCTGTGCGAGGCACTGGCAGACCAAGCCGAAGCGCACCCAGAGGCAGCGATGCCTGGGCGGACTCATTTCCAACATGCGCAGCCGGTGCTGCTGGCCCATCACTTATTGGCTCACTCATGGGCACTCTTACGAGACGTCGACCGGCTCCGCGACTGGTCGGCTCGCACGATGGCGTCCTCGCCGTACGGCGGGGGAGCACTGGCCGGCTCCAGCCTGGGCTTAGACCCCCAGCAGGTGGCTGCCGATCTTGGGTTTGTCGCTGCCGGTGCCAACTCAATTGACGGCACTGCCTCGCGCGACTTCGCTGCTGAATTCGCCTTTGTCGCCGCCATGATCGGCATCAACGTGAGTCGGCTGGCCGAAGAGGTCATCGTGTGGACGACAGCAGAGTTCGGGTTCGCCAGGCTGCACGACTCCTGGTCGACCGGGTCGAGCATCATGCCCCAAAAGAAGAACCCTGACATCGCCGAACTCGCTCGCGGCAAGTCTGGGCGTCTGATCGGCAACTTGTCGGGACTGCTGGCCACTCTCAAAGGCCTACCGCTTGCCTACAACCGTGATCTCCAAGAGGACAAAGAGCCGGTCTTCGACTCCGTCGACACTCTTGCAGTTGTTCTTCCGGCCTTCACCGGCATGATCGCGACACTGAGTTTCAACACTGAGCGGATGGCCGCTTTGGCCCCTGCCGGCTTCAGCTTGGCCACCGACATTGCTGAGTGGCTAGTTCGTGCAGGAGTGCCCTTCCGGGTGGCCCACGAGGTTGCCGGAGAGTGTGTGCGCAGGTGTGAGTCAGAGGGGATCGAACTCCATGAACTCAGCGATAGCGCGCTAGCTGAGATTTCAGTCCATTTGACCCCTGCTGTTCGCGAAGTGCTGACGGTGTCTGGCTCCTTGGCCTCCCGCACCGGACTCGGGGGCACCGCGCCGGTTCGTGTTGCCGAACAGTTGACGCACGTGCGCGCAGCGATTGCCGAACGACGCAACCTCTGATGTTGATTCATCCCTGGGACCAAGCCTCTGATGACGAGTGGGGCGAGGTGCTCGCACGCCATGACTTCGGCACGTTCATAGCCACGGGGACTGGCAACTACCCGGTCGCCGTACCCACGCATTTTGTGTACGACGAAGGCACCGTGCTCACGCACTTCGCCAAACCCAATCCCGTGTGGGCCGCTTTG
>Ga0073899_10004388_pt1 | contig 12369 bp, 9 predicted proteins | sample KloWWTmetaKNB5Ph_FD_88975 | JGI IMG/M metagenome (GOLD analysis project Ga0073899, IMG submission 88975) | Active sludge microbial communities from Klosterneuburg, Austria, studying microevolution and ecology of nitrifiers - Klosterneuburg... | ecosystem: Engineered > WWTP > Aerobic digester >... | reverse complement strand
CGTGGCGACCGGCTGCCGCGCGGCGTTCCGTTTGTGCCGGAGTGCCGCTCCCTGTTGGTCGCGGTTCGGGGCCGGAGGGAGTGCCGCTCCCTGTTGGTCGCGGTTCGGGGTAGACTGCGCGGCGTGCGGGAACCGCTGGCCTACTTCCTCACCTGGCGCACTTACGGTACCTGGCTCCACGGCGACGACCGGGGCTCGGTCGACCGGGAACACAACACGCACGGGGCGCCGCTCCTCCGGCCCGAACCTGCACACCTCGAACGCAACCGCGGCCGGATGAACGAACGGCCCGTGGTGTTGGACGACGAGCAGCGCCGGGAAGTGGACGCGGCAATCCGGGACCGATGTCGCGCCGCCGGGTGGGAGATGCTCGCCCTGAACGTCCGCACCAACCACGTGCACGTTGTCGTGGGCGGGTCCCAACCACCCGAACAAGTGATGGTGTCGCTGAAGGCATGGGCAACCCGGCGGTTGCGCGAGCGCGGGCTGGCGCCGCCCGGAAAAACGTGGGCGCGGCATGGCAGCACGCGGTATGTATGGGATGAAGCGGGGCTGGAAAACGTCTGTACTTACGTAACGGACCTCCAGGGCACGCCGCGCCCATAACGAGCCCCCCGAACCGCGACCGGCAGGGAGCGGCACCGTGGCGGGCGAGCAATGCCGCGCGGCAGCCCGGGACAACGTGGCGACCGGCTGCCGCGCGGCGTTCCGTTTGTGCCGGAGTGCCGCTCCCTGTTGGTCGCGGTTCGGGGCCGGAGGGAGTGCCGCTCCCTGTTGGTCGCGGCTCGGGTGGGTCGGCTACGGGGTGATGGTGAGGCGGGCGCTGCCGATGGTGGGGAAGCCGCTGCACCTGGGGGTCACGCGAGCATCGGACCCGGTGGCGGCGCCTGCGGGGATGGTGAAGCTGAAGGTGGCGGTGCCACCGGCGCCGGTTGGCTTATCGGCGCTTTCGTGCATCAGGTGCATTTCGTTATCCCAGGCGATGATCGAGCAGGCGATGCCGGGAGTGGCGGGCTGGGTGTGGATCGTGGCGACGACGGTGGCTCCACGAGGCGCGCTGGTGGGCGAAATGTTGATGGACATCGAACCGAGGATGACGGTGGGTGTGGGCGTGGGGGTTTGGCCAGAGTAGCTCGAAGGCTGGCAATCGAGCGCGTCTTTCTTTTCGAAGGAGAGGACGGGGCCGAGTTCGATACCGTTCGGGGCGCCGGTCTGTCCATCGGTGTGGGTGGCTCCCCAGAAGGGGACGCCGCTGATGGAGATGGGGCCGGCGAGCTCGGCGATGGTGCCCACGGGGGCGACGCCGCAGCGGTTGCTGAGGGCGGAGCGGGCGGCGGCCATCGCATCCTGGTCGGCGGGGGATGCCCCGGCGAGGCAGCCAGGCGGGGGGAAGGCCGCGACCATGATTGGGCCACCGGGTGCAGGCGAGATGAGCAGCTCGATGGCGCCGTTGCTCTTGCGGGTGAAGCCGCGCAGCCACGCGTTCAGTTGGACAACGCGGGACTCGGCGGGGGCAATACGCGGCGTGCTCCCGGTGATGGCCGGGCGCGGGAGATCGACCAGTTCGAAGATGGAGACGAGGACGGGTATGCGGGAGAAGGCGGCGGCGGCATCGCTGAGTGTACGGATGGCGGAGCGGTCGGCAGCGCAAGCGCCGAGGGTGGGGGTGCCGGATACCGGGAGAGTGGGGGTGGCGGTGGCGGGCAGGCCGAAGCCGGAGGCGCTATCGCCGGCGAGGGCGGGCACGTAGGCGCGGCGGACGATGGGCGCGGCGGGGGCATCGGCGGCCAGCGCGAAGGGCAGAGCGGCAAAGGCGGCAAGGAGCCCGAGAGCGGCGAGAAGCGCCGGGAGTGAGAATCGCATGAGGGCCAGTTTCGCTGCGACGCGAGCAAGAAGGAACCGTGGCGCGTTAGAGGGATGTAAAAAGGGGGGCGGTTTACCAGGGGCGAAGGGAGGTTCGGCCGGCCGCTTTCCTCCTTCTTGCCGTTTGCTTTGCGGCGAGGGGGTTCTGCGGTGACACTGGAGGGAATGGCGATAGTGGGTGTACGCGAAGTGGTGGCGCTGGGGGCGCTGGGGGTGGCGGGGTTCATCGCCTTCATGTACCTGGACCCTGCTTCGACGGAGGAGCGGGCGCCGGCGGGGGGGGATATCCACCTCGGTTCACCTCCGCCAACGGTAACGCCCACCCCGGCGCCGACGGCAACCCCGGTGCCGGTCACCCGGCTGGCCGCACCTTCTGACTGGCTGGTGCGCTACTTCGAGGCGGCGCACTCGGGCGGCGACCTGCTCGTGGGGTCGATGATCGCGGAGCGGGTCGGCATATCGGCGCAGAAGGCGGCGTTCGCGGATATGCGGGACGACGCATGGAGCGTGACGTTCGAGCGGGAGGTGCCGGCGGCGGCGGGCCGGAATGGCTTCGCAATCGAATACGACTGCGAGCTGAAGGTGTTCGTCGATGGCGCGGAAGTGGCTCGGGAGCCGAACCCGGACGGTTCGAAGACGACCGAGGTGCGGTTCGATCACAAGGGCGGCGCGGCGATGCTGGTGATTGAGGCGCGGGATACGGGCGGGCCGTTCCTGGTGCGCTGGGTGGATTAGGCCGGGGGCAGGCGGCGGCCGCCGATGGTGATGCGAAGGTAGAGCAGGCGCCAGGCGATGGTCAGCGCGGAGGTGGCGGCAACCGCAACGAGCGCAAGGTAGCACTGTCCAAGGAGCGCGCCGATGGCGGCGATCAGGAGCAGCGCATCGCGGCCGGCAAACCGGAAGATCGCATCGAGGTTGGGGCGGGCGGCGACATCGGGGAGGTCGGCCTCGATGCGGGCGCGGCTGTAGCTGACGATGAGCACGGCGCCGAGGGCGAGCGCGCCGATGAACTCCGGGCGAGGGTGATCTTCGAAGCGGACGGCATGGGCGGTGAGCCCGCCGAAGACGAGGAGATCGGCATAGCGGCCAGCTGCGGCGTTGAGGATGGGATCGAGGCGGGAGGTGCGATCCCGCAGGCGGGCGAGGTCGTGCCCGACACCATCGAGCACGTTCACGACCTGGATGGCAACTGCTCCGGGGATGTTCCAGCCGGCGGCGAGTGCGCCCGCGGCGGCCGCGGCGACCACGATTGCGAGTGCGATGACATGGGCGGGAGCGAGCGGCGTGGCCTGGATGCCGCGGGCGAGGGATGCGGCGAGCGGCCGGTTGAGGTAGGTGGAGACCGGACCCTGGCGGGTCATGAGCGTGGCCGGGCCGGTTGAGAGTTCACCGGGGACATCGTACCGGACGGGAGGTTGGAGGGCAGAGGGGGACAGCCGGGGTTCGTTCTATTAATTGGTAATGGGAGACGGCCCGCTGGAGGGAATCAGCGGGCCGCCTGGATGACGCACCGTGCGAGGAGGGACTGCGTCGTGCGCAAGCGGAGTTTCGCGCACGGATGTTAGCCGGTGGTTAAGCGGGGGGCCTTTTGCCAAACGCCCGGGTACGTCAGGCTTAACGGGTGACTGAGATGGCACAAGGGGCGCTCCCGGGGATGATCGAACCGCCAATCCACGGCGGGCTTTCTTCATCCGATGCGATTGCGCGCGCGGCGGCCGGGCTGGCGAACGTGGACCGTTCCCGGATCCGTACCGACGGGGATGTGGTGCGTGCCAACGCGCTGACATTCTTCAACGTGGTGCTGGCGGGTCTTATTGTGGCGCTGCTGGCGGTGGGCGAATTCAAGGATGGCTCGTTCGTGGGGATCGTGGTGATGGCCAACGTGGCGATTGCGACGCTCCAGGAGTTGAAGGCGACGCGGACGCTGCGCGAGCTGAAGGCGCTGACCGCTCCGAAGGCAACGGTGGTGAGGGATGGGGTGCATCGCGATATCCCGGCGGAAGACGTGGTGCAGGGAGACCTGATCTATTTGAAGAAGGGCGACCAGGTGGTGGCCGATGGGAAGGTGGCAGCGCGCACGGCGGAGATCGACGAATCGCTGCTGACGGGGGAATCGGAATCGGTGCGGCGCGGGCCGGGCGAAGAGCTCCGGAGCGGAAGCTTCTGCACGGCGGGCGATTGCTACTACCAGGCGGAGAAGGTGGGCACGGAGGCCTATGCGGTGAAGCTGGCGGCCGACGCCCGCGAGCAAGTCCGGCGGTCTACGCCGCTTCAACTGCGGTTCAAGCGCATCCTGCGCGTTCTGCTGACGGCGACGGGCGTGCTGGCGGCGCTCTTGATGATTTCGTACAACCTGGAAGACCGCGGGTTCGCGGAGGCGCTGAAGGCGACCACGGCGACGGTGACGACGGTGGTGCCGACGGGGCTGTTGCTGGGGATGACGGTGGCCTTCGCGGTGGGAGCGGTGCGGGTCTCGCGATCGGGGGCGATCGTGCAGGACATCAACGCGGTGGAGGCGTTGAACTACACGGACGTCATCTGCCTGGATAAGACGGGGACGATAACGGCCAACCGGATGACGCTGAGGCAGGTGCGCTGGGTGGCGGGCAAGGAATCGAACGCGCCCTGGCTGGCCGCCTTCGCGGCGGCGAGCGCATCGGAGAGCAATACGTCCCAGGCGATCGCGGACGGGCTTGCGGGAACGAGCAATGGGGCAATGGCCGCCGGGAGCGTGCCGTTCAATTCGGAGCGGCGCTGGAGCGCGGTACGGCTGGAGCTGGCGGGCGAGCGGCGCGTGTTCGTGCTGGGCGCGCCAGAGACGGTGCTTCCGCTCTGCGATGCCGGCGGAGAGCTGGAGGTGGCCTATTCGGATGCCACGGCGACGGGCCTGCGCGGGGTCGTCTTCGCCGAGGCGGATAGCCTGCCGGAGCCGGGGATGGCGATCGGGCGGCTGCGGCCGCTTGCGCTCCTGACGCTCGGCGACGAGTTGCGGAGGGAAGTACGCGGGGCCTTCGCGATGATGGAGCAGTTGGGCATCGAGCCGAAGCTCATCAGTGGCGACAACCCGGAAACGGTGCGCGCGATTCTTTCGCAGCTGGGCATTGGGGTCCGCGGAGGGGTTGTCTCGGGGGCCGATATCGAGCACCTGGAGGAGCATGCGTTCGCGGCGATGGTGGAGCGGACGAGTGTCTTCGGGCGGATCACCCCTGCGCTCAAGGCGCGGATCGTGACGGCGCTACGCGAGAATGGCCACTTTGTAGCCATGTGCGGCGATGGCGCGAACGACGTGCAGGCGCTACGCGCGGCCGACGTTGCGGTGGCGATGGCCTCGGGGACGGGCACGACGCGGGCGGTCGCCGGGATCGTGCTATTGAACGATTCGTTCGAGGCGCTGATCCGTGGGGCAAAGGAGGCGACGGCCGTGCTGGGGAACGCGGCGCGGCTTTCGAAGCTCTTCATCGCGAAGAGCCTCTACGCCTATTTGATCATCGTGGCGACCAACATGCTGGGGCTGGAGTTCCCGTTCTTGCCGCGTCACGGGTCGTTGACTGCGCTGCTGACGCTCGGGATCCCGGCGATCTTCATTTCGATCAGCGTGCCGCCGCCGGATGCGGGGCGGGACTTCACGCGGAATGTGCTTTCCTGGGCGCTGCCGGCTTCTGTCGCGCTGGCGGTGGCGGCGATCCTGGTACACCTGTTCACGGAGGGGCTGCTCAACCGGAGCATCGAAGAGGCGCGGACGCTGGTATCACTCACGATGGGGATCACGGGGCTGTTCTTCATGGTCGAGGTGCTGGGCTTTCACGGGGCATCGTGGCGGAGCCTGACCCGGCCCGTGATGGCGACGCTGCTTGGGGCGCTGCTGGTGGCTGGGTTCCTGTTCACGATCTACACGCCGGCGTTGCGGGAGTTTTTCGATTTCGCGGAGGTACACACGGGGGACTGGACGATTGTGTTGACCGCGGTGGCCGGGGCGCTGGTGGGGCAGTACCTGCTGAGCCGCTACTGGCAGGAGTTCCTGGACGTGTTGACGGCGAAGCCGGGGCACGAGGACCGGTTACGCGGAAGGGCGGTGTAGCCACTCTGTGGCCACACCGCCCTTCGGGGTTTTCGAACCGGGGCTGGCTAGCTGCCGAGGCCGATGTCGATCTTCTGGATCTTGTCCTCGCCGGTGAACGAGAAGAGGATGCGGACGGGGCCGAAGGGGCTGCCGTCGCCAACGATCTTCACGTTATCGCCATCGGCGATGGGTTCGCGCCAGGTGACGCCGGGGGCGCCACCGCCACCCGGGCGGGCGCGCATGCCGGCAGCGGCGGCATCCTTGCCAGAGGTGGTGCCGGTCATCGGGTTGCTGATGGTGACATCATCGGCGAGAAGTGCGACTGCGCCATCGACGTCACTGGCGGCCTGGAGCGCCATGTATTGCTTTGCGATTTCGAGCCTATCGGCCATGTACCGTTCTCCTTATCCGAATCTCGTTCGGGTTTCGCGGGTAGACTAGCGTCTCGGGGTTAACGGCGTCAATGCGATCTACCGGCCGGTCGAAGGGTGCGGAGGGCTGCCTAAAGATGAGGTTAAGGTGGCGGGAAAAGGTCGGGATAACGTATGCTCGCACGCGAAACTTTTCGTGAGGTTTGCCGCGTGTTCACCCGCCTTCTCCTCTCCCTTTTCCTCCTCGCAACACTCGCGGGCGGCATCGCTTGCGGCGGGGGTGGCGATGACGACGACGATGATGACGACGGGGATTCGACCCCGACCGAAGAAAGCAAGAAGACGCCGGAATCGAAGACGCTGACACCGCAGCAGATCCTCGAAGGCATGAAGGGTTCGGTGGTTCACATCGTGGCGACGTATCCCGAGGGCACGGGTGGCGGCACGGGGTTTGTCTGGAAGGATGCCAAGCACATCATCACCAACGCCCACGTGGTGCTTGGCGCCGGCTCGATCAAGGTGGTGGACCCGAAGGACGGTCGGCAGATCAGTGCGAAGGTGGTGGCGCTTAGCCCCTGTGACGATGTCGCGCTGCTCGAAGTTGAGCGCGGCAACTTCAGCCCGGCGAAGATAGGCGACAGCGACAAGTTGACTGCGGGTGAGGAGGTCGTCGCGCTTGGCTTCCCGGGGACCTACACGGACCAGGGTTCGAGCCAGCTCACGATCACGCGGGGGATCGTGAGCAAGGTGCATGAATCGTACGACGGGATGACGGACCTGGTTGCCACGGATACGGCGATCAACCCGGGCAACAGCGGCGGCCCGCTGGTGAACTCGAAGGGCGAAGTCATCGGGATCAACACGTTCTTCTTCATCGGCAAGCAGAGCCAGAACTATGCGATCTCGATTAACGAGGCGCAGTTTGTGGCCGAGAAGCTGGAGAGCGGAAAGCACATCAACTACGTCGGGGCGCGCGTTCAGCAAAACTACCGGGGCCTGGCGGAAGAGCTGGGGATGACGCTGGCCTACATCGATGGCCTGGTCATCACGGGGGTCGATACGGGCAGCCCGGCCGATGAGGCGGGCCTCGGATACGCCGACCTTATCTACTACGTGGACAACGTCTGGGTCTCATCGTTCGGCGAGTTCTGCGATGTGCTCCGCTCGCGGAGGTCCGGCGATACGCTCCGGATCGACATCACGCGGACATTCCGCGATGGCAGCAGCGAGGACATGTACGCCGAGGTGAAGCTGCAGTAGGCGGGAAGACCGGGCGGGCCAGGAACGAGTAGACTTCGCGCCCATACCGGAGCGAGGGAGTCTTCCATGGCCGGCACAGTCCTCTACGAGCGTGATGGCCGCATCGCGACCATCACGTACAACCGTCCCGAGGCACTCAACGCGATAAACGCGGAGCTGCGCGAGGACCTGGATGCCGCGTGGGTGCGGTTCCGAGATGATGAAGAGGCATGGGTCGCGATTGTAACGGGCGCGGGCCGCGCATTCAGTGCGGGGGCGGATCTGCGGGGGAACGCTCCGCCGCGGGGCGCGACGCACTGGGAGACGCCGAGCCTGACATCGCTGGAGAACGGGCTGGAGACGTGGAAGCCGGTAATTGCGGCGGTAAACGGCTATTGCCTGGGATTTGCATGCACGCTGGTAGCCGCGTGCGACTTCGTGATTGCCAGTGAGCGGGCGGAGTTTGGCTTCCCGGAGGTGCGCATCGGCGTGCCCACGATCCAGGGGGCGGTGCGGATGCCGCGGAAGGTCGGCTGGCAGCATGCGATGGAGCTCCTGCTCATCGGCGAACGGGTGGATGCGGCGCGGGCGAAGGAGATGGGCCTCTGCTGGAAGGTAGTGCCGCACGATCGGCTGATGAGCGAGGCGCGCGAGCTGGCGGAGCGGCTCTGCAAGTCGGCCCCCCTTGCGGTGCGGGCAACCAAGGAGGTGGCCTGGCGGGGCCAGCAGATGCCCTGGGTGGAGGCAATCCGGTTTGGCGAGACGATGCGCCGCATTGCGGGTTCGACGGAGGACGCGCGCGAAGGGCTGGCAGCGGCCCGGGAGCGGAGAGAGCCCCGCTGGCAGGGCCGTTAGCGAAGTGCGGCGAGGGCGGCATCGCGGGCGATAGGCCCGGCCTCAATCGATCCTGACTGGCCTTCATCGAGAACGACGGCGGCGATGGCACGGGGATTCGAGGCGGGGGACATGGCAACGAAGAGGACGTGCTGCTGGGTGCCGGCGTCTTCCGCGGTGCCGGACTTCCCGGCGAAGTCGGTGTATCCCGCGAGCGCGAAGGCGGCGGAGGCGGTGCCCCGCGCGCTCGTGACGAGCTGGAGCCCGAGCATGAGGTGGGCGGATTGCTCGGGGGTAAGTGGGATGGCGCCGCGGCTTTCGGGGATGGCGCCGCCAAGGATGACGGGGGACCGCAGTTCGCCAGCGACGAAGGCGCTGTAGGCATTGGCGAGCTGGAGGGGTGTGATGAGGAGGTCGCCCTGGCCGATAGCCAGGTTGACTTCGTCACCGGGGTACCAGGGCAGGCCGGTGGTGGCGCGCTTCCAGGCGGCGTCGGGGACCTGGCCAGCTTCCTCGTAAAGGCCAATGAGCCCGGTTTCGGCGCCGAAGCCGAAAGCTCGAGCCATCCGCGAAAGGGCGCCATCGGTTTCGTTGTAGAGCGTAAGGCCGATCTCGTAGAAGACCGGGTTGCATGAGCGCATGAGGGCTTCGGCGATGGTGAGCAGCCCCTGGGCGCCCTCCCAGTTCTTGCGGGGCGGATCGACACCGTTCCAGATGGATCCGCACTCGATCCGGTCGGATGGCGTGAAGCCACCATAGGCGAGCCCGGCAGCGCCCGTAATGAGTTTGAAGGTGGAGCCCGCGGAATATAGGCCAGTGGTGGCCCTGTTCGCCTGGGGCGCGCCTTCGGCGGTGGTGATGGCTGCGAGGGCGGCAGCATCGTTCCGCTCGAACGCATTCGGATCGAAGCTGGGGGAGCTGTTGAGCCCGAGGAGTCCGCTGGTCACGGGATCGATGGTGACAATGGCCCCGGGGCGGCCCCCGAGCCGCTGGTGCGCGGTTTGGAGCACGGTTGCATCGAGGGTGGTGTGGAGATCTCCGCCGGGGATGTACTCGCGGGAGACGATTGTCTGGACAACAGAGCCATCGGTGGCGACAAGGGCCAGCTCGGCGCCTATTGAGCCGGCGAGGACGGCATCCTGGGATGCTTCGAGCCCGATGGCGCCAAGGCGATCGCCGGGGCGGAGCCCGTTGCCCTTGCGGGCCTGGAGTTCCTCTGCCGTGTATTCGCGGGTGTAGCCGACCACGTGTGCGGCGGCTGGCCCGAGCGGATGCACGCGGAGTGATTCGAAGTAGAGGATGACGCCCGGCAACGGGCGGAGTGTAGCGCTGGCGAGATCGGACCTGTCATCCGTCACCTCACCCACGCGGATGCGCTGGGCCGGGCCGCCGGGGGAATCAAATGCTGCGTCAATCTGCTCGCGGGTGAAGCCGAACTCGAGGAGCGCGGCGGTCAGCATGCCGCGATCGGCGACCAGGCTGCGATTGAGGCCGAGCATGCGGATATCGCGGGTGACGGCCAGCTCGACGCCGTTGCGGTCGAATATCGTGCCGCGGATCGGGCGCTGGATGGTGCTCTTAAACTCCCGGCCATCAGCCATGGAAGGGTGGATGGTCGCGGGGGTCCAATCGACAAGCCAGCCGCCGGGGGCGCGGATCAGGTTAAGCGTTGTGGTGTATTCGAGGTCACCGAAATAGGCTGTAGAGGCCCGGACCGCAAGCATCGCGCGCCCGGGTTCGGCGCCGGCGACGGTGGCGGCAAGCGAGGTAAGTGTGAGCTCGGTGGAGAACCGGCTGTAGAAGCCGGCAAAGAGCTCTGAGGGATAGGCCCGCTGAGTATCGGGCGAGAGGAGCAGGTAGAGCTCGTTGGTATCGTCCTCGGACCATGCCCTGGCGAACGCAGACGCCGCGGCCGCGGGAGAGCCTGCCTCGGGTGTCTGGCCGGGTTCGAGAACGGTCCTGGAGCCGCTGTCATCGAGGGCGCACCTGGCCCCGGCCATCAGCAGACCGCTGAGGAGCCCGAGGCCGATCGCCAGGAGGAACACCGCCCGAATGGCCATTCGCCACCGATCCTGGAGCTCCCCCGCCATGGGGATTGTAGCAGTGCTCGCGCTGGCTGTTGGAGTGCTTTTGGCAGCGTGTGGTAACGACGACGGCAAGAAGGAGGGCGGGGGAGCGGACGGGCCCGGCCCGACGGTTGTGCGGCCAGACCCGGAGGGCGAACCCCGGCGCGTACGGCTCGGTTTCAGCAGCCTCCCACCGGAACTCACGAGCGACGCCTACATCCAGGCGTTCGCGACGGCCGCGCAGTACGCCGACACGATCCTGATCCAGCGGGCTCCGCCGTGGCAGGATTTCCTCCCCGGGGGGCAGGTTTCACGCGAGACGGCGGACACGACGCGGGCGGAGACCGGGCTGTTGAAGCAGTACGGCCACCTGGAGCTGATCTACGCGATCGACCCGACTGATGGCGTGGTGCAGCGCAGCCGGTTGGCGAACCTGCCGGCGGGAGTGGATCCGCAACAGGGATTCCTCGATGAGGACCTGGCGAACGCATTCATTGCCTATGCCGCCTACATCGCGAAGAACTATGAGCCGGAATACCTGGCGCTGGGCGTGGAGATCGACATGACGTATGAGCGGAACCCGGCACAGTTCGCTGCGTTCGAAGCGCTCTATGCGAGAGCCTACGACATCGTGAAGGGGAACAGCCCGAAGACGAAGGTGTTCCCCACGTTCCAACTCGAGGACCTCGAAGGCGAATTTGGCGACGTGCATCCGCCGCGGTGGGAGCTCATCGAGCGCTTCGCCGGGCGGATGGACGTGCTCGCGATAAGCACCTATCCGTACCTGGGCGAAGTGAAGAGCGCGGCCGACGTGCGGGCGGACTATTACGAACAGCTGAGGGAGCGCTGGAGCGGCGAGATCATCATCTCGGAGACTGGCTACCCTTCGGCGCCGGTCGAAGGGCGCACAACGGTGGGAACCGAGGCGGACCAGAACGCCTATCTCCAGCGATTGCTGCGCGAGGCCGAGGCGCTGGGGTTCAGCCATGTTGTATGGTTCGCCGCGCTGGACCCGGCGTTCACGCGGGCCGGAGCGGCTGCCGTGCTTAAGGACATCGGGCTGCGCCGTTCCGACGGATCGAACAAGCAGGCCTGGACGGCGTGGGAAGAATGGGCGCGGCGGCCGCTGGCCGATTAGGGTGCTGTGCTGCCGGCGCCGGAATCGGGGGCGAGTGTCTCGGCGAGCTGAAGCCGTTCGAGTATTTCGCGCCGGGTAATGAGCCCGACCATCCGACCGTCATCGAGGACGGGGACCTGATTGAGGCGCTTTTCCCCCAGTAGAACGAGGACATCGACAGCGGGTGCGGTGGCAACCACGGTGACGATGCGTTCGCGGGGGGTCATGGCGGACTGGGCGGGGGTAGTGCGCCACTCCTCGCGGGGGACCTGGCGGATATCGGTGACGGTGAGGATGCCGAGGACGGCGCCACCGTTGGCGACCAGGACGGCTCGCTCGCCCTGCCCGATCATTACGTCGTCCACGACCGTCTGGAGGGGGGCGCCGGGCGTGACGCTGGGGAAGTCTTCGCGCATGACATCGCGGGCTCGCAGGCGTTTGAGGACGCCTTCGAGCTGGAGGTTTGCGGCTTCGCCACGGGCTGCACCGAGAAGAAACCAGCCGATGAACATGATCCAGAGGCCATCGAAGAGGTACCCGGTGAGGAGGAGTACGAAGCCGAGCGCGAGCAGACCGTAGCCGAAGAATTCGCCCACGCCTGAGGCAATGCGGGTTGCGCGGCGGAAACTACCGGTCTTCTTCCAGGCGATAGACCGGAGGACGCGGCCACCATCGAGCGGGAACCCGGGGAGGATGTTGAAGAAGGCCAGTGCGGTGTTGACGATGGCGAGGTAGAAGAGGATGGCCTCGGCCTGTTCGCTGGCATCCCGCAGGGCGAGACCCCCAAGGGCCGTCGCGATCGCAATCGCGAGGCTGGTT
>Ga0073899_10004386_pt1 | contig 12373 bp, 7 predicted proteins | sample KloWWTmetaKNB5Ph_FD_88975 | JGI IMG/M metagenome (GOLD analysis project Ga0073899, IMG submission 88975) | Active sludge microbial communities from Klosterneuburg, Austria, studying microevolution and ecology of nitrifiers - Klosterneuburg... | ecosystem: Engineered > WWTP > Aerobic digester >... | reverse complement strand
TCACGCTCAGGGCCTGCCGGGGAGGGTGCCAATCCGGGCACGTCACCGCGCGTGCCCGGACCTGAGCCAGTCGTCTTCAGTGGCGACACCCTGTTCGAGGGCGGCCCGGGTGCCACGCGGTGGGACTACTCAAGCTTCGAGCAGATCATCGAGTCGATCCAGGCTCGGCTGTTCACGCTCCCGGATGCGACGGTGGTCCACACCGGCCACGGCCCGTCGACGTCTGTCGGCGCTGAGCGCCCACACCTCGGTGAGTGGGTCCGCCGCGGCTGGTGAGCGCCCCCACACCCAGCCCCAGCCCCGACCGTTGAGCCGGACACGGCTCTCGGCGAGGGGAGTTGAGCCGGACACGGCTCTCGGCGGGCGGGCTTGAGCCTGGCTTCGGCGTCAAGGCGCGATCTCGGCGATTTGAACGATCCAAGCGCATCGACTCCGAAGTCGTGCTCAACTCAATCGGGGAGGCTTATAGCATCAATTGTTGTTTCGCGCACGCGGATCAGGCACCGCGACGTCCGGTCACTGTCGGCCGGGACCGCGGGAAAGCTGGGTTGACAACGGGGGGGACGGCGCACCTGGGACCAGATTAGAAAGCTCTCATTTTCTCCCTCCCGCTGCAACCCACCCGCCCATAGTGTCTGAGGCGATACATCTCCAGGCCAGCACCACCTGGCCGGTGAGACCCAGCAGGGGGGACGTCGGCCATGATCCGATCCATTGTCTCGGCGAGCGTTCGCCTCCGCCTCCTGATCCTCACCCTCGCGGCGGCCATCCTGGTCCTCGGCTTCGTCCGGCTCCCCCACTCCCCCGTCGACGCATTGCCCGAGTTCGCGCCGCCGTTCGTCGAGGTGCAGACCGAGGCCCTCGGACTCTCGGCAGAGGAGGTGGAGCAGCTCATCACCGTCCCCCTGGAGGCGGACCTGCTCAACGGCGTTCAGGACGTGGACGTCATCCGGTCCGAGTCGATGCCCGGGCTTTCCCGCATCGTCATGGTCTTCGCGGCCGGGACGAGTCTGTACGAGGCCCGCTCCAGGGTCCAGGAGAAGCTGACCCAGGCCCACGCGCTACCCCAGGTGTCCAAGCCGCCCACGATGCTCCAGCCGCTCTCGTCGAGCAGCCGCCTCCTGATGATCAGCATGTCCTCCGACACGCTGACCGCCATCGAGCGCTCGGTCCTGGCCCGGTGGGTGGTACGCCCGCGGTTGATGGGCATCCCCGGCGTGGCCAACGTCGCGATCTGGGGCCTGCGTGAGCGCCAGCTCCAGGTCCAGGTGGACCCGGAGGTCCTTGCCGCCATGGACGTGTCCCTGGAACAGATCATCTCGTCGGCGGGAAACGCGCAGATCGTCTCGCCACTGACCTTCCTCGAAGCGTCCACCCCGGGCACCGGCGGCTTCATCGAGACCGTGCAGCAACGGCTGCAGGTGAGGCACGTCTTCGACAAGTTCGCCACCACCGACGAACTCGGGAAGATCCCCGTCGACGAGGGCGGCGGCCTCCTGCTGCGGGACGTGGCCACCATCGTCGAGTCGCATCAGCCGATGATCGGCGACGCGATCGTGGGCGGCGCGGGCGAGGGCCTGCTCCTGGTGGTCGAGAAGTTCCCCCATGCCGACCCCGCCGTGGTGACGGGCGCCGTCGAGGATGCGCTCGACGAACTCCGTCCCGGACTCGCCGGGGTCGATGTGGACTCCTCCACGTTCCGGGCAGCCGACTACGTCGACGCCGCGACGGCGAATCTCCGCCTCGCCGCCCTCCTGGGCGTGGCTCTTCTGATCGCGGGTGTGGGGCTGTGGCTCCTCAGCTGGCGGGCCGCGGCCTTGACCCTGGCGTCGGTCGTCGTGTCGCTCACTGCGGCAGGGCTCGTCCTGCAGTGGCGGGGCGAGACGTTCAACGCCATGACCTTCCTCGGACTGACCGCCGGCGCGGTCCTCCTCGCCTATGACGCCGTCCACACGGCAACCGCACAGGCCGTCGCGGGCCCCGGGGGCGGTGCCGCGTCGGCGCACGACGCGCCGGCCCTTCCGGGCCTGCGTGGGTATGCGCTGGCGATCGGGCTGGCCTGGATCGTTCCCGTGGCGGTCGTCGAGGGCCGGCCGGGCGCGTTCATCACGCCCGCCGTGTCCGCCTACGTGGTGGCGCTGCTCGCCTCCTTCGTCGTCGGCATGACGGTCACACCAGCGCTGGCCTCACTCCTGGCGCGTGGCGCATCGGCGAGACCGGCACCGCTGGCCGCGCGGATGGGCGCCGGATACGGGTCCCGCATCGCCAGGTTGGCCGGGGGCCCGATCGCGATGGTGGCGGTGGGGGTGCTGGCGCTGGTCACCGTGGCGGGCGCCGCGCTCGTGCCGTCCAACCTCGTGCCCACGCTGCAGGATCGAAACGTGCAGGTGAGCATCACGGGGGACTCCGGCGCCTCGCTGGCCACGACGACTTCAGCGGTTGCCCAACTGTCCGACGAGTTGAGCGCCGTGCAGGGAGTCGACGCCGTCGCCGCACACGTGGGGCGCGCGATCACAGGCGACCAGATCGCCGACGTCAACACGGCGAGGATCTGGGTGCGCCTGGCCGCCGACACCGACTACGACCAGGCCCTGGCCGAGATCGAGGAGACCGTCGCAGGACTCTCCGGCTACGCGCACGACGTGGTGCCGTACTCGAGCCAGCGGCTCCGTGACATCGGCGCCGTGGTGCAGGGCACCGCCGTCTCCGGCAGCACCTTCGACGTGCTCACCGGCTCAGCGCATGCGCTAACCGTCCGCATCTACGGCGAGGATCTCAGCGCCTTGCTGGCGAAGGCCGACGAAGTCCGGCAGGCGCTCTCAGGCGTCGAGGGGATCGTCGACCCACGGGTCGTCGCCCCCGCGATGGAGAAGGCGGTGGAGATCACCGTCGACCTCGATAAGGCCGCGGTGCACGGCATCAAGCCCGGCGACGTCCGCCGCGCCGAGGCCACGCTCGTGCAGGGCATCCAGGTGGGCAGCATCTTCGAGGGCCAGAAGGTCTTCGACGTGATCGTCCAGGGCACTCCCGCCACACGCGCCAGCGTCGAGGCCGTTTCCAGCCTCCTGATCGAGAAGCCCGCCGGTGGCGTCGTCGTCTTGTCCGAGGTGGCCGACATCAGGACCGTCGACGTGCCCGAGCGCATCGATCGCGATGCAGTGGCCCGACGGGTGGACGTCGTGGCCGACCTGGACGGACTCGATCCGGCCGCTGCGGCCCTGGCCGCCCAGGAGGTCGTCGACGGCGTCCCCTTCCCCTTGGAGCATCACGCCGAGGTACTGACCTCGTCCACCGCGGACGAGCTGAACCTGGTGGCCGTGATCGGCTTCGCACTCGCCGCCGCGCTGGCCACCTTCCTGATCCTGCAGGCCGCCGTGCAGTCGTGGAGGCAGGGCGCCCTCGCGTTCCTGTCCCTGGTCGCAGCGGTGGCCGGTGGCGTGCTGGTGGCCCTCGTGATCGGCGGTTCCCTCGGCGCCTGGGCAGGGGTGTTGGTGCTCGTGGGGATCGCCGCGCGCAACACTCTGCTCCACATCGAGGACAGCGGCCACACGGGCACCGAGGAAAGGCGTGCCGATCCGAGCCGGCACCTCTCCGTCATCCTCGGCACGGCCATCGGCGTCGCGTTGCTGGTGTTGCCGGCAGCGGTCATGGGACCGGTCGCGGGTCTGGAGCTCGTCCAGCCGCTGGCCCTCGTGGTTCTCGGCGGGCTGGTCACCACCACGGCCGTCGCGCTGTTGCTCCCCGCCGTGACACCCCCCAGACCGGCGTCCGCTACGTCGCACGGGGGCGTGCTGGGGACGGAGGTGGCGTGATGCGCGCCCGGATGGTCGCGGCCACGGCCCTCGTGGTCCTGTGCGGTGTCCTCGGCGGGTGCGCGCAGGCTGAGGGCCAGGCGGCCGGCCACTACGAGCCCGCGCACGTGGAGACCGTCGACCCGGGGTCTGGGCTAAAGCGGGTCACGTTCACCGAGGAGAGCGCCGCTCGGGCCGACATCCAGACCGCCCCCGTGACGCAGGACGGGGCACTGCTCGAGATCCCCAGCGCGGCCCTGATCTACGACAACGTGGGCACCACGTTGGTCTACGTCGCCCTCGACCCCCTGACGTACCAGCGCGAGACGGTCGAGGTGGTCGTCGACGACGGCCGGACCGTGACGCTGTCGCACGGGCCGAAGGCCGGCACACTGGTGGTCACCACTGGTGCGAACCAGGTGTGGGGCGCCGAACTCGGGGTCGGTCACTGATGATGCGTCGGATTGTTGCCTCAAGCCTCCGGTTCCGGTGGCTGGTCCTGTTCGCGGCCGGCACGCTGATGGTGCTCGGGTTCCTCGACCTGCGCACCGCCTCGGTGGACGTGTTCCCCGAGTTCGCACCCCCCAGGGTGGAGATCCAGACCATCGCCATCGGCAACAGCTCGACCGAGGTGGAGGAGCTGATCACCACACCGATGGAGGAGCAGCTGGCCGGAATCGAAGGCGTCGAGGAGCTGCGCTCAAAGTCGGTGAGCGACCTGTCCTCGATCACCCTGATCTTCGCCCGCAGCTTCGACCAGGAGCGGGCCCGCCAACTGGTGGCCGAACGGATCGCCCAGCTGACGCCGTCGCTGCCCACGTGGGCCTCCCCGCCGGTCCTGATGCCCCCGTTGTCCTCCACGAGCCGGGTGCTCAAGATCGGGCTCTCCTCCGAGACGATCTCGCAGATGGAGATGTCGCGGATCTCGTACTGGACCATCCGGCAGCGGCTGCTGCGCGTGCCCGGCGTCGCCAACGTGGCCATCTGGGGCGAGCAGCTGCAGCAGCTCCACGTCCAGGTGGACCCCCGCAAGCTGGCCCAGCACAACGTGACGATCGACGAGGTGATGGACACGACGGCGCAGGCGCTGGACGCCCAGATCCTGAGGTACACCGAAGGTTCCGTGATCGGCACCGGCGGCTTCGTGGAACAGGACGGGATGCGGCTCACCGTGCGCTCGGTCCAGCCCATCGACAACCCGGAGGCGCTGGCCAAGGTCACTGTCGAGACCGACGAGGAGGCCCTGGTCACCCTCGGCGAACTCGGCGAGGTGCTGACGACCTACGGCCCCACCTGGGGCGACGGCGTCGTCAACGACAAGGCCAGCATCCTGCTGGTGGTGCAGAAGTTCCCCGACACCAACACCCTCGAGGTGACTAGGGGTCTCGAGGACGCGATGGCCGAGCTGCAGCCCGCCCTGACCGGCATCACCGTCGACACCACCATCTTCCGTCCCGCGACGTTCATCGAGACGGCGGTCGACAACCTGACCACCTCTCTGCTCATCGGGATCCTGCTGGTGGTGGCCATCCTCATCGCGTTCCTGATGGAGTGGCGCACCACCCTCATCAGCCTCATTGCCATCCCGTTGTCGCTGATCATCGCGCTGATGATCCTCGACCTCAACAACCAGAGCATCAACGTGATGGTCCTGGCGGGCCTGGTGGTGTCGATCGGCGTGGTGGTCGACGACGCCATCATCGACGTGGAGAACATCGTGCGCCGGCTGCGGGAGGAGAAGGCCAACCCGAGCGGCGCCTCGGTGTTCAACGTCGTCGTCGACGCCTCCGTCGAGGTCCGCAGTGCCATCATCTACGCGACCCTGATCGACGTGGCCGCGATCGTCCCCGTCTTCTTCCTGGGCGGGCTCTCCGGGGCGTTCTTCCAGCCGCTGGTGCTGGCCTACGGCTTGGCCGTGATGGCCTCCATGGTGGTGGCGATGACCGTGACCCCTGCCCTCTGCTTCCTCCTGCTGGGCAGGGGCGCAGTCAAGGCCCGCGAACCCTGGCTGCTGACCAGGCTGAAGGCCGGCTACATGCGGCTGCTGGATCGGGTCACCCGCACCACCAGGCCCGCGATGGCGGCCGTGCTGGTCTCCGTCCTGGCCGGGATCATCATCGCCCCCACGCTCGGCCAGTCGCTCCTGCCCAACTTCAAGGAGCGCGACTTCCTCATGCACTGGCTGACCCCGGCGGGCACCTCGCAGGGCGAGGAGGTCCGTATCTCGATCCGCGGCTGCCAGGACCTGCGTGAGATCCCCGGCGTCAACAACTGCGGATCGCACATCGGCCAGGCCCTGCTCGCCGACGAGGTGTACGGCGTGAACTTCGGCGAGAACTGGATCAGCGTCAGCGAGGAGGTCGACTACGACTCCACGCTGGCCGAGGTCCAGCGCGTCGTCGACAGTTACCCCGGCATCTACCGCGACGTTCAGACCTACCTCCGCGAGCGCGTCAAGGAGGTCCTCACCGGCACCAGCGAGGCGATCGTCATCCGTATCAGCGGTCCCGACCTGGCCATCCTGGAGGCGAAGGCGAACGAGATCGCCGACCGGATCAAGGACGTGCCCGGCATCGCCGACGCGCACGCCTCACTCCTCACCACCATCCCTCACATCGAGGTTGAGGTGAACGAGGCCGTCGCGGCCGCCCACGGGTTGAAGCCGGGAGACATCCGGCGTCAGGCCGCGACACTGGTCGCCAGCGAGGAGGTCGCTGACATCTTCCACGGCGGCAGGGCCTACGACGTCCACGTCTGGAGCACCCCGGAGACCCGGGGCAGCGTCTCGGCGCTCGGCGAGCTGCCCATCGACACGCCGGACGGCGAACGCATCAAGCTGAAGGATCTGGCCGATATCCGGATCGCCCCCACACCCAATGCGATCGAGCGCGTGGAGGGATCGCGTCACATCGACGTGGGCGCCAACATCGAGGGCGCCGACCTGAGCGCCGTCGTCCGCGAGGTCGAGGCGCGCCTCGTGGGCGTCGAGATCCCGGCCGAGACCCACATCGAGGTGCTGGGGGAGGCCGACGAGTTCGGGGCCGCGCAGTCGCGGCTGCTGCTCTACGGGGCGGGCTCGTTCATCGTGATCTTCATGCTCCTCCAAGCCGCGTTCGGGCGGCTGCGCCTGGCTGTGCTCCTGTTCGCGACCCTCCCCATGTCCCTGGTCGGCGGAATCCTCGCTGCCCGGCTCACCGGAGGCGTCATCACACTCGGCTCCCTCGTCGGCTTCCTGACGGTGTTCGGCATCGCCGCCCGCAACGGGATCCTGCTGATCAGCCACTGCCAGCACCTTGAACGCGTCGAGGGCGTCCCCTTCGGCCATGACATGGTGATGCGGGGGGCATCCGAGCGGTTGGCACCGATCCTGATGACCGCCTCGGCGACGGGGCTGGCACTGATTCCCCTTGTGGTCATGGGCAACCAGCCCGGCCACGAGATCGAGTACCCGATGGCGGTGGTGATCCTGGGCGGCCTGGTCACGTCGACGCTGCTCAATCTGTTCGTCCTGCCGTCGTTGTACCTCCGCTTCGGCCGGTCGAGGAAGGAACGCCAGTCCGCCGTCGAGACTGGGCCGCAACCCGTGGCCGGGTGAGCGTTGAGCCGGACACGGCTCTCGGCGAGGGGAGTTGAGCCGGACACGGCTCTCGGCGAGGGGGTTTGAGCACGATTTCGGAGTCGAGTCGCGATCGCGGCGATTTGAACGATCCAAGCGATTCGACTCCGAAGTCGTGCTCAACGCAAAGGGTGGGGGCAGCCACACGCCGCAACCCACATGACTCCGAAATCCTCAACGCCACCCCGGGGGCAGGCTCGGAGCGGTGCATCGCGACGGGGGCTCGGGCACCACGGACGGCGGCCCCGCAATAGGATGGGGCGAGTCACCACGGAAGGTTAGGTATGAAGGTCTTGATCACCGGCGGCGCCGGGTACATCGGCAGCACCGTCGCATCGGCATGTGAGGACGCGGGCCACGAGGTGGTCATCCTCGACGACTTCTCCACCGGGCGCCGCGAGTTCATCGGGAGCCGGGCCGTGTACGAGGGCGACTTCGCCGACGAGGCCCTCCTCGAGCGCGTCTTCTCCGATCACGCCATCGACGCCGTGGTGCACTGCGCCGCGAAGATCGTGGTGCCCGAGTCCGTGGAGCAGCCGCTGGACTACTACGAGAACAACGTGTCCAAGACCATCACGCTGCTGCGGGCCATGGAGCGCGCCGGGGTGCTGCGCTTCCTGTTCTCGTCGTCGGCCTCCATCTACGCCCCCGACGAGAACTTCATCGTCACCGAGGACTCCCCGCTGTCGCCTGGCTCGCCGTACGCGCGCACCAAGTACATCGTCGAGATGATCCTGGAGGACTTCACCAGGGCCTCCGCCATGAAGGTGCTGTCGCTGCGCTACTTCAACCCCATCGGCACGGACCCGAAGCTGCGCTCCGGGCAGCAGCTCGAGAAGCCCAGCCACGTGCTGGCCAAGCTGCTCGAGGCGTGGAGCAAGGGTGAGACCTTCACCGTCACGGGCGTCGACTGGCCCACCCGCGACGGCTCCGGCATCCGGGACTTCATCCACGTCTGGGACCTGGCCCAGGCGCACGTCGCAGCGCTGGAGGGGTTCGACAAGGCCACCGCAAACTCCTCCTACGAGGTGTTCAACATCGGCACCGGCAACGGGGTGACCGTCAAGGAGCTGGCGGCGTCATTCGAGGCGATCTCCGGCGACGCCTTGAGCGTCGCTGAGGGCCCGTCGCGCCCGGGCGACGTGGCCGGCGTCTACACCGTCTCGTCGAAGGCCAAGGACGTTCTGGGCTGGGAGGCGAAGCTGACCGAGCAGGAGGCCGTTCGCGACGCCATCGCCTGGCTGCCCGTCCGCAAGGAGATGCTCGGCTACTGAGGTCGGCAGACGTTCTCGCCCTGGGGCCCGATGGTGTGCATATGCGCAGCTACGGCTCCACAGCGAGAAAGTTGCGCCGCTCCCGTCCGCCCCACCGGCTGGCTCCCCGCGGAAGCCGGCCATAGAGTGGGACTCATGTTGCGCAAGCTGGTGTGGATGGCGGCCATCCTGGTGATCGTGTCCGCGGTCTCCACCATCGTCGACCGTCGAGAGGCGGCGCGACGCCGCGAACTCTGGGCCGAGGCCACCGACCCCGCCTGACGCCCCTCCCCTCCGCCGACTGGGCTCGTCGGGGCCGATTCGCCGAATAGCACCCTGAGGGCCCTCGATTGGCCGATAGTGAGTTGTAGGGTGCATGAATGAGGATTCATCCCGGCTCGAGGGGGGCTGACATGGGATTCGTCAAGGCGGGTTCATTGATTCTGGGAATCGTGCTGCTCTCAGCACTGGTGCCGCCGCCGACATCCGCTGAGGAGATCACCCCACCTCCAGTCGTCGCCACGGTCGAGCCTGAGCCGACTGGCCCGACGCCCGAGGTCACCGCTGACCCCACACCCCTCGATCCCACCCCGGACCCCACGCTGGACCCGACCCCAGACCCCACGCTGGTTCCGACACCGGACCCCACGCTGGACCCGACACCGGACCCCACGCTGGACCCGACCCCGGACCCCACGCTGGACCCCACGCTGGACCCGACCCCAGACCCCACGCTGGACCCCACCCCCGACCCCACTCCGGGCGAGCCCGCCGGCCCCGTCGCCCCGACGGTCCAGCGCACGGCCGAGCAACGCGTCGGTGGGGCTGACCGGTACGCGACCGCCGCTAACCTGGCGCGGTGGCTCCCCGTCGGGGACGGGCATCGCGTCGTCGTCACCACCGGTGAGCTCTTCCCCGACGCACTCAGCGCCGGCCCCATGGCGGCGCGCGAGCAGTCGCGCCTGCTCCTGACCCGAACCGCCTCGCTCCCCGACGCCGTCGCGGCCGAGCTTGCGCGCAGCGAGCCGCAGGAGATCGTCATCATCGGCGGGCCCGGTGCCGTGTCGGCGACGGTGGCCTCGCAACTCGCGGCGATCGCCCCTGTCACCCGGATCGCCGGCGCCGACCGGTACGCGACCGCCGCGGGCGTCGCCGCAGGCATGAGCGTGACCGATGTCGTCATCGCCTCCGGCGAGTCGTTCCCCGATGCACTGTCGGCCGGGCCGCTGGCCGCGAAGCTGGGCGCCCCCCTGCTTCTTGCACGTCAGCTCTCCCTCCCACCGGCCACCGCGCAGGCCCTCCAGGATCTGGCCCCCACCACCGTGACCGTCCTCGGAGGCCCAGGCGCCGTCGGTGACGCGGTCCTCCAGGAGATCAGGAGGGTCACCGGCGCCGCAGTCGTCCGCATCGGCGGCCAGGACCGCTACGACACCGCCGCCAAGGTGGCGCGCACCTACTTCGACGGCACCGACACGGCCCTTCTCGCCTCTGGCGTGGAGTTCCCCGACGGCCTCAGCGGCGCCCCCCTGGCACACGCCTACGGCGCGCCGGTCCTGCTGAGCACGGGCACCTGCGCCTCGCCCTACACCACCGGAGCGGTTGCCGCGCTGGCCCCCGCCCACCGGTTCTACCTCGGCGGGGTCTCCGCGGTCACCAGCTCGCCCACCCCGTGCGGGACGTCAGCCGTCCGGCGCGGCGTCAACCCCCCTGTCGCGTCCATCCCCGACGACGTGCCCACCGGCAGCGCGGCGGACGAGGCCTTCTACTTCGTGCCGCATCAGGACGACGAGTTGATCTCGATGGTCGGGGGGATCACCCGCGACATCAACGCCGGGCGTCGGGTCCACGTCTACCTGATCTTCGCCGGCTACTGGACGAGCGTGAAGGACTACCTCTGCGAGGACCTGAACCGGTGCCTCACGAACGCGCAGCTCACCGCGTCGCGCAACGCCGAGCTGCTCACCTCGCTCGAGAGACTGGGCGTGCCGGCGGGCAACGTGCACTTCCTCTACATCACCGAGGAGGACTCGGACGCAGAGGAGGTCGCACGGGCGGCGATGGGCGAGATCATGGCGGCCGCAGGCTCAGGCGCACGGTTCCGCTCGATGAGCTGGCTCGACGCCCACCCCAGCCACTACCGGCTCGGCCACGCCGTTCGCGAGATGTGCGACGCGGACAGGGTCGACGACTGCCTGTTCTTCCAGTCCACGCTCTATCAGGTCCACCCGGACGCGTTGGGCACGCGACCGGTCGTGACCCCCGTCGGCTCCGTCCTGACAGCTCAGCGTCCCCCTGTGAGCGGCGCTGTCGCGGCGTACAAGGAGGACTATCCGACGCTCGGCCGCCACTCGGTGGGGTGGCGCTCCGTGCCCCAGCAGATCACGTGGATCGAGCAGAACGCCTATTCCTGGGCGCACGGCCGCACCTGGGCCTCGGCCGCGGACAAGCGGGCAGCTGATGCTTGGATGGCGCTCTATCAACCCGAATACTCGACCAGCGGCCTCGCCCGGATGGCCGCGCCTGCGGCGGTCCCGCTCGAGGAGTACTCGGGCGGCTGATCGGAGCGCCACACTCCGGGCGCTGGGTTCACGACGGACCCGGGCCTCCGGAGTGCTCCGCCTCAGGGTCTGCGATGCCGCGCTCGGCAGACGCCTCGCGTCGGCCCAACGCCGGGTGCGGTCACAGGCCTAGCCACGCCTCGCTCCGAGCCCACAGCCCCTCGGCAAGGCCGTCGTCGCGGGCCTGCGGATTCACTCGGCCCGGCCTGTTGCGCTCGTAATAGCCGCCCGGCTGCCATGTGCTGCCGGGCGTGCCGTCGGCCAGCCAGGTGAGCCGCGCCCCACCGGTCTCGACGCTGGTGAGGAGTCTGGCGATCGGGGAGTGGTAGACGAACCGCATGGGGCTGGTGGTGTCGTTGGCGAAGTTCGTGGCGATGCCGCCGGGATGGAAGGAAACGGCGTTGATGCCCAAGCCGTGGAAGCGCCGGTGGAGTTCCCGGGTGAACAGCACGTTGGCCAGCTTGCTGTCCCCGTAGGCCTTGTGCGGGCTCCACTTCCTGGGATTGGCGAGGTCATCGAGGTCGATGTGGCCGTAGGCACGGTGGGCGATGCTGGACGTCTGGATCACCTTCGCCCTCGACTCGAGCAACCGGCCCATGAGCGCGTGCGTGAGCAGGAAGGGTGCCAGGTGGTTGACCTGGAAGGTCTTCTCGAAGCCGTCGGCCGTCACCTGGTGGGTGAACACCCCGCCGGCGTTGTTGACGAGCACATCGATGCGCGGGTAGCGGCCGAGCAGGCACGACGCGAGGGACCGGACCTGGGCCAGCTCCGCAAAATCGGCCACGTGGAACGGCGCCCCGAGCGCCGACGCCACCGCCGCGGTCTTCTCAGGGGACCTCCCCACGACGACGACGCGATGGCCATTCGCCGCCAGCTGCCGCGCCGACGCGGCCCCGATGCCGTCGCTGGCGCCGGTGATGATGATGGTCCTCTGGTCCGTCATGTCTTCTTCCTTGTTGAACCGATCGGGAGTCGCGGCGCTCGAATCGAGCGTCGCGGATGGCTGTCAGCCCCGTCGTCGACGATGGAGACAAGCGCACGGAGATGGGTCGATCCACTGCAGCGGCTCCTCCACCGCAATGATCGTGCCACCGTCCACACACATCGCAACCAACGGTCCACGCCAGCCCTTCGGGCGCGCCCGCCGCGGGCTTC
>Ga0073899_10004383_pt1 | contig 12376 bp, 9 predicted proteins | sample KloWWTmetaKNB5Ph_FD_88975 | JGI IMG/M metagenome (GOLD analysis project Ga0073899, IMG submission 88975) | Active sludge microbial communities from Klosterneuburg, Austria, studying microevolution and ecology of nitrifiers - Klosterneuburg... | ecosystem: Engineered > WWTP > Aerobic digester >... | reverse complement strand
GCACCAACCTCGAGGCGAAGATCAACTTCGGTTGAGTCTCCGGCGCGATCGGCGATTCGCAGGCGCCGAGGGTGTAGCAGGCGGCCGATCCGGTGCCTTTCCCCGAGCTTGGAAAGGCAGACACGCGCTCGGGGAAAGGCACCGGATCGGCCGCTTGCGAGACCGCGCCTGAGCGACCGGAATCGACGCCGATCATCACCGCAACAGCAGCATCACCGCCGTCGATTCCGGTCGCACGGCGCTCGCAGCGTCGATAGTCGCCACCTCAGCGTGAGCTGCCTGGCTTGAAGAGCCTTGCCCCCAAAAGGGCCGCGAGCCCACCCCGACACTTCGCGACGCCTGCAGCTTGAACTCGCCAGTAGTTGTCGGCTCCGTTACCGAAACGTGATGGCTCTTGCTGCAGGTTCCAGTAGAAAGCAGTCATTCGCCGATGTCGCAAACCGGCCAGAGGACTAAACCGCTCTCGCGGTAGGGCTGCTTCGATCCGAGTGCGGTGGATGACTGAGTCCTGAGGCTCTGTTTCGTATGTTTCGGAGTGAGGCGATCCGCCTCGCATCGGGACCGGAGCAGAGCCATGAACACCACGACATCAGGCATTTCGCCGCTGCGTCAACGCATGATCGAAGACATGCGGATGCGCAAGCTCGCGCCCACGACGCAGATCGGCTACATCCGTGCGGTAAGGCATTTCGCGGGCTTTTTAGGCCGCTCGCCCGACACGGCGAGTGCGGGGGACCTGCGCCGCTATCAACTGCACTGTGTCGATCGAGGCGTCTCCCCGATCACGCTCAACGCAACGATTACCGGGATCAAGTTCTTCTTCCAGGTCACCCTCGGCCGCGCCGAGCTGATGGCGAAGATGCGCCCCCTGCCCGTGGCGCAGACACTGCCGGTGATTCTCAGCCGCGAGGAAGTGGGCCGCCTGATCGAGTCGGCACGCAACCTCAAGCATCGCACCGCGTTGTCGGTGGCGTATGGCGCGGGGCTTCGCGTCAGCGAAGTCATCGCGCTCAAGGTCGCCGACATCGACAGCACGCGCATGGTGCTGCGCGTCGAGCAGGGCAAGGGCCGCAAGGATCGCTATGCGTTGCTGCCGCCGTTGCTGCTCGAGCGGCTGCGCGCCTGGTGGCGAGCGGGTCGCGCCGAGGGCAAGCTGCTGCCGAACGGCTGGCTGTTCCCGGGCCGCGATCCCCTCGATCCCATGACGACGCGGCAGCTGAACCGCGTCGTGCACGAGGCGGCTGCCCTCGCGCGCATCGACAAGCGCGTCTCGATGCACACGCTCCGGCACTGCTTCGCGACTCACCTGCTCGAGCAGAAGGAAGATATCCGGGTGATCCAGGTGCTGCTCGGGCACAAGAAGCTCGAGACCACCGCGCTGTATACGCAGGTGGCCACGGAGACGCTGCGCGAGGTGATCAGTCCGCTGGAGAGCACCCGACCGGCGTAGGGCAGGCTCGTGCTGGAGGTGGCGGATATCTTCCGCGCCCACGGCCCGAGCTGGCGGCACGAGCAGCGCGGCCACTTGAGTGTCGGCCAGCTCAAGGTCATGTCGGCGATCGAGAGCTGTCGCAGCGCGGCCCTCGGCGGCCATGCGCTGCGCTGCTCGGCCTGCGCGCAGCCGCAGATCGCCTATAACTCCTGCCGCAACCGGCACTGTCCCAAGTGCCAGTCGAGCGCCGCGCAACGCTGGCTCGACGCGCGTCAGGCCGACCTGCTGCCGGTCGACTACTACCACGTGGTCTTCACGCTGCCCGCGCCCATCAGCGCTATCGCTTACACCAACAAGGAGCTCGTGTATGGCCTGCTGTTCGATCTCGCCGCCGAGACGCTGCGCACGATCGCCGCCGACCCCAAGCACCTCGGTGCCCGCATCGGTGTCACCCTGGTGCTGCACACCTGGGGGTCGGCACTGACCCACCATCCCCATGTCCACGGCATCGTGCCCGGCGGCGGCCTCGCGCTCGATGCCGAACGCTGGGTACCCTGCAGGCCGGGGTTCTTCCTGCCGGTGCGCGTGCTCTCGCGGCTGTTCCGGCGGCGCTTTCTCGAAGAGCTGTCCGCGGCCCATGGCCGCGGACAGCTGCACTTCTTCGGTGAGCACGCGGACCTGGCTGATCCGGCCACCTTCGCCGACTGGCTCGCACCGCTGCGCCAGTGCGAGTGGGTTGTCTACGCCAAGCGCCCGTTCGCAGGCCCCGCGGCCGTACTCGCCTATTTGTCGCGCTACACCCACCGCGTCGCCATCTCCAACCGCCGGCTGCTGGCCTTGGACGAGCGCGGCGTTACGTTCCGCTGGAAGGACTACCGCGCGGAGGGCCGCACGCGCCACAAGACCATGAGCTTGAGCAGCGCAGAGTTCATGCGTCGGTTCCTGCTGCACGTGCTGCCAGGCGGCTTCCACCGCATCCGCCACTATGGGCTGCTCGCCAACGCGCGCCGCAAGAGCAACCTGGCCACCGCACGCACGCTCCTGCACCAACCGGCCCCGACCGTTGCGATCCGTTCCAGCGAGGCGCCTACCGGCACGGGTCACGCGCAGCCCACGTTCCGCTGCCGACACTGTGGCGCGCCCATGCTCATCCTCGAGACCTTCGCCCGCGTTCCGCACATCCGCGGGCCACCGGCTTCGGATCCGCGCTCATGAGCATGGGTCGCTCGGCAACCCTAATTGCATCGCCGGCGCTGCATCCGTCCGTGCCGACGCGAACGCCCGTGGCCGCGCGCCGCTCAGGGCATCCCAATGACCCCCTCCAACGCCAACCACGCCGCTGCGATCGCGCTGCACTCGCGCACGGGCACGCGATTGCCGTCGACTCCATCGTCGTCATCGGTGCCGTCATCACTTCACGCGGCATCCCGCGCGCTCAAATCCCCATAGCGCAGCGTCGTTCCTGACCCGGCTCAGTTCGGCCCCGCGGTTTCCTCCCTTGAGGATTGTGCGACGCCCGCCACTACCCTCGTTGGCGAGCCCACAGCGTTGCGCTCTCGCGGGCGGGCATCGCACAATCCTTAACAGGAGCCGACTTACCGCTCCCATGCGCTCGACGCAAGACCAGGGACGATCCGACCGCTGGACGGCAGAACAGTCGACAACGTGACGGTGTCTCACCTGCTTGGCTTGTGTCGCTTCCCCGGAGCGGCCACGTTGCCCGGGACCGTACCGGGCCGCAAGTGCGCTCGCCATCGATTCTCGAGCACCGCATCTTTCGCCACGCTCGCCGCGTGGGCGGCGCGCAGGGCGGCCAGAAACTCAATTGCCGCCGGGCTGGGCGAGCGATGACGCAACTTCATGAACGCCCAACTGGTTCGCATCCAACTCTGGTAGAAGATCGGCACTACGCGGCGCAGCGCCAGCGCCCGCGTCATCATGCCGAGAGTTGCCAGCATTACTGCATCCGACCTGGCTATCGTGGCGACGGCGAGCGGGACGGTCGGACACTCAATCGCGGGAACAGGACGCGTAAGTCCCACCGTTGATGAGGCTCCCAGCGCTTCGAGGAAGGGCTTGAGGGCGCGCGGCGGCAGGCGGGAAACCTGGACCAGCGGGAAGTCGAGGACATCGCGCAGCGCAGCGTTTGCCGCGGTAAGTGGATGCCCGGCTCGCGCAAAGAGATAGGCCTTGATGGGTTCGAGGGTTTCGAAGATATCGATCGATTCGTCGCCCTGCAGGATTGTGCTCTCGCCGACAACGAGGTCCAGCGCCCGTTGACGAAGCGCGCGTCCAAGAACCTCCAACGAATCCACCTGAATGCGAACGCGCAGGGCAGGATGCGCGGATACGAAGCGCGGCAGGGCATGCGGTAACAGCAGTTCCGCGGCGTAGGGGCCGAAGCCGATCGCGAGCTCGCCCTTGTGCAGCCCCTTGGCCAGCGCTACTTCGCGCTCGAGATCCGAGACCTGCGCGGACACGGCCGCGGCCTGCTGCAGGAATAGGTAACCGAAGTCCGTTGGCTCCGCGCCGTGTCGGAGCCTGGAGAACAGTGGCAGACCGACGGTCGCCTCCAGATCCCTGATGCTGCGGCTGAGCGTTGGCTGCGCGATGCCGAGCGCATCGGCGGCGCGGCTGAAGCTGCCGTGTTCGGCCAGTGCCGCGGCATGTCGGATGAGGCGAAGGTCAATGGGCACGCTGGGGGCCAGACGATAGAGGGGACGAGCGAACTATACCCAGACCGTATGGAACCGATAGCCCCGGCGACATTGCCAGCCTTCCAGGCGACGCCGAGAATCCGCCCGCCAATCGGAAACCAGACATCCACCGGTAAGCCCACCAACAAGGGTGAGTCCAAATGGTTGAAATGACATCAAAGCTTCGGCACAGCCTCGCGTTCTTTGCCGCGATGCTTTTGCCCCCGCTTACCGGCAGCGCGCAGACTCGGGCGCCACTTGCGCCAACTGAAGCCAGGGCGATCGCCGAAGAGGCTTACATCTTCGGCATGGCCATCGTCGAGCACTACAAGGCGCTGTGGGCCTACGGCATCGAGCCGCAGTCACCCAAGTACTGTGGCATCAACAAGCTCTGCAACGACACGCGACTCTATGGTCCGAAGGACACCGCCGTCGTGTCGGCCAACAACGACACCATCTACACCAGCGGAATGATGGACCTGCGCGCGGAGCCGATGATCCTGCAGGTGCCGGCCATTACGGACCGGTACTACTCGTTCATGCTGGTCGACATGGTGACCGACAACTTCGCCTACGTCGGCTCGCGCGCCACCGGCACTGAGCCAGGCACCTACGCGATCACAGGCCCGGGCTGGAAAGGGCAACTGCCCAAGGGTGTGACACGCATCCCGTCGCCGAGCTGGCTGGTCCTCGCGATCGGACGTACGGGCGTCAACGGCGAGGCCGACATGCCGGCGCTGCGCAAGGCGCAGGCCGGCTACAAGCTCGTGCCGCTGTCGACTTTCGTCGGCAAGCCCGCGCCGCCCGCCGCGCCGAATATCGAATTCCCGCCATTCGTCGATGCCAAGACCGCGGACAGTGCGACGTTCATCAATTACCTCAATTTCATGATGCAGTTCCAGGCCTTCCCGGCCGCAGAGCAGCCGATGCTCGACCGCCTGGCGCGCATCGGCGTCGGTCCGGGCCGCGCGTTCGATCCGACAGCCTTTTCGCCGGAGGTGATGCAGGCCATCGACGAAGGCATTGACGCGGGACGAGAGAAGGTGCGCGCCAAGGCGGACAACCTTGGCACCCAGGTCAACGGCTGGAACATTTCCCCCGCCAACGCCGGCGAATTCGGGCAAGACTTCATGACGCGTTCGGCGGCGGCCTGGAAGTACATCTACGTGAACTCGGCCGTGGAGGCGATGTACCCGACAGCAGGGGTCGACGGCAGCAGCAAGCCGCTGGAAGGCGGCACCGGTCGCTATGTCCTCACGTTTCCACCGGGCGCGCTGCCACCCGTCGACTACTTCTGGTCGCTGACGCTTTACGACGCCAAGACCCAGGTGCCGATCGAGAACGCGATCGATCGCTATTCGATCGGCGACCGCACGCCCGGCATCGTCAAGGGCGCGGACGGCTCGCTGACGATCTACATCCAGGCCGACAGGCCAACGACCAATGCCGCCAACTGGTTGCCGGCGCCCAAGGCGCCGTTCTACGTGATCCTGCGCACCTATGGCCCGAAACCCGCGATGCTCGACGGCAGCTACAAGGTTCCGCCGATCACCCGCGCGAATTGACCTTATCTCGAGCGGGAATCCCATGAACAAGTATTCGGCAGCAGCTTCTTCGTACGTGGTCGGGCCTCTGGTGGTGGCAGCTGCGCTGCTCGCAACTGCCTGCTCAATGTCCGCCTCCCCGCCGGTGACAGCGCCGGAGGCGCGCGCGATCGCGAAGGAGGCGTGGCTGTACGCCTATGCGCCTATCGAGAGCTATAAGACGATGTACAACCAGGCGGTCAACGAGGACTTCCCGGGCTACGTCGGCGGCTTCAACCGCTTCCGGCACTACGCGCGCATGAGCGCGCCCGCCGACACGGACATCGTCACCCCGAACAACGATACGCCGTACTCGTGGGCATGGCTCGATCCGCGCGCGGAGCCAATCGTGCTGTCGGTGCCCGCGGTGCCCGCGCCGCGCTACTACGTGAACCAGTGGTTCGACATGTACACGCACAATTTCGCCTACACAGGCGTGCGCGCCACGGGCCGCGAGGCGGGCAACTACCTGATCGCCGGGCCCGGATGGAAAGGCGGGGTGCCGAAGGACATCGCGAAAGTGTTCCGGGCCGAGACCGACTTCGTCGGGACGCTGACACGCACGCAGCTCGACGGGGCCGATGACATCGCAGCGATCCAGGCGGTGCAGGCGCAATACAAGCTCACACCCCTGTCGCAATTTGCCGGCACGCCCGCACCGAAGCCGGCAGAGGCCGTCGACTGGCCGCCGCCGGACGACCAGAAGATGGCCGGCATCGGGTTCATTCCCTACCTGAACGCACTGCTGCCCTTCATGCCGACGGTCGCGTCCGAGAAGGAAATGATGGCGCGCTTCGCCCAGATCGGCATTGGGCCAGGCAAACCCTTCGATGCCAGCAAGCTCGACCCGGCTGTCCGTGCCGGGATCGAGGAGGGCGTCGCCGAGGCCGAGAAGGAGTTGAAGGACAAGGCACTCGTCTCGACCAGTTCCAAGGAACTGTTCGGCAGCCGTCAGGAGTTGGGCAAGGATTACATCATGCAGCGCGATCTCGGCGCGATGCTCGGCATCTACGGCAACACCAAGACGGAGGCCGTCTACGGAGCGTGGCAGACGGGCCCGGACGGCAAGCCGCTCGATGGAACGAAACGTTGGGTGCTGCGTTTCCCGGCGGGCCAGTTACCGCCGGCGAGCCTGTTCTGGTCGATCACGATGTACAACCTGCCCCAGCGGCTGCTCGTCGAGAACCCGATCAAGCGCTACTCGATCGGCGATCGCACGCCGGACCTGAAGAAGGGAGACGACGGCTCGCTCGAGATCTATCTGCAAAGCGACAGCCCCGGGCCGGACAAAGAGTCGAACTGGCTGCCGACTCCGCAAGGTCCGTTCTTCCTGGTGAGTCGGATGTACGGACCCGAGCAGCCGCTGATCGACGGAACATGGAAAGAACCGCCGCTGGTCGAAGTGAAATAGGGACGCGCTGGGTGAGTTAACAATTGGTTCCAGTGGGCGGTCCGCCGCTGAACCGGAGCGTGGAGCCCGCTTCGGGGTCGCCCAGAGCAGTTCGCTTCTCGGCATAGCGCAATTCCGCTTTGGGTGTGCGCCGTGAAAAGGCGGCGCTTTCCAGTGGGTGCAAGTCCCACCCGGCAACTGCTCCAGCCGGAAGCAACCGGAGCAACGATGGAGGTAACGAAATCTTTGAAGCCTTCGGTCAAGCGTGTCACGACATACGGTGACAGCGCGAGTGTGCAGGCCGTAACGTGAGTGAACGCTGAGGAAGCCTCGAAAAGGACGATGCACGGGCCGACCCGACGACCCTATCGGGGAAGGTTGCTACGGCTGGGTGATAGAGCAAAGGTGATCCGAGCCGCCGTGCCGGGGTAGTGGCGACAGCATGCACACAAGGGAAGCGCACGCAACACGGGAAGCCCCGTCGCGTGATCGGGAAGATCAACCGGACGCCCGTGAGGGATGGGCCGGCCGCGATGGGGTGACGGAGAGGTTCGTAGTACCGGTGAAGCCGGGTAATGCCGGTGGAGGGAAGGGGCCTCAGTTCAAGACAGACGCAATACGTGGTGAGGGACCGGAGATTGGGCAACCTATCAACTCCGAAGAGTGTTCAGAAACTGCAGATGGCGTTACACGCGAAAGCGAAGACGGAAGCCGGGTATCGCTTTTACGCCCTGTACGACAAGATTTGCCGCGAGGACATGCTGACTCACGCCTATGCCCAGTGCCGCTCGAACAAAGGGGCGCCGGGTGTGGATGGTGAGGGTTTTGCGGACGTCGAAGCGTATGGGGTGCAGCGGTGGCTCGGCGAACTGGCGCTTGCGCTCAAGCAGGAGACTTACCGACCGGACCCGATCAGACGAGTGTTCATCCCGAAGGCCAACGGCAAGCTCAGGCCGCTGGGCATCTCGACCTTGCGGGATCGGGTGTGCATGACGGCAGCGATGCTGGTGCTCGATCCGATCTTCGAAGCCGACCTTCCGCCCGAGCAGTACGCTTACCGTGCTGGGAGAAACGCCCAGCAAGCGGTGATCGAGGTGGAAGAGACGCTGTTCCGCGGTCATCCGGACGTCGTAGACGCCGACCTCGCGGACTACTTCGGTAGCATTCCGCACGCCGAACTGATGCGGTCGCTCGCGCGCCGCGTCGTGGATCGGCGAGTGCTGCATCTGGTCAAGATGTGGCTGGAATGTTCCGTGGAAGAAACCGATGATCGAGGAAGGAAGACGCGAAGCACGGAGGCCAAGGATAAGCGGTGCGGCATTCCGCAGGGCTCACCCATCTCACCCTTGCTGGCTAATTTATACATGCGCCGGTTCGTGCTGGGGTGGAAGAAGCTCGGGCTGGAGCAGAGCCTTGGCTCTCGCATCGTGACCTACGCCGACGATCTCGTGATCCTGTGCAGGCGGGGCAAGGCCGAAGAGGCGCTGACCCGCATGCGCGACCTCATGAGCAAGCTGAAGCTGACGGTGAATGAGGAGAAGACGCGAATCTGTAGGGTCCCGGAAGGGGCGTTCGACTTCCTGGGCTACACGTTTGGGCGGATGCACTCGGCGAAGACCGGCCAGGCCTATCTGGGTTACCGGCCATCAAAGAAGAGCATCCGGCGCATGGTCGAAAAGATCCATGCGCTCACCGCCCACTCGATGACGTGGCAAGACACCACGGAGGTGGTGGCGCAGTTGAATCGGGCGCTGCGCGGCTGGGCGAACTACTTCCGAGTAGGTAGCGTCAGCCGTGCTTACCGCGCGATCGACAGCTACACCGCAACGCGGTTACGCCGGTGGCTGCGCACCAAGCACAAGGTCAGGCGACGCCGGGGCGGAGCTTATCCACTCTCGCACCTGTACGGGCACATCGGTCTCGTACGTCTGACCGCGCGTGGGCATGGCCCGTCGTGGGTGAAGGCGTGAGGTCTTGTCCGAGAGCCGGATGCGGGAGATCTGCACGTCCGGTTCGATGAGCGGGATGTGGAAACGGAGCTATGGCGAGGTTACTCGGGCACCGCCAAACGAAAGGGGCGGCAACAGACAAACCAAACCTACGGTCACCGCGCCACATCTCGACTCTACCGTTTTCGCGCGGTGAACGTCTGCTTTCAGGGCGGCGTCGGCGCGGTCATGAACACGAATCGCTGGCCGAACCTGATTGGTGATGCGCATTCCGCGGGCATCGCAGTGCTCGGCTAGATGCCCGAGTTGAAGGTTGGGTCGCGCACCTCCCTTGACTGGGGAGGGTCCGACGCGCGAAGGGCAGCTTCCACGCAGATTACTTGCGCCGTGCGAGTTTCTCGGGCCTGCCCGAGAACCCGCTCAGGCGCGGCGCATCGAGCGTTCGATCCGGCTTGTCCTGCCGGGAGCGTGTCTGCCTTTCCGCTCCCGGCAGGACAAGCCGGATCGGGCGCCAACTACCGCCTCGATCGAGTCTCCCGAGAACCCCGAAGCGACGCAATAGCGCTAAGCAGCCGCCGGCGGAAACACCGCACTCGCGTCGAACACCGGTCCGTCGACGCACACGCGCTTCATCGCCAGCGACCCGTCCGCCTGCACCACCGGCACCGCGCAACCAGCGCAACCGCCGACGGCGCAGGCCATGAATTCCTCGAGCGAGACCTGGCACGGCACGCCGAATTTGCGTGCCACGCGCGCTGCCGACTGCAGCATCGGGGTCGGGCCGCACGCGAACATCTCGACCTTGCCGAGCGCCTTGGCGTCCAGCGACGACAACCAGTGTGCCGCGAGGTCGGTTACGTAGCCGTGGAAGCAGCCCGGAAACCCGCTGAAGCTGGCGAGCCGGCTCGCAATGCCCCAGTCGTCCAGCAGTGGCATGCACGCGATGGCCTCGTTCGGCACGCCTGGCACCAAGATCTGCGACGGTCGAGCGCGGAAGGGAAACTCGATCTCGGACCCCATCAGCACGATTGGCTGCCACGGTGCCTCATCACGACGGGACTTGAGCGATTCCGCCAGGAACACCATCGGCGGAATGCCGACACCGCCGCCCACCAGCAGCGTGCGGGGACGATCAGGATGCGCAATGAAGCCCTGGCCGATCGGGCCCAGCACGCTGATCGTCGCCCCAACCGGCTGCTGCGACAGCGCCGCGAGTCCGGGGCCCACGACCTTGTAGAGGATCTCGACCCAGCCGGCCCGCGGATCGACGCGCATGATCGACAGCGGCCGGCGCATCGGGCGTTCGGGGTCGCAAGTCAGGTGCGCGAAGCTGCCCGGCAGCGCGGCCGCGGCGCACTTCGGCGCCTGGAGGCGGATCACGAACTGTTCGCCCGGGTACGCCTGCTGCGACAGCAGCCGGCCGTCCTCGACGAAAATCGTGTCGCGATGCGCTCGTCGTCCCGGCGGCGTGCCGCGACTGCGTCCCTGAGCGTCGATGGTGCAGGTGCTCATGCCGGGCTCAGACCTCGCGCCGGCCGGCCTGCACGTTGCGGACCTGCACGTTGCGTACGATCGTCGCGAGCACCGCCATGCGCACGGCGACGCCGTTGCGAACCTGCTGCTGCACGGCCGATGCCGGGCCGTCCGCGATCGCACTGGTGATCTCGACGCCGCGGTTCATCGGGCCGGGATGCAGGACGATGGCGCCCTTGTTCGCGTGCAGGATGCTGCGCTCGGTGATGCCCCATTCCTTCAGGAATGCGTCGACGTCCGGGATCTGCGACTGGTCCATGCGCTCCTTCTGGATGCGCAGCGCCATGATGACGTCGGCGCCGCGGATCCCGTCCTCGAGCGACGCGCAGCGTTTCGCGCCGGGGAACTCGACTGCTTCGGGGGCAAGGCTCGCCGGGGACACGAAGCGCAGTTCGCCGACGCCGAGCGTCTGCAGCGCGGTCGCGGCCGAACGTGCGACGCGGGAATGGCTGATGTCGCCCACGATCGCGACGCACAGGTTCTTCGGTTCGCCCTTGCGCTGGCGAATGGTCAGCACGTCCAGCAGTCCCTGCGTCGGGTGCGAGACGTGCGCCTCGCCCGCGTTCAGCACGCTGACGTGCGGCTGCACGTGGCCCGCGACGAAGGCCGGCAGGCCAGGTTCGGAGTCGCGCATCACAAACACGTCCAACATCATCGCCTGCAGCGTGTAGATCGTGTCGAGCACGGTCTCGCCCTTCACGCGCGAGGACGAGTGCAGGTCGAGGTTGACCACGTCGGCGCCGAGGCGCGTGGCGGCGAGTTCGAACGAGACGCGTGTGCGGGTACTCGGCTCGAAGAACAGGTTCGCCACCGTGCGGCCGAGCAGCGCGCCGTCACGGGCCGGCAGGTCGCCGGGTTCGCGGACGTAGAACTGCGCGAGGTCGAGCAGTTGCACGATTTCGTCACGCGCGAGGCCTTCGAGCGTGAGCAGGTGGCGCAGGCGGCCGGCATGGTCGCGTTGCAGGTCTCGGCCGGTGTCAGTTTTCAAGGCGTGCCCATCCAGGTCAGCAGGATCAGCCGTGCCGCGTTCGCATCGATGTCCTCGGGACGGATGCGTCGCGCGCGCGTGCCGGAGCGGCGCTCGCTGCGCAACTCGTCGTAAGCGGCATTGGACGTCAGGCGCTCGTCCACGTAGTCGACCGGCAGTCCTGAGCGCCGCGCGAGTTTTTCGCCGAAGGCACGGCAGGCTGCTGTCGTGGTGGTGTCCGAGTCGTCCATATTATAGGGGAGCCCGACCAGCAGCCGGGCCGGGGTCCATCGGGCAATGCAGCTATCGACGGCGGGCCAGTCCGGCGCTCCATTCCTGGCGGACAGGGTGCCGACGGCCGAGGCCGACCCGGTCATCGTCTGCCCGACGGCGACCCCGATGCGGCGGGTGCCGAAGTCGAACGCGAGCACGACCTCTCCCGGCGACGGGTGACCACCGTGGGCGGCGGGCGGCGGCGGATCGTCTTTGTGGGTCGGAATCAGGCGTGGCCCGCGTCGCTGCTGAGGGAGAGCAGGTCGACGCCCAGCAAGCGGGCAGCCGCGCTCCAGCGCTGCTCGATCGGCGTCGCGAACAGCACGCGCTCGTCCGCGTCCACCGAGAGCCAGGCATTGCGCGCCATCTCGTCCTCGAGCTGGCCGGAATCCCAGCCCGCATAACCCAGCGCGATGACGGCGCTGCCGGGACCTTCACCGGCGGCGAGGGCATCGAGGATGTCGCGCGACGTGGTCAGGTGCATGCGTTCCGAGAATGGCAGCGACGATTTATACTTGCCGGCCGGGGAATGCAGCACGAAGCCGCGTTCCGT
>Ga0073899_10004380_pt1 | contig 12377 bp, 6 predicted proteins | sample KloWWTmetaKNB5Ph_FD_88975 | JGI IMG/M metagenome (GOLD analysis project Ga0073899, IMG submission 88975) | Active sludge microbial communities from Klosterneuburg, Austria, studying microevolution and ecology of nitrifiers - Klosterneuburg... | ecosystem: Engineered > WWTP > Aerobic digester >... | reverse complement strand
GTCTTCGGGGTTGATGTCAATCACGTTGACTTTTACGCCGCGATCTTGCGCCATGAGATGCCACGGCGAGAAGTTGCCCGCGTGATCCAGCAGGGTCAAAATAATTTCATCGCCGGGCTGCAACGTCTGGCCGATGGAGCGGCTGATGGCGAAGGTCAGGCTGGTCATATTTTGGCCAAAGACGATCTCGTTTGCGCTTTTGGCGTTCACAAAATCGGCCATGTATTCGTGCGCGGCGGCGATCACCGCATCGCTCTCCTGGCTGGTGATGAAATTGCCGTGCGTGTTGGCGTTGCAGCGATGGTAGTAATCCACCATCGCGTCTATGCACTCGGTGGGAACCTGTGTTCCGCCGGGGCCATCAAAATACACCAGCGGTTTGCCGTTAAATGTGCGAGAAAGTGCGGGGAAGTGGGATTGGATGCGGTTTACGTCTAACATGGGCCGATGATACCAACGAAATAACAAAAGTCAGCGCTCAAAACCCCAGTATGCCAAACGCGCGCAGAAACAGCCAGAGCGCGGCCACGCTGCCAAAAATCACCACAAACGCGCGGATGGCGGACTGCGGAATGTGCTTTGCCAGGCGGGCAAGGATGTAGCCGCCCATGCTGGCGCCCACCGCGCTCACCAGCGCCAGCGGCCAGTGAATCAACCCATCCAGCGCAAAAAAAACGATGGCCGTGCCATTGATGCAGGTTGCCAGCGCGGTCTTGAGCGCGTTCATGCGGTGCATGTCTTTCATGCCCATGATGCTGAGCGAGGACAGCATGAGAATGCCAATGCCCGCGCCAAAATAACCGCCGTACAGCGCAATTACAAATTGCAGGGCGCAGCCCAGCGTGTATCCCAGCGGGGTGATGTGACCCTCGTGCCCCGCGGCGGCGCTGCCCGCCATCCGCGTGAGCAAGGCCACCACCTTTGCCCGAAACGCAAACAGCAAGGTTGCGCCAAGCACCAAAAAGGGCACAATCCGCCGAAAAACATCCGCCGAGGAATGCGCCACAATCAACGCGCCCAGCAAACTGCCGATGACGGTGGGCGCGAGCAAAATAAAAAATGTCTTGAGCTGCGGGCGCAGATTCTCGCGGTAGGCGAACGCGCCCGCAAACGCGCCGGGCGTGAGCGCGGTGTTGTTTGTGGCGTTGGCAACGATGGGGTTCAGGCCGATAAACAGAAAACCGGGGAATGAAATGGCCGTGCCGCCGCCGGCCAGCGCGTTTACGCCACCAGCGATAAAGCACAACACAAAAGGAATGAGGTATTGAAGCGGAGATGTGGGTTCAATCATGCGGGCGAGAGTATAGCCGCGACCAAACACAAAGGCGGCGATAACCAGAGCAGTTTGGCAAATGTGATTTTTTGATGAGCCGCGCCCATGCAGAGCGCCGCTCTCTTCATTTACAATCCCATTTCGTCAACATCGAAAATTCTTCACCCACACCCTTAAAAGCTCTCCATGAAATTAGACACCGCCAACCCGGATGCAGGCATTGACCCTTTTATCCAGCAGGTGCAGCTTGCGCTGGAGCATTTTAACGATCCGCGCTGGCTGGCGGATGAGTCGCCATTGGCTGCGCCATATTTGATGGCCGGGTTTGTGGTTTCCAAAGAAGACCGCGATTTTGGGATGGCCTGCGTGCAAGCCTTGCAACGCCAGATCAGCCTGGCGGTGGAAAATATTGCGGTCAAAGATGCCAGTTTTGACCCGGCGATCCTCCTTCGGCGCACGTATTTGCAGCCCAAGCCGTATCTCAAGCGCGAAGGGGTGGCCGTTGATCTGGGGTTGTCGCGGGCGACCTATTTCCGCTACCGCGCTGAATCTGTGCGTTTGCTGGCGCTGGAATTGTTAACCACCCTAAAGCCATCTTTGCGAAGCGAACAGCCGCTGTTTTTGGATGATGCGGCCATTTTGCCCAGCCGGGTGCGGGTAGCAGAAGCGGTTCTGGCCGACCTGAGCGCGGGGCGCAGCGCGCACTTGACCGGCGGGGCTGGCATGGGCAAAACCAGCGTGGCTGGATGGGTGACGCAACGCTGGGCGGTTCGTCCGGTGTTTTGGTTTACGTTCAGGCCAGGCACAGCCGATTCTTTGCAAACGTTGATTTTTGCGCTGGGGCAATATCTGCACCGCCACAAACAACCCGCGCTCTGGGCGCAATTGCTCAGCCAGACCGTGCGCGTAACCAGCGATTTGGCGCTGGGTTTCATACGCGAAGGGCTGACAAAGATGGGCGCAGACCGCCCCTTGCTTTGTTTTGACAATTTGGATGTGTTCTCTGCCGAGCCGCAAGCGCCATCCACCCAAAGCGGAGATGTGCTGGGGTTTATCTCGGCATTGGCGGCAGACCCGGCGGGCGCGGCGCTTTTGCTGGTGGGGCGCAGGCCGATGGCGACCACGAACGCCACACATCATCTTGGCCCGGTTTCGTATGAAGAAACGGCGGCTCTCCTCTCACGGTCGGGGATGGTGGCCGAGCGCGGCGATATTCAGCGGTTTATTCAAACTGGCGGGTCGTCTCCGCTTATGCTGGGGTTACTGGCAGCCAGCGCTGGCCGCGCCGCGCCTGGGATGGGTTCGCTGCGTTCGCCGCTGGCGGGGTTATCGCCAGAATTGCTGGTGGACCGGCTTTTGCGTGATCTTGCGCCAGATGAGCTGGATGCGCTGGAGCAATTGAGCATTTTCAACTCCATCGCGCCAGCAGATGTGTTTCCGGCTCACGCAGAGGCCATCCACACCCTGGTTGAGCGCGGAATTGCCCTGCTGGATGGCGCAGGCGGCGCGGGTCTGCCGCGCGTATTGCAAGACATGGTTCGCACCAAACTTGGGCCGGAACAACGCCAGCGTTTGAACTTGATCGCGGGCGATGCGCTGCTGGAGCGCGGGCAAATCACCGCGGCGGCGCAACATTATCTTTTGGCTGGGCGGGCAGATGTGGCTGTGTGGGTGTGGCACAACCAGCGCGCGCAAGAGATCGCCGCCGGGCAGGCCGAGACCGCTCTGGCGATGTTTAGAACAATCAAACCAGAGTCTTTGTCAAATGAGGATGACCGCCGCGCGCTGGCGCTGGTTTTGGCAGAGCTGCACATGAACGCAGGGGATGCGGAACGCGGGTTGAGCGATATTCAACAAGCGAAATGGCCTTCTGCTGGGATGGCAACGTATCGCGCCGAGCGGCTGCAAGGAGACTTGCTGACGCGGATGGGACAGATGGATCAAGCGGTTGAGACGTTTCGGGCGGGGTTGAATACGCTGAACTCTTTGCCAGATGTGCTTGTGGCCGGAACGCGAAGCCGGGCGGGCCGCGTCCAATTATTTTATGGGCGGCGGTTTGAGGATGCGCGCCGCGAGGCCATGACCGCGCAAGCGGTATTAAGCAACTTGCTGGGCGAGATTGAGGATGAAACGGGGTCGCCTGCCCGAGCGCGCGAGCATTTTTTGGTGGCGCTGGAACATGCGCGGGCAGCGGGCGCGGCGCAAGAGATCGCGGTGGCGTTGCAAAATTTGGGGCTGCACGAAGCGCGGCTGGAGCAATTGGATGACGCGCTTGAGCATTTTGGCGAAGCCATCACGCATTTTGAAGAAGCAGGCAACATTGTTTGTTCTGTGGGCACAAAAACCAATATCTCGTACGCGTATTTGTGCGCCCGTCAATATCAGAAGGCTGTTTTGCCATCCTCTGAGGCGATGGCATATTTTGAGCGGGTGCGGCATCCGTATTGGCTGGCGTTGAATGCGGCAAACCTGGCCGAGGCGCACGTAAATTTGGGTAACTTGCGCGAAGCCGAGCAATTTGTGTGGCAGACGTTGAAGCTGGAGGAAGTCTCCAGCCGCCCGTATGCGCTGACCACGCTGGGCCAAATTTATCGGCTACGCCATCAATATGAAGAAGCCGAGCGAAACGGGCGACTGGCGATTGAGATGGCCGAAGCCAACAGCGACCGATGGGCAGAGGGTGCGGCGTGGCGGGTGCTGGGTGAAACATACGCCAGCCAATCCAAAATAGATGATGCGGCCAGTTGCGCCGAGATCGCCATCGGCATTTTTAGGTCTTTGGGGGCAGAAAACGAGGCGCGGCGCACCCGCGAACCGCATTTTTGAGACTGGAATGGCGCATTTTGAGACTGGTTTTGAGACTTGGGGGGTAGTCTTCTTTGTATCAGTTGAGAGGACAAAATGAAAAAGACAAATTCGCCTAAATTTGGCAAGATATTTCGGATACTGGCAGCATCTGGGCTGGCGTGCGCCATTTCAATTTCAGGTCAATTTCCCGCATCCGTTGCGGCCCAATCTACAAGCGTAAACTCTATTCCACCAGAATGTTTGGATGACAATGGTGTAGCGCTTACTCCAGACCTATCGTCAGGATGGTTGTTTTTGGTTAATTTCAATGTGCCAGTGCTGGGCGGTGTGCGCGGGTGTATGGTGCAATCCAACGCCAGCGGTCAGATAAATCGGACTGGGTTTATGTGTTCCACAATGGGCAGCGTGGACGTAGCCAATGGCAATGCCGTGTTGAATGGAGCAGGATATTTTTCTTGTCCATTTGATATTTCAAAGTCGGCATTGGGCAGCGCGGTTTCGTATAATTATTATTGGATGCGGGCGCGTCTTCAGCCTTCAACCTCGACTACAAACGGCGTGCAAATGCCTTTATTTGTTCACCCCAGCGCAGAGTTGCGCGCCACGCGAGACGATTACACGGTCAAGATGACATCCAGACTCAACACCTGGTCTTTTATCAGCGGCACATCTGGCCGATTTGCAAAGATTCCTGTCAAACTAGACAGCACACTGAACAATGGTTTGGTGGTATCGCACTGGGTAAATGATGTCGTTGGCGCATCTACGCCTTACGGTCACCCGGTTGTTTTTTCAACCGCGCCCACTACCGTTCAAATAGGAGCAATAATGACTGGCAGCAATGTGATTCTGTCTGAAATTATTGTAGACCCGGGTGGTCATTGTTGCTACTAGCCGATTTAAAGAAAATTTCGTTTGTAAAAGACGGGCGCAGTTAAAACGCCCGTCTTTTTTATTGGTTGATACGGATTGTGTTTTGCGTGAGACGCTTTTGACTTCTCTTGAAATAAGATTCTTTTACGGTGATCACATCGGAACTGGATGTGCGAGAAAACCAACTGATTCTTCTTTATGGTTCACACGCAAAATCCGTTGAACTTGCTTTGGCAGATGAGGGCTGGTGTGCCCCTTTGCTGCGCCTCTTAACTGATCCGCACACCCTGAACCGAGTCAGCTCTGAATTCAATCAAAGCTGGCTCGGTGCTGTTTTTCGCAAAGCCAGAAGCGTTCTTTGAAGTGATACTGGTTTTTCATCACTTGAGACGGATATTGCATCGCGCTCGTTATTCTGTTTGCAACGAATCTGCGCGGGATTCAAAAGGCGATCCATAAAAAAACAAATTCAAGCAGGTGACAATTATGAAAACAGGAAGTTGGTTGAAAAATATTTCGCAAAAAAGCGCGATGCTGGCATCCGCGGCATCTATTGCTGTTTCTACGATATTTGCCCCAGCGACAATGGCACAAACAGCCGCAACGCCATCTATTGAAGTTTCTCCTCAGGTGTTTCATGTGCTTTCACTTTGGAGCACGCAAAGCGGTAACGATCTGTCTCTGGCAACCTATCTAAAGGCGCAATCGCCAGAACTGTTGGCAAAATGGGCAGAGAAAAGCATTGGCGATAATTCGCTTGATGGCGAGCTTGACTCAATTTACCCCGGCCTGCTTGACACACAAGACAGTGATGTTGACCTGCCTGCAACTGAGATTTTGATTCGCAGAAATAATGGCAAAACAGATCAAAGCCTTTCCAGCTTTGTTAAGGTTAAGTCGCCAGATATCTACTCACGTTGGTTGAAAGAAACAACCTCGTTTCCACAAAACGGCGGCGTGATGGACTTCGCGAACAGGTTTTTCCCGAATTTTGCATTGGATGTTAGCAATGCTTTGGCTAAACTGGGCGCAGGCGATGGAGGGCGTGGTGGGGATGGGGAATGCGAATGTTCGTTTGTCTATACCCGGATGAAAAGCAGTTGGTCGCATGAGATGTTCACGGACCCCGAAAATAGTTCGAGTAATTCGGGTCACATCGTGTTTGAGGGGATACGCACCATGAATGGGCCGGCGCACAGCGGAAACATGTATCTGTATCGGTCTCATGGCGAGACAACAAAAGAATACAAGGGTGAAAGCCTTACCAACTATGTAAAGCTGGGCGCAAAAATCTTTTGTCATGAAAAAGGCACAGATAGACCCTGCTATGGCGCCCTTTGCAGCGGGCAAATGTTTGGCCGTGGCGAGTGGAGCGCTCAGACAATGGTATTGGCGTATGAATGGGGTGGTTGGTTCCGATCTACGTATGCGAATGCTGCCGCCTCGGATGCCGCCATTTTTAAATATGAAACACCCGCCGGAGAAATTGTGAAATTTCAGAAAGGCGTAGCTCAAAAGGCAGAGCTTAAGCAAACATTTGATATTTCGCCTGTGATTTCTTTTGCGCAATCTGTGATTGGCATGATTGCCACAACGAATTTCTCAGCTTCTCAGTTGACAAGCCTGAATGTGAAGCAGTTGTTTGGGGTTGTCAGCCACAGCGGCAGCGAAGGAACTTGGCTGCAAGATGTGAACGCCATGGATGCGCTTAATCAGAATCAGCCAATCAACATTACAAACAACTATGATTACTATGCCACACTCACTTCTTCTGCAAGCACAATGGTAAAGGCCAAAGGTAAAACAGGCGGTAATGCCAAGGCAGGTGCAGCCTATGCTGGCAGCTATGGCTCCGGGGTTGTGTTCAAGGTTGAGCGCTGCACCATGCCTTCAGGCGCGTTGATACCCACACCCGCACCCGTTGCGTTGTGGAGCTATGCCCAAGAAAACACGGTGAATGTACCATTCCACAATCAGGGTGCTACAGCTCCTGTTAGCGAAAATACACTTAAAAATAACCTTGCGCAATATCTGTCCTTTACCTATGGAAGTAACTCCGGGTTGTCTCAGGCGGTTTTGTCTCAGCCAGATGGCTCTTATCCCTAGGATTTCCAGGGCTTAATCCCATACGACTTCAAAAAAGAGGAGCTTTCAAAGACTCCTCTTTTTTTGCGCCAACTATGTATACCCAAGATTGATGTTTCCCTACACATCGTAAATTCGGATAAAATATCGCTCATCCATGACGATTTCACCTTCCATTCCACATTTTTCAATCAACCCCGACGTGGCCCGCGCGGCAACCCTGCCCGCCAATTTATATACCGACCCCGCCATGCTGGGCATGGAACAAGACAAGCTGTTTCGCGGCACGTGGCAATATGCCGCCTCGCTGGATACGCTCCGGCATCCGGGAAATTTTGCCGCGGTGGATGTGATGGGGACGCCGCTGGTGCTGACGCGCGATCTGAACGGCGAGCTGCGCGCGTTTTACAACGTATGCCGCCACCGCGCGGGCACCGTGGCCAAAGGGTTTGGCAACCGCAAAACCCTGCAATGCCAATATCATGGCTGGTTGTATGGGCTGGATGGCAAGCTCAAAAACGCCCCGGAAATTGAGGGCACAGAAGACTTTAACCCCGCCGATTTTTGTCTTGTGCCGGTGCGGGTGGAAAGCTGGGGTCCTTTCGCCTTTGTGAACATGGATGGCCAAGCGCCGCCGCTTTTAGAGGTGCTGGGCAAAATTCCGCAAGAAACCGCCAAATTCGATTTCTCGCACATGCGCTCGGTCAAGCGCCACGATTATTTTGTGGAAAGCAACTGGAAAGTGTATGTTGACAATTACCTTGAGGGTTATCACGTTCCCATCGCCCACCCCGGCCTCTTCCGCGAGATTGATTATGCCCAATACCGCGTGGATACGTTCCGCTACTACTCCTCTCAATACGCGCCCATTCGCCCGGCCCGCGCCAAGGACGCCAGCGGGCGGGTATACATGCAAATGACCGGCGACGATCAGGCGTTGTATTACTGGCTCTTCCCCAATTTCATGCTCAACATTTACATGGGCATGCTGCAAATCAACATCGTTGTGCCGATGGGGCATGACCGGACAAAGGTCATCTTTGAATGGTTTTTTGCGGATGACGCGTCTGCCCAGTCGTGGGACAAGTTGAGCGAATCCATTGAGTTTAGCGATGAGATTCAGCGCGAGGACGCCGAAATTTGCGCGAATGTGTGGCGCAACCTGCAAACCGGCGTGTATTCATCTGGCCGATTTGTAGCCCAGCGCGAAAACGGCGTGCATCATTTTCACACGTTGTATGAGGAGTTTTTGAAGCGCTGACCTGGTGACAAGAGTGACAAGGATGATGAATCAGTCAGGTCACCCCTGTCATCCTCTTCATCCTTGTCGCCTTCGGAAAAGTGGAGATGCTAGGTGAAAAGTGGAACCGCTTTTTGGCATGGCTAATGAAGTGGAATGATGAACTTAACAAAAGTACCTTACTGCGTGGAACCATGGCGAATATAGGTGGAAATCAATCACATGTAGGAGTGTGAACTCATTATGAAATGAATAATATCCAGACCATTTACACATCAATTGCTATAAGATGAAATTTATTTATGTATTTAGTTGATAATCCCTGCTATCAAGTGTTAGACTACTTTCGTGAATAATGAAGAGCTCTTAACAATTGCAGAAGTTGCTCAAACTCTCAAAGTTAGCAAGATGACCATCTATTGCTATATCAAGGCGAGATGACTCCCTATATATAAGTTAGTACAAGAATTGAGGATTTAAAAAGGCGACCTTGACGAGTTTCTTAGACAAAGAAAAGTCATAACACAGGACTCTTGCTAGAATTTAGCTTAAAATGTATACCTAAGAATGAATACTATTAAAAACTACCTAACTAATAAAGCGCTCAAGTGGTCGGATGCAGAAAGGGAAAGTCAAAACTCTGTAGCGGGGTACATCCTTAGACATATTGAGTCTGCTGGTAAACTCCGAGATGCCCAAATCGAATCTCTCAAGGTCTACCTTTGGCTCAAATGCGTCAGCAATAACAAACCTCTTGTTGAGGTCTTCAAGCAAGAATACTCAGATGCTGAGGGTGACAGTCTCACGACTCTGCTTGTACATATTGCCCAAGAACTAGAAAACAAAAAGCTGGAACAGTATGCAAAGAATGCCACTACACAAGAGCTGGAGGGCTTTTTTGTTGACCTATTCGGTGGCTATAACCACATCTCAAACGTCTTGTTGAGTTTGCCAATGGGAGCAGGAAAAACCTTTGTTATGGCTTCTATGGTCTATATTGACCTGTATTTTAATCTCAATAACGCTGACGACCGCTTCGCAAGGAACTTCTTGATTTTCGCTCCCAGCGGATTAAAAAGCTCGGTTGTACCTTCCCTGCGTAGTATTGAACGCTTTGATCCCACCTGGATACTGCCTGCTGACGTTGCCAACCAAATCAAAAAGCAAATCAAGTTTGTGGTTCTGGACGTTGCTAAAACAGCTAAGAAAAGCAACCGCATCGAAAATCCTAATGCTCGCAAGGTTCAAGAATGTTTGAATCAGACTGACCCGATCGGTTATGTCTTCGTCACCAATGCCGAGAAAGTCATTCTTGATAAGGTGGTAGAAGACCCATACGAGGGTACGATGTATGAAATAAATGGTGATGAGAAGAGCAAACTTGAAAATGAACTAAGAAGCAAACTAGCTCAAGTGCCAAAACTCAGCATCCTTATTGACGAGGTGCATCACATACAAAAGGAAGAGAACAAGCTCAGATTTGTAATCAACAATCAGTTCAATAAAGGCAACACTATTAACATCATTGGTTTTACAGGCACACCATACTTCAGACGCAAGCTGACGGCAGGTACCCTGACCCTTGAACTTGATCAAATCCCAAGCACTGTTTATCACTACGAGTTGAAAGATGGAGTTCGTAACTTCCTCAAGCAACCCATTATCAAGAGTTTCTCTAGCCACACTGAAACTATTGTTAGAGCCAGTTTAGAAGACTTTCATACCAAGTTTTACAACAAAGCCTACAAAGATGGCAGAAAGCCAAAACTCGCAATATATTGTGCCAACATCGAGCGACTAGAAGAAGAAGTCATGCCGATTGTGTTGAGCTTTTACGCTGAAAAAGGATTAGACTCCACCGAGGTTTTCAAATACTATGGTGAATCAACCAAGTCAGAATCAGGCAAGATGTATGCACTAGGAAAAGATGCAGATTTGGAGTTTAGCAAGCTCGATACCCCATATTCTAATAAGCGGGTCATTCTGCTGGTACAAATCGGAAAAGAGGGCTGGGATTGTCAGTCACTAACTGGTGTTGTTTTGTCTGGTGAGGGTGACAGCCCAAAAAACATGGTTTTGCAAGCCTCTTGTCGTTGTTTGCGAGAAGTAGATGATGCAGAAAAAGAGACAGGCTTGATCTATCTCAACCAAGCTAACTATCGTCATCTTGAAAAAGAGTTGGGTGACAAGCATAAGATTACCATCAAAGAATTTGAGGAAGGTAAGAATGAAGAAACCCCATTGCTTCGAGTCGACCGTAGAAAGTATCTCGAGTTGCCACAGTTAGAATACAAGCAACTGCTCTTGGAATATGAGGTGTTGAACGAGGTGAGTAAGACAGACCCTCGAGTCATCCTACATGAACTGATCGCTAGGTTAAAAAATAAAGAGAGTCCCTACTTCATACCAGAGGTTGCAAGTATCAGAAGTGGATTTGACTTGAATGATTTGTCTAGCGTCAGTCATTTGCCGTTAGACTACGCCTACCAAAAACTCAGTTTTTCAGAGTTTCTTAACTTAATCTTCAAGTCATCTTTTGGCGGTGTGACGTATAAGAAGCTACATCAATATCGGATTCAACTATTCGATGTCTATGGTTTGTTGACACAAGCTGGAGAGCTACATGCAGGATATTCGCTCAGCAAGGTCATATCAGCCATTCACCTTAGCTTAATGCCTCAGTCGGCAGTCAGGGTCCACGAGTCACTCAAGTCTGAGTCAGTGTCTTGGCTGATAGCCAACATCAATCAAAACCCTATTTCTCCCAAAGCCAAAATCTACCCAGACAACATTGACTTCATCAACAAGATTGCTGAGTACGACAAGAAAAAAACTCTAGTTGAAGACATCTTTACTAGTGAGAATGACAAAATCAAACAGCTTGAAGCTACGAAACAAGCAATCAGTAGTGATACTTCACTAACGGCACAGCTTGATGCCAAGATAGATGAAGTAAAACGGTCTAAACTCCCAATCAAGTACAAAGACCGTTCTTTCCACTACATCCCTTATCAAATGGATAGTGGACTTGAGTCAGCCATACTTGAGAGTATTTTTCAATTGAAAGTTTTTCAAGAAAACCAACTTGAGGTGTACTTCAATGGTGATCGCTTCCTATCCACGTTCAAAATCAAGATTTACAAAAAGATCGATGGTCAGTGGAAACTGATTCAAGATCAATACACACCTGACTTTGTAGTGATACTACGAAACAAGAAAAAGATTGCAAAGACGCTCATTATCGAGACAAAAGGAATGATATACGCTGGAGCGTATACTAACATCAGACAATTCATGGAAAACACCTTTATCGACCACAACGCAAAATCTTTTGATTATTTGTACCTTGAGGACGGTAGAGATATTAACCACCACCTTCAGTCCATTACCGATAAAATTAATCAATATTTTAGAAATTAGAAGTAAATAGTAATACTATGCCAATTAAATATATCCCTTACAAGATTGAGCCTCTTCGAGGTCAAGCAGTTTTGCCTTTTTTGCGATACCATCGCCAGCTCACGGCAAAAGACTTTCAACTCCAAGGGGTGCCGTACTTTGAAGTTGAGCTATCTGAAAAAGTCAATCAAAGTAGCAAGAAACTGTGTGACAACCTACTCATTCACGGCGACTGCCTCAATGCCTGTGCCTACTTGAAAGAGCAAGGTATCATGGTCGATTTGGTATACATTGATCCACCGTTTGCAAGTGGAGCGAATTACGCTAAGAAAATATATATTAGGCAAAACCCCAAGCTCGTTGCAAAGCTAGAAGAAGCTCAAGGAAAACTACAATCTCAACCAGGTGAAGAAGTCGATAACAAGGATTTGCAAACGCTTGAAGAAACCATGTACGGGGATATTTGGCAAAAGGAAGATTATCTCAACTGGTTGTATGAGCGATTGCTGGCAATCAAAGAAGTGATGAGTGACACGGCTAGTATCTACGTGCATTTGGATTGGCATATTGGGCATTATGTGAAAATCCTCATGGATGAGGTGTTTGGGGAAGAAAGCTTAATAAACGAAATTATATGGGCATATAGAATTCAAGGTGTTGGCAAAGGGACATTCGCAAGGAAGCACGATACTATATTTG
>Ga0073899_10004377_pt1 | contig 12384 bp, 11 predicted proteins | sample KloWWTmetaKNB5Ph_FD_88975 | JGI IMG/M metagenome (GOLD analysis project Ga0073899, IMG submission 88975) | Active sludge microbial communities from Klosterneuburg, Austria, studying microevolution and ecology of nitrifiers - Klosterneuburg... | ecosystem: Engineered > WWTP > Aerobic digester >... | reverse complement strand
GGAGCCGCCGGTGCCCGAGCCGCCGGTGCCCGAGCCGCCGGTGCCCGAGCCGCCGGTGCCCGAGCCGCCGCTCCCGCTCGCGCCGGATGCGCCGCCGGAGCTGGAGCCGCCGCTGCTGGAGCCGCCGCTGCTGGCGCCGCCGCTGCTGGCGCCGCCGCTGCTGGCGCCGCCGGTCCCGCCCGAGTCGCCACCGTCATCCGACCCGCAAGCGGTCGGGAGCGCGAGAAGCACCGCCACACTCAAGCCAAAGCAAGTCTTGTTCATGGCCCGAGTCTACGTCACTTCGCGCCGAGCTGGAAGCTCGCCACGGCGTCCATCAGTGACCCGAACCGCCGCCGATCGAAGTGCGCCCCGCTCGTCATCCAGTCGACGTGGTCGCTCTGCTTCTCGTCATCATGGAAATGTCCGAGCACGTCCAAATGATCGCCGTCCCCGCACCACACCAGATCGCCCCAGAGCTGACTCAGGGTCGGTACGACACCGTCGCTCGATTCGTCGGTGATCGGAGCCCGAATGCCTTCGGCCAGCGTGGTGGCCTGCTCGGGGGAGGGCTGGGCGTAGGGGTACATCTTGTGGCGCTGGCTCGCGAACTGGTAGAGCGTCGCGTACATCGCCGCCGTCAAGGCCGCGTACGGCGAGCGGACCTTCTTGGCGAAACGCAGCGCGCGCGGTGGCGGCGCTGCCGTGACCACCGAGCCGTAACGGATGCGCGGATCGTCCTCGGCCGTTGCATTGAACAGGTCCATGGCCTCGGGCATGATCTGCACGATCGCCCCCTGGTCGGTGCGGATCTTCTCCAGGAACCCGGAGATCTCGCTTCTTCCGTGGTTGTCGACGAAGCGCAAGACCAGATCGGTGGCACCGCTGATCAGTCGCACGTCGCCGCCGAACAGCTGCTCGACCCCGCCGAGCGCAGCGAGCAACTTGGAGAACACCGCCAGGCTTGGCTCGCCCACACTCAGCGAGACCACGGTGAGCAGCGACAGGGCATAGAGCACGCGGGTGCCCGACACCGTGGCAAAGTAACTGGCGAGCGGTGTCCCGAAGTGAGGCGCGTTGAAGCTGGTCGCGCTCACCACCCGTGGCCGCCACCGCAGACGTTCGGCGTCGCTCTTCAGATCGGTGCTGGGCGACAGCACCAAGCGCACGTCGAGCCCGCCGGTCGAGTGCCCGACCAGGTGGATTGGCCCGCTCTCGTCCGCGCTGACCCGGATGGCCTTGGCCAAGATGCGCGCGCGGTGCCGCAGCGACGAGGTGGGCGGCGTCGGCACCACCTCTGCGACCAGCTTCACGCCAGCGTCGGCGAACCGCGTCTCGAGAGCCGCCCGCACGTGGCGGAAGTAGTCGTAACCGGCCAGCGTGCCGAAGCCGAACATGCCGGGGACGAAGTAGACGCGATGGGTCGGCATGCGGGGAATACTATCGGCAGAGCGCGTCGAGGTGCGCGAAGTCTGCGTCGGCGGGCGCGTCCCGCGGCTCGAGGGGAAACGCGAGCACGGTCTCACCGCCCCGCCGCAGCACGTGCGCGGCGTCCACGGCGCCGTGGCGGGCGCCGGCGCGGTGCAGCGCGGTGAGCGCCGCGTGGAGCTCGGCGTGTTCCTCGGGGCCGAGCGGGGTCGCCGGCTCGCCGGTCACGGCCTCGACCCAGAGCGTGTCGTCGGTCTGTCGCACGCACAGCACGCTGGCCAGGGCCGGGTGCGCCGCCCGCGCGAACGCCCGGGCCCGATCGGCGTCCGCGCCGGACGCCGCCAGGACCAGCACGTCGCGGCCGAGCCAGCCATCGTGAAAGCGAGCGCCTTCGATGGGGGTGAGGCGACCGTCCGCCGAAGCGAGCCGTCGCGAGGTGGGCGCGCGGCTGATGGGGCGGCGAGCGGGCTGGGTTCGGGGCCAGCGCGCGGTCAGCAGCAAGTCGCGAGCTTCGAGCGCGCTCTCGGGGCGCAGCGCTTCGGGACCGATCAGGCGACGGCTGAGCTCGCGCTCGTGCGCGCCCAGCTCGGCAGAGAGGAACTCTTGCGCGTCGGCCGGCGCGGCGTCCGTCAGCGCGTGCCACAAGAGCGCGCCCACGCCGTAGATGTCGCTGCGAGCAGTGGCCGGTGCCCCGGCTCGCTGCTCGGGCGCCATGTAGGCCAGCGTGCCGATCACGCCGCTGGTCACGGTCGCGGCGGCGTCGGCCACGTGCGCGGCGCCGAAGTCGGCCAGGTGGGCGGCGCCCGCGGCGTCGAACAGCACGTTCGCCGGCTTGATGTCGCGGTGCAAGATCCCACGGCGGTGCGCCTCGGACAGCGCGCCGAGCACCGCGCAGGCGATCTCGGCGGCCCGCGCCGGAGAGATCGTGTCGGCCTCGAGCAGATCGGCCAGCGAGCCCCCGGCCATCCATTCCAGCACCACCGCGGGGCCGTCGGGGAAGTAGGCGTGGAGCGGAACGATCGCGGGGTGGCGGAGCTTTCCGAGCGCCACGGCCTCTCGCTCGAAGCGAGCCAGCGCATCGCGCCCCGAGTCGCGGAGCGACGCTGCGGAGAACAGCTTGACGGCGACCTCTCCGCCGCCGATTGCGTCCACGGCTCGCACCACCCGAGCGGTCGGCGTGCGCGCCACGTCGGCAACCACCCGATAGCGCCCGAAGAGCACCGCCCCGGGCAACGGCTCGGCCGCCGGCGCCGGCGCCGGCGCGCGGTCCACGCCGAGCGCGACCAGCTCGGGCTCGAGGTCCCGCACGCCGTCGTCGAGCCCCAGGGCCGACAGCGCGCGCACCAAGGCGGCCAGTGCCCGGGCGCGCTCGGGGGCTTGCTTGGGGACCTTCTGCAGCACCCGCACCGCGGCGTCGTGGCGGCCATGCTCGACATACAGCTTGCCGAGCAACACGTGCGCTTCGAAGCTTGCCTCGTCCGACGCCAGAGCTTGCTCCAGAGCGCGCGCGGCACGGCGGGGCTCACCGGCGGCGCGGTGCGCCTCGGCCGCGTGAAGCCAGCTGCCGCCGCGCTCGAAGGCCGCGGCTGCCGCCGCGAATTCACCCAGCGAAAGCCACACCCGGGCCGCGCTCGGGTGTCGCCCCTGATCGGCGAGGCGCGCGGCGGCCAGCCCCGCTTCGCGCGGCGTCTTCGCCAGCTCGGCGCAGGCGCGGCGCTCGAGCTCGGGCTGGGCGGCACGGATCGCCAGATCGAGCGCCCGCGCCGCCTCGCCCGCGGCCAGCGCCGCCAGCGCCGCGCGGTCGAAATGGCACGCGCGCTCCCAGAGGCGCGCGGCATTGCGGTGGTCGCCCTGCTTCGCTGCCAGGGCGGCCGCCTCGTCGAGCCGGTCTCGTGCCTCCAGCTCGTCGACGGTGGTCATCCCTTGCCGGGCTTCTTGCTCTTGCGCCGTGCTCGCGACTTGGGGCGCTCGGCAGCGCCGGGGCCGCTCGCGTCGACCCAGTGGTGGGGCTGCTCGCGCACGTCGACGTGGACGAAGCCGCTCTTCGGATACAGCCCCACGCCGGTGGTCCCGAGCGAGCGGGCGACGCTGGCCAGCTTCTCGTCGCTCACCCCGGGGAGCACGATGTCGGCAGCCCGCCCCTTGGCGTGCTGCGAAGCCCCGCCGGCGCGATAGGCGCTGACGATGCGCACGCAGGGCGCGTCGAAGTGACGTTGCAGGCGGTAGAGCAGGTCGAGCAGCGCGGCGTCCATCTCGCGCGCCAGGCTCTTGCGCGAGTCCCCCAGCACGCTGGACGCCTGCGCGAGCTGGGTCGGCCCGAACCCGCCCTGATCCGAGCTGGCGTCGAGCTCGACCCGCGCCCCGGTGTTCACGTTCTCGAGCACCAGTCGCGGTCGGCCGGCCAGGTCCGTGGGGGCGTGGGCGTCGGCCGGCGCCGTGTGCCACTTCTTGACGTGGGCCTGGTACGCGGCACCGGTCGCGCGTCGCGGTGCCGAGCGAGCTTTGGGCTTGGCGTGGGCCTCGAGGCCGAGCGCCAGCACGCCGACGCACACGCCGAGCGCGACGATGCTGGACAGCCTGAACGCCCGAGCCATGCGCGACGCCTCAGGGCTTGAAGGTGACGTTCGTCCCGAGCTCGAACTGGAACGCGAGCTCGCCGAAGTCGACGTCCGGGGCCCGGAACGAAGCGGTGCGGATGCGCGTCAGCGACAGGCGACCGGACCCGAGCTTGTCGAACTTGCCGCTGGGGATGGTGCCTGCGCCCTGGTCGTCGCGGAAGGCGCACGCGACCACGCGGTCTGCGGTGGAAAGCTCGGCGATCACCAGGTCGCCGCTCGCGCCCACACCCCAGGTCAGGTCGATGGGCGCGCCGATTCCGACTTCTTTCAGCTCGGCGAGCGCTACGCCCCCAATGGTCACGGTGTCGAGCTCGACCGGCGCTTCGCGCGTGATGGCGATGCTGGGCATCGAGGCGCTGCCGGCCGTGCGGAGCGAGTACGAGCTGGCCGCGGGGAACGCCGAGGCCGAGCGGTCGCGCGAGGCGTACAGCACGCCCGCGATCTGATCGGTCACCGTGGGGAAAGCGTGGGGGGCCAGCGTGCCCTCACTACCCTGGGCACCCACCCAAACCTCGCCGGCCTCGAGCAGCTCGACCCGCCCGATCCCGGTGACGGTCGGGGTCGACCCGGAGCCGAGCGTTGCGTCCCGGCACTGCCCCACCGGGGGCATCGAGGTGCGCAGACCGATGAGCTCGTAGATGGGCCGCGCCTCGACGTCGGCCGGGACGCGGACGAACCCAGCCAGCACGTCGGCGCGAGCGCCGCTGCCGTCGACGTTCACCGAGCGTTCGACCGTGACCAACGCGTGGGCGCTGGAAGCGGTGTCCGCGTCGGTGCCGTAGCTCTCGACCTCGGCCGAGCATCCGAGCGCGATCGCGCCCATGAGCGCGAAGGCACCAAACCGACCGGCGACCGGGTCCACGCGGGTATCCTAGGCGCTTGCGCGGGGTCGAGCAAGCGGGGGCGTCGTCACCCGCGGTGCCAAGTGACCGGGATGAATGGGAATTTGTGGGTCACTTCCACAGGCTGAGGATCACCGCGAGCCCCGGAGCCAGGGTCACGCCGTCGAACCGCCCGTCGGTTCGACCGTCCTTCAGCATCAACATGCCGCTGCCCTTCTGGTACCCCGCGTCGAGCTCGAGGGCGATCGTGACCGGGTGCAGCGTCAGGCCGACGCCGACCACCCCGAGGGCGTACCAGCGCTCGGCCTCGAATCGCGCATCTTCTTGCTGGCTGGGCTCGAGCGCGATCCGGACCACGGCGGTGCCGCGGAGCCGTTCGAAGCCGCCCCGAGCGCCCAACCAGGATTGGAGCACGCTCCCGCGGCTTCGCCACCCCACGAGCAGGGGCACGTCGAAACCGAAGCCCGACACGCCGCCGATGTCGAGCCCCGGGATCCGCTCTTGCCGGTCGCCCCGGGCCTCTCCGGGCGGATCGGAGCTGGGGCGCGCGAGCACGCCGCTGGCACCGAGCCCCGCGCTGGCGGCCACGCTGTCCCCCTCGAGCGCGTAGCGCCCATCCAGGCGCACCGCCCGCGCCGTGTAGGTCATGCCCGCCTCGGCAGAGTGGCCAAGGCCGACGCGCGCCCCGACCCACGGCGCGAGCCCCGGCGCGAGCAAGCTGTACGCCAGGGCCCCGCCCACCCAGCTCGCGCGCTCGTCGTCCGAGCTCACGGCGCCGTCGGTCATGGTCTGTCGCGCCGCATCGATCCGCCGGCTGGCGCCACCGGTGACGAGCTGCGTGCTGACGCCCGCGCCCATGCTGACCCGTTCGCGCGGCAGCGGGTGTGCCGGGTGCAAGAGCGGCGTGCCGCCACCACACCCGACGACCGCCAGCGCGGCAGGCAGCCACGGCGCACGCCCGAAGCTCATCGGCGGAACCGCGACGGCACGTCGCCCCGCTCGGCGCGGGCCCGCAGGTCGGTGTCGTTCGGGTGGAGCTTCAGCGCGCGCTGAAGCAGCACGGCCTCCGTCTCTTCGTGGCGCGGATCGGGCAGGCAGCATTGGACCGGGCACACCTCTTGGCACGCCTCGCGCGCGAAGTACCCGACGCACTCGGTGCACAGCCGCGGATCCACCTCGAAGAGCTCGTCGCCCGGCTCGATGGCGTCGTTCGGGCATTCGCGCTCGCAGGCGCCGCAGTTGATGCAGTCCGCGGTGATGTACGTGGCCATGATCGAGGGCGACCTGGTCGGCTCATAGGGCCGATTTGTGGCCGATGGAACTCGAAGCCCCATTTCGTCGTGACTTTTGGTCGGCGACGGCTATTGTCCGCGCGCTCTCATGCTGCGGCTGAACTTCGATCGCTGGCACGTGCTCGTCGCCATTTCGGCGCTGGCGCTCATCGGCTGCAAGCCCGAGATTGGCGACGAGTGCTCCGTTTCCACGGACTGTTCGAACGTCGGCGATCGGCTGTGCGACACCACGCAGCCCGGCGGGTACTGCACCATCTTCAACTGCGAGCCCGGCACGTGCCCGGAAGAGGCCGTGTGCATCGCCTTCTACAACTCCGACAGCCGCGTCTGCCAGGACCCGCAAGACGAAGCACGGCTGCGCCGGACGTATTGCCTGCGCAGCTGCGACGGTGACGGCGACTGTCGCGGGGGGTATTCGTGTGAAGACCTCAGCGCGAAGGACAACCCCTGGGGCGCCGAGCTGGTCGAGCGCGGCGGGCCGAGCGGCAAGGTGTGCGTCGTTCCCTACTCGGGGGCCACGCTCCCCGAGAAGCCCAACACCGAGGTGTGCACCGGCACCGACGCAGGGTTCGACGTGAACCCGTGGACGCCCCCGACCGACTCTGGCGCCGATGCCGCATCCGACGCGGGCGATGGCGGCAGCGACGCGGCCGAGGGTGGGGGCCCCGGTGACGCAGGCGACGCCGCGTCGGACGCCGATGCGGGGGCCGGCGACGCGGGCGCCGACGCTTCGACCGACGCATGAGTGGGCAGGGCGCCGCGGCTGGCTCACGCTCGCGGCCCACGGACGCGGTCTTCGCGCTGCTTCGGCTCGGCGCCACCGTGCTCGGCCGCACCGGCGGCGCGGTGCTGACGCTGGTCGCCTTGGCCAGCCTGGTGTTCCTCGCGCTCCGCCTGCTGCCGGGCGACCCGGCGGCGCTGGTGCTGGGCGAGCAGGCGTCGGAGGCCGATCGGGCGCTGATCCGCGGCAAGCTCGGGCTCGACCGCCCGCTCGGCGCCCAGTACCTGTCGTTCTTGCTCGGGCTGGCGCGGCTCGATCTGGGTGACTCGCTGGCGCGCCCCGGAACGTCTGCCTTCGCAGAGGTCGGGCGCGCGCTCGGGCCCACGTCGGCCCTGGCGGGCCTCGCCGTCGGGCTGGGCGCGCTCTTGGGAATTGCGGCGGCGGTGGCCTGCGTCGGCCCATGGCTCGGCTCGCGTCGCGAGTGGTTGCATCGGGCGGTGCTCGTGGTGGCGGCCACGCCGTTGCTCTCGTTCGCGCCGCTCGCGACCTATCTCTTGGCGGTGCGGCTGCGCGTGGTTCCACTGCCCGGCGACCCCGAGAGCGGCGCCAGCGGTCTCTTGTTCGCGTCTGGCCTCTTGTCACTGCCCCTCGCGGCGCAGGTGGCGCGCATCGGCCGCGCGGCGTTGCTCGATCTGGGCCACGCGAAGTTCCTGGACGTGGCCGCGGCCAAGGGCGGCTCACCCTGGCGCGTGTGGGTGGTGCATGCGCTGCCCGCGGCGTCGGCCCCCATCTCGGTGGTGATCGCCGCACAGCTCGGCGCCCTGCTCGGCGGCGCGGTGGTGCTCGAGCGGCTGTTCGAACGGCCCGGGCTGGGCACGCTGATGCTCTCGGCGTATGCCGCCCGGGACATTCCCGTGCTCGAGGCCAGCGTGGTCGCTGCGGGGCTCTTGTTCGTCGCGGTGCAGGCTCTGGCCATCTTCATCCACGCGCTGATCGATCCGCGGGGCAGGGAACCATGAGCACCGACGCGCGGGCCCGCCGTCGGCGCAACCGGGCGCTCTCGGCCGTGGCGCCGGCGGCGCTCTTGGCGCTGGTCACGGCGCTCTTGGCCGCGCTCTCGGACCGGTCGCCGGCGCGCCTGGCGCTCGATCTCGCATGGGCGCCGCCCAGCGCGTCGCGCCCCTTCGGCTCCGGCGACGCCGGGGTCGATCTCTTGGCGCTGGTCAGCCACGCCACGGTGCGCGCGCTGGCGCTGGCCGCGCTGGTCTCGCTCTTTGGCTTCTTGGTCGGCACTCCGCTCGGGGCGGCGGCCGGGATCTTCCGCGGGCGCTTCGAGCGCTGGACGCTCCGGGCGTGCGATCTGGTCCAGTCGTTTCCCACCTTCCTCTTGGCGCTGGCGGTGCTCTCGGCGGTGCGTTCGCCGTCGCGACTGCACATCGGGCTGGTGTTCTGCGTGACTGCCTGGGCGCCCTTCGCCCGCGTGGCCGCGGCGCAGGCGCGGGTGCTCTCGGAATCGCAGTTCGTCGAAGCGGCACGCGCGCTGGGGCTGGGCAGCGTCGCCATCGTGTTCGTCCACGTGATCCCGAACCTGCTCGGCCCGGTCTCGGTGCAGATCGGCACGTCGGCGGCGGGCGTGGTGCTGGGCGAGACTGCCCTGGGCTTCGTCGGGCTCGGGCCGCCCGACGGGGTGAGCCTGGGCTCGTTGATCGAGCAGGGGACGCTGGCCATGCTGCGCGCGCCGCACGTGCTGACCGTGGGCGCCGTCGCGGTGATCTTGGTCAGCGGCAGCCTTCAGCTGGCCAGTGAGGGCGTGCGCCGCTGGGTTCACCTCGAGTGAGCTCAGCGTCGGGCGATGCGCTCGAGCTCGGACTTCGCCGATGCGTCGAGCTCGGGCAACCGGCTGGCGAGCGCGAGCGCTGCTTCTGCCCAGGCCCTGGCGCTTTGGCCACTCGCCGTGCGCGCCAGGCCGGTGAGGGCGCGCAGGCGCTGTCGGCACGGCTCGTCGGTCAGCGTCTCGAGGGCGGCGGCGTGGGCCCGACGAGCATTGTCCCCATGTCCGCGGCGCCGCTCGAGCTCCGCCACGTCGTTCGACATCCGCGCCGACGCGCCCTCGCCCCGGGTCTGCCAGCCCGACCAAGCCGCCGCGGCCTTCGCGGGGTCGACGGGCTCGCCCAGCTCGGCCAGCCGCGAGGCGACGTCCAGGCTGGGATCGACCGCGCTCGCCCCGCGATACAGCGCGAGCGCGCGCTCGCGCTCGCCGCGGGCTGCGGCCGCATCGCCGCGCGCGACATCGATCTCGCCCAGCCGGCGGTGCGGGTCGCCGTACAGCCTCACCCGGATCTGGCGCGCGCTCGCCAGATCGGCCTCGGCGGCCGCCAGGCTTCCGCCTTCGATGTGCGTCTCGGCGCGACGGAGCAGCGCGGTCGCCACGGCTCGGTCGCCCTCGCCGAACACGCGCCGGCGCAGCTCGAGCGCCCGTTCGTGCAGCCGCAGCGCCTCGCCAATGCGCCCGCGCTCGCGAGCTGCGACCGCCTGCTTGTCGTAATACAGGCCCAAGCTCGGGTGTTCCGCCCCCAGGGCACGCGTCGCCAGCTCGAGCGCGCGGGAGAACGCGGCCGCCGCCCGCTCCGGGTGGCCGGTCTGCAGCTCGATCGAGCCCAGGTTCATCTCGATCAGAGCGTGCTGGTCGCCGCGCAGGGGGCCGCCGGCGGTCAGCGCACGCTCCAGCAGCTGTCGCGCCCCATCCAGATCTCCCCGGTCACGTCGGGCCTCGCCCTCGATGGCGTCGAGCTCGGCGCCGGGGCTGCCCGCCCGCGCCGCGGCGACGCGGGCGAAGGGAGCCCACTCGACCACGTGCGCCGGGTTGCCGTCGAACAGCGCGGTCTTCAGCAGGCGCGTCCAGATCTCGAGCTCGAGCTGTGCCGCGTTGGCGGTGCCCGCCTCGAGCAGCGCGGCCTGCAACCGCGATCGACCGCTCGGCAGACCCAACCGGGCCTCGCTCTGTCCCAAGAGTAGCAAGAGCGCCGCACGGAAATGCGGAACGGCCAGCTGCCGTGTGCGTTCTTCGAGGGCTGCGCTGGTCTGGCGGGCGTCGGCGTAGCGCCCGAGCGAGTACAGGGCCCAGGCTCGGTCGAGCTCGCGCTCGGCGTGCTCCAGCTCGCGGCGCGTGCTCGGGTCGTCGGGCAGTGCCAGCTCCGAGGCGTCGGTGAGGCTCTCGCAGCGCTCGGGTCGGGGGAAGGCGGCCACGGCGCCGCTCAGGCTCTCGCGCGCTTCGCCGCCGAGCGGCGCGCCGAGCTGCGCGCCCAGGGCGTTCATCCGCAAGAGGCTGCGATCGAGGCAACGCATACGCAGCGCGAGCAGGCTCTCGGGGCTCGCGCCGGCCTCGCAGATCCGGCGGTAGCTCTGCTCCCAGCTTTCGGTCAGCGCCACGAAGTCGTCCGCAGTCTTCTTCGCCCACGGCGCGTCCCCCAGGCTGGTGCGGAGCCGCTCGATGCTCGCGGGGGACCCGCTGGCGGCGATGCGAGCCCGCCCGCCACCGCAGGCGTCACGGCGCTGACCCCGCTGGTAGCCGAAGGTCACTGCCGCCGTGAGGCCCATGAGCGCCACCGCGCCGAGCGCGACGCGCTGGCGCCGCCGCACGCGGTCGCGACCCAGCTCGTGGGCGAGGGCAGCCATCGACGAGAAACGTGCTGCGGGATCCGGAGACAGCGCTCGCTGGGTCGCCTGCTCGAGCCAGCGCGGGACGCTGGCGTCCGGCGCGACTGGGCCGTCGGTCGCAGGCCGCTTGCCGTAGAGGACCTCGTGCAGGGTGACGGCGAAGGCGTACTGGTCCGACGCGGCGCTGGGCGGTGCGCCGGCCAAGACCTCGGGCGCCACGTAGCCTGCGGTTCCCCCAAGGCCACCGCCGCCGACCCCGTCCGCCACGCCGAAGTCGACCAGCCGGGCGCGGTCCGGTCCGATCACGATGTTGTCGGGCTTGACGTCGCGGTGCACCACGCCCGCGGCGTGCACGGCCGAGAGCCCCTCGGCCACCTGACGCATGACTCGAGTCACCTCGTCGACCGAGTGGGTCTTCCCGACCCAGGCCCGCAAGGGCTCGCCGGGCGCCAGCTCCATCACGATCGCGACGGCGCCATCCAGCTCGGTCACGTCGTGAACCGCGACCACGTTCGGGTGGTTCAGCTTGCCCAGCATGCGCGCCTCGGACAGCACCCGCGCGCCGGCGGCCCCCGGGTCGCGCAAGATCTTCAGCGCCACCTTGCGATCGAGCTGCGGGTCGTAGGCCGACAAGACCGTGCCCATGCCGCCGCTCCCCAGCCGATCGAGGATCACCAGACGCCCCAGGCGGGGCGCGTGGTCCCCGCCGAACAGCTTGGACTTGACCTTCGCTTGCAGCAGCTCGTCGATCAGATCGCGCTCGGCCATCGGTGCTGCGTCAGCGCGAGGGTAACACGCTCGCGAACCCCGCGGTCTTTCACTATGATCCGGCCGTGCGCTCGGATCCGGAGTTGCTCGAGAGCTGGCGCGGCGGTGACGCGCAGGCGGGCCAAGAGCTGGTGCAGCGCCATTGGTCGAGCATTGCCGGCTTCTTCCGATCGAAGGTGGGCGACGACGGCGCGGATCTGATTTCGCAGACATTTCTGGCCTGCGTCGAGGGCCGCGATCGCATCGACAACGTCCAGGCGTACCTGTTTGCAGTGGCGCGGCGCCGTCTCGCAGACCACTTCCGAACGCGGCTGCGCATGCCGGCCGTCGATCTCTCGGTGTCGTCGCTCACCGATCTGCGGACCGGCCCCGCCACCGAGCTCGGGCGTCGCGAGCAGGCCGAGCTCTTGCGACGCGCCCTTTCGGCAATCCCGCTCGACGATCAGATCGCGCTCGAGCTGTCGTACTTCGAGGGGCTGCCCGGCGCGGCCATCGCGCGCGTGCTCGAGATCGGGGAAAACACGGTGCGCAGTCGGCTTGCGCGCGCGCGAGAGAAGCTGCGGCTGGCCCTGGCCGAGCTGGCCCCGGCCGACGAGGCGGCCCGAGCCGAGGCCCAGCTCGAAGAAAAGTGCTGAGCAAAAACCGAGAGTTGTCGCAAAATCGACGGGACGTCGGGATCAACTCGCCGGCTGCTCCGACTTGTCCGGCGCCATGTCGCCCTTCACGCGCTTCCGCTGCTCTGCCCTGGCCCTCGCGTTCGCAGCCCTGGGCTGCTCGGGCGAGCCCGACTCGCCCGCGGGCGGCCCGGGGGGCGGCGCAAGCAGCGGGGGATCGGGCGCGGGCGGGGGCAGTGGCAGTGCCGCGGGCAGCGGGGGCAGCGGCAGCGGCGGCGCGGCCGGCGCGGCCGGCGCCGGCGGCAGCGGGGGAAGCGGCGGCGCCGCGGGGGCCGACGCGGGTACGGGCGGCGGCGGGGGTTCCGGTGGGGTCGTGCCGGCGTGCTCCGAGCTCGACCCCCGCAGCGTCCCCGCCGAGCTGGCGGTGCTTCCCGAGGCCGGCGAGGCCCCGTTCGTCGATGCGCT
>Ga0073899_10004375_pt1 | contig 12392 bp, 7 predicted proteins | sample KloWWTmetaKNB5Ph_FD_88975 | JGI IMG/M metagenome (GOLD analysis project Ga0073899, IMG submission 88975) | Active sludge microbial communities from Klosterneuburg, Austria, studying microevolution and ecology of nitrifiers - Klosterneuburg... | ecosystem: Engineered > WWTP > Aerobic digester >... | reverse complement strand
GGAGGCGCGGGGGGCACGGGTGTTCGTCGACTTCAACCAGGCGAACCGCGACCGTACGATCGCCGGCGCCTACTCCCCCCGGCCCCTCCCGGGCGCTCCGGTCTCGACTGCGCTCACCTGGGAGGAACTGCGCGACGCGGAACCCGCCGACTACACGATCCACACGGTGCCGGCACTCCTCGAGGCCCGGCCGTGCCCCTGGTCCGACATCGACGGCCATGCCGGTGACGTCGCCGGAGCGCTCGCGCTCTGGGAGGCCGACCTGAACCGTGGCTTCGGCGAGCTCAACTTCCCCCCCGACTACCCGAAGATGCCCGGCGAGCCGCCACGCGTGCCACCGAGCAAGCGACGCACGGACCGCAACGACGACGAGTACCTGGCGCCGAAGGCGGAGCGGGATGCCGAGTGGGGAACCGCGGTCGTGCCGCCGTTCGGGCCGATGCTCGCGAAGCTCGTCAAGGAGTTCCCCCGGGCCGACGTGGTCTTCGAGCCGAAGTGGGACGGCTTCCGCTCGCTGATCTGGCGCTCCGGCGACCGCGTCGAGCTCGGATCGCGCAACAGCCGTCCCCTCACGCGCTACTTCCCCGAGATCGTCGAGGCGGTGAAGGCGAACTTCCCGGACCACTGCTGCATCGACGGCGAGATCATCGTGGTCGATCCGGCCACGGGCGACCGGCTCAACTTCGATCTGTTGCAGCAGCGCATCCATCCGGCAGCCTCGCGCATCGAGCGGCTGTCGAAGGAGACCCCGGCCCGGTTCGTCGCGTTCGACCTGCTCGCGCTCGGCATGGAGAACTACACCGTTCAGCCGTTCGAAGTGCGCCGGGCGGCCCTCGAGAAGGCCCTCGGCGCGGCGCAGCCGCCCATTCACCTGACCCCCGTCACGAAGGACCGTGACGTCGCCCGGCAGTGGTTCGAGGAGTTCGAGGGCGCCGGTCTCGACGGGGTGATCGCGAAGCCGGTGAAGGAGCCGTACGTCGAGGACAAACGGGTCATGTACAAGATCAAGCACGAGCGCACCGCCGACTGCGTGGTCGCCGGGTACCGGCTCTACCGCGACGACACCGACGCCATCGGCTCGCTGCTCCTCGGCCTCTACACCGATCAGGGCATGCTCAACTCGGTGGGCGTGATCGGAGCGTTCCCGCTCGAACGTCGAAAGGAGCTCTTCGAGGAGCTCCAGCCGCTGGTGACCTCCTTCGACGACCATCCCTGGGCGTGGGCGAAACCCGACGAGCCCACCCCCGACAACCGCGACCAGTCCTTTCCGCGTACCCCCACCGCCGCGGCCCACTCACGGTGGAACGCGCGCAAGGACCTCTCCTTCGTGCCCCTCAGGCCGGAACGCGTGGTCGAGGTGCGCTACGAGCACATGGAGGGCGACCGGTTCCGCCACACGGCCCAATGGGTCCGGTGGCGCGACGACCGCACGCCCGAGTCGTGCACCTACGAGCAGCTCGACGAGCCGGTGTCCTACGACCTCGGCGACATCCTGGGCCTCCCGGCCTCCTGAGCCGGTCGCTGCTCCCGGGACGCCGACCCGGGACGACCGGACCGCGCCCCACGACGACGACGACCGCGCGGACCGGCATCGGTGGCGCCGGCGCGGGTCCCTCTTCCCGGTGCCAACTGGACCTGTGCGTCAGGATCTGACCCGTGTACGGGTCAGATCCTGACGCACAGGTCCAGTTCGGGTTGGTTCGGTCCTGGTCGGGTCTGATGCCGGTCTGGTGCGGGTCTGGTTCAGGTCTGGTGCGGGCCGGCTGGGGCTGCCTGGTCCCTGGTCGGGTTCACTCCCCGCGGCGGACGCGCGGCGGCGGCATCGTCGGAGGCAGGGACGCCGGCGACTCGGCCAGCAGCCGCAATGCCTCGTCGACGGCCAGGTCGAGTTGTGGGTCGCGGGCATCTTCGTCGCGCCAGTCGTCGGGGGCCATCTCGTAGCGGATGTCGGGGTCGACACCGTGGTTCTCGATCCCCCAGCCGTGCTCGTCGAAGTGGAACGCATAGCGGGGCTGGGTGACCGCCGTACCGTCCACCAGGTCGAACCGTCCGTCGATGCCCACTACACCACCCCAGGTGCGCTGCCCCACGACCGGGCCCAGGCCCAGCTCCTGAGCCGCTGCGTTCACCATGTCGCCGTCGGACCCCGAGAACTGGTTGGCCACGAGCACGAGGGGGCCGCGGCGACCGTCGGCGGGGTAGGTCTCGTTCGCCGCGTGACGCGACAGGTCGTACCCGATGATGCGAGCTCGCAGCTTCTCGATGATGAGCTGGGACGTGTGGCCGCCACGGTTGTAGCGCATGTCGGCGACCACGCCTTCATGGCCCATCGCCAGGGCCAGGTCGCGGTGGAACTGGGCCCAGCCGCGAGCCATCATGTCCGGCACGTGGAGGTAGCCGAGTCGTCCTCCCGAGCGGTTCCGCACATAGCCGGCGCGCGACGCCACCCAGGCGTGGTAGCGCAGGGGCTCCTCGTCGGCGAGCGGCACGACCGCAACCCGACGGACGTCCGGAGCGGTACGGTCCCCGCGACCCGGGGACCGTCGAAGCGTGAGCTCCACCACCTTGTCGGCCGCGCCCTGGAGCAGCGCCGCCGGACCCTCGGTACCCACCGACAACCCGTCGACGGCCACGATGACGTCGCCCACGTGGGCTCCGACTCCGGCGGCCCGGAGTGGCGAGCGAGCCGACGGGTCGGACGACTCGCCGGGAAGGATCCGGACGATCTCCCAGTCGCCCGCCGCCGTCCGAGCGAGGTCGGCTCCCAGGAGGCCCTGCTTCGGCCTGCCCTGGTCGGCCGGGGGCGTGACGTAGGCGTGGGACGTGTTCAGTTCGCCGACGGTCTCCCAGAGCACGTCGACGAGGTCGTCGCGGGTGGTGACGAGATCGAGCAGGGGCCGGTAGCGCTCCAGGACGCCGGCCCAGTCGACGCCGTCCATGTCGTCGCGCCAATAGTGGTCACGCATGAGACGGCCGTTCTCGTCGAACATCTGCCGCCACACCTCGCGCTGGTCGACTCGCCGGCGCAACCGTGTGAGGTCGACCTTGACGCGGGCCGGGTCGTCGTCGGGAACCTTCGCACCCGACGGTAGGACGACCAGTGAGTCGCCGCACCGCACCACGAGGCGCTGCCCGTCTCCGGACACGGCGTAGGAGTCGGCGTGGCCCAGCTGCGCCACCGACCTGGTCTCGAACGAGAACCGTTCGAGCGCGTCCTTCTCGGGCTCGGCCTCGACGCCTGCCCGGGTGGCTCTCAGCTCCCCGTCGTCGGCCGTCACCCGGCGCCAGGTCACGCCGTCCTTGACCGCGGCCAGCTGGGCGTAGCGTCCGGACGGGACGGGGAACGGCACGATGCGCTCCTCAAAGCCGTGGCCGTCGAGCTCGACGGTCGGCACCTTCTCCTTGCCGCGATCGGCGGGCTTCGGGGCGTCGTCGCCGTCGGACTTGTCGGCCTCGGACTGCACCTCGCTGATGCGCCAGCCGTCGGCCGAGGGCCCGAACGGTGCGGGGTCACCGGCACGCAGCGGGGCCAGGTAGGGCCGGACCGTCGACGAGAAGGACAGGTCGAACCCCACCTCGGAATAGCGCGGGTCGAACGTGCGGGCCGACAACCACACCAGGTAGCGACCGTCCCGGGTGAAAGCCGGTGACGAATCGGCGTACTTGCCGCTGGTCAGTTCGACGGCAGCGGCCCGGCGTGCCTTGAGGTCGACGCACATCAGCTGGGTGGTCCACGTGGGCAACGGCTGCACCCACACCAGGAACCGGCCGTCGGGCGAGAAGGCGAGCTCCCGTGCCTCGCCGTGCGGCGACCGTCCGACCTCCTTGACCCGTCCGGACGCCGTGTCCATGACGCAGATCCGGCCGTCGTGGGTCACCACCCCGAGGTTGTCGCCCGAGGGTGACGACTGCAGCGACAGGGCTCGGCCGACCTTGCCGCGGCCGAGCCGGCGCGGCTTGGCGGACGCGTCGAGGGGGCTCACCTCGATACAGTCCTCGTCCGCCACGTCGGTGGCGTAGGCGACCAGGCCCGACGACCCGAGCACACGAGGCAGCCGCGCCCGCACGCCGGAGTCCGCCGCCAACGCCCGAGCGGGACCTGCCCGGTGCGTCAACGCGTAGACGGCTCCGTACCACTCCACGACCGACAGGTCGCCCCCGTGATCGGGAACGACGTCGAGAAGCCGTTGCGACGGCTTCACTTCGTAGGGAGGCAGCGGCGCGTTGACACTGATGTCGAGACGCTTCGGCTCGTCGGCGAGGGACTCGAGGAGGTAGAGCCTGCCCCGCGCGTGGTAGACCACGCGCGTGCCGTCGGTGGCCGGATTGCGCACGTACCCGTCGGCGGACGTGTGGGCGGTGTGCCGGCGGAGGTCACCGCCGGAGGCGTCGACCGAGTACAGCTGGCCCTGCTCGTCCGGGGCGCCGTCGAGCGACGCGTCGAGATCGGAGCAGAAGCACAGGCGCTGACCGACCCACGCCGGGTTGTAGATGCCGGCCTCGGTCTCGGGCAGCACCCTCGTCCACTCGTCGTGGGCGCGCGCCTCGCCGGACTCGGACCCCCGCAACCACAGCTGCGACGCGGTTCCGCCCCGGTAGCGCTTCCACATCGCATGGTCGCGAGCGTTGGGAGTGGTGACAGCCGTGCCCGCCGGACCCAGGGCCAGCGCGGACGCCACCCCGTAGGGGAGTTCTTCCCAGGCGCCGTCGAGCGCCACCGCGAACAGCCGGAGCCGACGGACGAACGGCTGCCTCGCGCCGGACGCCACCAGCACGCGCCCGTCGGGCAGCCAACCCTCCACGAAGGTCACGTCGCAGCCCCAGTAGGTCAGTTGCGCCGACTCGCCCCCGTCGACGGTGCAGACATGCACCTCCATCGCCCCGGAGCGGGCGGACGTGTAGGCGACACGCCTGCCGTCAGGGGAGAACCGTGGGTTGCGCGCCGGCGCGCCGTCGCTGGTCAGCCGCGAGGCCCGGCCCCCGCCGACGGGTGCGAGCCACACGTCGTCGTGGGCGACGAAGCACACGAGGTCGCCTGACAGGTGGGGGTATCGAAGGTATGCCTGAGCCACCCTTCGGACACTAGTACGGCGCTGTGACAGTGGCCACCCGGAGCGAGACGGCAGCGACGGGCGATGGAGGCTCGGAACTGTCGTCGCGGTGTGGCAAGGTGATCCCTCCGAGAGGAGAACACCATGGCCGCCACGTCCCGTACCTTCCGAGCGGTGCTGCTGAACACGCTGCTCGCCAACGTGACGACCAGCTTCCTGTGGTTCGCCCTGGTGTTCTGGCTCTACGTCGAAACCCGGTCGGTGCTGGCCACGAGCATCGTCGGCGGTTCCTACATGCTCCTGCTCGCGGTGCTCGGCGTGCCGTTCGGGTCCTGGATCGACCACACCCGCAAGCACCGGGTCATGGTGGTGGCCGGCGTGGTGACCGCCGTCTGCTACGCCGCGGCGCTGGGCCTGTTCCTCGTGCTGCCGACCGGAGCCGTCCTGACGATCGGCAGCCCCGCGTTCATCGGGTTCGTGACCCTCGTCCTCTTCGGCGCGATCGTCGAGAGCGTGCGGGGGCTGGCGCTGTCGACCGTCGTCACGCTGCTGGTTCCGGAACCCACCCGGGCGAACGCGAACGGTCAGGTCGGCATGGTGAACGGGCTCGGCTTCGCCATCACCTCGGTGTTCAGCGGGCTGGCCGTGGGCCAGCTCGGCATGCGGTGGACCCTCGTGATCGCCGTCGCGCTGACCGCGGTCTCGCTCGCGCACCTGCTGACCATCTCGATCCCCGAAGACGTGATCACCCACTCCGACGACCTGCCGAAGAAGGTCGACTTCGCCGGTGCCTGGCGGGCCATCAGGGCCATCGACGGGTTGCTGGCGCTCATCCTGTTCACCACCCTGAACAACCTGCTCGGCGGCGTCTACATGGCGCTCCTCGACCCCTACGGGCTGACCTTGGTCTCCGTGGAAGTCTGGGGCGTGCTGTGGGGGGTTCTGAGCATGGGCTTCATCGTGGGCGGCGGGGCCGTTGCCAAGTGGGGCCTCGGCTCGCGACCTCTCCGGTCGTTGCTGCTGGCCAACATCGCGATGTGGGTCATCGGGCTCACGTTCACCCTGCGCGAGTCGATCTGGCCGTTGGCGATCGGGATCTTCTGCTACATGGTGTTGATCCCCGTGGCCGAGGCGTCGGAGCAGACCGTCCTGCAGCGGGTGGTGCCCTTCGAGAAGCAGGGCCGGGTGTTCGGTTTCGCCCAGTCGGTCGAGGTGGCGGCGGCACCGGTCACCGCGTTCGTCGTCGGACCGGTCGCCGAGTTCTGGTTGATCCCCTATTCCGCCTCCGACGCCGGTCGCCGGACTCTGGAGCCCTGGCTGGGGCAGGGCAACGCACGCGGCATGGCACTGGTGTTCGTGCTGACCGGCGTGATCGGGCTGCTGCTGACGCTGGCAGCCTTCGTGTCCCGTCCCTACCATCGGCTCAGCGCCACTCACGCAGCGTCCGCCGCGCCCGCCGCGCCCGCCGCGGCGACGGGCGGCTGACCGGGCTCGACCCGGAGCACCACGGGGGGTGTGCGGGACCGCCCCCGGCCTTAGGGTGGGCACCAGGGAGGCAAGGCGGACGGCGGGAGGCTGCATGGAGGTCAGGATCGCCCAGGAGCGTGCGTTCGTGCTGCACTCGAGCGTCACCACCGACCAGGCCAGGGAGAAGGCCTGGGCCCAGAAGCTCAACGTGTTCGGGGCACTCAACAACCTCATGTTCCGGCCCAAGGACGACGACGTTCAGATCACCCGGCACGAGTTGCGCTACGAGCCCTTCTGGCACGTGGCGTGCCACAGCGAACTCGAGTACGACATCCGGGAGGCCTACGTGGTTCCCGTGCGCAATCAGGCCACTCGGCAGATCACCCTCGACGTCGCTCCGGGCCAGGCGCTCGACGTGCGTGACGGCCACGTCACTGTCACCGGCGTGAGCCGCTGCAAGGAGGCCCAGCAGCGCGAACAGATCCTCGACGGCATCAGCGGCGAGGAGCGGACCGCCTTCGCCCACTACCTCCGGCGGCCGATGACCGAACTCCACTCCCTCGGCGAGTTCGCCCCGGCGGGGGCTGTTGTGCTCCCGCCGGAGGTCAAGTCCTCCTACGTGGTGCGCCAGCAGCTGACCAGCCTCATGAAGGCGGTGCAGGCCGACCACCTCTACACCGAGCTCGTCGAGGTGTCGTCGATCGCCCTGTTCTTCCGGCCCGTGTATGCCTTCGACTACTCCTGGATCAGCAAACAGCGGCAGCAGTCGATGGAGCTCGACGGGGTGACCGGCGAGTTGCGCAACACCACTCGTAAGGTCGGCTCCTCCGGGGGCCGGCTCGACAAGGACCTGCTCTTCGACATCGGGGCCGACGCGCTCGGCATGATCGTGCCCGGCGGCAACATTGCGATGAAGGTCGGCAAGATGGTGGTCCAGCGCACGAAGGCTCAGTAGCGGGCACTGTCGGAGCGCCTCTCGCCGCGCCCGCCCTGCGCCGTCGCGCGTCGGAAGGCTAGGCCGACTTCTCCGTGCGCGGAGCGATCTTGGCGCGCGACACGTAGCCGGGGGCTGCCTGGTGATTCACCACGTCGGCCGTCACCACCACCTGGGCGACCTCGTCGCGGGACGGCACCTCGTACATCACGTCGAGCAGCGTCTCCTCCATGATCGCGCGCAGTCCACGGGCTCCGGTACCACGGGCGAGGGCGAGATCGGCGACCGCATCGACGGCGTCGGCCGTCAGTTCGAGATCGACCCCGTCGAGTTCGAACAGCTTGCGGAACTGCCGGACGAGGGCGTTCTTGGGCTCGATCAGGATGCGGATCAGCGCCTCGCGGTCGAGCGGCATGACCGATGAGATCATCGGCAGCCGGCCGATGAACTCGGGGATGAGGCCGAACTTGATCAGGTCCTCGGGACGCACCTCGCCGTAAGGATCGGGGTCCTTCGTCTTGCGCGCGCCCTCTTCGTTGGTGAAGCCCAACGGTCGCTTGCCTACCCGGGCGTTGATGATGTGTTCGAGACCCGCGAAGGCTCCGCCCACGATGAAGAGGACGTTGGTCGTGTCGATCTGGATGAAGTCCTGGTGGGGGTGCTTGCGACCGCCCTGGGGAGGCACGGAGGCCGTCGTGCCTTCGAGGATCTTGAGAAGTGCCTGCTGGACACCTTCGCCCGAGACGTCGCGGGTGATGGACGGGTTCTCGGACTTGCGAGCGACCTTGTCGATCTCGTCGATGTAGATGATGCCCGTCTCGGCCTTCTTCACGTCGAAGTCGGCGGCCTGGATGAGCTTGAGGAGGATGTTCTCGACGTCTTCGCCCACGTAGCCGGCCTCGGTCAGCGCGGTGGCGTCGGCCATGGCGAAAGGCACGTTGAGCATCTTCGCGAGGGTCTGAGCCAGATAGGTCTTGCCGCAGCCCGTGGGCCCGATCAGCAGGATGTTGGACTTGCCGAGCTCGACCGTGTCGTCTTCCGAAGCCCGGCGGGGTGGTGTCGCGGCCTGCGCCTGCACCCGCTTGTAGTGGTTGTAGACGGCGACCGCCAGAGTCTTCTTCGCGTTGTCCTGGCCGATCACGTACTGGTCGAGGAAGGCGCGGATCTCACGCGGCTTCGGCAGGTCGTCGAGGAGTCCGACGTCGCGACCCTCGGAGAACTCCTCCTCGATGATCTCGTTGCACAGGTCGATGCACTCGTCGCAGATGTAGACCCCCGGGCCTGCGATGAGCTTCTTCACCTGCTTCTGGGACTTGCCGCAGAAGGAGCATTTCAGCAGGTCGCCGGTCTCGCCGATTCGAGGCATCGTGCCCCCTTCCGCCTCGTCCGCGCCGCCGGCTCTGCCGACGGTCGCACCACCATAACCGCTACCGAGTCGCGTGTCGGGACCCTGCGGCGCCCGACACGCGCCGGCTCATCTCAGGACACGTCTTTCAGCGACGGCAGGATCGCGTCGACGATGCCGTACTCCACTGCCTCTGCCGCCGTCAGGTACTTGTCACGCTCGATGTCCTTGCTCACCTTCGCGACGGTCTGCCCCGTGTCGTCGGCCAGCATCTGCTCCATGAGAGCGCGGATGCGCAGGATCTCGCGGGCCTGGATCTCGAGATCGGACGACTGGCCGTAGCCACCCTCGGTGGCAGGCTGGTGGATCAGGATGCGGCTGTTCGGCAGCGCCAGGCGCTTGCCCTTGGTACCGGCGGCGAGGAGCACCGCGGCGGCCGAGGCCGCCTGCCCCAGGCACACGGTCTGGATCTCGGGCTTGATGTAGCGCATCGTGTCGTAGATCGCCGTCAGCGCCGTGAACGAGCCGCCGGGCGAGTTGATGTAGATGCTGATCTGCCGGTCGGCATCCATCGACTGCAGGCACAACAGCTGCGCCATCACCGCGTTGGCGATGTCGTCGCTGATCGGGGTGCCGAGGAAGATGATGCGGTCTTCGAACAGCTTGGTGTAGGGATCGACGCGCCGCACACCGTAGCTGGTGCGCTCCTCCCACTGCGGGATGTAGTAGTCGCTGCGCGGACCGGCCGGAGCGAGACCGCCCGGAAGCACGGGAGCGATGGGCCCCTGCAAGGCCATGGTCATGTCGTTCCTCACTGGTTCGGCGCTTCGGTGGTGATCTGCGACGCCCGCGCGTAGACGTGGTCGATGAAGCCGTAATCGAGCGCCTCGGGAGCGGTGAACCAGCGGTCACGATCGGAGTCGGCCTCGATCTGCTCGACGGTCTGGCCCGTGTGTTCGGCGATCAGGCCGGACATCGTCCTCTTGATGTGGGGCGACTGCTCGGCCTGGATGCGGATGTCGGACGCAGTGCCGCCCAAGCCGCCCGACGGCTGGTGCATCATGATGCGGCTGTGGGGCAGGGCGAACCGCTTGCCCTTGGTGCCGGCCGACAGGAGGAACTGGCCCATGGAGGCCGCCAGGCCCATCGCCACCGTCGCGACGTCGTTGCTGATCCACTGCATGGTGTCGAAGATCGCCATGCCCGAATCGACGGAGCCGCCGGGGGAGTTGATGTAGAGGAAGATGTCTTTCTCGGCGTCTTCGGCGTTCAACAGCAGCATCTGCGCGCAGATCGCGTTGGCGTTCTCGTCGCGCACCTCGGAGCCGAGGAAGATGATGCGGTTGGCCAGCAGAGCCTGGTAGACCGAGTCGGTCATGCCGATCCCCGAGGGGGTCGACGCCATGCGCGGCAGGTAGGGAACTGATTCATTCACATCGGCGAACCTACCGGGTCCCTCCGACAGAACTAAGGCTTTGGCTCGGGTGTTCGCTGAAGGCGGACCGGCACCGGGGGACGCGCGAGGGGCCCCGCCGTCGGCGGGGCCCCTCGCGCGATCAGGCGATCACTCGGCCGCCGGCGCCTCGGCCGGCGACGCGGGAGACGCCGGGCTGTCGGGGCTGTCGGGCGAGTCTGCGCTCTCGGGCGAGTCGGGGCTCTGCGCAGCAGCGGTGGTCTCGTCGTCGTCCTGCGCGGCCTCGGTGCCGTCGGAGATCGTGCCGTCGGCGTTGAGCAGGCTGAGGTCGAGCACGGCGCCGGACGCGCTGGTCACCGTGGCCGCGCTGAGCAGGAAGCCGAGTGCCTTGCCGCGCCGCACCTCACCCATCCACTCGGGCAGGTGGTTGTGCTCCTGCATGTGCTGGATCTCCTGCTCGGGCGAGGTGCCGTTCTCCTGCGCCTTGCGGAAGATGAGCTGGGTCAGATCGGCCTGATCGACGCCGATCTGGTTGTCGTCGGCGATGCGATCGAGCAGGATCTGCGCTCGCAGCGACTGCTCGGAGCGGCGGGCGACGCTCGCCCAGAACTCCTCCGGCGTCTCGGACTCCTCGTCGTCGCTCTGCTCGAGGAAGGTCTCGACGGTCATGCCTGCCTGCTTGAGCTGCGCGTTGATCTGGCTCGTCCGAACCTCGACCTCACGAGCCACGACCGACTCGGGAACGTCGAAGGCGACCAGCTCCAGCGCCGCCTCCAGCACCTTGTCGCGGGCTTGCGACGCCTGCGCGAGGCGCCCGTTCGCGGCGACGGCGCCGTGCAGATCGGCCCTCATCTCGGCCACGGTGTCGAACTGGCTGACGAGCTGCGCGAAGTCGTCGTTCACCTCGGGCAGGTCCTCCTGCTGAACCTTGTTGACGACGACCTGCACGTCGACCGGCTGGTCCTTGTAGGGGCCACCCACGAGCGTGGTGGCGAAACGTGCCTCGCCACCGGCTTCCAGGCCGGTCACCGCCTCGTCGAGCCCGTCGAGCATGCCGCCGGTGCCGATCACGTAGGTCACGCCCTGAGCCGCCGCGTCGGGCAGGACCTCCCCGTTCTGGCTGGCCTCGAGATCGAGGTTCACCAGATCGCCCGCGGCGGCCGCGCGCTCCACGTCGGTCTTGGTGGAGAACCGCTTGCGGAGCAGTTCGATCCGCTCGTCGACCTCGTCGTCGGTGACGGTGTGGTCCTCGACCTCGACGGCGATGCCCGCGAAGTCCGGCATGTCGAAGTCGGGGCGCACGTCCACCTCGGCGACGAACTCGACGACGTCGCCGTCCTCCAGCCTCGTGATCTCCACGTCGGGCTGGCCGAGCGGCGCCAGATTGTGCTCTGCCACGGCCTTGCCGTAGGCATCGGGGAGCACCTCGTTGATGGCCTCGTTGAGGAGCGACCCGCGCCCGAAGCGCTGGTTGATGACGGCCGCAGGCACCTTCCCCTTGCGGAATCCCGGGATGTTCACCTGGGACGCGAGCTGCTGGTACGCCTTGTCGAGGGCGGGCTTCAGCTCGGCGAACGGGATCTCGACGGTGATCTTGGCCCGCGTGGTGCTGATCTTCTCGACGGTGCTTGGCACAGGGGACTCCTGGTGGGTTCCGATCGGATGGTCGGCGGCCCCGCCTTGGCGGCGGCCGCGCGCCCGCCATGTTATCCGTTCCTGCCAGACGCGGCGAAACCGGCCCTGGCCGGCGGTTCGAGGAGGTGCCACGATCGCGACCCCGCCCCGGCGCGCACCCTCGAACCGGTCGAGCACCGCGGGCGATGTCCCGTACACTCGACCCGTCACCGGGGCGTAGCGTAGTGGCTAGCGCGCCTGCTTTGGGAGCAGGAGACCGCAGGTTCGAGTCCTGTCGCCCCGACCATTCCGGCACACCCCTCTGACTAGGCATTATCGCTCACTGACTAGGGGTTTTGTCCTGGGTGCGTCATCGCAAGAGTAGGCACAGGACGGCAGTTTGGGGCACCCGTTGCCCCAAATAGGCCCCAAATTTGGGGGTCTTGAACCGCTCTGGGATTGGTGGAGGCTCCTGAGTTTGGAAACGAGGATGGAGCTATGCCGACAGAACAGACGCCTGGGAAGCCGACCACGCGCCGGTACACCCCTGAGGAGAAGGCCGCAGCT
>Ga0073899_10004371_pt1 | contig 12394 bp, 13 predicted proteins | sample KloWWTmetaKNB5Ph_FD_88975 | JGI IMG/M metagenome (GOLD analysis project Ga0073899, IMG submission 88975) | Active sludge microbial communities from Klosterneuburg, Austria, studying microevolution and ecology of nitrifiers - Klosterneuburg... | ecosystem: Engineered > WWTP > Aerobic digester >... | reverse complement strand
CAAAGCCAGGTTTGACACAGCATGCCAGCTTCGTTAAATTCGAAATCCCCCAATAGTAATTACGATAAGGAGTTCCCATGGCCGTTCTAGTAGGCAAGCAAGCCCCCGACTTCACCGCAACTGCTGTATATGGCAATAACGAAATCAAGGAACTGAAGCTGTCGCAGTTCAAGGGCAAGCCGGTTGTCCTGTTTTTCTACCCGCTCGACTTCACTTTCGTCTGCCCATCCGAACTGATCGCCTTCGATCATCGCCTGGAAGAGTTCAAGCAACGCGGCGTCGAAGTCATCGGCGTCTCCATCGATTCCCAGTTCACCCACCTGGCCTGGAAGAACACCGCGATCAAGGACGGTGGCATCGGCCAGGTTGGCTATCCGCTCGTCGCCGACGTCAAGCACGACATCTGCCGCGCCTACGACGTTGAGCTCGAAGCTGCCGGTGTTGCGCTGCGCGGCTCCTTCCTGATCGACAAGACCGGTGTGGTCATGCATCAAGTCGTCAATATGCTGCCGCTCGGCCGCGACATCGACGAAATGCTGCGCATGGTCGACGCGTTGCAATTCTTCGAAGAACACGGCGAAGTTTGCCCGGCCGGCTGGAGCAAGGGCAAGCCCGGCATGACTGCCAGCACTGAAGGCGTCGCCGCTTATCTGGCCAAGAACGCCAGAAAGCTGTAAGCAGCTCTAATGCCCTGAAAATATGGGCCGAATGCTAAAACCCCGAGGGCTTCCGGCCGCGGGGTTTTTTTCTTCTACAAATCGTTATTTTTGGGCTAGAATTTGCCGAATTTCCAATTTTAAGATCGGCAAACGGTCATGGCAGACTCCGAATTCCTCACTACCCGGCAAGCCGCCTTGCGCTTGGGGTTTTCTCTTGGCACCGTGCAAAATATGGTGGAAAGCGGTGCGCTTGAGGCTTGGAAAACATCAGGCGGACATCGCCGGATTCCGGTTGCCTCGATTGACAAATTGCTGGCCCGTCGCCGAAATCTGACGCCTGGTACCCAGGACACCGGCGCTCCGATCGACATCCTGATCGCCGAAGACGACCCCACCCTGCAGCTTCTCTACCAGCTGACCATGGAAGGATGGGATCTGCCGATCAAGTTGCGCATTGTAGCCAACGGCTTTGATGGTCTTTTGCAGGTTGGTCAGCAGGTGCCGGATATTCTGATTGCCGACCTGATGATGCCGGGCATGGATGGTTTCGAGATGATCCGGAATCTGCGTGCCAATCCGACCCTGGCCCGCATGGATATCATTGTGGTCAGCGCCATTGAACGCGAAGAAATTGTGCAAAAAGGCTTGCCGCCTGACGTGACCGTTTTGGGCAAGCCCATTCCTTTCCATGAAATCAAGGGCTTCCTGCTCGGTCGCGTGGCGGCTCGCCAACGACCGCTTTGACACAAAGACCTGCCGTAATTCACGGCGGGCGATAAAACTATAAGTAGGAGACAGGTAATGGGGTTTTTTGGAAATAGTGCTGCACTGAACAAGATCGACCGTGACATAGCCTCCATTGCCGATGGCAATGCGGATCTTTCGCATTCGGTCGGTAGTGTTGGCAACGATACTGCCGGGCGGGTTTCTGCCAATATCAACCGTTTTTTCGGCCGGATACGTGGCCTGATTTCGCACGCCAGGGAGCGTAGTGTCAGTATTGCCTCCGATGCGGCCCAAATGAATCATCTGGTGCAGTTGACTGGTGACGCTGTGCGCCGGCAGGAGGTGCTGGCCAGCGATATTTTTGCCTCGAGCAATCGGGTCAACCTTGCCGTCAGCGAAGTGGCGACGAATTCGGATGCCATTCAGTCTTCGACCCGGAACAACCTGGATCTCGCCCAGCGTTCGCTGGAGCAGATGGAAACGGTTGCTTCGACGATGCGCTCGACCAACCAGCATATCGAGCACTTTTCCTCGACCGTCGGCGAGTTGCACACCAGTTCGATGAAGATTAACGAGATCGTCTCGCTGATCAACGATATTTCAGACCAGACCAACCTTTTGGCCCTAAACGCCGCGATCGAGGCGGCGCGTGCTGGCGAGGCCGGCCGTGGTTTTGCAGTGGTTGCCGATGAGGTGCGCAAACTGGCTGAAAAGGTCAAGACGGCGACGCAGGTAATCGGCCAGAACACCCAGTCGATGATCAATCTGGTGGCCGATACCTCGGCCAAGACCCAGACTATTGTTGGCGAGGTTACCCGCGCCAACAGTTACATCGAAACCTCGGCGGCTGACCTGACGACCATGGTCGGCGACTTCAAGCGCACCACCGAACAGCTCTCGACCATTTCCGGTGCCATCTACAACCTGCGCGAAAGCAATCAGGCCATTCACCATGAGGTCGAAGAAATTCGCAATCATTCGGTCGACATCTCCGGCCGGATGAAGCAGTGCCTGGAGTCTGCCAAGACCTTGCGCGAATCGACTGAAGACCTGCAGTGCACGCTGTCTGACTTCCGCACCGGCAACAGCAAGTTCGATACCCTGCATGATAAATGTGCCGCTTTTCGTGATGCGGTGGGCAGCGTGCTGCAAAAGCTCAACGAGCGCGGCGTCAATGTTTTTGATCAGGCCTACAAGGATATTCCCGGGTCCAATCCGAAGCGTTTCACCACCGCTTACGACGGCCAGTGCGATGCCGAACTGACCCGCATTTACGATGATCTGGTGCGCGATGTCCCGGGCCTGACCTACTCGCTGGCTGTCGACAGCAATGGTTACGCCCCGGCGCACAACGGTGTTTTTTCGAATGCGCCAACCGGTGATCCTGCCGTTGACCTGGTCAAATCCCGGCACAAGCGGATTTTCAGTGACCCGGTTGGCATCAAGCTGGCCAAGAACCAGAAGTCCTCACTGTTCCAGACCTATGTGCGGGACACCGGTGAAGTGCTCAACGATCTCTCGATGCCTGTCCTCGTCAACGGCCGGCACTGGGGCGCTGTGCGCATCGGCTTCAAGGCTGACGTGGTGGTTTGAGCGCTGCGGCGACCGCATGCTGCGGTCAACGCCGGAAAACGGGTAAAAAGCGTGGGGCCTTCCGGCCCCACTTTCGTTACATATAAACGATTTCGACGTTTTCCGGTTTTAGCCAGCCGCTTAAGGCTTCGAGCAGGGCATCGTCGAGCCGGACGCGAACGGCTTCGCCGAGGATGATTTCACATTCGGCGGTGGCATTGCGATAACGGATGCGCACGGCAGCCGGCCCGGGCGCAAACGGTGTCAGCAGACTTTTCAGTTTGCGGGCATCGGAGTCGCCGTTCATTTTCAAGAGCAGGAATTTGGCAAAACGGGCGCGGGCCTCGCCGAGCGTCATCAGCTTGTCGGCGGTGACGCTATTGCTGCCTGAAAACTCGTCAAATCTGACCTTTCCTTCAATGATCAGCACCTCATCGGTGACGATCTTGGCCCGTTCGGCTTCGAACAATTCATTGAATACCGTCACCTCGATCATCCCGGTGCCGTCATCAAGTTGCACGAACAGCATTTTGCCGCGCCGGGTCATCTGCGTCCGTACGCCGACCACAACGCCGGCCAGCGTCGTCAGTTCCTTGGACGGCTCCAGGCGGTTGAGCGGCCTTCGGACAAAGCGCGACAACTCTTTCTTGCAGGTGTTATAGGGGTGCCCGGAGAAGAAGAAACCGAGTGCTGTTTTTTCCTGCATCAGCTGCTCTTTTTCACCCCAGGGTTTAACCTGAATGTATTGTGGTGCGTGTTCGTCGGCAGCGGTGCCAATGTCAAACAGGCTGGTTTGCATCGCGTTACGTTCGGCCTGCTCGGCGAATTCCATTGCAATGCCAACCGAGGCCAGCGTCTTGTGGCGGTCGGCATCGATACTGTCGAAAGCACCGGCCTTGATCAGTGCTTCAGTGGTGCGCCGATTGACCATCCGCTTGTCGCAGCGCTGGCAGAAGTCGAAAATATCCTTGAACGGCCCGCCGGCTTCGCGTGCCTTGAGAATGACGTTGACCGCCTGCTCGCCAGTGCCCTTGACGGCGCCCAGCCCGTAGCGAATGGTGCTGCGGTCGACCGGTTCAAAACGGTAATTCGAGACATTGACATCCGGACCCAGCACCTTGATCTTGTTGGCGATGGTGTCTTCGTAAAAAATCTTTACCGAGTCGGTGTTGTCGAGGTCCGAGGAGATGGTTGCCGCCATGAAGGCGGCGCAGTGGTGGGCCTTGAGCCAGGCGGTGTGATAGGTGACGACGGCATAGGCGGCGGTATGCGACTTGTTGAAGCCGTATTCCGCAAACTTGGTCATCAGGTCGAACAACTGCTCGGCCAGTGCCGGGTCGTAGCCTTTTTCCTTGGCGCCGGCGGCAATGGTTTCGCGGTGCTTGGCCATTTCTTCGGCATTTTTCTTGCCCATTGCCCGACGCAGCATGTCGGCGCCGCCCAGTGTGTAGCCGCCGATGATCTGCGAAATCTGCATCACCTGTTCCTGATACACGATAACGCCGTAGGTCGGCGACAGGCAGGCGGTGAGGTCAGGGTGGAAATAGTCGATCTTCTGCTGGCCTTTTTTGCGCAGGATGAAGTCGTCGACCATGCCCGAACCGAGCGGGCCGGGACGGTAGAGCGCCAACACAGCGATGATGTCTTCGAAGCGGTCGGGCGCAAGCTTTTTGAGCAGCTTCTTCATGCCCTCCGATTCAACCTGAAAGATCGCCGTCGTGTTGGCGTCCTTCAGGATCTGGTAGGCGGCAGGATCGGTGAAGCCAAGTGACATCAGATCCAGTTTTTTGCCGGTCATCCGGCGGATGTACTCGACCGCCAGTTCGATAATCGTCAAGTTGCGCAGGCCCAGGAAGTCGAACTTCACCAGCCCGGCCTTTTCAACATCATCCTTGTCGAACTGCGAAACTGGCGAGGCATCGCTGCCGGTGGCCTTGTAGATCGGGCAAAATTCGGTGATTTTGCCCGGCGCAATCAAAACGCCGCCGGCGTGCATGCCGACGTTGCGGGTCAGATCCTCCAGCCTGCCGGCCAGATCGAACAGCTCGCGGATGGTTTCGCCGTCATGCTCGTCGGCCATCATTTCCTTGAGTGCCGGTTCCTGTTCCAGCGCCTCGGCCAGCGACACCGGCTTGTTCTGGACAATCGGAATCAGCTTGGAAATGCGGTCGCACATCGAGTAGGGCAGGCCGAAGACCCGGCCGACGTCACGGATGACGGCCTTCGACGACATCGTACCGAAGGTGACGATCTGCGATACCGCCTGTGTGCCGTAACGCTGACGGACATATTCGATGACGCGCCAGCGGTTGTCCTGACAGAAGTCGACGTCGAAGTCGGGCATCGACACCCGTTCCGGATTCAGGAAGCGTTCGAACAGCAGGGCGTAGGCGAGCGGGTCGAGGTCGGTAATCAACATGCTGTAGGCGACCAGCGAACCGGCGCCGGAACCCCGGCCCGGTCCGACCGGCACGCCGTTGGCCTTGGCCCATTTGATGAAGTCCGCGACAATCAGGAAGTAGCCGGGGAAGCCCATCTGGACGATGGTGTTGCACTCGAAAACCAGGCGGGCGTCATACTCCGGGCGGCGCTTCAGGCGTTCTTCCGGGTCCGGGTAAAGCTGCTCAAGGCGCACTTCCAGACCGGCCTTGGCTTCGGCAACCAGAAAATCATCCAGCGTCATGCCTTCCGGTGTCGGGAAGTTGGGCAGGAAGTTCTTGCCCAGGGTCAGCTCGATATTGCAGCGCTTGGCAATTTCCAGCGAGTTTTCCAGCGCTTCCGGCAGGTCGGCAAACAATTCGGACATCTCGGCCTGGGTCTTGAAATACTGTTCCTCGGTGTAGGTTTTGGGCCGGCGGACATCGCCCAGCACGTAACCTTCGGCGATGCAGACGCGGGCTTCATGGGCGCGGAAGTCCTCGCGGTTCATGAACTGGATCGGGTGAGTAGCGACTAGCGGCAGGCTGAGTTGGCCGGCCAGATCGGCGGTCTGCTGAACAATCGCTTCCTGCTGCGGTTGACCGTAGCGTTGCACTTCGAGGTAAAAGGCCCCTGGGAAAATTGCTTCCCAGGCTTGGGCGCGTTCACCGGCGATGTCAAAATTGCCATTGATCAGCGCCTCGCCCACATCGCCGAGATGCGCCCCTGATAATGCAAGCAGGCCATCGCTGCCAATTTCACTGAACCATTCGCGGCGAATTTCCGCCCGGTCGCGTCGACCTTCAACCATGTAGGCTTTGGTCAGCAATTCGCATAATTGCTGGTAACCGGCCCGGTTGCGCGCCAGCAAAAGCAAACGATAGGCGTCGTCCGGCGATTCCGGATTATTGATCCAGACATCTGCCCCGGCAATTGCCTTTACCCCCTTGCTGCGCGTTGCCATGTAAAACTTGACGAGGCCGAAGAGATTGCCAAGATCGGTCATCGCCAGCGCGGGCATGCCATCGCTGGCGGCGCGCTTGACGGCATCGCCGACGCGGACAATGCCATCGGTGACGGAGTATTCGGAATGGAGGCGGAGGTGGACGTAGCGCGGGGAGTTCATGAGCACCATTTTACCGCGACCGGCCAAGGCCGCCGGCAGGCGATTACATTTTGCTGCCCCATCGGCTAAATTAGCGTCTTCGAATAAATCAAGTCCGGAGACCCGTTATGACTATTGAAGAACCCCTTGTCCTGCGCCACGACCGCGCCGATGGCCTGACCACGCTGACGCTGAACCGTCCCGGCCAGTTCAATTCCCTGTCAAAAGCCATGTTGACCGCAGTCAAGGCCGAACTGGATGCAATCGCCGCCAGCGAAACCGTCCGTGTCGTCGTCATCGCCGGTGCCGGCAAGGCCTTCTGCGCCGGCCACGACCTCAAGGAAATGCGCGCAAATCACAGCAAAGCGTTCATGCAGGCGCTGTTCAAACAGTGTGGCGAGTTGATGCTGACGATCACGCAAATGCCACAACCGGTAATTGCCCGCGTCCATGGCATCGCCACGGCGGCGGGTTGCCAACTGGTCTCGATGTGCGATCTGGCGGTTGCCGCCGATGTTGCCAGGTTTGCGGTATCCGGCATCAATGTCGGCCTCTTCTGCTCGACGCCGGCAGTCGGTCTGGCTCGTAACCTCGGTCGCAAGGCGGCGCTTGAAATGCTGCTGACCGGCGAGTTCATTGACGCCATGGAAGCCAAGGCCAAAGGCCTGGTCAATCATGTTGTGCCGGCCGATGCGCTGGATGTTGAAATCGAACGTCTCGCCCAATCCATTATCGCCAAGAGCGCAGTTGCCGTACGCATCGGCAAGGGCATGTTCTACCAGCAACTGGAAATGGGCTTGACTGAAGCCTATGCCTACGCAGGCGAAGCGATGGCCTGCAATATGATGAGCGAGGACGCTGGCGAAGGCATCGATGCCTTCATGCAGAAACGCAAGCCGGCATACCAGGGGCGCTGAAACAGGACGCAAGGCCGTAGCCCGGCAACTCAGTCGCTTTGGTTGGCGACTGATTTTGCCGGGTTACGGCTTGGTATAGGGGTTTTCCAGCTTGGCGATAATTTCCTGAAAAACTGCCCGAATCTGGCTTTCGTCGCACTCCATCAGCAAGGCGTCTTCAAAGGCGTCCTGCGCCATCTGACGCAGTTCTTCGAGGTTCTCGCGCAGCACCTTGATTTTCTCGGTACAGGCCACAATGCTGCCGTCCGGGCGTTTCCAGATCGTGTCCATTAGTTCTCCTGCACTTTCAGGCGATGATCTCGCGCAAGGCGTCGGTCAGCGCCTTGCATTCAGCATCCGTGCCGACCGTAATGCGCAGGAACTGCTCGATACGCGGTAGCTTGAAATGGCGAACGATGATGTTTTTCAGGCGTAGCGCCTGCGCCAGTTGTGCTGCGTCGCATTGCGGGTGACGGGCAAAAATGAAATTGGCTGCCGAAGGCAGGACGTCGAAGCCGAGTTGGACGAGTGCTGCGGTCAACGTCTCGCGCGAGGCAATAACCGCCTGCCGGGTGCGCTCGAAGTGTTCGCTGTCTTCCATCGCCGCAACCGCACCGACGATGGCCAGACGATCCAGCGGGTAGGAGTTGAAGCTGTTCTTGACGCGTTCCAGCGCTTCAATCAGCGCCGGGTGGCCGGCTGCGAAGCCGGCGCGCAGGCCAGCCAGTGAGCGGGACTTGGATAGCGTATGGACCACCAGCAGGTTGTCGTAACGGTTGATCAGCGAGATTGCGCTGTCGCCGCCGAAATCAACATAGGCTTCATCAACGACGATGACTGAATCTGGATTGGCCTTGAGCATTTGCTCGATGGCTTCAAGCCCCAGCAGGCACCCGGTCGGGGCGTTAGGGTTGGGGAAAATGATGCCGCCGTTGGGTTGACCGCGCCCCGAAGGAAGTGCCCCAGAGGTGCAGTAATCTGCCGGATTGATTGCGAAGTCTTCAGCCAGCGGCACGGTGCGGTAGTCGACGCCGTACAGTCCGCAATAAACCGGGTAAAAGCTGTAGGTGATGTCAGGGAACAGAATTGGCTTTTCGTGCTTGAGCAAGGCCATAAAGACGTGAGCCAGCACTTCATCGGAGCCATTGCCGATGAAGACCTGTTGCGGGGTGATCGCATGCGTCCTGGCGATGGCTGCCTTCAACAGATCGGCGTTCGGGTCAGGGTAGAGGCGCAAGCGAGCGGCATCGTCGCCGAGTTCCGCCTGAATCGCCGCCAGTACCTTGGGCGAAGGTGGGTAGGGGTTCTCATTGGTGTTGAGCTTGATGAGATTGGCCAGCTTGGGCTGCTCGCCTGGGACGTAGGGGGTGAGGTCGCTGACGACCTTGCTCCAGAAGCGACTCATGGTGTGTTCACGGAAAGCCATAAATGGACTGAAATGGTATCATGGCCCTCTATCTGGAAGCCTTTTGCAGCCCTTTTTCAAAGAACCCCATGCGGCAAGCCGAAATCACTCGTAACACCCTGGAGACGCAGATTACCGTGCGCCTCAATCTTGACGGTACCGGTCAGGGCAAATTTGCTACTGGCGTGCCGTTTCTTGATCACATGCTCGACCAGATTGCCCGTCATGGACTGATCGATCTTGATGTGCAGGCCATTGGCGATCTGCACATCGATGCCCACCATACGGTTGAGGATGTCGGCATCACCATCGGGCAGGCGCTGGCCAAAGCCTGGGGTGATAAAAAGGGGCTGACCCGTTACGGTCATAGCTACGTGCCGCTCGACGAGGCGCTGTCGCGTGTCGTGGTCGACCTTTCCGGTCGTCCGGGCATGGAATATCACGTACCTTTCACGCGGGCGATGATCGGCCAGTTCGATGTCGATCTCGTCCATGAATTTTTCCAGGGCCTGATCAATCATGCCGGGATGTCTCTGCATATCGACAATCTGCGGGGAGTCAATGCCCACCATCAGGCTGAAACCGTCTTCAAGGCCTTTGGCCGCGCCCTGCGCATGGCGGCCGCGCCTGATCCGCGGATGGCCGGTGCCATGCCATCGACCAAGGGTTCGCTGTGAGCATCGTCGTCATCGACTACGGCATGGGCAACCTGCGCTCGGTGTCGAAAGCGTTGGAGCATGTGGCTGGCGGCAAGCAAGTGATTGTCACCGCTGATCCGGCACTCGTTGCCGCGGCCGAGCGGGTGGTGTTCCCGGGTCAGGGCGCCATGCCGGACTGCATGCGGGAGCTTGATGCGCGCGGTTTGCGACCCGCCGTGCTGGCGGCCGCCGCAGAAAAGCCGTTTCTCGGCATCTGCATCGGTCTGCAAATGCTTTTCGAGCATAGTGAAGAAGGCGATGTCGCCGGACTGGGCGTATTTGCCGGCGATGTGCGGCGTTTTCCCGAAGCCAAAATGTTTGCCCCCTATGGCCAACGCCTGAAAGTGCCGCACATGGGCTGGAATCGTCTGCAGCAAAAACCGCATGCGCTATGGGCGGATATTGCCGATCAGGCGCGCTTTTATTTTGTCCATAGCTACTGCGTGCAACCGGCCGATAACTCGGTGGTGACGGGCTCTGCCGAGTACGGCATCCCCTTTACCTGTGCTGTGGGGCGGGATAATATCTTTGCCGTTCAGTTCCACCCCGAGAAAAGTGCTCAGGACGGACTGCAATTACTGAAAAACTTTGTCGCGTGGCAACCGTAAACGTTACTGCCTAATCCCTTCCTTTTTGAAAAATCATGCTGATTATTCCCGCCATTGATCTGAAGGACGGCCAATGCGTCCGTCTGAAACAGGGCCTGATGGAACAGGCCACCGTTTTTTCCGATAGCCCGGCCGAAATGGCTCGCCATTGGGTTGAACAGGGGGCGCGTCGCTTGCACCTTGTCGATCTGAACGGCGCCTTTGCCGGCAAGCCGAAAAACGAATCGGCGATCAAGGCCATTCTGCGTGAAGTCGGTGACGATATTCCGGTACAACTGGGCGGCGGCATTCGCGATCTCGACACCATCGGGCGCTGTCTGGATGATGGGTTGTCCTATGTCATCATCGGTACCGCGGCGGTCAAGAACCCGGGTTTTCTGCGCGACGCCTGTGTTGCCTTCCCCGGTCACATCATCGTTGGCCTGGATGCCAAGGACGGCAAGGTGGCGACCGATGGCTGGTCCAAGCTGACTGGCCACGATGTCATCGATCTCGCCAGGAAGTACGAGGATTATGGCGTTGAATCAATTATTTATACGGATATCGGCCGCGATGGCATGTTGTCGGGCATCAATATCGAAGCGACCGTGCGCTTGGCGCAGGCGCTGACCATTCCGGTGATTGCCTCGGGTGGCCTGTCCAATATTGAAGATATCAAGCAGCTTTGTGCGGTTGAGCAGGAAGGCGTTGTGGCGACGATCGCCGGCCGTGCTATTTATGACGGCTCACTCAATTTCAAGGTTGCCCAGGAAGCTGCCGATGCCGGCACTCGCTGATGCTCGCTAAACGCATCATTCCCTGTCTGGATGTCACGGCTGGCCGGGTCGTCAAGGGCACCAATTTCGTCGATCTGCGTGATGCCGGCGACCCGATCGAGATCGCCCGCCGTTACGACGAGCAGGGCGCAGACGAAGTTACTTTCCTCGATATCACCGCATCGTCTGACCAGCGCGACATCATTCTGCACATCATCGAAGCTTGTGCTGAGCAGGTTTTTATCCCTCTGACGGTTGGTGGTGGTGTACGCAAGGTAGAGGACGTCCGCCGCCTGCTGAATGCCGGTGCTGACAAGGTGTCGATGAATACGGCTGCGGTCAATGACCCGGATCTGGTGTTCAACTCCTCCAGCAAGGTGGGCTCGCAGTGCATCGTTGTTGCCATTGACGCCAAGCAGACAGCGCCCGGTAAATGGCATGTCTTTACGCATGGTGGCCGCAATAACACCGGTATGGATGCGGTCGACTGGGCAAAACGGGTAGAAATGCTCGGGGCAGGCGAGATTTTGCTGACCAGCATGGACCGTGACGGTACGAAGAATGGTTTTGATCTGGCGCTGACCCGTGCTGTTTCGGATGCCGTGAAAATTCCGGTGATCGCCTCCGGTGGTGTCGGTAATTTGCAGCATCTGGCCGATGGCGTAACTGAGGGCCGGGCCGATGCGGTTTTGGCTGCTTCCATTTTTCACTTTGGTGAATACACCGTTCGTCAGGCCAAGGAATATATGGCCAGTCGCGGTATTGAAGTCCGTCTGTGAGCGATCTCGATAATTCTCAGGATTGGCTGGCGGCGCTCAAGTGGGACGCTGATGGAATGATTCCGGCCATCGCCCAGGATGAAAATGGCCGCGTCGTGATGTTCGCCTTCATGAATCGCGACTCGCTGCAGGAAACGGTACGTTGCGGCAACGCGGTATACTGGTCGCGTTCGCGCCAACGTCTCTGGCGCAAGGGTGAAGAATCCGGCCACTTCCAGAAAGTGAAGTCGATTCGTACTGATTGCGATGGTGATGTTTTACTGTTGGCGATTGAACAGGTCGGCGGCATTGCCTGCCACACCGGCCGTGAAAGCTGCTTTTTCAACGAGTTGCAGGGGGAGCGCTGGGTTCCCGCTGATCCGGTTTTGAAAGACCCTAAGGAAATTTACGCAAAATGAGCACGCATGACATCCTGCATCGTCTCTCCGAGACGCTCGCCTCCCGCCGTAATGCCGATCCGGAAAAGTCCTATACCGCCAAACTGTTTTCTGAAGGCCCGGATTCGATTCTGAAAAAAATCGGTGAAGAGTGCGCCGAGTTGATCATAACCGGCAAGGAAGGCAAGCGCCTGAACGTTGTTTGGGAATCGACCGATGTGATCTATCACGTGCTGGTGCTGCTTGCCTTCTATGGTTTGAGCATTGAGGACGTTTCCCAGGAAATGCGGCGTCGTGAAGGTATTTCCGGTATCGACGAAAAGGCTGCACGGGGCAACAAGTGAGCGATTGCATTTTTTGCCGGATTGTCGATGGGGGTATTCCCTGCGAGAAGGT
>Ga0073899_10004369_pt1 | contig 12395 bp, 9 predicted proteins | sample KloWWTmetaKNB5Ph_FD_88975 | JGI IMG/M metagenome (GOLD analysis project Ga0073899, IMG submission 88975) | Active sludge microbial communities from Klosterneuburg, Austria, studying microevolution and ecology of nitrifiers - Klosterneuburg... | ecosystem: Engineered > WWTP > Aerobic digester >... | reverse complement strand
TTTTCGTACACGGATTTCACGGAAAACACGGAATACTTCGCTTTTTAGACCGCGATCCGTGTCGTCCGTGTTATTCCGTGTACCCACAGAGGTTTTTGTCAAGCGACTTTGGAAAAACCATACCTTGCAGTTCACGGCTTGCGCAAAGTCAGAACGTTCTTAACACGAATGCCGCGAAAAGGCAAATGACGCGGCATGATTTCGGTTTTATTCGCGTCATTCGTTGATTGGCGAAATTCGCGTTAAGCTTGCTCCATAACATCACAACCTTGTCAGCAGATCTTGCTACCGCCATGCCCTGCAGTTGTAAGAAACCTGGCAATGCCAAGTCTAATCTGTATCAGGCTTGATATAATCACGCAAGGAGATGCCCATGTTTTCATTCGAAGGACCCGATCGGCGCAGGGAAGAGGAACGCATCAAACAAGAGGGACGGCTTCCGCCCGGTCAGGCGCTCACGTTCAAGTTCCCGGTTCTGCATTATGGACCCGTGCCGCCCTTCAACGCCGCCACGTGGAACTTCCGCGTGTGGGGCGAAGTGGAGGAGGAAAAAAGTTGGACGTGGGATGAGTTCAACAAACTGCCGCGAACGAAAACTCAAATGGACATCCACTGTGTAACGCGCTGGAGCAAGTTCGATACCGTGTGGGAGGGCGTCTCGGTCAACTCACTGGCTGAGCAGGGATTCATCAAGATCAAGCCGACTGCCACCCACCTCATGCAACATGCGGAATACGGGTTCACGGTTAACATCCCGTTGGAAGTTGCCTTGCAGGAAAATTTTTTACTCGCCACCCATTTGAACGGCGAACCGATCACGCCCGACCATGGTTATCCCTTGCGCGGTGTGGTGGGCTACCTGCCCGGGCGGGAGGAAATGGAAACGCCATATTTTTGGAAAGGCGCTAAATGGCTTCGCTCGCTGGAGTTCATGTCGCGCGATCGGCGTGGTTTTTGGGAGCAGGCTGGCTACCACAACCGCGCGGATGTATGGAAGGAAGAACGGTTTGGATGATAAGATTCTGACGTACGCAGTTGACGGGCAGTTGTACTGCCGCCATCGTAGCGCAACTTCAACAAAACAAGCCCAACTGCGTACCTCCTAAAGATAAAAGATAGCGCGGCAGATGAACTGCCGCGCTATCTTTTGTGCCATTTCTTATTTTGGCTCCAGCGTTTTTGACGGGAAACGCTTTTTCAAACACAAAGGCTTGCATTGACGGTTCGTCTTTCGTTCACCGTGTCGAAATGACGCGACGGTCACAAAGGAAAAAACCAAGGAATCCAGGTAACTGCTCAGGCATGTCGTTGCGAGGAGGACTCTTGCTCGCCTGCCCCGATGTTTTTTCGGGGTCCCGCCGAAGCAATCTCCCGGTATTGGGAGACTGCTTCGGCAAAACCAAGAGCGCCTCGCAGCGACATATTCCGAGGCTGAGTAGTTACGAATCCAGACTTCTTTCTCCCTTTGTGTCCTTTGTGGCGAAGCTCTGTCCCGTCAATTACGGGAGCCCCTTTATTTTAAGGGCGGGTGCCCAAAACGACAGGAACGTCCACAGATTGCCCGTGGCGGAGAACGGTGAGGGTGATCGTGTCGCCGGGGGATTTGCTCGTGATGAGATAACTCAACAGATCGTCGAAGGTGATGACCGGATTGCCATCCAGCGCAACGATGAGATCGCCGCCGGCGTTCAAGCCGGGGATATTCGTCGGCGAAGTGCCCGCGCGGATGCCAGCTTGGTCGGCAGGTCCGCCATCGACCACGCCGACAACGTACGCGCCGGTGAATTGAGGCAGACCCAGCGCCTCCACTTCATCCAACCCCAGGTCGCTATTCGATGATATTCCGAGGTAGGGATATTCAAATTTTCCATCGCGGATCAGAACAGGGGCGACGCGCTTGACCAGGTTGATCGAGATCGCAAAGGCGACCCCCGAGTTGACCGCGTTGCCGGTCGCCGCGTCGACATTTTCTGTGCGGATGGATTGATTCACGCCGATCACTTCGCCATTGAGGTTGAATAACGGACCGCCTGAATTGCCGGGGTTAATGGCCGCGTCGGTTTGGATGATGTCGGCGGTGCTGAAGAATCCGCCATCGGGCGCGGCGTGGACGGGCTGGGTGCGCCCAAGACCGGAAACGATTCCCATCGTCATTGTGCCGTTCAAGCCGAAAGGGTTGCCGATGGCAACGACCGGTTGACCAACCAACAGCGCGCTCGAATCGCCGATGGGCAGGGGATGAATCTCTTCACTGGGCGCGTTGACTTTGATGACAGCCACGTCGGCATCCGCGTCGAAGCCGATGACGGTGCCGATGGCTTTGTAGCCGGAGGAGAAGGCGATCTCGGCGGTGGTAACGCCGTCGATCACGTGATGATTTGTGATGATGTGCCCTTCGCTATCGAACACAAAGCCGGAGCCCATGCCTGTGGCTGTGCGAATGGCGACCACGCCGGGGATCACCTGTTGGTACAGCGACGCCAGCGAACCGTCCAATGGGATGGGGTTGGCGGATACCGGCACGAGCGTGGAAGCGGCTGACGGGGGCGAATCAGGCGCGGCTTGGGGAAGAGGCGAGAGGCCGGGGAGCTGGCATGCCATCGCCGCCAGAGTCAGAATCAAAAACGCGAATAGAGGTCGTTTCATGTTGTCCCTTTCTGTGTTGACTGGGGTTGGAATCGAAAAATATAGTACTTGCCTGTGGTTAAGTGCCGCTGAAAAGAGGTTAACAACAGCGAAGGAGGAAGGACGTTAGAATTTGATCTTGGAAACTTCTTCGAGTAATTCGCGTTGTTTTGGGTTCAGGTATTTGGGGATTTGTACTTTCAGGCGAACGTACAAGTCGCCTTTGGCGGCGGAGTTTTTTAGATGAGGCATCCCGCGCCCGGCGAGACGAAAAACCTGCTCGGGTTGCGTGCCGGTGGGGATGTTGAGTTTGATCTTGCCCTCGAATGTTTCCACATCCGCGTCGCCGCCGAGGATGGCGGTGAACACGCTGGTTGTTGCTGTTGTGTGAAGATCGTTGCCGCGACGCTCGAAGCGTTGATCTTCCTGAACATCCACGATCAGATACAAATCCATCCCGCTGGGACCCGCCCCCGCCACGCGCACCTTCGACCCACTGCGCACGCCCGCCGGGATGCGGACTTGTTTTTTTCTGCCGTCTGAATCGAGCAGGCGCGTGGCGCCTTTGTACGCCTCTTCCAACGTGATCTCGAGTTCCTGTTGATAGCCCTGCGTTTGCGCGCGCGGTGATTGCCTGCCGCCCATTCCAAAGATGGTTTGGAAGAAATCGGAGAAGCCGCCGCCGCTCCTGCCAAACAGATCGTTGAGATCGTCCATGTTCACTTGCGCGCCGCCGTATTGCCCCCAATTGAAGTCATTAGGCGTTCCGCCGCGCCGTTGCCATTGCGAATAATCGACGCCGAGCTTGTCGTAGGTCGAGCGTTTTTTTGCGTCGCCCAACACTTCATACGCTTCGTTGATCTCTTTGAAGCGTTCCTCGGCTTGCTTGTTATTTGGGTTGTAATCGGGATGGTGCTGCTTCGCCAGTTTACGATACGCCTTGCGGATGTCGTCATCGCTGGCTTTGCGATCCACGCCGAGAACTTTGTAATAGTCTTTGTAATCCATAGTTGTATTGTTACACCGCGCCAGATGCGCGTCAAGCATCCGTTTGGATGTTTAACGGAATTCTAATTCGGATTTGGACGATGGACTATAGACCATGGGCGATGGATGGTCGATGGTCCGCCGTCCATCGTCTGAGTCTCGCCTCCTTCGCAGGGACGGCTGATTCGTCCTAGGCGATTTTTTTCACCAGATACAGTTCCCCGCGCTCGAACCCGCGACTGAGATAATATCCCCGCGTGCCAACTGCCGAGATGACCGCCATGCGTTTGAATCCGTTTGCGATTGCGATTCGTTCCGCCTCTTCCAGCAGACGTGTTCCCAATCCGACGTGTTGCGCCGCGCCGTCCTTCTCCGCGCCGACGGGGAGCGACTGCCCATACACATGCGCTTCGCGGATCAACGCCGCGCCATCCAAGTCGGAGATTTCTGTTTCTGGAGAATCTTTTCCCGGCAAAGACAATCTCACAAACCCAGCGAGTTTATCGTCAGGCGTGACGTACGAAATAAAATGTTCCTCTGCCGCGCCCGCTGGATAGACGAGATCATCCAGTTTCAGCGACTTCACATCCACTGACTTGCTCTTCACTTCGCGGCACCGCACGCATTGACATTTCTGTCCGCGCCGCTTCAACTCATCCTGAACATCCTGCCGCAAACTGGTTCTGCGATTCCCCTCGACAACATTCGTGGATGGAATATCGCGGATGATACGATTCACACGGCAATAACGCGGGATGATCGGCTTGATGTCGGCGATCAGGTCAATTAATTCTTGCGTGGTGTACGGGGTGAACTCGCCGCGCTGCCAATATTCATACAACTCTGCATTTGCCAATAATTGATTCGGATAGATCTTTATTTCGTCGGGGCAGAAGTCATTCCACAGTTTGGCAAAGTCTTCGCGGTCCGATTCAGGAGTCGCGCCGTGCAGGTTGGGCATCCAATGCAGAACGATCTTGAACCCAGCCGCGCGGAGCAGGGCAGTGGCTTGACGCGTGCGCTCCACGTTGTGTCCGCGTTTGTTCATTTCGAGGATGCGGTCATCCAAACTCTGCGCGCCCATCTGCGCCTTCGTCACGCCGAGGCGCCTCAGCCAGCGGATTTCATCGGGATTGATCTCGTTGGGACGCGTCTCGATCACAAGTCCCACATTGCGATGCGAAGCGGTTTCGTTGAAGGAATGATCTTTCTCCAATTCTCCACTTTCCACTTTCCATTCACCGCGATTAGCCACAGAGTCCACAGAGACCTCTGAGTTTTTTTCTCCTTTTTCTCTGCGTTCTCTGTGGCTGGTTTCATTCATCGCGTCAAAACACCGCTTCACGAACCACTCTTGATAGTCGCGCTTATACGATGACCACGTGCCGCCGAGGATCAATAACTCGATCTTGTCTGTAGGATGTCCCAACGCCTGCAACTGCGTGATGCGCGACTTCACTTGCGCGTACGGATCGAATTGATGTTCCACCGCGCGCATCGCGCCGGGTTCATCGGGCAGATATGATCTGGGCATTCGCGCGTCGTTGGGGCAGAAGATACATTTCGCGGGGCATGGATACGGCTTCGTCAACACCGTCACCGTCGTCACGCCGGAAAGCGTGCGCATCGGCTTCATGCGGAGTCGTTCGAGCAGGCGCGTGTCCGCGTCCATTTCGCCAGCCGCGACCAGTTCGTTGTACAACGTCACCAACATGGATTTGTTGAGATAGCCGCTTCCATCCGCCAGCGGATGACTACGCAGGGTCTTCGTCACATCGCTTCCGCGGCGAATTTCCTCCAGCACGAAGCGCGCCAGTTCTTTTTTATCGGGTGTGAGCAAGTGAGTTGCTCGCCAAAGTTCTCTTCGTTCAGTGTGCATGGTTATTTGTAGAGCGTAGATATGTATACAAGTACGCGTACACGCGTACACACGTACACACGTACACACGTATCTTCCTGTCTCCTGTTTACTTGTCTACGCGTTTACATGTTTACGTAACTACCTATCCACTTTCCTTCTCTCCATAGACGAAATATCCACGTGAAATTCGCTTTTCAATTCCGAAAAATCCTTGTGTTTGAACATGTCTGTGTGCAACCCGCATTCCACTTTGCCGCGTCCCTGCCAGCGGCCCGCGCGTTCATCGTCGTTCAAGCCGATCGCAACGGTGCATGGCGAACATCCAACGCTTCGGTAGCCTTTCTCTAATAACGGATGCGACGGAAGGTTATGTTCTTCCATATAATTCTTCACGTCTGCTTTCGTCCAATTCAACAGCGGGTTGATCTTCAGTAAACCATCGCTCTGTAATTCCAGAATCTTCGCCTGCGCGCGGATGGCGGTCTGGTCGCGGCGGATGCCGCTGATCCATGCCAGCATATCTTTGATGCCTCTTTGCATCGGTTGAACTTTGTGAATGAAGCAACACAAGTTCGGGTCTTCGAGCGGCAGGGTGCGGACTTGTCCACGCGCGAACATATCCCAGCGCGTATCGCGATACAGATCCAACACGTTCAACCTCCATTCGGAGGCGAGCTTTTCGCGGAAGATCAACGTCTCCCAAAAATGATAGCCCGTATCGAGAAAGTAAACCAGGATATCACGCTTTGCTTGCGAGACCATGTGCAACAACGGCACAGACTGAGTCTGGAACGATGAACTAAGAGCAACCTGGGGCCAGTAATTTTCAACAGCCCACGCAATAATCTCTTGCGGCGCGAGCGATTCAAACTCATGCGAAAGTTTTTCAATCTCCAACGGCGTAAACATGGCGGCATTATACCCGTTATAGAAATTGATGTCATTCTGAGGCGCGAAGCGCCGAAGAATCTCCCGTTATAATGACCGCATGGAATTATCCACCGCCGCGCGCCTGATTCAACTCAACAAGGATTTTTACACGCGCTTCGGCGACGCGTTCTCCGCCACGCGCCATCGGATTCAGCCCGGCGCGCGCCGCGTGCTCGACATGCTGAAAGGGGACGAGTCCATTTTGGATCTGGGATGCGGCAACGGGGAATTCGCCCGCGAACTCGCAAAGCGCGGACACCGCGGCGCGTATCTCGGCGCGGACTTCAGCCTGCCTCTCCTGCGGGAGGCAGAGTCTCAGCCTGAGGGGTTTTCGGCTAAATTTATTGAGATGGATCTGACGAAGTTACCTGCCCTGAGCAATGTCGAAGGGTCAGTGAAGAGTAATCAGTCATCAGTTATCAGTGATCAGTCACTGTTCACTGATAACTGTTCACTGATAACTGCCTTTGCTGTCCTTCATCACATTCCCTCAACCGAACTTCGGTTGGGCATTCTCCGAACTGTCCGTCAACTCCTCAAGCCCGATGGTTTGTTCATCCACTCGAACTGGCAATTCCTCAACAGCGAAAAGTTGAAGGCGCGAATCCAGCCGTGGGAGGGCGCGGCAATTTCAAGAGCGGATGTGGACGCGGGCGATTATCTGCTCGACTGGCGCAGCGGGGGAGAAGGTCTGCGCTACGTCCATCACTTTAGCGAATCCGAGTTGGGCGAGCTGGCAGACGCGGCAGGTTTTCAGGTGGTCGAAACTTTTTATTCCGATGGGGAGACGGGGAATTTGGGGTTGTATGAGGTGTGGAAGATTTCTTCGTAGGAAACCTTGCGAAGGCATGTCCTGAGGCGGAGCCGAAGGATCAAAACCTTCGCAAGGTTGCAGTAAGAAGTTTCATTTCTGCCCTATCTAACAAATGTTCTAATTTTGCCCCAACCGATGCGTCCGCAGTTCAACTGTGGACGCATCGGAAGAACGTTTCTCACGGAGATTGCCATGGCTCTCGAAATTCTTGAACGGATCGAAACCAGTCTGGTTGAAAAGCGACAGGCGGTGACGGAGTTCCTTGAAACGGCTTCGGATGTCGAGAAGGAAATCTGTTTGTGCGAGGATGACCATTGCGCGCAGGATCATTTGCGCGTGATCAGCGCCAGCCTCGAGAAGTTTGAAAATAAAACGCTTGGGTTGTGCGAGATCTGCCACGCGTACGTGGAACCCAGCCGACTCGCGATGGATTACACCGCCTCCATTTGCCTGGATCATTATTCCGCCGCTGAGATGCGGCGGCTGGAATCGGAGTTGGAACTTTCGCAGATCGTCCAGCGCGCGTTGTTGCCCCAAAACACGCCGGCGATCTCAGGCGTGGAAGTCGCCGCGTTCAGCCGTCCCGCCGACATCATCGGCGGCGATTACTTTGACTTCTTCCAATTCCGCGACGGCACACATGGATTAGTGATCGCCGACGTAAGCGGACACGGCGTTTCGGCGGGCATGTTGATGAGCAGTCTGCAACCGCCCTGCGGACAATGGCTCCCGACACAGACTCGCCCGCCGAGATTTTGGAACGCATCAATCGCTTTTATATCCACAACGTCAACTTCACCACGTTTGTCACTGTGTTTCTGGCGCGCTTCGATCCTATCAGCCTTGAATTGACATACGTGAACGCGGGACACAATCCGCCAGCCGTTCATCGCGGCGCAAATAATGAAATCCACTGGTTGAAACCGACTGCGCCTGCGATTGGCTTGGCGGAATATTTCCGTCCGCGCATCGAATCGGTGACGCTTTCAAAAGGCGACTCGTTGTTGCTTTATACCGATGGCGTGACGGAAGTGTTGAATACGGCTGGCGACGAACAATTTGGGCATAGCCGCCTTGCCGATCTGTTGTCACAACACGCGAACCTGACCGCTCCCGATATTCTTCAAACGGTGTATCGACGCGCGAGCGCGTTTGGAAGTAACAGGTCGCTGGCAGACGATGTGACGATGGTGGCGTTGAAGGTTTCTGGCTAAACAAGAACTCGGAGGTCTAACAGACCTCCGAGTTCTTTAAGTGATGACATGGTTCGGGTCGGCGATGTATTGCCACCAGTTATGGCTGATGCCATTGCGGCGACCCAGGGTTTTAGGGAAGTGACTCATCCACCAGAGGTGATGCTTGCGGGTATCGCCGTTACCCCAGTCGGCGGCGGAGACTTGGCGAGTGATCCCCTTGAAGTTGGGAAAGTTATACAGCCAATCGTCGCATTCGCTGACCACGATGGAGGGGTTATTCCAATCGTAATCGCTGACGCTGTTTGGCGCAAAATGGACGTTGCCCAACGCGGCTTGTCCTTTATGGACGCGGTCATAGCGGATGAAACGCTTCCAGTAATTTTCATCCCCTTCGAGGTTTTCAAAGACTTTTTCCATGATGGATTCGGCGCGGTGACCCATATTCTCCAGCATTTCTCCCTGACCGCGTTCAGAGGAAAATCCTATGATGACGAACCGTCGCTTGGAATCTTCGGTGTGCTGGAGCGGAGGCGCGTTGCACCAAAAGGCGCCAGGTCCGCCCATGATGGATTCGTAAAAGCCCGCATCGGGAAAGTTGAAGATCCACACTTCGTCGATCTCGTTGCGCGCCACGCGCTTTAGGATATCAAATTGCTTGATGATGGCGAGATAATCCGCCTCTTGCGGCATGTAGGGCGGAGTTGCGCCGCGTTGTACATTGAGATATGTGTTTGCGTCGTACGAGTAGCCGTCCACTTTTGCGGGAAAGGAGTCTACGTCGATGCGCTGGGTGATCTGGTAACGGACGAGTCCGCCGCTGGCTTGCAGGATGTCGGACATGAATCCTACGGCGAGGTCTTCGACCTTGTTCCAGCGCATGTGTTCTGACAGTTTTTTGCCGGAAGCCTTATCCACAACCGGGTCGTAGACAATCACGAGGGCGCGGAGGATCGTCTGGATGGGCGGCTCGGTCGAGGAGTCTGGAGCAGGCGTCAATGGGGCGGGAGGCGGTTTTCGTCGGAAGAGGGAGAAGATGTTCATGGGTTGAATACAAGTGAGCGCGCATACAAGGAAACAAGTACACAGGTACACACGTACGCAAGGAAACAAGTACACAGGTACACACGTACACAAGGAAACAAGTTGAACCTGTCTACCTTGCTACGGCAAATTCGTCGCGAAGTACACCTGGTTGCCGATGGAGAAGTACAACACGTAGTTCGGGCTGACCGCCATGGCGCCGACCGCGCCCGGCTGGAAGGGATTGGCGTCGCCCGCGAAACCGGTCAGTTGATTCTGTAATTCGATCGAGCGCGGCGTGAAGCGAAACACTTTTTGGTTTTCAGAATCCAACAACAGCATGACGATGTTGGGCGGCGTGGTGAGGAGCATCTGCGTGAAGTGCGCCTGCGCGAAGATGTTGATGTCTTGGTGCGCGGGGTACGAGTCGAGGAAGTTGATCGGGTCGATGCATTTGGTCGGCGTTTCGGCGATGCGGCTGAAGGTGCACGTGGCGAGGTGTCCGTCGGCGTGGAGCAGGTATAGATCGTCGCCGCTTACCGCGAGGTCGATTGCCGTGTCGATGCCGTTGGGGATCTGGTTGCCGAAATAAAAATATGGCGTGTCGGTGAAGGCGCTGTCTTTGCCGGCAAAGATCCACACCGAGCGGGACGTGGCGTCGAGCACATATAAATTCCCGTTATCGAGCGCGAACGAGGTGATGCGCCCCCAATTCGTGTTCGGCAGGGAGGGGAGCGGAATTACTTGCGGCACCTGGCCGGGCGCGCAATACAACAAATTTCCGCTGGCGTCGATGCCGAGCGCCGTCGAACTGAAGAGGTTGACCTTGGGCAGGGCGAGCACATCCACGAGCGTGCCCACTTGATAGCCGGCATATGTGCCGGGTTCGCAATCGAAGGTTAAGTCCAATTCGAGGCTTCGCCCGGTGAACGTGGCGTGCAGGATTTTCCCGTTTTCGGCGTCGAGCATGTACAGGTCGCTTTCACTTGCCGCCATGCGGCTAATCTGCGTGATACCGGTCAGCCCGTTCGTAAAGGCCGGCACGAACTCAAGCCGTTGGACGCCCATGATCGTGTCGAGATTGTTTTGCGCTTCGGTTTGCAACAGGTTTGATTCGTCGGTCTCGCGATAACTCTCGGCTTTGTCGATCGAAGCGACGACATTTTCCCATGCCATGCGCTGGCGGATCGGGTCGGTTTCGCTGATGGCTTGCGCCCGGGCGTTGAGCGCCTGCGAATAGTATTCGTCATATTGCACGCTTTGACCGAAACGCAAATAGATAACGACCGCCATCGTGCCAACCAGTAATGGGACGATGAGCGCGATGAAGATTTGAATGTATTGAGGCATGAACGACATTTGTTGCTGTGTCGCTTCTTCCGCAGGGACTTCTGGATTCTCACCCCCGGGCAATAACCTCGGGATGAAGCGCAGGAAGAACGACTTCACCCCGTCGCTTGCCCGCCGCGTGAACTGAATTCCGCCAACCATCACTTTTGCCATTTGCCGCGTCGCTTCGGCGTGGGCATTCGCATTGGGGTTCTCTTCCGCTTTGGGACGGTGGAACAAGCCGCCAAACAAAGGCTTGGGCGGTTGTTCGATCGCCTCTTCTTGTTCTTCGATTACATCTTCATCTTCTTCGTCGATCGGTATTGCAATCTCGACCGGCTCCACCTTAACTGGCTCCGGTTCGATGACTGCTTCGTCTGGCTTTTGTCGCGGAATGGATAGGGGGAATCCGCGCGGCGCATCGGAACTCGCCGCTTGCGGCAGGGGAGGAATGTCGGCTGGCGGTTGCGGCGGGATGGCGTACGCGGAAGGTTGAAGCATGTGCGCGCCAAATTCTGCCAGGCGGTCGAGTTCTTCCTCGGTGATGATCGGGAGGTTTTCTGTCGCTGGTGGTTCGTTGTGTATAGCTTGTTGAAAACCTTGCGGCGATTCCATGAGGATATCTTCAACAATTTCCTCTTTGGGTTTTTCGCCTTGTTGCGCGTCAGAGGACCGGGACTGCGAATCCGCTTCAGTTGCCGAAGCAGACCCACTCACAGAGGGGGGCGGCGCGCCCACATCTGCGCGCAGGATGGTGATGACTCCTGATCCTGTTTTCGGGTGAACGAGCGCCGCGTTCAGGTCGCCCTTGGCGTATGTCAATTTGCGGTATGCCGCATCCAACGACGCGGTGGGATGTTCGCCCAAGAGATCGGCTTCCCAGTCCCGGGGGAATTTTCCGCACAACACGAGCAAGTCATTCGGGCGCAGGTCCACTTGGGCAAGATACGTTTGAATATTCTGGCTTGTTCCCAGCCCTTTGCCCGAAAGCGACGGTTCGTAGATCTGACGCGATTGCCCTCCGCTAATGCTCACCACGCGCGCGGGCCCGCTGAGAAGGAGCGTGCATTTTTCCTCGCGCGCAACTGCGATCACTAAAACGGCGTTGGCGTATTGCCCTTGCCCCGTGGTGGAAAAATTACGCTCGAGCATCGCGGCGTTGAGGCTTTCTGCGGCTTTGCGCATGGCGCTGGTCTGTGTGCCAGGCGATTGATAGAACGTCGTTGCCGCTTTGTGATGGAGCGCGTCAATTTCTTCGAGTGAATATCCCGCCGTGCCTGAAAATATGAGGTAGAGGACCAGGCTGTCTTTTTCACGCCCGCGCGCCACGCGCCGTGGCGGCGTAAAAGCGAGCAAGCCCGGCAGGTCTGCAAAATTTTGACCGTTGTGTCTGTAAATGGGGAGGATGTTGAGGTCGAAAGTTGTCACGGCGTAAGATTGTTCGTAAGTTGGCTATCATTATACTGGTAAAATTTGGACAAATGATGAAGGCGGAAGGGATGAAGGATGAATTTTAAGTTACACGCGGATTTTTCTGAAATTGATTCAAATACATGGAACGCGCTCGTCGAACAAAGCATCGCCGACACGCCGTTCTCGCGTTATGAGTATCTCAGCGAATGGTGGAAAACCC
>Ga0073899_10004368_pt1 | contig 12396 bp, 11 predicted proteins | sample KloWWTmetaKNB5Ph_FD_88975 | JGI IMG/M metagenome (GOLD analysis project Ga0073899, IMG submission 88975) | Active sludge microbial communities from Klosterneuburg, Austria, studying microevolution and ecology of nitrifiers - Klosterneuburg... | ecosystem: Engineered > WWTP > Aerobic digester >... | reverse complement strand
TCATTGCGTCAATGCCACGAACATCACACCACTCAAGGAAATTAGCGAGCCACTGACCGTAGTTCTTGATGCTTATGGCCGCTGGTGGCAGCGGGAGTTCTTTGCTGCCCCGGTGTGTTGGGTCCCATAGCCCCAGACCGCGGTCCATCAAATATCGCGAGGCGGCACGGTGGTAACCTGGTCTCGAGTCGAAGATGCAAGGCAGATGGGCGACTTTGCCGTACCCAGCATCAATCAGGTACTGCCGCGTTGGATAGACCACTTTGTATGAGTATTCCATATATCGAAATGTTAGCTCCGTATAAGTTCATACTACACCCAAAAAACTTCAAATCAAGCGAAACGTTGCGTCCGGATAAACATGAAGAAATCGTAGGACGGCGCCAGGGCGTTCCAGATCAGGCCCAGCGCGGCAAAGGCCAACCCGGTGAGGACGATGGCCGGCAGCGCCCAGAGCATGAGCGGGCCGTGGGTCAGGCCCATGGCGGTGATAACAACGAGAATTGCGGCGCCGGAAAACAATGATTTGGTGGCCGCCCAGAACAGTTCTCCGGCGACGACGTCGCCCAGACCGAGCGGCGTGTTGAGGATGGCTTCCCAGGTTTTCTGCACATGCATGCGGGAAAAGGCGGAGTACAGGGCCTCGAAGGTTGCGGCGTTCATCGTCGAGGCACAGACGGTGCCGGCGGCGAGGAAGGCGACGTAGGGCTGGCCCTCGATGCTGGGCAGCATGGCGCCGAGGCCGTAGCCGAGGCCGAGCATGTAGATCAGCGGGTCGGCCAGGTTGCCCAGAATGGACGGCAGGGCGAGCTTGCGCCAGACAAGGAAATTGCGGCGCCAGACAGGAAACCAGCCGATGAGGGAGGGTTGAGGCAGCATGAGGCAGGAAGCGGATGAAACGGAAAGGGGATTCTAACGTTTGCTCGCCAATGCCGCCTGAGCAGTTGTCCGGGAAAATGTCAGAATGGATGGATGTCGCCACCCGCCATCATTCTCAGCACGCTCAACGCCCGCTACATTCATGCCTCGCTCGGCCTGCGCTACCTGCTCGCCAACTTGGCCAGGCACGGCGGGAGCGATCTGCGCGAGCAAACGGTGCTGCGCGAATTCACCATCGCCCGGCCGGTGCAGGAAATCGTCGATGCGCTGTTGGCTGAACTCGGCGAGCCAGTGAATGGAACAACGCAAATCGTCGGTTTTGGCGTCTATATCTGGAATGTCGGGCCGACCACCGAGGTCGTCCGCCAACTCAAGCTGGCCCGCCCGGCGCTTAAAATCGTCCTGGGTGGTCCGGAAGTCAGTCATGAATGGGCGGATCAGGAAATCGTTCGGTTGGCCGATCACCTGATTACCGGCTGGGGCGATGTCAGTTTTCCCAAACTCTGTCGCGCCCTGCTCCACGGGCCGCAGCCGCTCATGAAAGTGATCGCTGGCGAGCAGGCGGAACTGGCCGACATCGACCTGCCCTACGCCGAATTCAGCACCGATGACCTGGCGCATCGTCTGCTCTATGTCGAAGCCTCGCGCGGCTGCCCGTTCAAATGCGAATTCTGTCTCAGTGCACTCGACAAGACGGCCTGGGCATTTGATCAAGAACGCTTCCTTGCTGCGCTCGAGGTGCTTTACCAGCGCGGGGCGCGCAATTTCAAGTTCGTCGACCGCACTTTCAACCTGAAAATCGACAGCTCGCTGGGCATCCTGCAATTCTTCCTAGATCGCCTGACGCCTGAGCTCTTCCTGCATTTTGAGGTCATTCCCGATCATTTGCCCGAGCGACTGAAGGCCATGATCGCCCGCTTTCCGCCTGGCGTCCTGCAGTTCGAGGTCGGTATCCAGACCTTCAATCCGGACGTTCAGCAAACCATCTCGCGCCGTCAGGACAACGACAAAACCTGTGAAAACCTCGCCTGGCTGGTCAATCACAGTCACGCTCATTTGCACACCGACCTGATCTTCGGCCTGCCTGGCGAGACCCTGGCCAGTTTTGCCGCCGGCTTCGACCGTCTGTACGCCCTCGGCCCGCATGAAATCCAGCTGGGCGTCCTCAAGCGCCTGCGCGGCACGCCCATCGCCCGGCACAGCGCTGCTCACGGCATGGTTTACGATGCCGAAGCGCCCTACACCATCAGGCAGACTGCCATGATCGATGGTGCGACTCTGCTGCGCTTCATACGTCTCGCCCGATACTGGGACCTCATTGCCAACTCCGGCCGTTTTCGGCAAACCCTCCCCCTGCTGCTGGCCGGACCCTCGCCCTTTTTTGCCTTCCTCGCATTTGCCGACTGGTTCTGGCAAAGCGCTGCCCAGACCAGCCGCCTGACGCCGGAAATCCTGGTCGACAGTCTGTTCGAGTACTTGAGCGGGGTTGTCGGCAGGGACAGGGAAAGTGTCCGTCAGAGCTTGCTCGCCGACTATCGGGCCAGCGGGGCACGGGCCAATCCGGCCTGCTTGCAAGGATTGCTCAAGGACAGGGAAAATCCGCTCCGACGGGCGACAAGGAGTCTGCTCGAACGGCAGGAGCGGCAAGCCAATCGGCTTAAACTTTAGCCGGTGCAGTAAATCGAACGACTGTCAAAATGCTGGCGGAGGACCGAAATGATGCCAATTACGTCACCAAAGGCCGTATTGATCGATTTGGCCGGGGTGCTGCACACGGGGGATGACCCCTTGCCGGGGGCGGTACGGGCGCTTGATCGGCTACGGGCGTCAGGGCTACCGCTGCGCTTTTTGACCAATACGACGCGAACGCCCAGCGCCATCCTTTTCGCCAAATTGCAGGGCATGGGCTTCACGCTGGCGGCCAGCGAAATCCAGACTGCGGCACTGGCAGCGCGGACGCTGGTGCGCAGTCGGGGCCTGCGCCCGCTGTGGCTGGTCCATCCCGATATTGCCGATGAAATGGGCAAGAGCGATGACTATCCCGATATCGTCGTGCTCGGGGACATGGGCACTTATTTCACCTACCCCATCCTCAACCACGCCTTCCGGCTGCTCATGCAGGGACTGCCCCTCATGGCCATGGCGCGCAACCGCTACTTCATGGAGCCAGACGGCCTGTCGCTCGACATGGGGGCCTTTGTTGCCGGGCTGGAATATTCGGCCGGGGTCAAGGCGGAAATTACCGGCAAGCCGGCGCCCGCCTTCTTTGCTGCCGCCCTGTCTGAACTCGGCATCGGTCCGGCCGACGCGGTATTGATCGGCGACGATCTGGCCGATGACATCGGCGGTGCACAGGCGGCGGGCATTCCCGGCATTCTGGTGCGGACCGGAAAATTCCGGGCTGGCGACGACAGGCATCCGGAAATCCGGCCAGCCGCTGTTTACGACGATTTCGCCACGGCGGTTGACGCCTTGCTCGCCTGAAAACCCGCTTAGTCGCGCAGTTCGCGGCCGGTCAGCTTGATGAAGACGTCTTCGAGGTTGGAGGCGCGGTGCACATAGCGCAGGCCGTCGGCATCGGCCAGGTTGGCAAGGAGCGGACGCGGGTCGCGGCAATAGAAAAATGCCGTTTCGCCGCTGGTTTCGACACGCTCGGCCAGGGCTTTGTGCTGGCTGACGAAATTGGCCAGTTCGCCGTGGGCTTCGTCGAACACCTCAACAACCTGCGGTTCGATCTGCTCGGCGATCAGCTGGCGCGGACTGCCTTCGGCAATCTTGCGGCCATGGTCGATGACGATCAGCGTGTCGCACAGGCGTTCGGCTTCATCCATGAAATGTGTCGTCAGGATCAGCGTCTTGCCGGCCGATTTCAGTTGTTTCAGGCGTTCCCAGATCAGGTGGCGGGCCTGCGGGTCGAGGCCGGTGGTCGGCTCGTCGAGGAAAATGATGTCGGGGTCGTTTACCATGGCCCGGGCCAGGGTCAGCCGGCGCTTCATGCCGCCGGACAGGGTCGACAGGCGCGCATCGGCCTTGCTGGCGAGGCCGGCAAAGTCGAGCAGTTGCGGGATTTTGGCGCGGATGTCGGCATCCTTCAGCCCGAAATAGCGGCCAAGGACGAGGAGGTTCTCGGCGCAGGTGAAATCCGGGTCGAGATTGTCGAACTGAGGCACGACGCCGATCCGCCCTCTCGCCTGCTGGGCATCCGCCGGGATGACGTGGCCGTTGAGCCTGATGTCGCCGCTATCGGGGGCGGTCAGGCCGAGGCAGAGACGCAGGGTCGTGGTCTTGCCGGCGCCGTTCGGACCGAGCAGGCCGAAACAGGTGCCGGGTTCGACGGCGAACGACAGGCCGGCAACGACTTCGGTGTCGCTGTAGGTCTTGCGGAGATTGTTGGCGCTTAGTGCCGCCATGCGCGGGTCACGATGTCGCGGATGAGGTGCAGGCGACGGTGGAAGAAATGGTCGGCACCGGGGACGACGACGACCGGCAGGTCGAGAGGCAAGGCCCAGGCGTAGACATTGGCCGGCGGCACCAGCGTATCGTCGGCGCCGTGGATGACGATGGTGTCGTGCGGCACGGCTTCAGTGTCGTATTGGCGGCTGCCTTCGACATGGCCGGCGGCGGTGCCGACGAGGACGAGGCGCTGGGCCGGATGGCCTGCATCGGCCAGGCGTTTGGCGACGCGCGTCTGACAGAAGGCGCCGAAGGAAAAGCCGGCCAGGGCGATCGGCAGGTTGCCGCAGCGGCACTTGGCGTCTTCGAGCACGGCGAGCAGGTCGTCGACTTCGCCATGGCCTTCGTCATGCACGCCTTCGCTCCCGCCGACGCCGCGAAAATTCGGTCGGAAGGCGGCGTAGCCGAGGGCAACGAAGGTGCGCGCCAGCGTGTAGGCGACCTTGTTGGTATTGGCACCGCCGCCCATCGGGTGCGGGTGGGCGATCAGCGCGATGCCCTTGGGCGCATCGGGGCGTTCCATGATGACGTCGATCTTGCCGACCGGGCCATCGACGATGATTTTTTCTTCGACGGTTTTCATATTTTCAGGCGTTCCACGACGCGGCCATTGATCAGGTGTTCCTGGATGATTTCCTCGACATCCTCCTTGTCCACATAGGTGTACCAGACCGCTTCCGGGTACACCACCATGACCGGTCCCTCGTCGCAGCGATCGAGGCAGCCGGCCTTGTTGATCCGCACCTTGCCCGGTCCCTTCATCTTGAGCTGGGCAATGCGATCCTTGGCGTAGGTCTGCATCTCGGTCGCGCCAAGGGCGTTGCAGCAGGCTTCGCCGGGCTCGCGCTGGTTGCAGCAGAAAAATACGTGGTGCTTGAAATGGCTCATCAATTCGCTCCTCCAATGCCGCTGATTATAGTATTCCCGGGTCTTCTCCCGGCAGGAGAATGCCCGGTTGCCGGCTTGGCGGTTTCACGTGAAACGAAGTTGGCCCGACATCAGGACCGGCGTCGGGCCGGGGCGTTCGTCAGAAATTTCTCGAAGGCGATGAGCAGTGAACTGGCTAGGGCAAAAAGGCCGATATTGCGCCATTCTGTCCAGCCTATCGGCGTCGTCCCGAAGGCGGCGTTGAGTGGTGGCGAGTAGGTGAGCAGGAGTTGCAGCACGAGCATGGTGGCCACGCCGGCGCCCAGCCAGGGATTGGAAAACAGCCCCTGATGCCAGAAGCCGCGGGTCAGCGAACGGCAATTGAAGAGGTAGGTCATTTCGACCATGACGAAGACGTTAACGGCCACGGTGCGTGCCTGGGCGAGGGAGTGACCATGCTCTAGTTCGAGCATGAACAGGCCGAAGGCGCCGGCCAGAAGGAGGATGGAGACGAGGACGATGCGGCGGATCAGGGCACCGTCGAGAACCGGCATGGCCAGCCGGCGTGGCGGGCGCTGCATGATGTTGCGTTCGATCGGCTCAAAGGCCAGGGGCAGGCCGAGCAGTACGGCGGTGGTCATGTTGATCCAGAGAATTTGCAGCGGCGTGATCGGCAGGGTGACGCCGAGCAGGATGGCGGCAAGAATCACCAGGCCTTCGCCGAAATTGGTCGGCAGAGTCCAGGTGATGAATTTGACGAGATTGTCCCAGACCGCCCGGCCCTCCTCGACGGCCGCCTCGATACTGGCGAAATTGTCGTCGGTGAGGACCATGGAGGCCGCTTCCTTGGCGACTTCGGTGCCGGCCAGGCCCATGGCGATGCCGATGTCGGCCTGCTTGAGGGCGGGCGCATCGTTGACGCCGTCGCCGGTCATGGCGACGACTTCGCCGCGCGCCTGCAGGGCACGGACGAGGCGCAGCTTCTGTTCCGGCTCGACGCGGGCAAAGACGTCGACCGTATGGGCGGCTTCGGCCAGCGCACCGTCGTCCAGCACGGCCAGTTGGCTGCCGGTCAGGGCCTGATCGGCGTTGAGGCCAATTTGTCGGGCGATGGCCAGTGCCGTCACGGCATGGTCGCCGGTAATCATCTTGACCCGGATGCCGGCCGAGTGGCAATGGCGGATGGCGCCAATGGCCGCGTGGCGTGGCGGATCTATCATGCCGACGAGGCCGATCAGGGAAAGCTCCAGAATGCTCTCCGGGCCGAGTCGGTAATCCGCTCCGGAGCGCACATGCCGCCGGGCCAGGAGGAGCACGCGCATGCCTTGCCCGGCATAGGAATGGGCGATTTTTTCAATGGCCGCGTGATCGACGCGAACCGGCTGGCCGTTGGCCGATAGTTGATCGACGCACAGCGGCAAGAGTCGTTCGAGCGCGCCCTTAACGTAAATGACGGTCTCGCCGTCAGCGCTATGAACGGTCGCCATGAATTGTCGGCTGGCGTCGAACGGCAGCAAGTCCTGGCGCGGCATCAGGGTGCGCAGGGTGTGTTCATCCAGTCCGCCCTTGCGGGCAGCGACGAGGAGGGCAGCTTCGGTGGGGTCGCCGGTAATCTTCCACTGGCCGTGCTCGTGGCGCAGCGAGGCGTCGTTGCACAGGGCGCCGGCGACGAGGCATTCGCGGGCGGCGCCGTCGAGGCTGGCCTGCTCGTCGTGACGGGTAACGGTGCCGGCCGGGTTATAGCCGTGGCCATTGACGGTAAAGTCTTCGCCGCCGCACCAAAGGACGCGGACGGTCATGGCGTTTTCAGTCAGGGTCCCGGTCTTGTCGGAGCAAATGACTGTCGTGCTGCCCAGCGTTTCGACTGCCGGCAGGTGGCGAATGATGGCCCGGCGTCTGGCCATGCGGGAGACGCCGATGGCCAGCGTCACGGTGACGGCGGCCGGCAGACCTTCCGGAATGGCGCCGATGGCGAGGGCCACGGCGGCCGTGAACATGTCGATGGCGGTTTCGCCGCGCACCAGTCCGACCGCAAAGGTGAGCAGGGCCAGCCCCCCGATGGCCCAGAGCAGCCAGTTGGAAAAGACCGCCATCTTGCGCGTCAGCGGGGTGACCATGTCGGGGGCGGCGGCGATCAGTCCGGCGATGCGCCCGGTTTCGCTGGCGTCGCCGGTGGCAATGACGAGGCCAATGCCCTGCCCTGCGAGCACGGTGGTTCCGGCATAAGTCATGTTCACGCGATCAGCCAGCACGGTGTCGGCCGGGAGCACCGCTACATTTTTGGCGACTGGCTGCGATTCGCCGGTCAGCATCGATTCGTCGGTGTGCAAGGCATGTTGCTGAAGCAAACGGAGGTCTGCCGGAATACGGTCGCCGGCAGCAAGCATAACGATGTCGCCGGGGACCAGCCGGGTTGAGTCGAGTTGCTTGCGATGGCCGTCCCGGCACACGGTAACCGGCGTCGTGACGCTTTTGGCCAGCGCCACCAACGCCCCTTCGGCCTTGGCTTCCTGCCAGTATCCGATCAGGGCATTGATGATGACGACACCAAAAATCACGCTGGCATCGAGTTGCTCGCCCAGCGCCACGGTGACCAGGCCGGCCATGATCAGGACGACGACGAGTGGTTGCCCGAGCTGGGCAGCGAGGCGTCGCCAGGCCGGTTTGCCGGGGCGTTCGGTCAGCCGGTTCTGGCCGTGCCGGGACAATCGGTTCGCCGCCTCGTCCTCGCTCAGACCCCTGGCGGCATCGACCGCCTGGCGGCGGGTGGCGGCTTCGCCGGTAGCGGCGTGCCAGGCTAGGTCCGGCGCGTCGCCAGGAGCAGGAAGGGCAGGGTCAGGAAGGGCCACAGGGTTGCCACCAATCGGGTCAGGCCGTTGAAGTTGAGGAAGTGCCCCTGCCGCCAGACGGCCAGCGCGGCTTCCGAATACGGGTTGGCGGGCGCCATGTTGACCAGCACCGTGCCGGCCATCAGGGACAGCGCTGTGATCATCAGGCGCGGCGTGGCCGGCAGGGCGATGGCGACGGCAAGGATGGCGCCGGAGACGGCCAGTCCCAGTCGGCTCCCCGGCGTCAGCCAGGCCATGGCATCGGCCGGGCTGATCAGGACGGCGGCGGCGAGCGTGCTGATGAGCAGGCAGAGGAGCAGAAAAAGCGGCACGATCAGATAGGCGGTGAGCAGGCGGGCGCAGAGCATGCGGACTATCAGGCCGACGGCGACGGCATTGAAGGCCGTGATGGTGGCCTCGATCATGACAAAACTTTCGGCGGCAAAGGGCACGGCACCGGTCAGGCCGAAAATCTGCCGCAAGTCGCCCGCGCCGAAGAGCAGGGTTTCCGGCGACAGTGGCACGAGCAGCCAGAGACCGAGCAGGGTGAGGCCCAGCTCGGCGTGCGGGATGGGGGCGATCAGGCGATGTTCGAGGGCAGCGATGCGGGCAAAAAAGCGGGGCCCGACTGCTTGCGCCCAGAGGGCACCGAGCATGCCGCCCAGTGAATTACAGGCGAGGTCGAGGTTGGAGGGGACGCGCGAGGGCAGCCAGGTCTGGGCGGTTTCCAGCGAGAAACTGACACTGCCGGCGAGCACGATGGCGAGGATGGGGGCGGTCAGGCGACCGCGCAGGCTGCTCAGCGCCAGCGTCAGGAAGAATCCCAGAGGCAGGTAGACAGCCACATTGGCGGCCAGATCGAAGCTTGTCCAATAGCGCGGCCAGCCCCCTTCTAGAAAGGCTATCGGCGAAACCCCGGTGTCGCGCCAGCCGGTGAAGGGATGCAGGCTGCCATAGACGACCAGCCCGCACCAGGCGAGTGCCAGGTAGCGGGAAAGCAGGATGGGGCCACGACCATGATGAGGCATGAACTGATTCTAGGGGCGATCTGCCGATCTGTCAGCCTTTCCGTGCCGATGTCATGCCATATGGCTATCTGGTCGAGGCATTCAATGGTGATGCGGCGCTTCCGTCGTGTGATGGGTTTGGGCGGCTGCCCGATGGCGCAGCGCTTCGTGGATGTCTTCATGCGGCAGTGGATGGCCGACCCATTGCGGCAGCAGCGAGCCGGCTATCATGCCGAGGATGCTGACGGCCAGCCCGATCAGCTGCGGCGGAACGGCCTGCCCGATGCCGACCAGCGCATAGGCGTAATCCGGTGTGCCGGAGGGCTGGCCGCTGAAGCTGACGAGCACTTCAATCAGTATCCACGCCGACAGGCCGCCAAAAATGGCCGCCAGCGCACCCTGTGTGGTCGCCCGCTTCCAGAAGGCGCCGAAGAAGAGCGGCACGAAGGCGCCGGCCAGCGTGATCTTGTAGGCGTTTTCGACCATCTTGAAAATGCTGGCGTTGGAATACAGCGCGTAGCCGAGCACGATGCCGGCAAAAACGACGATGGAAGCCCGCATGACGCGCAGGAACTGCTGATCGCCCATGTGCGGGTAAAAGCCGCGCACGATGTTTTCCGAAAAGGCGACGGAGGGGGCGAGCAAGGTGGCCGACGAACAGCTCATGATGGCCGACAGCACTGCGCCGAAAAAGATGGCCTGGGCGAAGACCGGGGTGTGGTTGAGGACCAGCGTCGGCAGGACGAGTTGCGAGTCTGTCTGCATCAGGCCGTTGAAGAGCTCGGGGTCGATCAGCGTCGCCGAGTAGGCGATGAACATCGGTACGAAGGTAAAGCAGAAATAGATGGAGGCGCCGAGTATAGAGCCCCACAGCGCGATGCGCTGGCTCTTGGCCGAGGTGATGCGCTGGAAGACGTCCTGCTGCGGGATGGAGCCGAGCATCATGGTGATCCAGGCGCCGAGGAAGGTCAGCCACAGCCAGGGGTCGGGCGGCGGGAAGAAATCGAGCTTGCCGGCAGCCGAGGCGTGATTGATGACCAGTTCGACGCCACCGGTCAGGCCGGAGACGACGTAGCCGATGTAGAGCATGCCGCCCATGATGACGCCCATCTGGACGAAATCGAGGATGGCCACCGAGAGCATGCCGCCGAAGGTGGTGTAGGTGAGGACGATGGCGGCGCCGAGGACCATGCCAGCCGTCTGGCTGACAAATCCGGCAGTGACGACGTTGAAGACCAGACCCAGGGCCTTGATTTGGGCCGACACCCAGCCGAGATAGCTGGCGACAATACAGAGGGTGGTCAGCACCTCGACCGTGCGGTTGTAGCGCAGGCGGAAATAGTCGCCAAGGGTCAGGATGTTGAGCTTGTAGAGTTTGCGTGAGAAAAAGACGCCGGCAATGATCAGGCACATCGACGAGCCGAAGGGATCGGCGACGACGCCGGTCAGGCCGTCCTTGACGAAGGTGGCCGAGACGCCGAAAACGGCTTCGGCGCCGAACCAGGTGGCGAACACGGTAGCCGTGACGACCGGTAGCGGCAGGTGGCGGCCGGCGACGGCAAAGTCCTTGGCGCTATGGACGCGGGTTGCGGCAAAGAGGCCGATGCCGATGGACACCAGCAGATAGAGAACGACGAACCAGATCAGCATGATCGCGCGGTCGACCGGGGCAAGAGGTTGAAAACGCTGGAATTATAAGGTTGTTGAGCGATTTTTCGGCGTCAGAAAGGGGCGTCGGAATGAAATTGCAGGGGTGCGCCGGTCGCCGGGTGAAGCAGGCTCAAATCCGTGGCGTGCAGCAGTAGCCGGTCGGCCAGGGCGGTCGCCTCGCCACCATAAAGGTCATCGCCGAGTATGGGGTGGCCGAGCGAGGCCAGATGTACGCGCAACTGGTGCGAACGTCCGGTCACCGGTTCCAGCTCGAGGCGCGTCGTATGGGCGGTGGCATCGCGGCTGACGACGCGGAAACGGGTCAGTGAAGGCTTGCCGATGTCGAAATCGACTTTTTGCCGCGGCCGATTCGGCCAGTCGCAGATGAGCGGCAAGGCGATCTCACCGCTCTCCTCGGCCATCAACCCGGCGACCACGGCAACGTAGCGCTTGTCAATTTGCCGGTCGCGAAAAAATCGCGACAGCCGACTGTGCATTTCAGCGCCACGGGCCAGAATCAGCAGACCCGAGGTCGACATGTCAAGGCGATGGGCGATCAGTGCATTGGGAAATCGCGCCTGGACGCGCGATGCCAGACAGTCGTCCATGCCCTCCCCGCGCCCGGGCACGGAAAGCAGGCCTGAGGGCTTGTCGACGACGATGATCTCGCTGTCGACATGGATGAGGGTCAGCCCATTGTCGGGCGGTGGAAAATAGGCGGTCAAAATGGTTTCACCCGGCGACTGCAGGCACTGTCCGTGAAAGCCGTGCTCTCGCGAAACCAGCCGGTTCCGGGGGCGCTCTGCGCGCAGACGCGGTGATTGCTTGCCTGGCTGGCCCACCAGTACCAGGGGGCGGGTCTGGCCCAGCCCGAGGAGGCCAGGGCGGTCAGCGCGACGGCGAGCAGGAATTGGCAGAGCCTTAATTTGTGCGCAGAATTTTCTTGCCAAGCGGCCATGGTAAATGTACTGTATTTATACACAGTATATAAGTAAGTGCGGAGCGGACCGGGAATATACCTCGTCCCCTCCATGTGATCACTGAAATTGATGCTTGCCGATTGTCCAGCCGAAACAATCAGCTAGTTGATCAAGCTCAGCAATTTCTATTCCATCCTTGGCCCCTGTGCCATAATCCGCTCAAATTTCCGAGGTAACCCCATGGACGACAACAAGGCAAAGGCGCTCGCCGCAGCGCTGCAACAGATCGAAAAGCAATTCGGCAAGGGCTCCATCATGAAGATGGGCGATGCCGAAATCGACGAAGGCATTCAGGTGGTGTCGACCGGCTCGCTCGGTCTGGATATCGCACTCGGCGTCGGTGGCCTGCCCCGCGGCCGGGTCGTTGAAATCTATGGCCCGGAATCGTCCGGCAAGACCACGCTCTGCCTGCAAGTCGTGGCCGAAATGCAGAAGCTCGGCGGCGTCGCTGCCTTCATCGATGCCGAACACGCGCTCGATCCGCAGTACGCCCAGAAGCTGGGCGTAAGTGTTGGCGACCTGCTGATTTCGCAGCCCGATACCGGCGAACAGGCGCTTGAAATCGCCGACACGCTGGTCAGGTCCGGCGCTATCGACGTCCTCGTCGTCGATTCCGTCGCCGCATTGACGCCCAAGGCTGAGCTTGAGGGCGAGATGGGCGATATGCAACCTGGCATGCAGGCGCGCCTCATGAGCAAGGCGTTGCGCAAGCTCACGGCCGCGATCTCCAAG
>Ga0073899_10004367_pt1 | contig 12399 bp, 7 predicted proteins | sample KloWWTmetaKNB5Ph_FD_88975 | JGI IMG/M metagenome (GOLD analysis project Ga0073899, IMG submission 88975) | Active sludge microbial communities from Klosterneuburg, Austria, studying microevolution and ecology of nitrifiers - Klosterneuburg... | ecosystem: Engineered > WWTP > Aerobic digester >... | reverse complement strand
CGGGCGCCTGGGGGGTACCTGACAAATTTCGTCGCACGAAGCGCATGCAAGCGAGCAGAATGGGACGGAAGCATTGAATTCTTGCAAAGGAGTACCACTTGGCTGAATCTCTTGGCGCCCCGCTCCCGCCGCCGCCCGACCCGGTCGGCCGCTGGCTGTTCCACGTGTCGCGCGGCTTCGCTGCCTTGGGTGGCTTGGTGTTGGTGGCGATCACGCTGATGTCGGTGGCCAGCATCGCCAGCCGTTTCCTGACCTCCAAGGGCCTGCAGGGCGACTTCGAGCTGGTGCAGCTGGGATGCGCGGTGGCAGTCGCTGCCTTTCTGCCGTGGGGGCAGATGCGCGGCAGCCACGTGATGGTGGACTTCTTCACCGAAGGCATTGGGCAGCGCGCCAGGAACCGGCTGGACGCCCTGGGCGCGCTGCTGCTGGCAATCTGCGCCGCGGTGGTGGCGTGGCGCATGGTGATCGGCACACTGGAGCTGCGCGCCAGTCAGGAGAGCTCGATGCTGCTGGGCGTGCCGACCTGGTACGCCACACTGCTGATGACACCATCGTTCGCGCTGCTGGCGCTCACGGCGCTGTACAGCGCCCGCATCAAACTGCAGGAGCGCGCACCATGAGCGGAACCGCTATTGGAGGCACCTTCTTCGCGCTCATGCTGGTGCTGCTGGCCTTGCGCGTGCCGATTGCGATCTCGATGTTCCTGACCGGTGTGGCGGGTTACGTCACCATGACCGGTTGGGCACCCCTGCTGAGCTACCTCAAGACCGTGGCCTACGGGCGCTTCTCGGTGTACGACCTGTCGGTGGTGCCGCTGTTCCTGCTGATGGGCAGCTTTGCCTCGCGCGGGGGGCTGTCCAAGGCCCTGTTCGGGGCGGCGGGCTCACTGATTGGCCATTGGCGCGGCGGCGTGGCCATGGCAGCGGTGGGCGCCTGCGCCGGCTTCGGCGCCATCTGCGGCTCATCGCTGGCCACGGCGGCGACCATGGGCCAGGTGGCGCTGCCGGAGTTGCGCCGGCTGAAGTATTCGGATGGCCTGGCCACGGCCACACTGGCGGCGGGCGGCACGCTGGGCATTCTGATCCCACCGTCCATCGTGCTGGTGATCTACGCCATTCTGGCCGAGCAGAACATCGCGAAACTGTTCACCGCCGCCTTTGTGCCGGGCATCATCGCCGCCTTGGGCTACATGCTGGCCATCGGCATCTACGTGCGCCTGTATCCGGGCTCCGGCCCGGCCGGTGAACGCAGCAGCTGGGCCCAGCGCCTGCGTGCGCTCATCGACGTGTGGCCGGTGCTGCTGATCTTCCTGCTGGTGATTGGCGGCATTTATGGCGGCATCTTCACGCCGACCGAGGCGGCCGCCGTCGGCACGCTGGGCACCGGCGTGATCGCGGTCACCAAGGGCATGCGCCTGGGTGGTCTGATGGACTGCCTGTACGCCACCGCCGAGGCCACCGCCATGATCTTCCTGATCCTGCTGGGCGCCGATGTGCTCAATGTGTTTCTGGCGTTGTCGCAGATGCCCGCCGAACTTGCCACCTGGGTGCAGGGTTCGGGCTTGCCGCCGCTGCTGGTGTTGCTGGCCATCATCCTGATCTACGTCTTCCTGGGCTGTGTGATGGACAGCCTGTCGATGATTCTGCTGACGATTCCGATCTTCTTTCCCATCATCATGGGGCTGGACTACTGGGGCCTGAATCCGACGGACAAGGCGATCTGGTTTGGCATCCTGGCCCTGATGGTGGTGGAGATCGGCCTGATCACGCCCCCGGTGGGCATGAACGTCTACATCATCAACAGCCTGGCGCGTGACGTACCGATGTCGGTCACCTTTCGCGGCATCGTGCCCTTCCTGATCTCCGACGCCGTGCGCGTGCTGCTGCTGGCGTTCTTCCCGGTGTTGAGTCTGTTTCTGGTGCGGTGGATGGGATGAGCATGGCGAGCCCCAACACCATGAATGCCGCCGAGACCCTGCTGCAAGCCGGCGCGGCGCAGGCCATTGCGCTGGAATGCGGCGACGAGAAATTGAGCTACGCGGCACTGCGCCAGCGTGTGCGCCGCGCCGCCGGTGCCTGGCGCGCGCTGGGGCTGCAAGGCGGCGAGCGGGTGGTGCTGTTTGCGCCCGACAGCATCGAGTGGGTGGTGGCCTACCTGGGGGTGATCTGGGCCGGTGGCGTGGCCATTGGCGTCAACCCGCGTTTGAGCATGGCCGAGCTTGGTCCGATTCTGACCGAGAGCGCGGTGCGCTTCCTCTGGCACGAAGCCGACAACAGCGCCGCCTTGTCGAGCCTGCTGACGGGCATGGCACAACAGGCCCCCGCGCCGGTGATGGCCGACCAGGCGGCCTCGCCATGGACCGATGCCCTGGCGCAGGCCGGCGACATCGATGCCGTGGCGCAGGACGAGCAAGCACCGGCGCTGTGGATCGGCACCTCGGGCACCACCGGTGCTTCCAAGGGCGTGGTGCACGCACAGCGCGTGGCGTGCCAGCCGCATGCGTTCGCCAGTGGCGTGCTCGGGCTCACGGCAAGTGATCGCCTGTACGCCAGCTCCAAGCTGTTCTTTGCCTATGCCCTGGGCAACAGCCTGCTGGCCGGGCTGCGTGCCGGCGCCACGGTGATTCTGGATCGCCAATGGCCCGAGCCAGAGCGCGTGCTGGCCATGGTGCGCACGCACCGGCCGACAATCGTGTTCTGCGTGCCCACGCTGTACAGCCGCATGCTGCAGACCGGCGTGGCCGGGCAACTGGCCGGGCAGGGGGTGCGCCATTTCGTATCGGCCGGCGAGTCCTTGCCGGCGGCGGTGCGCAGCGCCTGGCGCGACGCCACGGGCTTGAGCATCGTCAGCGGCTATGGCACGTCCGAGACGCTGTGCCTGATGCTCTACAGCGACAACGACCAGGGCCTGCTGCGTCCGACGCCCGGCACCCAGTTGCGTTTCGCGCCAGAGGCCGATCCGGCGCTGCCGCAGCGCATCTGGCTGCACAGCGGCACGGTCGCGCTGGGCTACTGGAACCGACCCCAGGCGCAGGCCGATGACTTTCAGGATGGCTGGTATTGCCCGGGCGACATGTTCCTGCGCCGCGAGGACGGCTGGCTGGAGTACGCCGGGCGCAACGACGACATGCTCAAGATCAGCGGGCGCTGGGTCAGTACCTTGTGGGTCGAGCAGGCGCTCAGCCACGCCGCCAGCCAGAGCGTGACGCAGCTTGCCTGCATTGGCGTGCCGACGCCCGAAGGGCTGACCGCGCTGTCCCTGCTGGTGCAGGCGGCGCCGGGCCAGCAGGCGACTGCGGCCGAGCGCATTGCCGCCGGCATCGAGGCCCTGCCGACCTACCGCCGCCCGAACTGGGTGCACTGGGTCGAGGCCCTGCCGCTGACCGCCACCGGCAAACTGCAGCGTGCGCGCCTGCGGGCGCTGCACCAGACGGCGCTGGCGGACGATCCGGTCAGGACCTGAGGCCGCCGGTCTCAGGCATTGCGCACCCGGGTCTCGCGCTCGGTCTGCAGCGCCGCCAGAATCTCCGCCTCCGGCAACCCCAGCACCTGCAGCGTGAAGGCCGAGAGCTGCAGGCCGGCCTCCAGCGTCTCCGGCACCACCGCCGTGGCGCCGGCGCCGCGCAACTCCTGCGCATGCTGTTCATCGCGTGAGCGGGCGTAGATCGGCAAGGACGGATAGGCCTCGCGGGCCGCCTTGACAGTGTGCATGGCCGCGGCCGGCTGGTCCATGGTGATCACCAGCGCGGCGGCGTTGGCGGTATGCAGCTTGCGCAGCAGGTCGGCGCGGGCCGCATTGCCGAAGTAGACCGGCCGGCCCTTTTGCACCAGGTGGGCCACCACGCTGGCGTCGTGCTCGATCGCCACGTAGGCCACGTGCTGTTTGTGAAACACCTCGGCGAGCAACTGGCCGACCCGTCCCTGGCCGGCGATCACCACATGGCCCGACAGGCTCTGCGGCAGCGCCAGTCCGTTGGCTTGCCCGGCGGTCTGGTTCAGGCGGTCCAGGCGCTCGCCCAGGCGGCCCCCCAGTCGGGCAAACAAGGGCGTGGCCATCAGGCTCAGGCTGACCACCAGCAACATGAACTGCGCCACGTCGGCCGGCAGCAGCCGGGTGGCGGCCGCCGCGCCGATGACGATGAAGGCAAACTCGCCTCCCTGCGCCAGCAGCATGCCACCCTCCAGCGCCTTGCCCCATGCCAGGCCGCCAGCGCGCAGCACGCCGCCTGCCACCACCGTCTTGATGGTCATCAGCCCGAGCACCGAAGCGGCGATCCAGAACGGTTGGCCAAGCACCGCGCGCACGTCAATGGCCATCCCGACGGACATGAAGAACAAGCCCATCAGCAGACCTTTGAAGGGCTCAATCGTGACCTCCACCTCGTGCCGGTATTCAGTCTCCGCCAGCAGCAGCCCCGCGACAAAGGCCCCCAGTGCCAGCGACAGGCCGGCCGCAGCGGTGGCGCCGGCCGTGCTCAGGGCAATCAGCAGCGTCAGCGCCATGAACACCTCAGGCTGATGCTGCTTGGCAAACAGCCGAAACACCGGACGGATGACACGCCGGCCCAGCAGGAAGATCAACGCCACCACGCCGACCGACTTGAGGGTGGTCAGCGTCAGTGTCTGGGCCAGTCCCTCGGCCGATTTGCTGGTCAGCAGGTCCACCAGGATCAGCAAGGGCACCACCGCCAGATCCTGCAGCATCAGGATGGCGAAGGTGGCCTGCCCCAGCGGCTTGGCCAGGCCGCGCTGCTGTGACAGCAGCTGCATCACCACGGCGGTCGACGACAGGGACAGCACCAGCCCGAGCACCAGCGCCACTTGCACGCTGTTGCCGAACAGCCAGGCCAGCACACCGATGACCAGCGAGCTCAGCAGCACCTGCGTGGAGCCCGCCAGGAAGACCCAGCGCCGCATCGCCCACATGCGCTGAACCGACAACTCCAGGCCGATCAGGAACATCAGGAACAGCACACCCAGCTCCGCCAGGGACTGCACGCCCTGCGCCCGGGGAAAGGTGAAGGTCTCCAGCCAGGGCCAGCGGTCCATCCACAGGGCAAAGCCGTACGGCCCGGCCAGCACGCCGGCCACCAGAAAGCCCAGTACCTGGTTGATGCGCAGGCGCTGCAGCAGCGGAATCAGGATGCCCACCAGGGCCAGAAACAGCAGCGTTTCGCGCAGGTAGGGCAGGGGCGGGGCGTGGTCCATGGCCCAGACATATTAAAGGACGCCACGCCGCAGGGGCGCCGTGCCGCCGCTAGCGCTTGCGCTCGGCCTCCTGCAGCAGGCGCCACATCACCTTGCCAGCGCCACTCTTGGGCAGGGCATCGACAAACTGCACCGCGCGCGGCACCTTGTACACCGCCATGTTGTCGCGGCACCAGGCAATCAACTGCGCTTCGCTGAGCTGGCCCCGGTGCGCTGCCCGCAGCACCACCACCGCCTTGACCGACTCGCCGCGGTAGCTGTCCTGGGTGGCAATGATGCAGGCCTCCTGGATGGCGGGATGCCTGAACAGCAGCGCCTCCACCTCGGCCGGCCAGACCTTGAAGCCCGAGGCATTGATCATGCGCTTGAGCCGGTCGGTGAGGAAGAAATAGCCGTCCTGGTCGACATGACCCAGGTCGCCGGTGCGAAAGAAGCGCTTGCCGTCGAGTTCCACGAACACCGCCTCGGTGGCCGCGGGTTGCCGCCAGTAGCCCTGGAACACCTGCGGCCCGCACACCATGATTTCGCCCTGCTCCCCGGTGGGCAACTCCTGCAGGGTATCGGGGTCGACCACGCGGGCGTCCACGCTCATGAACGGAATGCCCAGGCATTGCTGTTTGGGCGCATCGGGCGGATTGCTGTGCGAGGGCGCCGCGGTCTCGGTCAGTCCGTAGCCCTCGGCGTAGCGCAGGCCGAACTGCTCCCACAGGCGCTGCGCGACGGCCTGCGGCATGGCAGCGCCGCCGCCACCGATGTACACCAGGCTCGACAGGTCGTACTGCGCAAAGTTGGGGCTGCCCATCAGGTCGATCACCATGGTGGGGATGTTGGTCCAGCTGGTCACGCGCCAGCGCGCGATCAGGCGGCCCGCCAGCTCGCGGTCCCAGCGCGGCATGACGATCAGCGTGGCGCCACAGAAGATGTTGGCGTGCATCAGGCTCACCATGCCGGTGATGTGAAACATCGGCACTACCATCAGGGTCACGTTCTCGCTGGTGGCGTTGCCCCACAGGCCGCTGGCCACGGCGTTGTGCATGATGCTGCGGTGCGTGTGCATGCAGCCCTTGGGCAGCCCGGTGGTGCCGCTGGTGTAGGGCAGCACGGCCAGGTCGGCAGAGCCCACTGTCAGCGCGGGCGCCGCGCCGGCAAAGCCCAGTGCCGCATCCCAGGGGTGAACCTGGCCATCCAGCAGTGCCGGCAGTGCGTGACGCGTCAGCAGCCAATCGGTCCAGGCGGCGGGCGGCGCGTCGTCACCGCCGGTGGCTGCGTCGAAGGCGTCGGTGAAGTGCGTCACCAGCAGGTGCGCCAGTCGCTGCCCAGGCGCCAGCGCATCGCTGGCGCGGGCCAGTTCCGGCGCCAGGTCGGATGTGGTGATGGCGACCTTGGCTTGCGGGTCGGTGATGTAGTGCTTGAGCTCCTCGGCGCGGTTCATCGGGTTGACCGGCACCACCACCGCATTGGCGCGCAGGATGGCAAAGTGGGCGATCACCAGTTGCGGGCAGTTCTGCATGTCGAGCAGCACCCGATCCCCCTGGCGCACACCCAGGCTGTGCAGGTAGCCGGCCAGCCGTTGCGCCTGGTCGTGCAATTGGCCGTAGCGCAGCACCCGCCCGAAGAAGATCAGCGCGGCCTTGTGCGGATAGCGTCGGGCACTGGTGTCCAGGTTGTCCCAGAGGGAAGTCTCCGGTACCGTGATGCTGTCGGGCAGGCGCTTGGGCCAGAAGCGCTTGTGTGGCCGTGCTGGCGCGGCAACGGTTTGACCCGGGGCGTTCGAGGGCGTTGTCATGTTGCGTTGCGCTCCATCGCTGCGGGGCGCCTCGACACGGCGCCCATCCAGCCGCAACGATAAAGGAGTTGGCGCCTCGCCGTCGGGCGTCGGTGTCCCCACCGTGACGCACTCGGTGGAGACAAGGTGGTCCGCTTACTTGCCGTTGATGCCCAGCAGCTCGACTTCGAACAACAAGGTGGCGTTGGGCGGAATCACGCCACCGCCGGCACCACGCTCGCCATAGGCGATCGAGGCCGGGCAGGTCAGCTTGGCCTTGCCGCCGATCTTCATGCGCTGTACGCCTTCGGTCCAGCACTTGATGACGCCATTCAAGGGGAACTCGATGGCCTCGTTGCGCTTGTAGGAGCTGTCGAACTCGCGGCCATCGGGGAAGGTGCCGCGGTAGTGCACCTTGACCTTGTCACTGGCGGTGGGGCTGGCGCCCGTGCCATCCTTGAGCGAGCGGTACACCAGGCCACTGGCGGTGACCACCGCGCCTTCTTCCTTGGCGGCGGCAGCAGCGACCGGGTCGGCGGCGGCCCAGGCCAGGGACAGGGCGGACAGGGTGGCGGCGAAGGTAGCGATGCGGAAAACAGTTTTCATGCGGGATGTTTCACAGAGTTGAGGCAGGGGCTCGATTGTCGCAGGGCCGCCACTTGCGCGTGGCATGACCAGGTCCAGCCGGAGCCCCATGACAATTGTCAACACGCCTGGGGCACGGCGCGCTGCAAAGGGTTGGTGGCGGCCACGGCCGGTGCGCCGGGCTTGACGATCTGGCCCGATTGCACAAGACTCGAAGCATGGACAGACAGTCGCTCACGCAAAGCAGATGGACGCGCCGCGCCGCATGGCTGGTTGGCGGGGTGCTCGCACTGTGGGGCATCGGCTGGCTGGCCGTGCCACCGCTGCTCAGGCATCAGGCGCAGAAGCTCGCCACCGAGAAGCTGGGCCGGGCGGTCACCATCGGTGCCGTTGATTTCAAGCCATGGTCGATGGAGTTGACCGTCTCCGATCTTGCCATCGCCAGCGCCGATGGCCGCGCCGAGCAGCTCCATGTCAAGCGCATCTACCTCGATGCCGAACTGCAGTCGGTGCTGCGCTGGGCCCCGGTGGTGGACGCGGTGCAGGTGGACCAGCCGGTGTTGCGCCTGACGCATCTGGGCGGTGGGCACTATGACATCGACGATGTGCTGCACAGGCTTGCGCCGGCGCCCGACCAGCCTGCGGGAGAACCGGCGAAGTTCGCGCTCTACAACCTGGCGCTGAATGCGGGCTCGATTGACTACACCGACACCACGGTGGGCCGCACCCATGCCGTGCGCGAGTTGCGCCTGGTGGTGCCGTTCCTGAGCAACCTGCCCTCCAAGCGCGAGGTCACCACCGAGCCGCTGCTGGCGTTCAAGCTGGGCGGCAGTGTCTTCAACAGTTCCGGGCAGACCACGCCCTTTGCCCAGACGCACAAGACCGATGCCACGCTCAGGCTGGAGGCGCTCGATCTGGCGCCTTATCTCGACTACATCCCGGCCAGCCTGCCCGTGCGCCTGCAGGCAGCGGTGCTGGACGCCAATGTCAAGATCGCGTTCGAGGAAAACCCCGAGCCGGCGGTGCGCCTGAGCGGTGTGGTGCAGGCCAGCCGCGTCAAGCTGGCCGACGCCCGCAACCAGGACCTGCTGGCCTTCGACAGCCTCAAGCTGAGCCTGGCCGACGTGCGTCCGCTGGCACGCAGCGCCAAGCTCTCGGCGCTGGAGCTGAGCGCTCCGCGCCTGCTGGTGCATCGGGCGCACGGTGGGCAAGTCAATCTGCTGGACCTCGCGTCGTCGCAGGGCAAGGCTGGCGCGCCCGGCGCAAGCGCCGAACAGCCCGCGCCGGCCGCCAGCGCCGCGATGGCGCCCGCCAGCAAGCGCGCACCCGTTGCCTGGGCGCTGGATGTCGCGCAGGTCAGCGTGCGCCAGGGGCGCGTGGACTGGACCGATGACACCACGGCGCAGGGTCAGCGCGCGCCGGCGCGCCTGAGTCTGCGCGAGTTGAGCGTGGACGCCTCCGGCATCGGGCTGCCGCTGACGCGAGCCGGTGCGGCGCCAATCCCGTTCAAGGGCTCAGGCGCATTGACGGCCGGCGAATCGCCAGCGTCGCCCGGGTCCGCATCGCAGCGGGTGGTGGTACCGGTTGCCGCGGCGGCGCTGGAGTTCACGGGCAGCGCCTCGGCGCACACCGCGGCGCTCACGGCTGCGATCAACGACCTGCCGCTGTCGCTGGCAGCCCCTTATGTGGCGCAGTGGATCGAGCCGGCGCTGGATGGCAACGCCAATGCCGCGCTGCAGTTGTCCTGGCAGGCTGCCGCCGAAGCCGGCGCGGCGGACCAGCTGAAGGCGACGGTGCAGCGCCTGAGCCTGGAGCAGCTCACCTTGAAGCGCGCGCGCACGCCACTGGCTTCGGTTCGCAGCGTGGAACTCAGCGACGCCGTTGTGGACTTGACCGGGCAGTCGGCGGTGTTGGGCAAGGTCACGGTGGAGGGCCCCAAAGTTGCCATTGAGCGCGATCATGACGGGCGCTGGATGTTCGAAACCTGGCTGAAGGATGGCTTGGCCGCACCAACGCCGCCGCGGCCGATTGCCAAGCCGGCTGGTCAAGCCAACGCCAGTGCCATTGACCCGTGGAAGCTGGCGATCAACGAGCTGACGCTGAGCGGCGGCGCCCTGGGATGGCACGACGATGCGGGCCCCCGCCCGGTGGCGCTGGAACTGTCGGCGCTGCGCCTGGCGCTGCAACACTTCGCCCTGGACGGCAAGAAACCGGCGGCACTGCAAATCGCCGGCCGGGTGGCGGCCGGGCACACCGAGGCCGGGCGCCTCAGCTACCGGGGCACCCTGGGCCTGAACCCGCTCGCCGTGCAGGGTGCGGTAGAGGTGGTGGACTTGCCGCTGCATGCGTTGGAGCCCTACTTCGCGGAAGCTCTCAATGTTGAGCTGCTGCGCGCGGACACCAGCTTCAAGGGCATGGTGCGCTACCAGGACGGTCCGGCCGGCCCTCGGGTGCAGGTCAATGGCGACAGCGCCATCGAGGACCTGCGCGTCCACAGCATGCCGTTGGCCCAGCAGGCGGACAAGGTTGCCGCGCCGGTGGCGCCAGCCACAGTCAAAGCGCTCGCCAAGGGCGGGCCCGGACCCGCGGCCGCGAAGCAGGCCGCCGGCTCCAGCCTCGGGCTGGGGGAAGAACTCCTGAGCTGGAAGGCGCTCAGTCTGCGCGGGCTGGAGCTTGCCCTTGCCCCCGGTAGCGCCACCACGGTGAAGGTGAAAGAGACCGCCTTGAGTGACTTCTTTGCCCGTGTGTTGATTCAGGAAGATGGCCGCATCAACCTGCAGGATTTGGTGAAGGCGACCCCTGCAGCCAGCGCGCCGGCGGCCAGCGTCGGCTCCGCCAGCGCCACCAGTGCCACCAGTGCCGCCAGTGCCCCGGCCAGCGCGGCGGTGGCCACTGCGCCCGCCGCCGCCACGCCGGCTGCGGTGATCGAGTTCGGCCCGGTCAGCCTGATCAATGGCAGCGTCAACTTTTCCGACCACTTCGTGCAGCCCAACTACACGGCCAACCTGACCGAAGTGACCGGCAAGCTCAGCGCGTTCTCCAGCGTGCCGGTGAATGGCGTGCCGCAGCTCGCCGACCTGGAATTGCGCGGCCGCGCCGAGGGCACCGCTTCGCTGGAGGTCCTGGGCAAGCTCAATCCGCTGGCCAAACCGCTGGCGCTCGACATCAAGGGCAAGGTGCGCGATCTGGAGCTGCCGCCCCTGTCACCCTATTCGGTCAAGTATGCCGGGCATGGCATCGAGCGCGGCAAGCTCAGCGTCGACGTGAGCTACCTGGTGCTGCCCAATGGCCAGTTGACCGCCAGCAACCAGATCATCCTGAACCAGCTCAGTTTCGGTGAGGCGGTGCCGGGCGCGCCGGCCAGCCTGCCGGTGCGGCTGGCGGTGGCGCTGCTGGCCGACCGCAATGGGGTGATCGACATCAACCTGCCGATTTCCGGCTCGCTCAACGATCCGCAGTTCCGCCTGGGGCCGATCATTTTCAAAGTCATCGTCAACCTGATCGTCAAGGCCATCACCTCGCCGTTCACGTTGCTGGCCAGCGCCTTTGGCGGTGGCGGCGACGAGCTTAGTGCTGTCAACTTCGCGCCCGGCAGCGCGGTGCTGACGCCCGAGGCGACGCAGAGCCTGGACAAGGTCGCGAAGGCGCTGGCCGACCGCCCCGCGCTCAAGATGACGGTGCTGGGCACTGCGGCGCTGGAGACCGAGCGCGAAGGTTACAAGCGCGAGCGTCTGCAGGCGCTGTTGCGAGCCGAGAAACGTCGCGCTCTGGTGGTGGGCGGGACCGCCGCCGACGCCAGCGTGCAGGTGAGCGTGAGTGCCAGCGAATACCCGGAGCTGCTCAAAGCGGTCTACAAGCGTGCCGACATCCCCAAGCCGCGCAACTTCGTGGGCATGGCCAAGGACATTGCCCAGCCGGAGATGGAGGCCTTGCTGCTGGCCAACATTCAGGTGACCGAGGAGCTGATGCGCGAACTCGCCACGCAACGCGGCGTGGTGGTGCGCGATTACCTGGCCTCGCGCCAGTTGCCGCTGGAGCGGCTGTTCCTGGGCGCACCCCGGGCCAGTGCTGGCCCAGCGGCCGCCGCCGCTGCCGCTGCGTCAGCCGCTGCTGCACCCTGGCGTCCGCGCGCCGAGTTGCAGCTGTCGACGCGTTGACGCGGGCGGCGGGACGCGTCCGCAGCGCACTTGCGTCGGGCGGTCGCCGCTGCGGCGGTGCTGGGCCGGCAAATGGGCCCACGCCACGGCAGGCGGTACCGCGCCAGAGCGCGCTCAGATCAGCAAGGCATTCACCCGCTTCACATACGCCGCCGGGTCCGCCGGCAGCCCGCCTTCGGCAAGCAGTGCCTGGTCGAACAGGATGTGGGCCAGATCGTGAAAGTTCACCGAGCCGTCGAGCTTCTTCACCAGTGGATGTTCGGCATTCACTTCCAACACCGGTTTGACTTCCGGCGCGGTCTGGCCGGCTTGTTTGAGCATGCGCGCCAACTGGGTGCTCATGCCGTCGTCCTTCACCACCAGGCAGGCCGGGCTGTCGACCAGACGGGTGGTGACGCGCACGTCTTCGGCCTTGTCCTTCAGGGCTTCCTTGAGTTTGGCCAGCAGCGGTTTGAAGGCTTCGGCGGCCTCTTCGGCGGCCTTCTTTTCAGCCTCATCCTGTAGCTTGCCCAAGTCGACCGCGCCCTTGGCGACCGATTGCAGCGGTGTGCCGTCAAAGTCCTGCAGGTAGTTCAGTGCCCATTCGTCCACGCGGTCGGTCATCAACAGCACCTCGATGCCCTTCTTCTTGAACACTTCGAGCTGCGGGCTGTTCTTGGCGGCGGCCAGGGTGTCGGCGGTGATG
>Ga0073899_10004363_pt1 | contig 12401 bp, 10 predicted proteins | sample KloWWTmetaKNB5Ph_FD_88975 | JGI IMG/M metagenome (GOLD analysis project Ga0073899, IMG submission 88975) | Active sludge microbial communities from Klosterneuburg, Austria, studying microevolution and ecology of nitrifiers - Klosterneuburg... | ecosystem: Engineered > WWTP > Aerobic digester >... | reverse complement strand
CGAGGCGGCGCTGGCCAAGGGCGACATCGCCGCAATCCTGACCGAGCCGGTGATGACCAATTCCTGCATGGTGCTGCCTGCTGCCGGGTTCCACGATGGCTTGCGTACGCTGTCGCGGCGCTATGGCGCGCTGCTGATCATCGATGAGACTCACACCATCTCCAGCGGGTTGGGCGGCTATACCGGGGTGCATTCGCTGTCGCCCGATATCTTCGTGGTCGGCAAATGCGTGGCGGGTGGCATGCCCACCGCCGTCTGGGGGCTGACGCCAGAGGTGGCGGCGCGTTATGACGCCGCCAACGCCGCGCGCCCGGCGGGCCATTCCGGCATGGGCACCACGCTGTCGGCCAATCCGATGCAATTCGCCTGCCTGAAGGCGACGCTGGCCGAGGTGATGACGGAAAAGAACTATGCCCACATGGAAGCTCTGGCAGAGCGGCTGTCGCATGGGCTGGCAAAGGTGGTGGATCGTCACCGCGCGCCCTGGCATGTGGTGCGGGTCGGCGCGCGGGTGGAATTCATCTGTGCCCCCGGCCCGTTACAGAACGGCACCGAGGCGGGTCTTGCGCATCAGCCTGCTGTGGAAGCCGCGCTGCATGTGGCGCTGCTGAACCGTGGCTGCTTGATCGCGCCGTTCCACAACATGATGCTGATCAGCCCGAAGACGAAAAAGCGGCAGGTGGACCGGCTGATCCATGCCTTCGACGAAATCCTGTCCGAACTTTTTGCCTGAGAGTGCCATGACCGATCCCATCAGCCCCTCTGGCTCTACCGTCGCCGAGGCCGAAGCCTTTCTGGCCGCGCATCCTGAAATCGAGGCGTTTGACATCGTGCTGCACGACGCCAATGGCATAGGGCGGGGCAAGATCATCCGGCGGCATGAACTGCTGGGGATGTTTCGCGCCGGGCGGCATCTGCCGATCTCGATCCTGGGCTTGGACATCTGCGGCGAGGATGTGCATGAAACCGGGCTGATCTGGGATCAGGGCGACGCCGACCGCCGGGCCTGGCCGATCCCCGGCAGCTTGCGCGTTATCCATGCCAGCCAACCGCCGCGCGGCGAAGTGCTGATGAGCGTTTATAACCTTGACGGTTCGCGGATGAGTTCGGACTTGCGCCACGCCTTGCAGCGGCAGGTCGATGCGCTGGCCGCCGAAGGCCTGCATCCGGCCGGGGCGTTCGAGCTGGAATTCTTCCTGTTGCAGAACGAACGCGGCCCGGATGGCAAGATGGTGCCGGCGCGCGATGTGCTGGACGGGCGGCGCAACAGCAAGACCGCCGTTTACTCGGTGGATCAGCTGCACGGCATGCTGCCGTTGTTCAACGATATTTACGCTGATGCCGCCTTGGCCGGGATCAAGGCGGAAACGCTGATCTCCGAATTCGCCCCCGGTCAGTATGAATTGACGCTGCATTACCGCGAAGATGTGATGCAGGCCGCCGATGATCTGCTGCGCCTGAAGCGGATGGTGCGCTGGCATGCCCGCCAACGCGGCGTCACCGCCTGTTTCATGGCAAAACCGCATGAGGATTACGCCGGGTCCGGCATGCATTTCCACGTCTCGATCCGCGATGACGCCGGGGTGAACATCTTTGTCGAGCCGGTGGAGGGCCAGTATAACGACACCATCCGTCACGCCTTGGGCGGCTTGCGCGCCACGATGGGCGAATCGATGCTGGTGTTCGCGCCGCATGCGAATTCGTGGCGGCGGTTTGCGTCAAACTCCTACGCGCCGGTCAGCCCGACCTGGGGGGTGAACAACCGCTCGGTGGCGCTGCGCATCCCGGCGGGCGATATCCGCGCCCGCCGGATCGAACATCGCCCGGCCGGGGTGGATGCCAACCCCTATCTGGTGGCGGCAACCGTGCTGGCCGGCATCCGGCACGGGCTGAAACTGCGGCTCGATCCGGGGCCGGAAACCACCGGCAACGGCTATGCCGACACATCGGACGCGCCGCCGATCCCGGTGGATTGGCGATCGGCGCTGGAGGCCGCGAAGGCGTCTGATTTCCTGAAAGACGCGCTCGGCGAAGACATGCACCGCAGCTTCACCGCCATCATCGCCGCCGAATATGCGCGGGTGGCGCGGACGGTTTCAGGGGTGGATTTCGATCTGTATCTGCATACTGTCTAGGGTTTTGCAGCGTGGTTTCGGGTTGACACAGTCGAGCTAGGCTTTGCGATATCGGCATTCCGCCGCGCAGACCGGCTGGCCCGCCTGCACCGCTGCGGCGACCAGTGCTGCCACCCGCGGGTCAAGGCCAAGCGGTGGCAGAACCCGGCCCTGAAACCCGGCTTCGGCCAGGGCGGCGGGGATGTCATGGGTGACATGGCCACCACTGGCGGCGAAGAACGGCAGGCACAGGCTTTGCGGGCCAAGGCCAGCCACGACAGCCAAGGTCGGGTCTTGCTCGATGAAGCCTGTCACCACCGCCATGCCCAGCGCGGCGGTGATCTTGTCGGCAAGATGGTGGGCGATGTCGGACGGCACCGGGCTTTTGAACGATCCATGCGCGGCCAGCAGGATCTGCGGGTCGGCGAGGCCTGCCACCGCCTTGGCCAGCACTTGCACCGCCAGATCATGCAGCGCGGGCAGGCAGCCCAGCGGCTCCAGCACGCTCCAACCCTGCGCCCCCGCCTCGCGCAGCTTGGCCGGCAGATGCACGCGGGTGAACCAGCCGCCAGCCATGAACATCGGGAACACCACGCCGTCCGGCCCCAGATCGGACAGGGCCTGCGCCAAGGCACCGGGTTCGGCAAGGGTTGCTGCCGCCACTCGACGGCCCGGCAACAGCGCGGCCACGCGGGCGGCAAAAGCCGCAAGCTCTGCCGCCGCCGGGGCGGGATCAGAGGGCTGGCCGTGGGCGACAATAAGAACCGGGGGCATGGGCGCACCTTTCTGTTACGGGCAAGCTAGGGGTTTCGCCAGCCGCGGCAAGCCCCGAGCCGCAGCCGCAGGGCGGAGGCGAGACAAAAACCTTGCGCGGCACGCGCGCTGTTTGGCTGCCCGCTGGCTTTGCGCGACGCGGATGGTTGGTGGCGGTGTCGGCTTTGGTGGGGCAATCACGGCCTGCCCCGCTAGGCTGCTGCAAACCCGGAGTGCGCCATGAAGATCACGAAACTGGAAACCTTCACCACCGAATTCGTCGGCTTTGTCCGCGCTACCTCGGACACCGGCGCGCAGGGGTGGGGGCAGGTTTCCACCTATAACGCCGACCTCACCTGCGAGATTTTCCATCGTCAGATCGCGCCGCACGCGCTGGGCCGTGATGCGCTCGATTTTGGCGATACGCTCGCCCTGATCGGCGAGCGTGAACATAAATACCCCGGCAGCTATTTACGCCGGGCGATGACCGGGCTGGATACTGCGCTTTGGGATCTGCGCGGCAAGGTTGAAGGCAAGCCGGTGGCAAGCCTGATCGGCGGATCACCGGGCAAGCTGCGCGCCTATGCCAGTTCGATGAAGCGCGACATCACCCCCGAGGACGAGGCGAAGCGGTTCCTGAAGCTGCGCGACGATCACGGCTTCACCGCCTTCAAGTGGCGGGTCGGGGCGGAATGTGGCCGCGACAGCGATGAATGGCCGGGGCGGACCGAGGCGGTGATCCCGGTGGTGTCGCAGGCTTTGGGCGACGGGGTCGACAAGCTGGTGGATGGCAACTCTTGCTATTCGCCGGCGCGGGCCATCGAAGTGGGGCGGCTGTTGGAGGATAGCGGCATAGGCCATTTCGAGGAACCCTGCCCCTACTGGCACCCCGAACAGACCGCCGAGGTTCGCACCGCCTTGTCGATTGATGTGGCGGGGGGTGAGCAGGATTGCGAATTCTCCAGCTGGCAGCTGATGTTTGACCGGCAGGCGGTGGATATTACGCAGCCGGATGTGATGTATCTGGGAGGGCTGCATCGCACGCTGGAGGTCTGCCGGATGGCAGCTGCGGTGGGGTTGCCGGTGACGCCGCATGCGGCCAATCTGTCTTTGGTGACGATGTGTACCATGCATCTTTTGCGGGCGATCCCGAATGCCGGCAAGTATCTGGAGTTCTCGATTGAAGGCTTGGATTACTACCCGTGGCAGCACGGGCTGTTTCTGGGCGATCCTTACAAGATCGAGGATGGCCAGGCCACGGTCAGCGATGCCCCCGGCTGGGGGATCGAGATCAACCCGGTCTGGCTGGAGGCGGCCAGCTACAAGGTTTCAGAGCTTGAGCGATGATGCGCCATATGTGGACACGGGCACCATTTACGCAATATCAAGGGGTTATGCAGCCGTGTTCACGTTTGATTAACCACTCACCCCAGCTTGGCCACCTTGACTCTGGCGGCCCGCAAGGGCCTGATGCGGCGCAAATGGCCCGGAATTTTCATGACAGACACCCCTCTCGGCGCGCTGCTTTCCTCTGCCCCGCCAACCCTGACCGATGACGAAGCCGCCTTGCTTGCGCAGCACCATTTCGGCGTCGCAGGGCGGTTGAAACGGCTGACATCAGAGCGCGATCTGAACCTGCAGATCGCCACGCCGGGGCAGGCCTATGTGCTGAAACTCGCCAACCCGGCTGAGCCGACCGAGGTCACGGATTTTCAGACCAAGGCGCTGCTGCATCTGGAGGGCAGCGGCTTGCCGGTGCCACGGGTGATCCGCACGCTGGCGGGCGCGACCGAGGTGGAGACACCGCACGGCATCCTGCGGCTGCTGACCTATCTGGAGGGCACGCCGCAACATCTGACGCCACGCACCCCGGCGCAGGCGCGGTCTTTGGCGGCGATGGCGGCGCGGCTGACGCAGGGGCTGGCCGGGTTCAGCCACCCGGCGGCGGCGCATGTGCTGCAATGGGATATCAAGCAGGCGGCCAGTTTGCAGCCGTTGCTGGCCGATGTGCCGGACGATCTGCGGCCACTGGCACAGGCAACGCTGGATCGGTTTCTGGCGCTTGCGCCGCATCTGCCCGATCTGCGTTGGCAGGTGGTGCATAATGATCTGAACCCGCATAACGTGTTGGTATCGCCGGATAACCCGGATGAAGTCTCCGGCATTCTGGATTTCGGCGATATGGTTTTCACGCCGCTGATCTGCGATGCGGCGATTGCGGCGTCTTACTGCATCCGGCCCGAGGCCGCGCTGGACAGCCTGCTGAATTTCGCCCGCGCCTATCATGCGGTGTTGCCTTTGACCGCCGCAGAGGCGCAGGCTTTGCCCGATCTGGTGGCGACACGGATGCTGACGACGCTGGCAATCACCTCGCATCGCGCCGCACGCTACCCGGATAACGCGGCCTATATTCTGCGCAACTTTGCCGCCTCGCGCGATGGTTTGATCGCGCTGGCGGCGCTGCCGCGCACCACCCTGCAAACTGCCATGGAGGCATTATGAAAAACGACGGAACCATGGTGAACGCCTATGTGCCGGGCAAGGGCAACCTTTCGGCAGCGGATCAGGCGCTGGTGGCGCGACGGGCGCGGGCGCTGGGTCCGGCCTATCGGCTGTTCTATGAAACCCCGGTGCATCTGGTGCGCGGTGAAGGCGTCTGGCTGTATGATGCCGAGGGCAACGCCTATCTGGATACCTATAACAACGTGGCCTCGGTCGGCCATTGTCACCCTGCGGTGGTGGCGGCCACGGCGCGGCAGGCGGCGATATTCGCCAGCCATACCCGCTATCTGCATGATACCGTGCTGGATTATGCCGAACGGCTGCTGGGGCATTTCCCGCCCGAGCTGTCGCATGTGATGTTCACCTGCACCGGATCAGAGGCGAACGATCTGGCCTTCAGGATTGCGCGGGCGCATACCGGCGGGACCGGGTTTATCGTTACGGAAAACGCTTATCATGGCGTGACTTACGCGATTGCGGGCATGTCGCCTTCGTTGGGCGAAGGCGTGCCTTTGGGTGAGCATGTGCGCACCATCCCTGCCCCTGATCCGTTGCGGATGGCGGGCGACCTGGGGGCGGCTTTTGCGGCAGAGGTGCAGGCGGCGATCGACGACATGCTGCGGCATGGCATCAAACCGGCGGGGTTGATCGTCGATACGATCTTCTCGTCGGACGGGGTTTATGAAGGGCCGAAGGGCTTTCTGGCGCCTGCGGTGGCAGCAATTCGGGCGGCAGGTGGCATTTTCATCGCTGACGAGGTGCAGCCCGGTTTTGGCCGCTGTGGCGAAACCATGTGGGGCTTTCAGCGCCATGGCGTGCTGCCGGATATGGTCAGTCTGGGCAAGCCGATGGGCAATGGCTATCCGGTGGCGGGGCTGGTGCTGCAGCCCGGCGTGATCGCGGCCTTTGGGGCGAAGGCGCGCTATTTCAACACCTTCGGCGGCAATGCGGTAGCGGCGGCCACGGCGATGGCGGTGCTGGACGTTATTGAATCTGAAGGCTTGCAGGAAAATGCCCGCGTGGTCGGTGATTATTTTGCGCAGGGCCTGCGCGATCTGGCCAGACGGCACGACTGCCTTGGCCCGTTGCGCGCGACCGGGCTGTTCTTGGGCCAGGACATCATTGCAGGCGATGCACTTACCCCGGATGCCGCGCGCACCAGCCGGATCATCAACCGCCTGCGCGAGGCGCGGGTGCTGATTTCGGCGACCGGGCCACGCTCGAACGTGCTGAAGATCCGGCCGCCCTTGGTGTTTTCCAAGGCGAATGTCGATCATTTCCTGCAGGCGTTTGATCAGGTGCTGGCACGAGCGTAAACGGGCGCCAATCAGCGCGGCGCGGGGGCTCAGGTAACACCCCTGCCCGCGCCAATTTTTCGAGATTCCCCCTTGACGCCCCCGGCGGGCCGCAATACTCACCGCGCCAGTGGCGAGGTAGCTCAGTTGGTTAGAGCACACGACTCATAATCGTGGGGTCGAGAGTTCGAGTCTCTCCCTCGCCACCATTTCCCTGAATCACTGATGCCGCAGCGCCTCGATCGGGTCGAGTTTGGCAGCGCGGCGGGCGGGGAAATAGCCGAACACCACCCCGACCAGCGCGGAAAATCCGAAAGCCAGCGCCACCACGCTGCCCGAGGGCGCAAACGGGATCGCCATATAGATCAAACCCGCGTAGGCGATGCCAAGGCCTGCACCGATGCCGATGATGCCCCCCAGCAGCGACAGCACCACGGCCTCGACCAGAAACTGTTGCAGCACTTGCGCCGCACTGGCCCCGACCGCCAGCCGGATGCCGATTTCGCGGGTGCGTTCGGTAACCGACACCAACATGATGTTCATGATGCCGATGCCGCCGACCAGCAGGCTGACGGCGGCAACCGACGACAGCAACCCGGTCAGCACCGAATTTACCCCCGACAGCATGGATGAAATCTCTTTCATGTCGGTGACGGAAAAGTTGTCGGCCTGGCCGATGGCGATGCGGCGGCGTTCGCGCAGGATGTCTTGCACCGCCTTGATGCCATCGGCAGAGGCAACGGTTTTGCGCAGGGCGATGGACATCGAGGTAACGTCCTTGTTGCCCTCCAGCCGCCGCTGCACGGTCTTGATCGGCATCAGCACCAGATCATCCTGATCCTGCCCGAAACTGCCCGCGCCCTTGCCAGCCAGCGTGCCGATCACCGTGCAGGCGACCGATTTCACCCGAATGGTTTCGCCCAAGGGATCGGCATTGCCGAACAACTTGGCCTGCACCGTCGCCCCGATCAGGCAGACGGCCGCACCCGAGGTTTCTTCACCTTCGGCAAAGTTGCGACCCGACAGCAGCGGCCAGTTCTGCACCCGCAGGTAATCGGCGGTGCTGCCATAGACCTGCGTGGCGGCATTGGCATTGCCGTAAACCACGGTCTGCCCGCCACTGTTGAGCGGCGCCAGATAGCCGATCTGCGGCAGGCCGCGCAGGGCTTCGGCGTCTTTCAGGGTGAATTTCGGCGCAGCCTCGCCACCGCCAGGGGGGCCGAAACCTCGGCTGCCGGGACGCACGATCAGCACGTTGGTGCCCAACGCCTCGACGCTGGCGCTGACCTGCGCTGAAGAGCCCTGGCCGATGGTGACCATGGCGATGACGGCGGCAACGCCGATCACCACGCCCAGCACGGTCAGAAAGCTGCGCAGCTTGTTGCGGATGATGGTGGTGAAGGCGAGGCGAAGGGTTTCCCACAGCATCTTAGCGCCTTTCCGGCTGGGCGGTGTCGCGGGTCAGCTTGCCATCGGTGAACACCAGAAGACGTCTGGCATAGGCGGCGATGTCTTCTTCATGGGTGACCATGACGATGGTGATACCCTCATCTCGGTTAAGCTGCTGCAACAACTGCATGATTTCGTGGCTGCGGTGACTGTCGAGGTTGCCGGTGGGCTCATCTGCCAAGATCAGCATCGGATCACCGGCCAGCGCGCGGGCGATTGCGACGCGCTGTTGCTGGCCGCCGGAAAGCTGCGACGGATCGGCGCTTTCACGGCCTTGCAGCCCGACCTTTGCCAAGGCGGCGCGGGCGCGAGCCTCGCGGATGGCGCGGGGCTGGCCCTTGTAGATCAGCGGCAGTTCGACATTTTCCAGCGCCGAGCTGCGGGCAAGCAGGTTGAAGCCCTGAAACACAAAGCCAAGACAATGGCGGCGCAACAGGGCGCGGCGGTCTTGATCAAGGTCTTGCACCTCGACGCCTTGAAACAGGTATTTGCCGGCGCTGGGGCGATCCAGACAGCCGATGATGTTCATCGCGGTAGATTTGCCGGACCCCGACGGCCCCATGATGGCAACGAATTCGCCCTGGTTTATCGTCAGGTTGACCTCGGCCAGCGCGCGCACCTCGGCCTCGCCGGTGCCATAGGTGCGGGCGACAGAGCGCAGCTCGATCAGCGGAGGCGGCATCAATTGACCCCGGTGGTCTGGTCGGTGATCACCTGATCGGTCTCGATCAAATCTGCGCTGGTGACGGCGGTCGCGCGGCCATCGCTGGCGACCAGGCTGACCGGGATTTCGACCGGCGCGCCATCGCGCAACACCCACAGCGATTTGCCGGTGGCGACGGATTTTGCAGCACTGCGGCCCGGCATGATCAGGCCCAGCAGGCCCGAGCGGCTGGTGCCGCTGGCCGCGGCGGGCGGGGCGTAGCGCAGCGCGGCGTTCGGCACCAGCAGCGCAGCCTGCACCTGATCGACGGTGATCACGGCGGTGGCGGTCATGCCGGGGCGCAGCAGCTGGTCGGGGTTTTCCACCGACAGCACCGCCTTGTAAGTGACCACCTGATCAGTGATTTCCGGCGCAAAGCGCACCTGCGTGATGGTGGCGGGAAACGCCATGCCGTCATAGGCATCGACGGTAAAGCTGGCGACATCGCCCACCGCCACCTTGCCGATATCGGCCTCGTCGATATCGACCAGCAGCTGCATACGCGTCAGGTCTTCGGCCAGCGTGAACAGCACCGGCGCTTGCAGCGATGAAGCGACGATCTGCCCGGCTTCGGCTGCGCGCTTCAGCACAACCCCTTGAATGGGCGATCGGATCACGGCCTTTTCCAGATCGGCAGACACCAGCGCCAGATTGGCTTCGGCCAGTGTCAGATCGGCGCGGGCGATGGCAACGGCGGCGCGGGCGCGTTCGTCGGCGACCTCGAAACTGACCAGATCCTTGCGGGTGCCAAGACCCTTGGCAGACAGTTCCTGCTGGGTGGTCAGCGTGGCGGCAGCCTCACGCGCCGAAGCTTCGGCTTGGGTCACGCGCGCCGAGGCCGAGGCTTTCTGCGCGGTGGCATTGGCCGCCTGCGCGGCAAGCTTGGTGCTGTCGAGCGTGGCCAGCACCTGCCCCACACTGACGGAATCGTTGAAATCAACCTCTACCGTGGCGAGTTTGCCGGACAGTTCCGACGACACCTCGACCTGCGTTGTCGGCTGCACGGTGCCGGTGGCGGTGACGGTCACGGTCAGATCGCCCTTCACTACGGCTTCGGTGCTGTAGCGGACCGTGCTGGTGCTTTCGGTCTGGCTTTGCCACGCCCAGCCGCCGGCGCCCGCCACAGCCAGCGCCAGCAGCCCAGCCCAAAGCCAGCGTCGACGCCGGGGCCGCCCCTGCTCCAGAAGCTGCGCGATGTTGTCTGGCCCTGTTGGCATACTTCATCCTTTGACTGTCGCTGAAAGCGGTTTCTGTCTGAACGCGCCAGCAGCGGCTTTCCGTCGCAAAGACCTAGGCCGCAACGCGGGCAGTTTCAATGCGACCCTGCCTGCGCCGCTGGAATGCCACAATGCGACCTGTGCGAACGCAAAACCTGTCTGTTCGGACATGTCTGTCTGGTCAGCGAAAGCGCGTCTTGCCTTTGATCCGCCCGAAAATGGCCGCAATGCCGCAAGCGCGGATCGGAGGTCAATTCGCATCGCTTTGAAATAAAGTGATATTTTACACCTTTTTCCTCAAGGGAAAAAATCCTAACAAGAAATTGATTTCCTAAAACCGCCTTATATGTGCCGGGTTCAGACGGCCAAATGGCACAACCACAAGGCGTGATCCGGACAGGAGAAGATGATGGCAGAGGTGCAAAACAGTCGCGTGGCAGAGTTGCTGTTTGCGCAGGCGCCCGTCTGTGACTTCACCCGCACCATCGGGGAACTCGACGGCATTCTGAGCCGGATCTACCACAACCACTGCAAGCTGACCTGGGATTGTGACGATGTCGCCAGCTTTGACATGCCGGGGACGCGGATCTTGCTCAGTTTTGGCGACAGCCCCTATCCGGGCTTTGCCTGCAGGCTCGTGGTTTCGGTCGGGCCCTCGGGCCTGGCTGTGCCGGAAGATCAGTCGCTGATCGTGCATGCCGCCGTGTGCAGCCGAATCGTCACGCGGATGCAGGCCCGCTGCGTGGCGGCCGAACTGCGCTGGCATGACGTCAGGGGCGTGGTGACGGCGGATGAAGTGGACCGGCTGGCGCAGCAGGCGCGTGCGCCCAAACCGCGCACCAATATCTTCAATCATCAGCCCGGCGGACAGGCAACCGAATTGCAGGCGCTGCGCAAGGCGATGCACCCCTACAGCCTGCACGGCGGCCTGCCGGGCGTGGCACGACGGATGGCGCAGAATACCGCCGGCCTGACTGCAGGCCTTGCCAGCTTGCCGCAAAGCGCCGCGCAATATGCCGCTGATCTGTATCGCTCGGTGCTGCACAGCGCCTGACCTCGCCTGCGCGCGCTGACGCGCAACCAGCTAGCTGCCGCGATAGGTTGAATAGGCGAAGGGCGAAATCAGCAGCGGCACATGGTAATGCGCCTCGGCATCCGCCACGCCAAAGCGGATCGGGATTTCATCCAGAAAAAGCACCTCGCCCGCCGCCTGCCCGGTCGCGCGCAGGTAATCGCCGGCGCTGAACACCAGCTCATAGCTGCCGGGGGTCAAGGCCGCGCCCTCCAGCATCGGCGCATCGGTGCGGCCATCGGCATTGGTCACGGTTTCCGCAATCTTGCGGTGGCTGTTGCCCGCCACCCGGTAAAGCGCGATCTTCACCCCCACCGCCGGTTTGCCGCGCGCCGTATCCAGCACATGCGTTGTCAAACGTCCCATTGCCGCCTCCCTGTTGCGATCAGGCTAGCCCGGTTTCCCCGCCGCCGCGACCCTCGCCAGAGCGGAAAGCACTTTCGCTGATTTTTTGATAAACCCTTTCGGAAATTCGGCCTAGTCTGGCCGTAAAGGCCGAAGGAGCATCCGATGACCCGCTACCCCCGCGATTTCCGAGGCTATGGCCCGCAAGCGCCCGACGCGGCTTGGCCGGGCGGCGCTAAGATCGCGGTGTCGCTGGTGCTGAACTATGAAGAGGGCGGCGAAAACAACATCCTGCACGGCGATGCCGGGTCCGAGGCGTTTCTGTCCGACATCGCGGGGGCTGTGCCCTGGCCGGGGATGCGGCACTGGAACATGGAATCGATCTACGATTACGGCGCGCGGGCCGGGTTCTGGCGGCTGCACCGGCTGTTCACCGGCATGGCGATCCCGGTGACGATTTACGGCGTGTCCACGGCGCTGGCCCGCAACCCCGAACAGGTGGCGGCGATGAAAGCCGCGGGCTGGGAGATCGCCAGCCACGGGCTGAAATGGGTGGATCACCGCGACATGGCCATCGACGAAGAACGCCGCCAGATCGCGGAATCGATCCGGCTGCATACCGAGGTGGTGGGCGAGGCTCCGCGTGGCTGGTATACCGGGCGCTGTTCGGTCAACACGGTGGACCTGACCGCCGAAACCGGGCAGTTCGACTGGATTTCCGATACTTACGACGACGATCTGCCCTATTGGCGCGAGGTGGGCGACCGCGATCAGCTGATCATTCCCTATACGCTGGAAGCCAACGACATGCGCTTTGCCACCGCCCCCGGCTATATCGAGGGCGAGCAGTTCTTCACCTATCTGAAGGACAGTTTCGACACGCTTTACGCCGAAGGGCAGCAGGGCCGCGCCAAGATGTTTTCCATCGGCCTGCATTGCCGGCTGATCGGG